>Ga0207733_100008_pt1 | contig 337909 bp, 332 predicted proteins | sample A23P3SouthBayCA_FD_187735 | JGI IMG/M metagenome (GOLD analysis project Ga0207733, IMG submission 187735) | Aerobic enrichment media microbial communities from Eden Landing Ponds, California, USA - A23 P3 (SPAdes) | ecosystem: Environmental > Aquatic > Marine > Unclassified | place: Emeryville... | reverse complement strand
CGCCGGTCTGGAAGACGAACTCGTGTTCCTCTTCGGTCTCGAAGTTGCCGAGCCCGTCGCCCAGGTACTGGGCGTAGCGGGTGAGCTCCTCGGCGCGCGAGGAGACCTCGTTGAGCTCGGCGGCCTGCTCCTCGGCGGCGCCGGCGACGTTCTCGCTCTCGGACATCGTGTCCTCGGCGAGGTCGGCGGCCTCGTCGATCATGCTCGCGACCTCGCGGATGCTGTCCAGCGAGTCGCCGAAGTCGACGTTGGGGTTGTCGGCGGCGAACTGCTCGAGCTGTCCGGCGACGGCGTCCATCTCCTCGGAGATGTTCTGGAGGCGCTCCTTCTGGTCGTAGGCGTCGTCGGAGATCTTCTGGATGGAGTCGGCGACCTGTTCGCTGGCGTCGCGGACGGTCTCGGCGCTCTGCTGGACCGAGCGACCGCTCTCTTCGACCTCGCTCGCGAAGGTCTTGAGCTGGCCGGTCGTCATCTCCAGTTCCGTCAGCATCTCGTTGAAGTCCTTGGCGATCTGGTCCATCGCTTCGTTTTCGCCCTCGGGCTCCATCCGCTGGGTGAGGTCGCCCCGGGCGCACGCCTGCATCGTCTCGGAGTACGCCTCGGCCTTGCTCTGGAGGTAGTTCGACAGTTCCATGGCCTCTGCGCGGGAGACTTCCGCCTCCTTGCGGGCCCGTTCGGCCTCGTCGATCTGCTCGCGCAAGGCGTCGCGCATCGACCCGAAGCCGTCGTAGAGCTGCCCGATGCTGTCGATGCGGCCGGACTGGATATCGACGTCGAGGTTGCCCTCCTCCATCTCCTGCGCTTTGCCTTTCAGGCGGTCGATCGAGGCGGAGGTGTTGTAGCCGAGCGCGGCGCCGATGACCAGCATCACCAGCACGGCCCCGCCGGTCGCGAACATCCCGAGCTGCTGGACCTGCTGGACGTCGCCGAACAGCACGTCCGTCGGCGCGTGGACGAGGACCGCCCAGTCCTCGGAGCTCCCGGAGACGAGGACGGGCGCGTAGCCGACCGCGTACTCCTCGCTCATGACCTGACTGTTCGTCCGACTGGAGGCGACGCCGCTCGGCTCCTCGGTGAGTCCCAGCGCGTCCTCGACGATCTGGTGGTCGCCGTACTGTTCGAGGGTCAGGTCGGTGTCCATCTCGGGGATGGACCGCCGCTCGTCCATCAGGATGGTGCCGCTGCCGTTGACGACCGCGGTGAACCCGCCTTCGGCGCGGTCCTCCCCCTGGAGGCGGCCGTTGATGTCGGTGATCGCCACTTCCACGAGGAGATACCGTGCGTTCGTGCCGTTGACGTTGCTGGCGAAGCCGACGACCGGGACGCCGTTGGAGGTCTGGTAGGCGCTCGAAATCTGTACGTCGGCCGTCGAGGAGAAGCTCCGTTCCGTGATCCACTCCTGCGGCGTTCCATCGGTGTCGGTGTTCGGCCCGACGGCCGTGCTCGCCACGATGTTACCGCCTCCGGGACCGGTGTCGACGAGGTGCATGTTCGTCACGTCGTTCGGCATCTGTGACTCCTGACGGTTCCGGAGCGTCCGAACCATCTGGCTCTCGTCCGTCCCCCGGTACACGGGTTCGCTCGACGCCAACCGCGTCGAGAGGCGGTTGCTCTCCAGCCACTGCGCGACCAGGTTCGACTCCTGAGTCGCGAGCCCGCGGTACTCGCCTTCGACCTGGTCGCGCGTGTGGTCCACGAACTGCTGGGTGCCGACGAAGCCGACCGCACCGATGGCCAGCCCCATCACCAGCAGTACGATGAGGAACTTCAGCGCGAACCGCTTCCTGACGAAGTCCGGCACCACCGTCCGGACGACGCCCATGGCTCCACCACCGCCGCTGTCGCCGTCTTCGCTACTCATGTGTCCTGTCTCCGTTCGGTCGTCCGTCGATACCCGCGTTCGAGTCACTGCCACTCCGGGCGTCGTGCCCGGGACGCTGACTCGACCTGTCGGCTGTGCCCCAATTGCCCATGGACTTCCATGTCCGACTATGTCATATATAGCTTTGGAGTACTGTGTGACAACTCCACGCTATCACGCACGTATCTGACCGGAACGGCGCCGCGCCGGGCGCCCGCGTCCGCGCGTCGCGGATCCCCGCGGATTTAAGCCGAGCCCCCTCCCAGCGACGGGTATGACCGACCTCGTGACCGTCGGCGAGTCGATGCTCAGGCTCTCGCCGCCGGACCACCAGCGCCTCGAAGCGATGGACGAACTCGACGTGCACGTCGCGGGCGCGGAGAGCAACGTCGCCGTCGCCGCCCAGCGGCTCGGCCTCGACGCCGCGTGGGTGTCGAAACTCCCCGATTCCCCGCTCGGTCGCCGGGTGACAAGCGCCCTCGGGAACCACGGCGTCGACGCCGACGTGGTCTGGGACGACGACGCCCGGATGGGGACCTACTACGTCGAGATGGCCGGCAAACCCCGCGGGACGGATGTCATCTACGACCGCGCCGACTCGGCGGTCACCACCGCCACGACCGACGAACTCGCGACCGACCGGATCGCCGCGGCCGACGCCTTCTACACCTCCGGCATCACGCCCGCCCTCTCGGACACCCTGCTGGAGACGACCGCCGACCTCCTCGAACTCGCCGGCGAGGCCGACACGACGACCGTCTTCGACGTGAACTACCGGTCGAAACTGTGGTCGCCCGACGAGGCCCGCGAGACGCTGGAGAGCCTGTTCCCCGACATCGACGTGCTCGTCGTCGCCGTCCGCGACGCCCGGGCGGTCCTCGACCGCGAGGGCGACGCCGAGGCCATCGCCCGCGACCTCGCCGAGGAGTTCGGTTTCGAGCTGACGCTCGTCACCCGCGGCGGCGACGGGTCGCTGGCGCTCTCGGAGGGCGACGCGTTCGAACAGGGGGTCTTCGAGGCCGACGAGTACGACACCGTCGGCACCGGCGACGCGTTCGTCGGCGGCTTCCTCGCCACGTGGCTCGACGGCGGCTCGGTCCCCGACGCCCTGGAGTACGGCGCCGCGACGGCCTCGCTCAAGCGGACGATCCCCGGCGACATCGCGCTGGTCACTCCCGAGGAAGTCGAGCAGGTCGTCGAGTCGGGCGAACAGAGCGGCATCTCGCGGTAGTCGGCCGACGCGCGGTCACTCGCTGGCCTCGAACGTTCGAACGAGCCGTTCGGGGAACGTCTCCGGGGAGAATATCGACACGACGTCGCCGGCCTCGATCCGCGTGTCCCCGTCCGGTGTGATGCGGTCCTCGCCGCGTTCGATGCTGACGACGAGCGCCTCGTCGGGGAGGAGCCCGTCGTCGTTCGCGGCTTCGAGCGTCCGGCCGGTGATCTCGGCGCTGTCCGAGACGGTGAACTCGACCACTTCGGCGCCGCCGACCACGCTCTGGAAGTCTCTGATCGCCGACCGGGGCCGGTCCACGTCGGGCGCGAACGACTGGTAGGGCTGGACGACGTCGTCGCGGACGATGTCCTCGCGCTCGATCGTCACACCGAGCCCGGAGAGCCGCTGGGCGATGCGGTTGATGTCGTCGGTGTCCGTGCCGACCGCGGTGACGACGAGGTTCTCCTGGCCCGCCAGTAGCTCGCGGACGCTCACGACGCCGTGCGTCCCGAGCGCCTCGTTGGCGATCCCGGAGCGCTCGCTCACCGGTGCCGTGCAGGTGAACTGCGTCGTCACGTTCCCGCCGGTCGCTTCGTAGTCGATGTCGGCGTGATACCCGCGGATGATCCCCTCCTCCTCCAGCTGTCGGATCCGATTCCGGACCGTCGCCGGCGTCACGTCCACGGCTTCGGCGATCGTAGGTGCCGAAGTGTTTCGCGCGTCGCTCCCGAGATAGTACAGTATCCGCTCGTCGATCTCGTCGATCCGATAACTCATGCCGGTTCGTATTTTCGGATCGTCAATAGGGGTTTCGTCGTCACGCCCCCGTCCGGTGCTGTCTCCCCTCGTAGACGGCGTCGAATTTTTGATTCGGAAACTGCGGTAGCATATATTTTTCCCGGTGCAGAAATACCGGCACAATATTTTTCAGTTCGGGTGTGGTACCCCATCGCATGAGACACCAAACGACCAGATCGGCGCTCGAGCGGCTCACGGAGTACTACGACGACACGGAACTGGTCTGTTCGGAGTGTGGGTTCGAGGACGAGGAGGGCCACTGGCGGAGCGAGACGGACGGCGGCGTGGTCGAGTACACGCACGAGTGCCCGGAGTGCGGTGCGGTCGGCGAACACACGCTCACGGTCCGGCGCGACTGACTCCGGCGCGACCGACTGGCGACCGCGCCCGGCCGCCGCGGTCCGAAACTGAAGTAGATCGCCGCACGGGAGCGATCGGCGCCGTCGGCCCGACAGTCACGTTCGATGGGGTCCCACGCGTCTCGAAACTGCCGATGGTCTTCCTGATGTGGATCGGCCGCCCGGAGAGGGTTCCCGGTGCCCGTCCTGCTCACGCGGGCGTACTGGCGGTCGTGACGCGCCGTCGAGTGTCGCGGACACCGCGACGCCGGACGCGACCGGCGGTAAAGAACGGTAGACAAACCCTTTATTCCTGCCGCGGGAAGCCGTTCACATGAACCGAACGCTCACGCTTCCGGAGGTATCGATCTGAGATGCGCAGCGCGAAGATAGTGTGTACGCTGGGGCCCGCGAGCGAGTCCGAAGAGACGATCGAGGCGCTCGCCGAGGAGGGAATGTCCGTCGCGCGGATGAACGCGAGCCACGGCACGCCCGAACACAGGCGGGAACTCGTCGACCGTATCCGAACGGTCGACCGCCGGACCGACCGCCCCGTCGCCGCGATGCTCGACCTGCCCGGCCCGGAGGTCCGGACGGCGCCCATCCGCGACGAGATCACCCTCGAGGGCGGGTCGACGGTCCGGTTCGTCGAGGGCGAGGAGGCGACGCCGGCGGAGATCGGCGTCTCCCACGACATCTCCGCCGTCGAACCGGGCGACGTGGTCCTGCTGGACGACGGGCGCATCGAGACGACCGTCGAGTCCGTCGAGGACGGCGTCGTGACCGCGACCGTCGAGAACGGCGGCGACCTCGGGGCCCGCAAGGGCGTCAACGTCCCCGGCGTCGACCTGGACCTCCCGGTCATCACCGACCAGGACCGCGAGGAGTTGCAGGTGGCGGCCGACAAGGAGGTCGACTTCGTGGCGGCGAGTTTCGTCCGCGACGGGGCCGACGTCTACGAGATCACCGACGCGCTGGACGAACTCGGCGCGGACATCCCGGTCATCGCCAAGATCGAGCGGGAGGTCGCCGTCGAGAACCTCGAGGGGATCATCGACGCGGCCTACGGCGTGATGGTCGCACGCGGCGACCTCGGCGTGGAGTGCCCGCTGGAGGACGTACCGATGATCCAGAAGCGGATCATCCGGAAGTGCCACGAAGAGGGCGTGCCCGTGATCACCGCGACGGAGATGCTCGACTCGATGGTCCACGCCCGCCGGCCCACGCGCGCGGAGGCGTCGGACGTGGCCAACGCCGTTCTCGACGGCACCGACGCGGTGATGCTCTCGGGCGAGACGGCCATCGGCGACCACCCCGTCCGCGTGGTCGAGACGATGAACCGGATCGTCCGCGACGTGGAGGAGTCCCCGGAGTACGCGGAGAACCGCGAACAGCGCGTGCCCACTGCCGACGAGACGCGGACCGACGCGCTGGCGCGCTCGGCACGCTTTCTCGCCCGTGACATCGACGCGGCGGCCATCGTCGCGGCCAGCGAGTCCGGCTACACCGCGCTGAAGGCCGCGAAGTTCCGGCCGTCGATCCCGATCGTCGCCTCGACGCCCAGCGAGGAGATCCGCCGTCGCCTCGCGCTGTCGTGGGGGATCATCCCGCAGAGCTCGCCGTACACCGCCGACGGCGCCGACGCGGTGATAAACAACGCCGTCCAGTCGGCGCTCGACACCGGCGCGGCCGACAGCGGCGACACCGTGGTCGTCCTCTCGGGGATGATGACGGAGCTGGAGGGCGTGAACACGGCGAACATGCTGAAGGTCCACGTCGCCTCCGAGACGATCGCCTCCGGCCGGTCGGTCGTGGAGGGACTCGTCTCCGGCGAGTTGCACTGGTCCGAGGACGGCGACCTCTCGGCGGTTCCCGACGGCGCGATCCTGGCGGTCCCGGAGGACTTCGACGGGGAGTTCACGGGCGACGTCGAGAAGCTCGGCGGGGTGATCGACCGCCACGGCGGCATGACGAGCTACGCGGCGATCGTCGCCCGGGAACTCGAAGTGCCGATGATCTCCAACGCGTCGCTGCCCCGCGAGGTCGAGTCCGGGACCGTCGTGACGCTGGACGCCGAGCGCGGCATCGTCTACGACGAAGCGATCCAGAGTCGTGCGCGCGAGCGCACGGCCGAACGGGACCTGTAGGGCGGCTATCGCTGGAGGGCCGTCGAGCGGCTATCGCCGACGGGGATCGGCCCCAGGGAGGCGCTCGGCTCGCCGGCGAAGAAGGTACTCGGTGGCGGGTGAATATGTGCAGTTAAGTATTGGAGGGTACACCGATCGAGTACCATGGCCACCTACGCAGGGGTCGACCTCGGCGCGACGAACATCCGCGCCGTCGTGGGGGACGAGTCGGGGCGCGTCGTCGCCTCGCGCCGGACGGGGACGCCGCAGGGACCGAACGGCATCACGGTCACAGAGGCGGTCCTCGACGCGCTCCGCGGCGCCGCCGACGAGGCGGACGTCGACCCGACGCGGATCGCCGCGGTCGGCATCGGCTCGATCGGCCCGCTCGACCTCGCGGAGGGGGCGATCGACAACCCCGCGAACCTCCCCGACACGATCGACCGGATCCCGCTCACCGGCCCCGTCGGCGAACTCGTCGACAGCGACGAGATATACCTGCACAACGACACCACCGCGGGCGTCATCGGCGAGCGGTTCTACTCCGACCGCAACCCCGACGACATGATCTATCTCACTATCTCCAGCGGCATCGGTGCCGGCGTCTGCGTCGACGGTAACGTCATCGGCGGGTGGGACGGCAACGCCGGCGAGGTCGGGCACATGACGGTCGACCCCAACGGTTTCATGACCTGCGGCTGCGGCGTGGACGGTCACTGGGAGGCCTACTGCTCCGGCAACAACATCTTCCGCTACGCCCAGCGACTCCACGACGAGGACCCCGTCGACACGTCGATGCCGATGGAGAGCGCCGACTTCTCCTCGGCGGACGTGTTCGCTCACGCCGAGGAGGGCGACGAGTTCGCCGAGCACGTCCTCGACCAGATGACCGGGTGGAACGTCATCGCCATCGCGAACATGACCGACGCCTACGCGCCGCTGGTCATCTACGTCGGCGGCGCCGTCACGCTCAACAACCCCGACAGGGTCCTCGACCCCATCCGCGAGCGACTCGACGACGTCGTGTTCGGGAACGTCCCCGACGTGCAACTGACCACCCTCGGCGACGACGTGGTCGTCAAGGGCGCGCTCGCGAGCGCGATGACCGCCGGGACCGGCGACCGCTCGCGGGTCCGGTAGCCCAGATCCCGTTCGGACGAGGGCGTCGAGAGCACTCCACGGGGTGTCCGTTTCTGGCTGGACCGTGCCGCAGTACCCGTTCAGTTCGCGTCGCGAATGTATCGTTTCAGGGGACCGGATTTAGAACGCTGTTACCAGTTCAGCAAGGGCGAATACAATAGCGAGGACTCCGGAGACCAGCCCAATCGAATCCAGTAGTTGATTTCGTGGTACAACCGTTGTTTGAGACACGACTAGCAGCGCTAGCAGTATGACAAGAACGGCGAGTAGACGGTCAGTGCGGTCGGACATACGACCCCATTCAACCTCTTTGATATGAATTGTTCGGTTCACCGTCTGTACTGAGCGAGTGCCGATGCCGGAACGGGTGTCGAAACTATCCTCCGACACTCGTTCGCTCGGGCCGGTCACTGCCGCAGGTCGTACAGCCGGCGGAACGCCGTCGGCGAGAACCGGAGTTCGACGCGGCTCGGCGGCCGCCCCTGTTCGTTGGTGACCTCCGACTGGACGCGCTCGACGACTCCGACCTCGGCCATCTCGTAGAGGTAGCGCTTGACGGTCCCCGGCGAGAGGTCCACGGCGGGGACGGCGCCGATCGCTTCGGTCGTGGCGGTGACGGACGCCCGGTCCTCGGGGTCGAGGTCGACGAGTTCCCGGAGGACGAGCTGTTTGTTCTCGGGGAGCGCGAGTACGCGCCCGAGCGAGACCGAGTCGCGGGGGACCTCCTCGATCGCGGCGGTCACGTCCGCTTCGGTGAGTCGCGACCGGCCGTCCTCGGTGGCGCGAGCGGCCCCGACGAACAGCACGGCCATCGCGTCGTGAGCGTTGCCGTCGGCCCACTCGGCGATCCGGCGGGCGAGTTCGTGGTCGAGCCCCTGACGGGTGAGCCCGAGCGAGGCGCGGGTCATCAACAGGTCGACGAGCGTCTGGCGGCGGTAGCGGTCGACGCGGATCTCGGTCGCGGTGTACTCGGTCAACAGCACGTCCTCGGGGTCCCGGCGGCCGACGGCGAGCCAGCTCACGTTGCTCGGGAGGCCGGCGAACAGGTCGACCAGCTGTTCGTCGCCGGTGCCCTCGGGCTCGCCGACGTGGTCGACGACGACGACGACGCCGGTCCGCGACCCGCCGAGCAGGTCGTGGAGCCGCTCGCGCAGCTGGGCGGTGGAGATGCCGTGGTCGGGGACCGACTCCTCGGCCAGCGCGTCGAGGACGCCGTGGTAGAAGGCGAACTCGCTGGTCGTCTCGCGCAGGTCGACGTAGGCGAACGCGGGGGAGGTGGGCGTCGCCGCGCGCGTGCTGGTGTGGATGATAGACCGCGTCTCGGTCGACAGCTGGTCGAGGTGAGAGAACAGGGCCGTCAGGACGGCGGACTTGCCGGCACCGAACGGGCCGGAGACGTACGCGTTGCCCGGCAGTTGCCCGTCGAAGACGGGGTCGAGGTGGTCGAGCAGGCGTTCCAGCGTCGGGCCGCGGTCCGACGGCTCCTCGACGTGGTCGACCGGCGACAGCGACTCGTAGTCCTCGACGAGGCGGCGGCCGTCGGTCCGGCGCTGTCGTCGTTTGATGCGCGCGTCGATGTCCATGGGAGTCCGTGGAACGGTTGTGAATCAGTTCCGTCTCAGTATATAAAACGATCGAGTGGGTCGTCCGCGCCGCGGACGGCGCGATGCGACCGGAATCAGACGTACCCCGCGTTCGGTAGGACGCCGAGGATCGCCAGGATCGCGACGACGAACATCGCGAGCGCGATGGCCATCGCGGGCGGGTCGACGTGGGTCCCCGAGTGGGCGTAGAAGATCCGTTGGGTGACCTCGCCGAGCAGGCCGCTGATGGCGCCGAAGACCCCGGCGGCCAGCAGCGCGACGACGCTGCCGGCGACGGGGTCGACGACGACCGCACCGACCGCGCCGATCAGCGTGATGTGGTGGGTGACGGGGATCTTCTCGACGCCCAGTTGCAGGAACAGCAGGCTGATCGCCGAGATAGCGTAGCCCATGAAGATGCTGCCCGTCTGGATCCAGATGTAGCCGCCGAGGATGCCGCCGACGAGGCCGATGGCGGTGACCCCAGACCACTTGTACTGCTGGGGGAGCCACGGCTCGGTCGCCAGCCGACCGGCGTGTTCCTCGGGTACCTCGCCGCCGTCGGTAGCCACGCGCGGTTCCTCGCGTTCGAAGGGAGTCATATCGAGGAGTCCCTTGCCGGCGGCGCCGCCGATGAGCGGGTAGCCGAAGACGATCCGGGCGATGAACGCGCTGGCGACGACCGTCAGCGCGATGGAGTCGGTGAGGCCGGTCCCGTCGACGACGAGGACCGCCGCGGCGAGCTGGTTGATGATCACCCCGACGACGCCGAAGACGGCGCCGACCGCGAGGATGTCCGGCTTCGTGCCGAAGGCGTAGAGGATGTTCTTCCCGAAGTGGTAGTCCCAGCCCTCCGGCTCCATCTCGGGGTACTTCTTGCCGGCGTAAGCGGAGGCGGCGACGCCGCCGGCGAAGGCGATGTGCGGGCCGGTGACGGCGCCGAAGCCGATGACGCCGGTCACGCCCGTCGCGAGTTCCCCCGGTCCGACCGCCGGGATCGTCGCGCCGATCGAGCGTTCGAGGATCGCGATGCCTTCACCGAGGAAGACGACGAAGCCGGTGAAGATGAACGCGGGCAGGGCGCCGATCGCCGCGCCGAACGCGCCGCCCCCGAGCGCAGCGATCAACAGGAGCGCGAACGCTTCCCACTCCATGCCGATGACCGGTACCTGGAGGATGACGTCGAACATCGGTCACTCCTCCCGCGCCCAGTCGAGCGAGCGCTCGACGGCGTCGTCCCAGCGACTGTACATCCGGTCCGCCTCCGCGGTCTCCATCTCCGGCGAGAACTCCCGATCGACCTGCCAGTTGTCGCGGAGTTCGTCCACCGAGTCCCAGTAGCCGACGGCGAGGCCGGCCGCGTAGGCCGACCCGAGCGCGGTCGTCTCGTCGACCTCCGGTCTGGCGATCTCCGTCTGGATGATGTCGGACTGGAGCTGACAGAGGAAGTTGTTCTTGACCGCGCCGCCGTCGACGCGGAGGCTCGTCGTCTCGACGCCCGAATCGGCCTCCATCGCCTCGGCGATGTCGCGGGTCTGGTAGGCGATCGATTCGAGGGTCGCCCGGACGATGTGTTCCTTCCGGGTGCCGCGGGTCATCCCGACGATGGTGCCGCGCGCGCGGCCGTCCCAGTGGGGTGCGCCCAGGCCGGTGAAGGCCGGGACCATGTACACCCCGTCGGTCGACTCCACGGAGCGGGCCAGCTCGGCGGTCTGGGCGGCGTTGTTGATCAGGTCGACGTCTTCGAGCCACTCGATAGCGGCGCCGGTGATGAAGATCGACCCCTCCAGGGCGTACTGGACGGGTTCGCCCGAGAGCTGGAAGCCGATCGTCGTCAGCAGGCCGTGTTCGGAGGCGACGGCTTCGTCGCCGGTGTTCATCAGGTAGAACGAGCCGGTGCCGTAGGTGTTCTTGGCGTCGCCGGCGTCGAAACAGGTCTGGCCGAACAGCGCGGCCTGCTGGTCGCCGAGCGCGCCGGCGACGGGGACCTCGGCGCCGAGAAAGCCGTCGGGGTCGGTCGAGCCGTAGGTCGCCTCGTCCGAGGAGGGACGGACTTCGGGGAGCATCGACTCGGGAACGCCGAACTCCTCCAAGAGTTCGGGGTCCCAGTTGAGCCCCTCGATGTCGTACAGCATCGTCCGCGAGGCGTTCGTCACGTCGGTGATGTGCTCGCCGGTGAGGTTGTAGATGAGCCACGTGTCGATGGTGCCCATCTTGAGCTCGCCCGCTTCGGCGCGGTCGCGGACGCTCTCGCCGCGGGAGCTCTGGAGCTTCAGCGGCTCGGCGTTCTCGAGGATCCACTCCGTCTTCGTGGCGGCGAAGTAGGCGTCGGCTTCCAGCCCAGTCTTCTCGCGGATCCACTCGACCTTGTCCGCCTCCTCCAGCTCCTCGACGCGGTCGGTGGTGCGGCGGTCCTGCCAGACGATCGCGTTGTGGACCGGTTTACCCGTCTCGGCGTCCCACACCACCGTCGTCTCCCGCTGGTTGGTGATCCCCAGCGCCTCCAGCTGGGTCGCGTCCAGGCCGCCGTCGCGGAGCCCTCGCGTGACGACCTCCTTGGTGTTCTCCCAGATCTCGATGGGGTCGTGTTCGACCCACCCCGGCTCGGGGTAGATCTGCTCGTGCTGTTCGTATGCGTTCGCGACGACCTGCCCCTCGTGGTCGAACACCATGAATCGGGTGCCGGTCGTCCCCTGGTCTATCGCGCCGATGTATGTGTCTGCCATTGTCTGTCACCGTATGTGGCGGGATATTTACTCCGGATGCCGCCCTGTCGATAAACAACATACGGAATCGTTATAAATGTTACTGATGGTTGGGGTGGATCGGGTAAAGTAGGCGTTCGGTACCGCCGGCCGGGTCGCTCAGGGTCGGAGACCCCCCTCCCATCGACACGCGGCTCGCTGCCCGGTCGACCGGAGATCACGACGGCCTAGGGACAGCGAAGCCGGATCGACTCCCGGAGTACGGCACGCGTTCCGCCGGGTAGTCGCGGCCGATTCGGCGGCCCGTCGTCCCGTCTCGGGATTAGAACCATTTTATTTATCGGAAGCATCGGTTCGCCGGTGAAGTAAAGTGGGTGGGCGCCGAACCTGCGAACAGATGGCATCCACACCCCATATCGCGGTCCTCGGGGGCGGTTCGACGGGCGCCGGCGTCACGCGCGACCTGGCGATGCGCGGGTTCGACGTGACCCTCGTCGAACAGGGTAACCTCACGCACGGGACGACCGGGCGGATGCACGGGTTGCTCCACAGCGGGGGCCGCTACGCGGTCTCCGACCGGTCCAGCGCTCGAGAGTGCATCGAGGAGAACCGCGTCCTCCGGGACATCGCCGCCCACTGCGTGGAGGAGACCGGCGGCCTGTTCGTCAAGCGTCCCGAGGACTCAGAGGAGTACTTCCAGGAGAAGCTCGCGGGCTGTGAGGCCTGCGGGATCCCCGCCGAGGTGCTCTCGGGCGCGGAGGCGCGCGCGATGGAACCCCACCTCGCCGCGGACGTCGACAAGGCGATCTGGGTGCCCGACGGCGCTGTCGACCCCTTCCGACTCGTCGTCGCCAACGCCGCGAGCGCCGTCGAGCACGGCGCGCGCGTCGAGACCCACTCCGAAGTCACCGACCTGCTCGTCGAAGACGGGGAGATCGTCGGCGTCGAAGTCGAACACGCCTCCGGTCCCGGCCTGCGCGTCCACGGCACCGAGGGCGGCCGCGAGGAGATCCGCGCCGACCACGTCGTCAACGCGACCGGCGCCTGGGCCGGCCAGATCGGCGACATGGCCGGCGTCGACATCGAGGTCCGCCCCTCCAAGGGCGTCATGACGATCATGAACGTCCGGCAGGTCGACACCGTGATCAACCGCTGCCGGCCGAAGGGCGACGCAGATATCGTCGTCCCCCACGAGACCACGGCGATCCTCGGGACGACCGACGAGGAGGTCGACGACCCCGAGGACTACCCCGAGGAGCGGTGGGAGGTCGACATGATGATCGACACGCTCTCGGAGCTGATCCCGATGCTCGAAGACGCTCGCACCATCCGGTCGTTCTGGGGCGTCCGCCCGCTGTACGAACCGCCGGACGTGGGCAGCGAGGACCCCACCGACATCACCCGCGATTTCTTCCTGCTGGACCACGACGACCGCGACGGCCTGCCGGGGATGACCAGCATCGTCGGCGGGAAGTTCACCACCTACCGGATGATGGCCGAGAAGATCGTCGACCACGTCTGCGACCGCTTCGGCGTCGACGCCGCCTGCCGGACCGCCGATGTGGCCCTCCCCGGGAGCGAGGACTTCTCCGTCCTCCGGGACTACATGGACGAGTTCGGCCTCCAGTCGCCGATCGGCCGCCGCAGCGTCGAGCGGCTGGGTTCCCGGGCGGAGGAGGTACTCGACACCGACGGCCCGAACCCGGTCGTCTGCAACTGCGAGGCCGTCACGCGCGCGGAGGTGCAGGACGCCATCGAGGGGTCGGGGTCGGACCTGAACGCCGTCCGCATCCGCACGCGGGCCACGATGGGCAACTGCCAGGGCGGCTTCTGCGCCCATCGCCTCGCCGGCGAACTCGAGGACAGCTACGACGAACCCACCGTGCGCGAGGCCTGGGACGAACTCCTGCAGGAGCGCTGGAAGGGCCAGCGTCACGCGCTGTGGGGCCAGCAGCTCTCCCAGGCGATGCTCAACTACGCGCTGCACGCCACCACGCAGAACCGCGACCGCGACCCCGCCGACGCCGCCGAGTCCGTCGACTTCGCGGCCTTCGACGACGGGCCGAGCGAGGCGGCCGAACGGGCGAGCGCGAGCGAGACCGGCGTCGCGACCGACGGAGGGCGCGATGGCGATTGAGTCGGAGGTCGTCGTGGTCGGCGGCGGGCTGGCGGGCGGGTTCGCCGCCCTCGCCGCCGCGCGCGAGGGCGCGGACGTGCGACTGCTCTCGTACAAGCAGAGCACGCTCGCGCAGGCCTCCGGGCTCGTGGACGTGCTCGGCTACGCGCCCGACGGCGACGGGCCCGCCGCGGACCCCTTCGAGACCATCCCGGTGTTGCCCGACGAACACCCGTACCGAACTGTCGGCGTCGACGGCGTCCGCGAGGCGATGGCGGTCTTCGACGAGGTGGCCGACCGCTACCGCGGCGCCCACACCGACCGCAACGCGCTCCTGCCCACGCACGGCGGGACGGTCAAACCGACCGCGCGCTACCCGGCGAGCGCCGCCGCGGGCGTCGCCAGTGACGAGCGCGACGTCCTCCTGGTCGGCTTCGAGGCGCTGGTCGACTTCGACGCGCCCCACGCGGCCGACCACCTGGCCAACGCCGGCGTCCCCTTCGAGGTGGCCGGTGCGACGATCGCGTTCCCGGGCGACCTCACCGCCGACGCGAAGGTGACCCGCTACGCGAAACTGCTGGACGAAGACGCGCCGGTCGAGACCGCGACGGGGGCCACCCGCCGCGCCCGCGCCGCGCTCGCGAGCGCGGTCGAACCCCATCTGGACGGCGCCGAGCGGGTCGGGTTGCCCGCCGTCCTCGGTGACGACGACCCCGCCGCGGTCCGCGAGTCGCTCGAAACCGAGCTGGACGTTCCCGTCTTCGAGGTGCCGATGGGGCCGCCCTCCCTGCCCGGGCTCCGACTGGAGGACGACCTCTACGCGGCCCTCGACGCCGCCGGGGTCAGCATGGAGACGGGCAACCCCGTCGTCGACTACGACGGCGAGGGCCGGATCGAGTCGGTGTCGATCGACCGAAACGGGGCGACGATCCCGTTCGCCGCCGACCAGTTCGTCCTCGCGACGGGCGGGCTGGTCGGGAAGGGGATCGGCTCCGACAGGGAACGCGTCGAGGAGCCGATCTTCGACTGTCACGTCCCGCACGCGACCGACCGGTACGAGTGGTTCGACGCCGACGCCTTCGGCGACCACGCCTTCGCCCGGTTCGGCGTCCCGACCGACGGCGACCTGCGACCGCTCGACGCCGACGGCGACGCCGAGTTCGAGAACCTCAGAGCGGCGGGGTCGGTGCTGGGCGGCTACGACTTCGCCGCGGAGAAGTCCGGCAGCGGCGTCTCGATCGCGACGGGACACGCGGCCGGCGCGGCCGCCGCGGAGGCGGTGCGATGAGCGACGACCGAGCGGACGGCGGCGCGGAGACGGACGGCGGCGCGGACGAGGAGACGGAGCCGGGACCACCGCGCGTCCCGGACGGCGGTACGGCGAGCGACGCGGCCAGCGACACGACCGGACCCATGAGCGACACGGAACACACCAGCGACTTCGAGCCGATGGAACCGAACCCCGACGAGAACCACGAGCCGACCCAGGTCTTCGACGAGGCCGAAGACTTCGACCTGCGGTCGGGCGCCGACTCCTGTTACAAGTGCTCGTCCTGCGACACCAGTTGCCCCGTCGCGGAGGTCGACGACGACTTCCCCGGGCCGAAGTTCCAGGGCCCCGAGCAGTGGCGGCTCACCCAGAGCGACGAGGACTACGAGGTCGACGAGTCGGTCACCGCCTGCTCGAACTGCATGCGGTGTGACGACGCCTGCCCGTCGGGCGTCCCGCTCAGCCAGATGCACAACACGACGCGAGGGCGGTTCGTCGACGAGCAGATGAGCAAGCTCTCCGTCGAGTACTGGCGCAACCGCATCCTCGCCAACTACCGCACCTCCGCCTTCTTCGCGAGCAAAGTCCCACGGCTCGCGACCGCCGCGATGAACTTCGGTCCCGCCCGCTGGGTCATGGAGAAGACCCTCGGTGTCACAAGCGAGCGCGACTTCCCGGAGTTCGCCACCGAGACGTTCACCGACTGGTGGCAGGCTCGGGGCGGCGCACAGGTCCAGTCGGCAGACAAGCGCGTCGCCTACTTCCACGGCTGTTACGCCGAGTACAACACCCCCGAGGTGGCGAAGGCGCTCGTCCGCCTGTTCGAGCACTTCGGCTACCAGGTCGCGGTCCCCGAGCAGGGCTGTTCGGGCACGCCGATGTTCGCCAACGGGATGCTAGACGACGCCCGACGCGACGCGAAGACGAACGTGAGCTCCCTGTCGGCGCTGGTCGAGGAGGGCTACGACGCCGTCTGTTCCTGCACCTCCTGTTCGATGAGCCTCCGCCAGGAGTACCCCGAGCTGTTCGACTTCGAGGGCACGGAAGAGGTGGCCGCCAACACCTACGAAGCCGTCGAGTACCTCCGGATCCACGAGGACCTGTCCGGTGCGGTCGCCGAGGCGGACGTCGACGGCGACCTCGCCGAGGAGTTCGCCTACCACGCGCCGTGTCACGCACGCAACCAGGGCCTCGACAGGCAGGCCGTCGAACTGTTCCGCGACCTCGACGGCGTCGACGTCGAGGACGTGGGCGACTCCTGCTCGGGCATCTCCGGCACCTACGGCTGGAAGGAAGAGAAGTACGACTACTCAATGGAGATCGGCGAGGAGATGTTCGAGCACATGGAGCACGCCGAGGGCCAGACCGGTATGACCGAGTGTCCCACCTGCGCGATGCAGATGGAACACGGCACCGGCTACGAGATCCGCCACCCGCTGGAACTGCTGGAAGCGGCACTCGTGGAATGAGGGGACTCGTCGTCGGACGGATCGTCACGGAGCGAACTCGGCGCCCGACCGGTCGAATCGGACCGTGAGCGGGCCGTCCTCGGCCGGCGACCACGAGTGACCGAAGAGGGTTTCGACCGGGCCGTCCGGCATCGACGCCCTCAGCGAGTACGTCGCGTCCGCCTCCGGGACGGAGAGCGTCCACTCCGCTCGCGCCGCCAGCCGGCGGGTCGTCGTGCGGTCGACGTCCGCCGACCCCGAGGTGAGTCCGATCCGTGCGTCGATGGGTTCGTCCATCACGTTATGCACGATAATCTCGTTCGGCCGACTCGTCGCCGTCTCCCTCGGGGACGGGGACTCTGCGGACGGTTCGTCGGTGACACAGCCACTACACAGGGCCAGCAGAGCCGACAGCGAGGTCAGAACCGACCGTCTCGTCCGCACGGGGTAACGGGAACGACCGTCCCCGCCTCGCATAAACTTTCTGCCGTCGGCCGGATCGCGGTTCCGCGGCCGCGTCTCCCCGTTCGACCGGCTCAGCCGCTGCGGACGAACGTCACCGGACAGGACGCGCCGAGCAGGACCGCCTGTGCGACCGACCCGAAGACGGCTTTGCCCGTCGGCCGACGCTTCCGGCCGCCGACGAACACCAGGTCGGCCCCGCTCTCCTCGGCGAGCGCGGTGATCTCCTCTCCGGGCTCGCCGACGCCCCCGCGGACGGACACGTCCAGCCCCGCGTCGGCGAGACGGTCGCGGAACGCCTGCACCGTCGTCTGCCGGGCGGCGACGGCGTCGGGGTCGGCGTCGTCGCCGAACCCGAGCCGGTCGCTCACCTCGGCGAATCGATCGCGCGAGAAGACGTGGACGAGGACGACAGCGGCGTCGGCCGGCCCCGCCACGTCGCTCACGGCGGTGACGACGGGGTCGGTTCGCTCCTCGTCACCGGGACCGACGGCCACGAGAACGGTGTCGAGTGCCATGGCGGCGGTTCGCGGGCGCGCCGCAAGCGCCTTTCGTCGGTTCACGGCGTCGCCCCGGACGAGCGAGGAGTAAGGCCGCCTTATCCCGTGTTCTTCATGCCGGCGGCGATGCCCTGGACCGTGAGCCGTAGCGTGCGCTCCTCGGCCTCGGTCAGGTGGGACTGGTCGAGCAGGCGCACCTGCAGGAGGTTCAGCGGGTCGACGTAGGGGTTGCGTCGGGCGAGGTTCTCCGCCAGCCACTCCCGCCGGAGGAGGCTGTCGCGGTCGGTGATCGCCTTCACCAGCTCGACGGCGCCCTCGTACTCCTCGCGGATGCGCGGGAAAAAGGCCTCGCGGAGGTCCGCGTCGGCGAGATCGGCGTAGCGTTCGGCGATCTCCATCTCCGACCGGGCCAGCGCCAGCGCGGCGTTGTCCAGCGTCGTCTGGAAGAACAGCCACTCGTCGTACATCTCGCGCAGCGTCTCGATATCGCCGCCGTCGTCGAGGTACGCCTCGATTCCGGTCGCCAGCGAGTACCAGCCCGGGAGGATACAGCGAGCCTGCGTCCACGAGAACACCCACGGGATGGCCCGCAGGTCGTCGACGTCGCGCTCCGCCGAGCGCGACGCGGGACGGGACCCGAGGTTGAGGTTCTCGATGACGGTGATCGGGGTGGTCGTCTCGAAGAAGTCGACGAACCCGTCGGATTCGAGCAGGTCGACGTACTCCTCGCGTGCGGCCTCGGCGGCCGTCTCCATGGCTTCAGACCACGCCTCGGGGACCTCCTCGACGGGGTTCTCCATGGCGTTGTGCCGGGCGCGGATCTGCGCGTCGAGCATCTGTTCGAGGTTGCGCTCGGCGATCTTCCGGTTCGCGTACTTCTCGGAGATCGTCTCGCCCTGCTCTGTGAACTTGATCTGTCCGGAGACCGTCTCGTTGGGCAGCGCGAGCATGGCGTCGTTCATCGGCCCGCCGCCCCTGGAGATCGAGCCGCCGCGACCGTGGAACAGCCGCATCTCCACGTCGTAGTCGTCGGTGATCGCGGCCAGCCGGCGCTGGTTACGGAAGAGGCTCCAGTTCGCGGCGAGGAAGCCGTTCTCCTTGTTCGAGTCGGAGTAGCCCAGCATGATCTCCTGGACGCCGTTTCGGGCGTCGAGCGCCTGCTGATAGGCCTCGTTCTCGAACAGCGTCCCCATGATGCGGCGGGCGCCGTCGAGGGCGTACTTCGATTCGAGGAGGGGGACCACGTCCAGCCCGCAGTAGCCCGGCAGGTCGACGATGCCGGCCTGGTCGGCGAGAAAGAGGACTTCGAGGACGTGGCTCGGTTCCTCGCACCAGCTGATTGCGTAGGTGTCGATGGCGTCGACGCCGTAGTCGTCCTGCCACTCGGCGGTCTTCTCGAACCGGCGGAGGACGCGGGCGGCCTCGTCGGAGAGACCCTCGCGGTCGGCCAGGTCGACGACCGGGGAGTCCTGCAGGATGGCGTCGGTGAGGAACTCGACGCGCTGGTCCTCGTCCATGCCCTCGTAGTCGACGCCCTCGCGGTCGACGGCCTCGGCGATGGCGTTCGTGTGCTTGGCGCGGTGGTCGCGCAGGTCGAGGCTGGCCAGCGAGAAGCCGAAGGTGTCGACGGTGCGATAGAGGGGATCGACGTGCGACTCGGCGATCACGTCGGCGCCGTTGGCCCGCAGGCTCTCGGCGACGGCCGCGATGTCTTCGAGGAACTCGCTCTCGTCCTCGTAGCCGCCGGGACGCACGTCGTTGACGCGGACGACCCGCTCGCGCATCAGCTTGAGTATCTGCCGGTAGGGCTCGTCGGGGTAGCGCTCGCGGGCCGTCTCGGCCACGGCGGGCAGCCGCTCCCGGTGGTCGGCCAGCCGCTCGTCGAACCGGTCGCCGGTGTCGATCTGGTCCCCGTCCTGGCTGAGCACGCCCGAGAGCGTCTTGAGGCGGTCGCGATACAGCGGGACCGCGACCGACCGCTGGCGGTCGAGCGTCTCCTCGGTCACCTCGGGGGTGACGAACGGGTTGCCGTCGCGGTCGCTGCCGGCCCACGAGCGGAACTCGTAGAGCTTCGGGACCTCGACCTCGTCGTCGAACTCCTCGTCGACGGCGCGTTCGAGGGCGTCGTACACCTCGCTGATGACCTCGAACAGCACGTTCTCCAGGTACCACTGGACGTTCAGCGCCTCGTCGGTCACGTCCGGCCGGCGCTCGCGGACCTGGGCCGTCTGCCAGAGGCTCGTCACTTCCGCTTCCAGGTCTCGCTCCAGGTCCGCCTGCTCGTCGCGGGTCAGGCGCACCTCGTCGAGCCGTTCGAGGTGGTTCGACACCGACCGCAGTTTCGCCTTGACGGTCTTCCGACGCGCCTCGGTCGGGTGAGCGGTGAACGTCGGCTGGATCAGCACGTCGTCGAGCACCGCCTCGACGGTGTCGGCGTCGAGGTCGCGCTCGGCGAGTTCCTCGACCGCCGCGCGCACGCTGTCGTCGAGGGTCCCCTCCTGACTCCCCTCGCGGATCTCCCGGACGCGCTGGCGCTCCTCGGCGAGGTTGATCAGCTCGAAGTACGTCGTGAACGCCCGCGCGACCACGTCCTGGTCCTCGGGGTCGAGCCCGTCGAGCGCCTCGCCGATAGCCGCCCGGTCCTCGGCGTCACCGCGCCGGTAGTCGATCGCCGCCGCCCGGATCTGTTCGACTAATTCGAACGCAGATTCCGACCGCTGGGTCCGGATTATCTCCCCGAGCAGCTCGCCCAACTCCCGCACGTCCTGGTTGACTTCTCTGGCATGTAATTCCATAACAGTCCGTCTCAGGGCCACTCCTAAAACTCTAGCGGAATTCGGAATTCATCAGGGACATGTATGTAAAACCGATCAGTACCCCGCACGCGGGCGGAACCTGCCAGGCCAGCGGACGGAACCGTGGCCGTTTCTATTCGGGAATGGTGAATTGTATTTCCTGTGCCGCTGTGGGCGAGGAGAGGGTTCGGAAGCCGATTTCGACGGGGTGAATCGCGCGATCGAGCGTTCACCCCTCCGATTCCGGGTTCACACGTGAACGTCCGGGTTGAAGGGTGGGGCGTTCGATACCTCCGCCATGGCGTACGCGACGAACGACGGGACCCGGATCGCCTACGACGTGAGGGGGGCCCCCGAGGCCGAGGCGGTGACGTTCCTCGAGGGGCTGGCCTACGGGACCTGGATGTGGAACTGGCAGCGCGAGGGGCTCTCCGAGTATCGCACGGTGGTCATGGACAACCGGGGTACCGGCGACTCCGACGCGCCCGAAGGGCCTTACACCGTCGAGCAGATGGCCGCCGACCTCGAAGCGGTCCTCGACGACGCGGGGATCGAGCGGACGCACCTGGTCGGCGCGAGCCTCGGGGGGATGATCGCACAGCGGTACGCGCTCGACTACGACCGCGCCGAGTCGCTGACGCTGCTGTGCACGACGCCCGGCGGCGACGACGCCGTCCCCATCCCCGAGGAGACGCAGGCGCGGATGCTCGCCGTCCCCGACGAGTACGGCCCGAGCGAGACGATCCGGCACAAGATGGAGCCCGCCTTCTCCGAGGAGTTCTGGGCGGCAAACGAGGGGATCGTCGACCGGATCGTCGACTGGCGGCTGGAGACGGATCCGTCGGAGGACGCCTACGAGTGGCAGAGCGCGGCCGCCGTCGGCTTCGACGCCAGCGACGAACTGGACGAGATCGACCTGCCGACGCTCGTCGTCCACGGCACCGACGACCGCGTGCTCCCCCCGGAGAACGGCCGACTCCTCGCCGAAGGGATCCCGGGCGCGGACCTGGTGACGGTCGAGGGCGGGTCCCATCTGTTCTTCGTCGAGCGCGACGAGCGAGTGACGGCGGAGATCCGGGAGTTCGTCGACGATGTCTGAGGCGGCGTGGGTCGGGGCCTGGAGCGAGAAGCGCGCGGCGCTCTCGCCCGACCGGGTCGGCCTCGTCGACGCCGCGACCGGGACCGAGTTCACCTACGCCGACCTCGACCGGCGAGCGAACCGCTGCGCGCGGCTCCTGGCCGATCACGGCGTCGTCCGCGACGCCGGCGCCGCCCGGGCCGGAACCGGGGGATCCGACGAGGGGGACGACGCCGGCCCTCGCGTCGCCGTCGTCTCCCGAAACCGGCCCGAATACGTCGATCTGTTCTTCGCGACGGGCAAGACCGGCGCCGTGCTCGCTCCGCTGTCCCACCGGCTGGCCACGCCGGAACTGGCCGACCTGCTGGCGACGATCGACCCGGACCTCGTCGTCGTCGAGGAGCCGTTCGCCGACCGCGTCGGCGACGCGACGGACGAGGGCGCCTGGGACGCCGACGCGGCCATCCTGTCGCTCCCGGTCGAGGGGAGCGGAGGCGGTGAGACCACCTGGGAGCCCTACGACGCTGCGCTCCCGGACGACGACTCGCCGTTCGACGGGCCGGCGGTCGACGCCGGCGATCCGCACCTCTTCCTCCACACCGGCGGCTCGACGGGGACGCCGAAGGAGACGGTGATCACCCACGAGACGCTCGTCTGGAACTCCGTCAACACGATCACCGCCTGGGGGTTGCGGGACGACGACGTGACGCCGATGGTGTTCCCGATGTTCCACACCGGCGGCTGGAACGTCCTCACCCTCCCGATATTCCACATGGGCGGCACAGTCGTCATCGACCGCGAGTTCGACCCCGGGCAGATCCTCGCGCTCGTCGAGGAGCGGTCGGCCAGCGTCCTCGTCGCCGTCCCCGCCGTCCTGCGGATGATGACCGACCACGCCCGCTGGGCCGACGCGGACCTGTCCTCGCTCCGGTTCGTCAAGTCCGGCGGCGGGCCCTGCCGGGAGTCGGTCATGGAGGCCTGGTGGGAGCGGGGGGTCGACCTCTCGCAGGGCTACGGCCTGACCGAGTGCGGCCCCAACAACTTCGCGATGCCCGACGACTGGCCCCGCGAGAAGGCCCACACCGTCGGCGTCGCGAATCTCCACGTCGACGCGCGCGTCGTCGACGACGACGGCCAGCCCCTCCCCGCGGGCGAGATCGGCGAACTCCAGCTGCGGTCGCCCCACGCGGCCGACGGCTACTGGGCGGCGCCCGAAGAATCGGCGGAGACCTTCGGCGAGTGGGTGTCGACCGGTGATCTGGCCAGAGTCGACGACGAGGGCTACGTCGCTATCGAAGGGCGAAAGAAGAACATGTTCGTCAGCGGCGGCGAGAACGTCTATCCCGCGGAAGTCGAGGACGCCGTCGCCGACCACCCGGCGGTCGCCGACGCGGTCGTGATCGCCGTGCCCGACGAGCAGTGGGGGCGGGTCGGCAAGGCGGTCGTCGAACTCGCCGACGGCGCGAGCGGCGGTCCGACGGCCGACGAAACGGCGACGGGCGCCGACCCGCTCTCGCTCGACGACCTCCGCGACTTCCTCGACGACCGGCTGGCGCGGTTCAAGCACCCGCGACACCTCGCGTTCGTCGACGAGCTCCCGACGAGCGGCCCCGACAAGATCGACCGCGAGGCCGTCGCCGAGGAGTTCGGTGCGTGACCGTCCTCGGCCCCGGTTCGGCCCTCCCCCGCTGTCCCGGTCCCGCTCACCGCCGCCCCGAGTAGGATTCGCCTACTCCGAATGCTACCTACGAAGGTAGAATCATTTATGTTCGTGAAGAATGTCACATCGGGGAAGGGGTTCCTCGCACATGATCGACATCTCGATGGACATGGAGCAGTACGACTGTCCGTTCATCGACACGACGGCGGACTACGGGGTCGCGTTCTCGGCGGTCCACTGGGAGTTCGACCAGTCCCGTCGGGCGCTGGAGACGCGGATGGTCGTCGAGGGCGGTGACCGCGACCAGCTCTCGAACGGGCTCGACGCGCTGCGCGACCACGGGAAGATGCACGACTACGCGCTGCTCTCCCGCCGCGAGGACGTGGCCCACATCCGGACGGTCATCGACGAGACGGCGGCGATGGAGACCATTCGTGACAACGACGGCTACATCACCGGGCCGTTCTACATCGAGGGCGGCAGCGAGGTGTGGCACGTCGGCTTCGACCGCGCGCGCCAGGCCGACGACACGCTGGCGGAGCTCGAACGGACCAACGAGTTCGACGTGGTCGAGCGCTCGAACACGACGCTACCGGACATGCAGGACCTCGTCCAGAACGCCGGCGCGGCGATGACGCTCATCCAGGGCTGCGAGGACCTCTCCGAGACCGAGCGGGAGACCCTGGAGACCGCGGTCTCCTCGGGCTACTTCGAATCCCCGCGGGACGCTACGCTCGGGACGCTGGCCGACGAGTTCGACGTGTCCAAACCCGCCGTTTCGAAGAACCTCCGCCGGGGCCAGCGCAAGATGATCGAACGCGTCGTCGACGCCCTCGAGGACCTCGACGACGCCGAGTGAGGCGCCGTTCGGCCGCCCCACAGCCCCGTTTGCCTCGCCCGAACCCGCTCGTTAACATGTGAACCCGGGTGGATATGCCCGTGAGCGCAGTATCACTAATTATCATGCGAGAGCATATCACGCGGAGACGAGCGCTGAAGTCCATGGGTGTCGCCGGCGCCGCGGCGCTGGCCGGCTGTTCCGACAGCGACGGGACACCGACCGAGGGCGGGGGCGGTGGGAACGGCGACGATGCGAACGGCGGCGACGGAAACGACGGCGGTGGCGACGGCAGCGATGGCGGCGACACGGCGACGGACGGCTCAGGGATGAACGGAACGGCGACGGGCACGGCGAGCAGCGTATCGGGCGAAGTGACTATCGGCGTCCTCCAGCCGATGTCGGGGAACCTGTCGTACTACGGCCAGCAGGGCCTCTGGGGGTTCCTCTCGGGGCTGGCCTACAAAGCCGGCGCGGACCCGGCGGGGATGGTCGGGACCGGCGAGACGACCGTGACCGTGGGCGACGTGGACTACCGGCTGCTCGTCCGCGACACGGAGTTCCTGGCGGACTCCGCCCAGTCCGCGGCCACCTCGCTCGTCCGCGACGACGACGTGGACATGCTCTTCGGCTGTTCGTCCTCTTCGGCGGCCGAACGCGTGATCGGCCAGGTCGTCACGCAGGCGCAGGTCCCGTTCGTGGCGGGGCCGGCCGCCTCGGCGGCGATCACGTCCAGCGGCGACTACTGCAGCGACCTGGTGTTCCGGGCCAGCGAGAACACGGCGATGGACGCCCGCTCGGGCGGGCGCTACGTCGCCAACGAGACGGACGTGTCGCGGGTGTTCCTGTTCGGCGCCGACTACAGCTTCGGTCGCGCCGTCGTCAACAACTACGAGTCGGTCCTGCAGAACAACGGCGTCGAGATCGTCGGCAAGCGCTTCGTCGAACAGGGCTACGCCGAGTGGGACGGCCTGCTCGACAACGCCGAGGAGGCCGGGGCCGAAGGCATCGTCGGCGGGTTCACCGTCACGACGCTCCCGAACCTGTTCAGCTCGTTCCTCTCGGGGGACTACTCCTATCGAGCCTTCGGCGGGTTCGCGACCCAGATCACCAACCAGGTCGTCGGCAACACGATGGAGAGCGTCCTCGGGTCGCCGCTGACGGCCGAGAAGATCGAGAACTCCCAGCTCGGCCCGTTCACGACGCGCTATCACTGGAACCAGTACGACAACGAGATCAACGACGCCTTCGTCGACAGCTACACGAACACCTACGAGGTCGTCCCCGATCTGTTCACCTCCGGGACGTTTACCGCCGCCTCGGCCGTCCACCAGGCCGTCCAGACCTCGGGGTCGACCGAGGGAGCGGACATCGCCGGCGCGATGAAGGGGATGACCGTCGCCGACACGCCGAAAGGTGAGGACGGCTACACCTTCCAGGAGTACAACAACCAGGCCCGCTCGGAGATGACGGTCGCGAGCCCGGTCCCGACGAGCGACGAGTACGCCGACAGCTGGGGGGCGTCCATCATGCCCGGCGAACCCCAGGCCCGCATCTCCGGAGACAACGCCACCATCCCGGCCGACAGCCCGGACATGAACTGTTCGCTGTGAGCATGCTGCGGACGAACGGCCTCACGAAGGAGTTCGGCGGCCTCACCGCCGTCGACGACGTGGACTTCGAACTCGGCGACGAACTGTGCTCGCTCATCGGCCCCAACGGCGCCGGGAAGACGACGTTCTTCGACCTGCTGACCGGGGCGCTCGAACCGACCCGCGGAACGATCGAGCTTCGGCGGGACGCGAGCGAGGGCGTCGGACGCGACGCCGACGGCGGAGCCACCGCCGGAGCGCGCGGCGCTGGCGAGTGGGTCGACGTGACCGACGCCGCCCCCGAGGAGACGGCGGCGATGGGGATCCACCGCTCGTACCAGATCACGAACGTCTTCCCGACGCTGTCGGTGCTGGAGAACGTCCGGATCGCCGCGCAGGCGGCCGGCGACGACGCCGCGACGTTCTGGCGCAACGTCGACGCCTACGACGGGTACGTCGAGGAGGCTCGCGAGATCCTCGACCGAGTGGGACTGGCGGGCCGGGCCGAGGACCTCGCGGAGAACCTCAGCCACGGCGCCAGCCGCCAGCTGGAGGTCGCCGTCGCGCTGGCGGGCGACCCGGACGTGCTCCTGCTGGACGAGCCGAACGCCGGCGTCTCCTCCGAGAGCGTCGACGACATCGTCGCGCTCATCGAGGACGTCGCCGAGGACCACGCCGTCCTGCTGGTCGAACACAACATGGACATCGTCATGGAGGTCTCCGACCGCGTGGTCGTCCTCAACCAGGGCGCGGTCATCGCCGACGGCGACCCCGACGCGGTCCGCGCGGACCCCGCCGTCCAGGAGGCGTATCTCGGCGGTTACGAGCCCGGCGACCTCGACCGCCGCGGAGACGGGACCGCTTCCGACCGAGACGAGACGGGGGGAGTCGCGTGAGCGCGCCGCGACCGCCCCGGAGGTGTCTCGCGTGACCCTCCTCGAACTCGAAGACGTGGAGACCTACTACGGCGAGAGCCACGTGCTGGAGGGGGTCACGCTGTCCGTCGACGAGGGCGAGGTCGTCGCGCTGGTCGGGCGCAACGGCGTCGGCAAGACGACGACGCTGCGGTCGATCCTCCAGCTGACGCCGCCCCGGGAGGGGAGGGTCACCTACCGCGGCGACGAGCTCGTCGGCCTCGAAACCCACGAGGTGGCCGACCGCGGCGTCGGCTGGATCCCCGAGGACCGGCGGATCTTCTCGCAGCTGACCGTCGCCGAGAACGTCCGCGTCGCCGTGCCCGACGGCGCCGACACGGGCGAGCGGGTCGCGACCGTCTACGACACGTTCCCGATCCTCGAACGGCGACGCGACCAGGAGGCGGGGACGCTGTCGGGCGGCCAGCAACAGATGCTCGCGCTGGCGCGCGGCCTCGTCGGCGACAACGACCTGCTGCTGGTCGACGAGCCCAGCGAGGGGCTTGCCCCCCAGATCGTCGCCGACGTGGCCGAGGCGCTGGCCGACGCCGCGACCGAGACCACCCTGCTGCTCGTCGAGCAAAATCTCCCGCTGGCGCTGGATCTCGCCGACCGGTTCTACGTCCTCGACAAAGGACGGGTAGTCGACGACGGGGACACCACCGACGTGTCCGCCGGCGACGAACGGCTCAGGAGGTATCTCTCCGCATGACCGCGACTGCACTCGTCGCGGCCGCCGAGTCCCTCCAGCCCGCGGTGACTCCGGCCCTGTCCGATCTCGGCGCCACGGCGATGCAACTCGGCTTCGGCGAAGGACTCCGGCAGTTCCTCGGCCCGGACGCGCTCGTCAGCGTCGCCGTCGAGGGGCTGGCGAAATCGGCCATCTACGTGATGATAGCCAGCGGCCTGACGCTCATCTTCGGGCTGATGGGCGTCCTGAACTTCGCTCACGGATCGCTGACGATGATCGGCGCCTATCTCGCCGGGCTCGTCATGGTCACGCTCGTCGGGAGCGCGACCGGCGCGTGGACCCGCCTGGCGCTCTTCTTCGTCGCGCTCGTCGCCGTCTTCGCCGCGCTGGCGCTGCTGGGCGGTGTCATGGAGGTCGGGCTCATCCGCCAGCTCTACGACCGACCGCCGATCTACCAGATCCTGCTCACCTTCGGGCTGACGCTCGTGCTGGAGGAGATCGTCCGGATCGTCGTCCTGTTCTACGGGCTCCAGCCCATCTCGGAGTGGCGGGCTGCGCTCGGGACGAGACCCGCTATCCTCTCGGCCGAGCAGTCGATCGGCCCGCTCTCGGTCCGAGGGCTAGCGCTGTTCGAGATCGCGCTCGGCGCGGCGACCGTCCTCGGGATCTGGGCGTTCCTGACGCGCACTCGCTACGGGCTGTACATCCGCGCCGGCAGCGAGGACGCCGAGATGGCCGAGGCGCTCGGGATCGACGTGCGGCGCGTGTTCACCGTCGTGTTCGCGCTCGGTGCCGGCGTGGCCGGCGCCGCGGGCGCCCTGCTGATGTGGGACCCCGTCTGGGGCGCGAACGTCCCGCTGGCGGCGGAGACGCTGCTGCCGGCGTTCGTCGTCGTCATCATCGGCGGCCTGGGCACCTTCCGCGGCACTGTCGCCGGCGCGCTCATCGTCGGGATGGCCGACGCGACGACCACCTGGTGGTTCCAGAACGTCGTCGTCACCTGGACGTGGCTGCCCGAGATCACCGTCTTCCTCATCCTCGTCGGGATGCTGATCGTCAAACCGCAGGGGCTGTTCGGCGTCGAGGAGGTGGGCGGCCATTAGCTCCGTCACCCAGTGGGTCGACGACCGCGAGTTCGCCTGGCCCGTCGAACACCTCCGCAGCCAGCAGGTCCACCTGCTGGTGATCCTCGCCCTGATCGCCTACCCCGGCGTCTACCACCTGCTGACCAACTCGCCGGTCGCGGCGCTCGCGGTGGCGGTCCTCCCGCGCGTGGACTCGATGGTCGCGGTGCTGTACTTCGCGCTGTTCGCCATGTCGTTCGACTTCATCAGCGGCTACACCGGCTATCTCTCCTTCGGCCACGCCGCCTTCTACGGCACCGGCGCCTACGCCGTCATCCTGATCGCCAACGGCAAGATCCCCCTCCTCCCGGCGGGGACGCCGTTCATGGTCTCGCTGCTCGTCGCCGCCGTCGTCGCCGGGCTGCTGGCGGTCGTCATCGGCCTCGTCTCCTTCCGGCTCTCCGGCGTCTACTTCGCGATGATCACGCTCGGGTTCGCGCAGGTGCTGTACGTGTTCGTCCGGGGCTGGGACTACGTGGCGAGCAACCCCCGCGACGGCCCGGCCGTCGGGTCGACCCATCCCGAGGGCTTCGAGATCGGGATCCCCTTCGTCGACCAGTTGAACCTCGCGATCGGCACCTTCTCCGGCGACACGGTGGCGCTGCTGGGCCACGAACTCGGCACCTACACCGTCTCGTTCTACATGGTCGGGCTGGTCGCGCTGGTCTCGTATTTCGCGATGCAGCGGGTGATCCACTCCCCGTTCGGCCGGGTGATGATCGCCATCCGCGAGAACGAGGAGCGGGCGGCCGCCATCGGCTACGACACCTTCCGCTACAAGCTCGGGGCGTTCGTCATCAGCGGCTTCTTCGGCGGCGTGGCCGGCGCCCTCTACGCCGGATTCTCCCGCTCGGTCACGCCCGAGAGCACGTTCTACTTCCTGACGACCGGCGACGCGCTGCTGGCGAGCATCATCGGCGGGTTCGGGACGCTCGCCGGACCCCTGTACGGCCACCTGTTCGACCACTCGATCCGGGAGTTCCTCTCGAACACCGGCCAGGGCGGCGGCCTGCTCCCGTTCCTCCGAGAGACGCTCCCGGAGAGCGTCCTCTCGGCGGAGCTGCTCGGCGACCTCACCGTCGAGGGGTTCATCGGCGCCGCGCTGAACGGCCACGCCAGCCTCTACGTCGGTATCGTGTTCGTCCTGTTCGTCCTCTACGTCCCCAGCGGCCTCGTCGGGACGCTACGGAGCTACCTCGGCGGCCCCGTCTCCGAGCGCCTGCCCGCGAAGCTGTGGGGTGAGCGATGATCGCGTCGGTCCGGGTCGGTGGTGAGCGATGATCGCGTCGGTCCGGGTCGGTGGTGAGCGATGACGGTCCACCTCACCGGACTCGGGACGGCGTTGCCCGAGGAGACCGTCGGCGGCGCCGACATCGCCGAGCGCTCGGGGATCCCCCGCGAGGTGGTCGTCGAGAAGATGGGCGTCCGCCGCAAGCACGTCTGCCGAAACGGGGACGAACAGCCCAGCGATCTGTGCGTCGCGGCCGCGGAGGAGGCACTTGCCGACGCCGACTGCGATCCCGCGGATCTCGACGCGGTCCGCTACCACGGCAGCGAGTTCAAGGACTACGTCGTCTGGAGCCTCGCCGCCGACGTGGCCGAGCGGATCGGCGCCACTGACGCCTACGCCGCAGAGAGCTACGCGCTCTGTGCGGGCGCGCCGATCGCGATCCGAGAGAGCGCGGCGCAGCTCGAAGCCGACGCTCCCGAGCGGGTGTTGCTCGTCGCGGCCAGCCGCGAGGAGGACCTGGTCGACTACGACGACTCCGACACCTCCTTCACGTTCAACTTCGGCAGCGGCGCCTCGGCGATGGTCCTCGAACGCGACGCGCCGGACCGCGCGCTCGCCACCGTCCGCGAGAGCGCGGCGCTGACCGACGGCTCCTTCTCGCGGGACGTGGTGATGCCGGCGGGCGGCACCCGCTACCCGCCGACTCACGAGACGGTCGACGCCGACATGCACGCGCTGCGGGTGCCCGACCACGAGTCGATGAAGGAACGGCTGGGCGAGGTGAGCCTCGCGAACTTCCTCGACGTCGCCGACACCGCGCTGGAGCGGTCGGGACTCGACCGCACGGATCTGGACTTCGCCGCCGTCACGCACATGAAGCGGTCGTTCCACGCGTACCTCTGCGACGAACTCGACCTCGAGGAGGACGAGCAGTACTACCTCGACGACTACGGGCACGTCCAGAGCGTCGACCAGGCGCTGGCGACCGACGAGGCCCGGTCGCGCGGGTGGCTCTCCGCGGGCGACACCGTCCTCTTCCTCGCCGCCGGGACCGGCTACACCTGGGCGGCGACCGCGCTGGAGTGGCGGGCCTGAGCGGCGGCCGAACGTCCCCGCCGTCCGTCCGGATATACCGAACTCGAAGCCCTCACACGGCGAGAATCGGCCGCCTTCGCATCACTTATGCCGGTCGCGTACGCGCACTCGTCCATGGATCTACAGGAGTACATGGACGAGTTCACGGCGCGCGACTGGCCCCGGGCGGAGGAGGGCACGGTGCGGTTCGCGATGGTCGGCCTCGGCTGGTGGACGATGGAGTTCGCCATCCCCGCCACCGAGGTCCTCGACCACCTGGAGACGACCGTCGTCGTCTCCTCGACGACCGAGAAGGCGGAGGGCGTCGCCGAGGACCACGAGAGCATCGAGCACGGCCTCACCTACGACGAGTTCCAGGACGGCGCGGCGACCGACGCCTACGACGCCGTCTACGTCGCGACACCGAACGCCCTGCACCTCCCCTACGTCGAAGCGGCCGCCGAGTTCGACAAGGACATCCTCTGTGAGAAACCCCTGGAGGCAAGCACCGAGCGCGCCGAGCAGCTCGTCGAGGCCGCCGAAGACGTGACCCTGGGCGTCGAGTACCGGATGCACGTCCAGCCCGCCGTCCGCATGATGCGCGAGCTCGTCGACGCGGGCTTCGTCGGCGACGTGGCGATGGTCCACGGCAACATGTCTCAGCCGCTGCTGGACATCAACGACAACTACGACCAGTGGCGGCTCAACCCCGACATGGCCGGCCCCGGCGCCTCCGTCACCGACCTCGGCGTCTACTCCATCAACACCACCCGATTCGTCATCGACGAGGACCCGGTCGCCGTCACCGCGACGGACTGGTCCGGCCACGAGGCCTTCGACGAGGTGCCCGACGAGCGGGCTGCCTTCACAGTCGAGTTCCCCGACGGCGTCGTCGCCGCCTGTACCGCCAGCCAGAACACCCAGGAGACGAGCAACCTCCGCGTCATCGGCACCGAGGGCGAGCTCCTCCTCGAAGACGCCTTCCTCTCGGGCGACCGCGAGCTGACGATCACCCGCGGCGAGACGACCATCACCACCGAGTTCGACGGCATCGAGGAGACCCGCCGCTCGCTGGAGTACTTCGGCGACCACCTGCTGACCGGGACCGAGATCCTCGGCGACGGCGAGCACGGCCTCGTCGACCAGCGCGCCATCGACGCCGTCTACGAGGCCGCCGAGTCCGGCGAGCGCGTCGAGCTATAAGACCGTCTTTTCGCTCGGGGGTCGCGTGGCACGCGGTCCCCTCGTCTGCTCACGGGCGACGCCGTCGCCCGTTCGCACGGTCCGAGGGACCGTCGGTCCCTCGCTACCAAAAACGCGGGTGAAAACGGCCGGAACCTCGCTTCGATCGGTTCCGGTGAGGCGCGCTCGCTCCGCTCGCGCGGATGCTCAGTGTAGGCGCGATATTGAGCATCAGGTTGGCATCGCTCCCAACACGGTAAGCAGGAGTACCGGGAGCAGTCCCGACAGGAATCGCCATTGGTTCTCGTCTGTCCACTGCCGTACTGGAGCCGAGCGAAGGCGCAACACAGCGGTGGAACTGAACAGGAGACATCCGACCGCGGATATCGAACGGTTCGTGAGGACCATCCAGCCGGCGAAGAGTAGCATCCCGACAGCAACACATACGTCTGCACCCCTCTCCCAGTCCATACCGCTCCGTAGCCGAGTCTATCAGATAACTGTTCCTGAGCAGAGATATCGAACGGATGCTGCTCGACTATCCACCTCAGGAGGAGGGGCAGTCACTTATCGTTCACCGATATGTTCGCAACTCGAACTGAACGGCTGATTCGTCGCGATTGCAGGGAAACCGACCGCCGTCGACCGGTTCCGAATCGACCGGACGCCACGGAAACCGAACACGCACAGACGAGTCGAACTCGAAGCAGGAGCGGGGCGACCGGAGTGGAGGGCGGTCGCCTTCGTGTCAGGGGCACAGGTGGATCGGTTAGCGGGCGATGCGACAGCGGCGCAGTCGGGGGCGGCGTGGGGAGGGCCGAAGCGTCAGCGGGGTGGGGACCTGACAGGGCGACGCGGAGCCCGTCGCACCCACCGAACTGCGCGCATCTACTGGTAGACGGGACGGGTTTGTAGCTTCTATCTCGGTACCATCTATTGTATCGAAACTACCTATACTATCGATACACTATCGACAGAACACATCGTCTGGCCACGGATAGCTACAGATGTCTCCGCAGAGCTACAGGAGTTCCTCAGAGCTTGTGCCGGAACGCGTGGAGGACGTTCTGACCGGTGTCGGTCAGCAGGATCTGTTTCTGACGGCCGACGCGCTCGACCTCGATGTAGCCGTCGTCGACGAGGGGATCGACGATGTTGGCGTTCAGCAGGGCGAACTTCGCCTTGTCGTTGGCGGGGTCGGCGTCGGCGATAAAGGAGAGCGACTCCGCCTCGGCGTGTTCGATGAGATCGGACTTCTTGGCGGTGTAGCTGTCGGTGTTGCGCTCCTCCAGGTAGGCGAGCATGGCGACCTGGTCGTGGGAGACGGCCTCGATAGGGTAGGAGGGGAGGACCTCGTCGTCGCGCATGCCGCGGGTGCGCGGGTGCTCCTCCAGATCGGGGACGTGCTCCTCGGCGCGGACGTAGTAGGCGGTGGCGTCGGTGGCCATGCAGGCGATCGCACTCCCGATGGCGGCGAGCTTGCCACCGCTGGAGACGTTGACGCGGACCACGTCCTGCGCGTGGTCGGCGGCGACCGTCGTGACGACCGCGAGCACGTCGTACAGGTCCGACAGGTCCGTCTCGCGAAAGCGGATCGTCCGCCCGTCCGACTGGAACTCTTCGACGAGCGCCTCCTGGTACGGGGTCAGCGGGGTGTGTTCGCCGTCGGCGGCGAGGAGGTAGACGGTGTCCGCGTCGTGTTTGCGGACGGGACGGAGGATCCGGTCGTGCTCGTACCCCAGCGGCACGACGTGGACTTCGTCGATCGTTCGCATGCCCGACAGCGCGACCCCGACCGACGAGAGCGTTTCGGTAAGTGGGCCGACCGGCGGCTCCGGGACGGCGTCGCACACCGCCCGAAGACACTTCGGCGCGCCGGCGGTAGCCTCCGCCGATGTCGACCGACGAGAGCGCGAGCGACGGGACCGACTGGTCGCCGACCCACGAGGTCGTGTGCCTCGGCGACCGGGCCGACGCGGTCGCGGCCGACACGCACCTCGTCGCCGTCGCCTGTGAGTTCGGCGACGGCGCCCGTCTGACCACGTCGTCCGCGGACGTGAGCGACCGGAGTCCCCACACACAGCGGGTCCTCGACGCGGAACTCGATCGACTACCCGACGAGTCGACCGACGGTGCGAACCCGACCTGGCGGGCGACGCTCCCCGAGGACGCCGACGCGCTGGTGGGCGCGCTGACGGTCGCCGACCCCGAGGTGAACGGTCCGCTCGGCGAGGCGCGCTGGCGGGTCTGGGACGTCAAGCGGGTCGAGGTCCGCCGCGACGGTCGGACGATCTACCGGTCGATCCCGCATCACTCGCGGTTCGAACTCGACGCGAGCGAGGTCCCGGAGTTGGTCGACAGCGCCCGCGATCGCCTCGCCGACCTGCCGTGCGCCGCCGTCCCCGCGGGGCGGGTCGCGACGTGGGCCGACGGCGGGGAACTGACCCACCGGACGCTCCGATTCGAGGCGGGGTCGGGGGTGTCGCTGGCGCACGTCCGCCGCGTCGCCGTGAACCGGGCGCGTCGCGACCTCGTCGTCGACTGGGAACCCGCCGCCGAGCGCGTCGAACGCGAGCCGAACCGAGCGCTCCGCGCGGTCCTGCGGGCGGTCGCCTGGACCGCCGACCGCCTCGGCTCGTCGGAGACCCCACCGCGACGACTGGGGTTCGCGGAGGATGGGGACTTCCGGCGCGCGGTCGACGGGATCGAAACCGTCCGCGACCGCGTGGGGTACGACTTCGAGATCGTCGAGGTGTGAGAGATGACGCCACACTTTACAACCGGACCCCTCTGAGTAGAGGCATGGTCAGTATCAGGGACCCCGAGTCGCTTCGCGAGGAGCCCGGCGTCGACTTCCGCGAGCAGGAGCAGGTCGTCGACAGCGAGGCGTTCGAGCAGGCGGTCGAGGGCGCCGCGAACCAGAGCGGCCTCGTCGTCGTCGCGGTGACCGACGAGCAGGGACGACTCCTGCTGGTCGACTCCGAGTGGGTCGACGGGTGGACGCTCCCGAACGGCCCGGTCGGCGCCGACGAGGACTGGGCGGTCGCCGCCGACCGCTGGGGCGAGGACGAGCTGAGCTTCCCCGTCCAGATCGAACGGCCCGAACTGGTGATCCGCACGGAGACGCGGACCGAGGACGGCGACGAGAGCGTCGTCGGCTACACGGTCGCGTTCGGCGCCTCGCTGATCCCGGCGATGGGCGGTCCCGGTGGCATGGGCCCCGGCGGCCCGCCCCCGGGCGCCGGCCCCGACGACGAGGCTCCCGAGGGCGAAGGACCGCCCGCGGGTGCCGGCGGTCCGCCCGCCGGCGCTGGCGGACCGGGCGGCCCCGGCGTCGGCCCGATCGCCTCGAACCCCAACCTGGACTGGTTCGGTACGGTCCCCGACGAGGTCGCGCCGGGCCACCACGCGCTCGTGCAGTACTTCCTCGGCTGATCCGGCTCGCTGGAGTTCTCCGGCCGCTCGTCGTCTCGAAAGCGTCGGATCGGAGCGGCGCCGGCTTGACGATGCGTACGCCTCGTCGAACGAGTCGGACCGGAGGTCCGCCGGTTCGACGCGGCTCAGGGAGCCGGGTCGAACACCGAAAATCGGAGATTTTCGAGCGTGACGAAGTCTACGCTTCGTCGAACAGCGTCTCGCCTTTGACCATGTGGTCCTCGACCGTATCGAGGTCCAGCGTCACACCGAGACCGTTCTCTTCGGGGACTTTCATGTACCCGTCCTCGATGAGGCCGTCTTCAACGACGAGGTCTTCCCACCAGTCGAGTTCGTAGGAGTGGTACTCGACGGCCAGGGAGTTCGGGACGCTCGCGCCGACGTGGGCGCTGGCGATCGTCCCGACCGGCGAGGAGACGTTGTGCATCGCGACGGGAACGTAGTACTGGTTGGCCACGTCGGCGATCTTCCGCGTCTCGCGCATGCCGCCGATCTTCGGCATGTCCGGCGCGACGATGTCGACGGCCTGCTCCTCGATGAGCCGACGGTGCTCGGTGACCCGATAGCGGTTCTCGCCGACGGTGATGGGCGTCGTCGTCGAGTCGGTGACCTTCTCCTGGACTTCGAGGTTCTCCGGCGGAACGGGGTCTTCGAGCCACCACACGTCGTAGTCGTCGATGGCCTCGGCCAGTCGCTCGGCGGAGTTGCCCGAGAACGTCCAGTGGCAGTCGAAGGCCACGTCCGCGCGGTCCTTGACGCGCTCGGTGACTTTCTCGACGATCTCGGCCTTGTGGCGGATCTCGCCCGGCCGGAGATGACGGTTGGCGCGGTCCTTCTCGTGACCCGAGGGCACGTCGAGGTCGAACTTCAGGGCGTCGTAGCCGAGTTCCTCGACGACGCGCTCGGCCTCGTCGGCGCAGGCGTCGGGGTCGGCCTCCTCCTCGGTGTGGCAGTCGCAGTAGACGCGCATGTGGTCGCGGTACTTGCCCCCGAGCAGCTGGTAGGCCGGCACCTCGATGATCTTGCCGGCCAGGTCGTGCAGCGCGACCTCGATGCCGGAGATGGCCGAGACCGTGACCCCCTCGACGGAGCCCTCGCCGGACATCTTCTGGATCAGGTGCTCGTAGAGCCGATCGATGTCGAGCGGGTTTTCGCCGATGAGGAACGGCGCCATCCGCTCGATCAGCTCGGGAATGCCCGCGCCCCAGTAGGCCTCACCGGTGCCGACGAGGCCCGCGTCGGTGTAGACTCGAACCAGCGTCCACGGGAAGTTCCCGTCGACCATCGTCGTCTGTACGTCCGTGATCTCCACGTCTCGGCCGCCGCCGCGCTTCGCCGAAGCGCCCATCGTCTCGGCCGACAGTTCCCGCATCGTGTACTCGGCGTTCGGGTCGTGGAGGTCTCTGTAGTCTCGTCCCATGCCGGCGGCTACTTGTGGCCCGTACTAAAGTGTGGAGGAATCGCCGGCGAAACGTTCGGCTCTCCGGAACGGAGGCGGCGGCGGGTCGCCCCTGCGGAACGGTCTCCGGTGAGTCAGTCGTCCGACCCAGTTTCGGCGCCGTCCGCGATCCGGGCCTCGAGGTCGTCGAGTCGGTCGAGGAGTCGCTGGTACTCGTCGCTCTCCTCGAGTTCGGCCGGATTCTTCTCGACTCTGAGCGTGGCGACCTTCGCCGAGAGGGCGTGGTACTCCCGGACGACGGCGCGCTTGTCGAGCCGGTTGACGGTCTCGGCGACGACCGACTGCAGTTCCGCTCCCTCGACCGGTTTCAGCAGGTAGTCGTCGAAGCCCATGTCGACGATGTCGAAGCCGGGGTCGACGGCGGTGACCATCACCACGCTGCAGTCGATGTCCCGGCCGCGGATCCGTTCGAGGACCTCTCGCCCCGAGAGGCCGTGCATCCGTCGGTCCAGCAGCACCACGTCCACGTCCTCCGTCACCTGTTCGAGCGCCGACTCCCCGTCGTACGCGGTCAACACGTCGTAGGACTCGCTGAGCTGACTCGCGTACACGTCCGCGACCGCCTCGTCGTCGTCCACGACCAGCACGGTCGCTACCCCCCCTTGGACCATGTATCGCAGTTGGCGGGTACCCGATTTAGGGTTTTATAATAGAATCTGATAGGTCCGGTCGTCAGCCGGCCCACTCCTCGCGATGGGCGTCGCTACAGAAGTGTGTCGTCTCCACCTGGCCGTCGTCGACCCGCGTGACGACCCTGTGGTCGGGGTCCTGTACCAGCGCCGCGCCGCAGACGGCGCACGTCGGCGCCTCCTCCTCGGGGACGTCTTCGTTGAGTTCGGACGTGGGATCCACCATCGTGTCCGAGTCGTATGTACGGACCCACTTAACCGCATACATCGACGCCGACCGAGCGCGGTGGCCCGTCGCCGCGGCCGACCGCGGACTGGCGGCCGGGAACTCCGTTTCCGCGGTTCAGCGGTCGCGGTTCACGGCCTCGCCGGGTGCGGTAGTCGCGCCGGCGGAGAGTTTCACGCCGGGGTCGAGGCTGGTGTTGATGCCGGTCTTGGCGCCGTCGCCGGCGACGACGCCGAACTTCCGGCGACCGGTCGAGACGCGGTCCCCCTTGACCGTGAACTTCACGTCGCCGCCGTCGTGGCGGAGGTTCGCCACCTTCGTCCCCGCCCCGAAGTTCACGTCCCGGCCGAGCACGCTGTCGCCGACGTAGCTGTGGTGCGGGACGTGCGTCCCCGCCATGACGACGCTGTTTTTGATCTCGACGGCGTTGCCGACGTGGGCGTCCTCGGCCAGCAGCGTCGCGCCGCGGACGTAGGCGTTGGGTCCCAGGTCGGCCCCGTCCCGGATCAGCGCCGGTCCCTCGACGACGACGCCGGCGTCGACGGTCGCGCCCTCCTCGACGACCACGTCGCCGCGCAGGTCGGCCGACTCGTGGACTTCCCCTCGCACGTCGCGGTCGAGTTCGCCGAGCTTCCACTCGTTGGCCTCCAGCAGTTCCCAGGGGCGACCACAGCCCAGCCAGCGTTCGACTTCGACGGTACTGACCGACCCCTCGTCGATCACTCGCGACAGCACGTCGGTGATCTCGTGCTCGCCGCGCTCGCTCATCGGGACGTCGAGCCGCTCGCGGGCCTCGGCGGGGAAGCGGTAGGCGCCGACGTTCACGAGGTCGGTGGGCGGGTCGCTCGGCTTCTCGACGATCCCGGTCACGACCCCGTCGCTCACCTCGAAGACGCCGTAGCTGGTCGGGTCGTCGACGCGGTAGGTGCCGACGGCCGGCCCGTCGGTCGAGAGGAGCGCGTCGACGCTCGCGCGGTCGTAGAGGTCGTCGCCGTTGAGGACGACGAACGGCCCGTCGAGGTGCTCGCTCGCGCAGTCGACGGCGTGTGCGGTCCCGAGCTGCTCGGCCTGGACGGCGTACTCGACGGGGACGCCGCGGTACTCGTCGCCGAAGTACTCCCTGACCGCCTCGGCCTCGTAACCGACGACGAGGATCAGCTCCGACGCGCCGGCGTCGACCGCCGCGTCGGCCCCGTGAGCGACCAGCGGCCGGTCGGCGACCGGCAACATCGGCTTGGGCAGCGACTCCGTCAGGGGACGCATCCGGGTTCCCTCCCCGGCCGTCAGCAGGACGACTTGCATGTACCCGACCGCTCGCCCGGACGGCCCATAGTGGTACCGCAACGTACAGCGGTGACACGCCACAGTCAGGCGCCGCATTACGACGTATCCGAGCCGCGAGTCCGGGCCGAACGCCGACGAGGTGTGGTACCGCGACACATACTAATGCGCCCGGGGCGTACGTTGGCGACCGAACGACGATGACACGATCCGACGACGCCGACGGGGGTATCGAGAAGCGAACACCGGTGACGGACGGGGGTGAGCGGGACGAATCGGGGGACGCGCGCCTCCCCGCGTCGGTGATCGCGGACCTGCGCGCGAGCGGGCGGCGGCGACGGGCGTTGGCCTGTCTCGCCGAGGGAGACGACGCGGTCCCCATCTCGGATCTGGCGCGGCGCGTGGTCGCCGCGGAGCGCGGCGAGTCGACCGACGCGGTGCCGGACGGCGCCGTCGAGTCGGCCCGGTCGGACCTGTTCCAGCGTCACCTCCCGAAGCTGACCGCGACCGGCGTCGTCCGGTACGACTCGCTGGTCGGCACGGTCGACCTGGCGACCGACGACCCGCGATTGCTCGGTTACGAAGGGGACGAGGCGAGCGAACGTGTCGACGACCCCACGGCGCCGCAGTGACCGGACCGCCGCAGTGATCGAAGCGCCGGCCGACGTCGGGCAGTCGGTGGTCCCTCGGGCGGCCGGCCGAACGGAAAGAACAATACAGGCAGCTTCCTAACCGCCGGGTACTGTGACGAACACGCAGGTAACGCACGTCCAGATCGACAACTACGGCCCCTGGACCGTGACGCCAGAGCCCCGACGGGAAGTCGACCTCCAGACCCTGCAGTCGCGGCTGTACGCCGACCTCTCGCAGCTGGTCGGCAACCGCGGCGGCTACGTCTTCTTCTCGCGGTTCGACAACATGATCGCCGTCACGAACGGCCTCGACGAGGACGACCACGCCCTGATTCAGGAGTCGGTCGGCAACCGCTACCCCGTCACGATGAGCCTCAGCGTCGCCACCGGGACGACCCCCGCGGAGGCGCTCGGCACCGCCACCGAAGCGCTGCAGGAGGCCGGGAGCGCCCAGGACAAGTCCCGCCGGGAGATCCTCCGGGGACGGACCATCGACGAGGAGTTCCGGACCGACGAGGACCTCCAGATCGCTCACTTCGACGTGAACGACGCGACGGGCAAGTACACCGACCAGCTCAACGAGTTCGACACGTTCATCCGGATCGAACAGGGCTACGCCGAACTGATGCGCTACATGCGCCGGGCGTACGACTCCCTCTCTTTCTTCGTCGGCGGCGACAACGTCATCGCCGTCTGTTCCGACATGGACGCCGCCGAGTACCAGGACGCGGTCGACCACGTCCGCGACGCGGTCGACGTGGAACTCAAGGTCGGCGTCGGCCGCGGACGACTCGCGCAGGACGCGGGCATGGCCGCCAAACACGCCCTCGAAGAGTGCCGCGCGACCGGCGACGACGTCCGCGTCGACTGGGCGACCGGCGAGCCCGACCCTTCGGCGTGAACGGCCCGTCTCGCCCCTCCACGGCCGGAGTCTGAACCGCAGAAATACGGCGTGCGGTGTCTTAAGCGTGGTGCAGGTAGCTTTTAGACGCAGTGTGCGAAACGGTCGCACATGGAACGAGACGTGAGCGTCCGGGAGGTGATGGACCGCGAGTTCGTCGGTGTCAGCGAAGGCGACGACCTCGGTGAGACGGCCGAGTTGATGCTGGAGGAGGGGGTCGACAGCGCGGTCGTCCTTCGGGGAGCGGACCCCGTCGGGGTCGTCACGGAGCGGGACGCGCTGGCGGCGTTCGTCGACGCCGAGGGCGCGTCGACGCCCGTGTCGGACGCGATGACCGACGCGCTGGCGACGGTCGCGCCCGAGACGACGATCGCCGAGGCGGCCGACGAACTCTCGACGGGGCAGACCCGGCGGGTCCTCGTCTCGGACGGGCACGAACCGCTCGGCGTGCTGACCGAACAGGACCTGTTGACCGCCTCGCCGTTCGCCCGGACGGCCAGCGAGAGCGCGATGCCCGAGCGCGATCGGGCGGTGGCCGGCGTCACCGAAGGTCGGGGCGAACCAGACGCCGAGCCAGCGGAGACGCGCAGGAGCGGCGAGTCGCGATTCGAAGACCAGTCGCTGTGCGAAGTGTGCGGCTCGCTCTCGCGGGAACTCTCGACGTTCAACGGACAGCTCCTCTGCCCGGACTGTCGGGACATCTGACGCCGCCGCCTTCCGACGAGACCGCCGCGGCCACCCGCGTGCGGAGCCGTCCGCGAGTAAGTGCCCGCCACATGAGATCGTTCTGGTACGATTCTCGCCAGCCGATCGATCGGTCGGTTCTGACGGTTTTTCGAAAGCTGTGGCGGCGTGTCTCGCCCGTCCTATTTCGATGAGAACGTGACAGGTTGTGGGACAGCTTTATAGTTACTGGTTGACAAGGAACGTGGTAAGATGTCTCGCAAGATACGTCGACGGACGCTACTCAAGGGGCTCGGTGTCGCGGGTGTCGGGGGGCTGGCCGGGTGCGCGCAGGCAGGCGAGGACACGCCGACGGAGGAAGACGCCGCCGGCGACGGGGGCGACGGCGGCGACGGGGAGGACATGTCGACCGCGACGCCGACCGAGACGCCCGAGGACGGCGACACGGACGGGGGCGGTGGCGGCGTCGACGCCCGGACCATCCGGCTGGGGATTCTGATGGGCGTCACCGGCCAGCTCTCGGATCTGGGCCCGCCGATCCGGCAGGCAGCCGAGCTGGCGGCCGACTACATGGACGAGGAGAGCGACACGTTCGCGATCGACTACCAGTTCGAGGACACCGCGACGGACCCCAACACGGGAATCTCCAACGCCGAATCGCTGGTCTCGGCCGGCTATCCGATGATCGCCGGCGCGCTCTCCTCGACGGTGACCATCCAGACGGCCAACAACGTGGCGGTCCCGAACGGCGTCGTCGAGTGTTCGCCGGCGAGCACGTCCCCGGCGATCACGGACCTGGAGGACAACGACTACCTCTACCGGACGACGCCGACGGACGCGCTGCAGTCCGAGGTGATGACCCAGATCGGTCGCGAGCGCCTGGAGGCGTCGACGACGGCGACGCTCGCGCTGAACAACGACTACGGCCAGGGGCTGGCCGACGCCTACGTCTCCGCCTGGGAGTCGGCCGGGGGGACCGTCCAGCAGGAGGTCAGCTTCGAGCCCGGCGCCTCGTCGTACACCTCCCAGCTGAGTTCCGCGCTGCAGGACCAGCCGGATCTCCTGATGATCGTCGGCTACCCCGACAGCGGCGTCCGGATCTTCCGCGACTTCTACAACGACTACTCGCAGGACTTCTGCGACGTGATCGTCCCGGACGGCCTCCAGAGCGGGAGCCTGCCGGGCAACGTCGGCAACTCCATGCGCAACGTCTGGGGGACCGCTCCGACCTCGACCGGTCCGGGCCGCGAGACGTTCGACTCGCTCTACCAGGAGGCGTACGACAGCGACCCCTCCGAGAGCCCGTTCACCGGCCAGTCGTTCGACGCCGTCGCGGTGCTGGCGCTGGCCAACGCCGCCGCGGGCGAGAACGACGGCGAGGCCATCCGCGACCAGATGAACGCCGTCGCCAACGAGGGCGGCGAGGAGGTCACGCCGGAGAACCTCGCCGAGGGCCTCGAGATGGCCGCCAGCGGCACCGAGGTCAACTACCAGGGCGCCTCCAGCGCCGTCGAGTTCGACGACGCGGGCGACATCGCCGCCGCCACCTACCAGTTCTACCGCTACCAGGAGGGCGGCTTCGAGGTGATCGAGAACATCGAGTACTCCGCCTGAGGCGGAGTCGCGGTCGCGTTTCAGTCCCGCTCACCCGCCGAGGAACTGCCGGCGCACGCTCTCGTCGGACAACAGTGCCTCGCCCGAATCGACGAAGCGGTTCTCGCCCTGGACGAGGACGTACCCGCGGTCGCAACGGCGCAGCGCCTCCGTGGCGTTCTGCTCGACCATCAGTATCGCCGTCCCGGCCTCGTTGATGGCGTCGATGCGGTCGAACAGGTCGTCGACGAGATCCGGTGCGAGGCCCGCAGAGGGCTCGTCGAGCAGGAGCAGGTCGGGGTCGAGCATCAGCGCCCGCCCCATCGCGAGCATCTGCTGCTGGCCGCCCGACAGCGTCCCCGCGCGCTGGTCGCCCCGTTCCTCGAGGATGGGAAAGCGGTCGTAGACGGCCGCCAGCGCGTCGTCGGGGAACTCCTCGCGGACGTAGGCGCCCATCTCCAGGTTCTCGCGGACCGACAGGCCCGCGAAGACGTTCTCGTTCTGGGGGACGTACCCCAGCCCGTGGTGGACCATCGACTCCGGCGGCTCGTCGGTGATGTCCGCGCCGTCGAAGGTTATCGCCCCGCCGAACACCCGCGTGAGGCCGAACACGGACTTCATGACCGTCGACTTGCCCGCGCCGTTCGGGCCGACGATGGTGACGTACTCGCCGTCGCCCACGTCAAGGTCTACGCCCGTCAGGATCTGCAGGTCGCCGTACCCCGCGTCGAGGTCCCGGACCGAGAGGATCGAGTCCTCGGCGTCGCTCATACGTCCTCCCCCAGATAGGCGTCGACGACGCGTTCGTTCGATCTGATATCCGCCGGGGCCCCCTCAGCGAGGACCTGCCCCTGGTGCATGACGACGACGCGTTCGCAGTGTTCCATGATGAGGTCCATGTCGTGTTCGACCAGGAGGAAGGTCAGCCCCTCCGCGCGCAGTTCGTGGACGCGGTCGAGCAGCTTCTCCTCCAGCGTCGGGTTGACGCCGGCGAACGGTTCGTCCAGCAGCATCATCGACGGGTCGACCATCAGCGCCCGGGCGAGTTCGAGCAGTTTCCGCTGGCCGCCGCTGAGGGTGCCGGCGTACTCCTCGGCGAGGTGGTCGATCTCGAACAGCTCCAGGGTCTCCCACACCCGCTCGCGCAACTCGCGCTCCTCGGCTTTCACCCGTCCGCGCAGGCCGGGCGTGACCGCGTCGACCAGCCGCTCGCCCGACTGGCCCCGCGGCGCGAGCATCAGGTTCTCCAGCACGGTCATCTCCTCCAGTTCGCGGGCGATCTGGAACGTGCGGACCAGCCCCTCGTCGGCGATCTCGGCGGTCCGGTGGCCGGTGATGTCCCGTCCCTCGAAGGTGATCTGTCCGCCGTCGGGGTCGTGGACGCCCGTGATCAGGTCGAACGTCGTCGACTTGCCGGCGCCATTCGGGCCGATGAGCCCCGTCAGCGTCCCGCGCTCGACGGAGAACGAGACGCCGTCGACGGCGTCGATGCCGCCGAAGCGCTTCGCGAGGTCCTCGACGACCAGCGACGCGTCCGCGGGGTCGACCCCGTCGCGTTCCGCGGCGTCCGGGGTCGCCGCCCCGTCGGCGTGATCGGGCTCCGTCTCGGCGGACGCGTCCGCTTCCGCGACCGTCGCGCCCGTCGCGTCGGCGGTCTCGGCGGTCGGGCGGTCGTCACTCATCGCGGTCACCTCGCTCGGACGGCGCGGGACGCTGGTCGCCGGGCCGGCCCTCGTCGGTCGCCGGGCGCGGCGCGTCGGGGTCCGCCCGCTCGTCGCGGTCGAGCAGGTCGATGCTCGCGGCGACCTCCTTGCGGTGGCCGAGCAGGCCGGTCGGTCGGAACTGCATCAGCAGTATCAGGACGACGCCGACGAGGACGAACCGCAGCGCGGAGATGTTCTGGAGCGTGTAGGCGAACAGCGGCCCGGGGTCGGCCGCGCCGAGCGGTTCGAGCGCGCCGACGATCGTGGTGGGGGCCTCGCCGGAGACGAAGTACTTCGAGAAGATGCGGCTGACGTACTGCGGGCCGAGAAAGAGGAGGCTCGCGAACAGCCCGCCCCCGAGGACGCTCCCGGTGTTCGAGCCCGCGCCGCCGATCATCAGCGCGATGAAGATGTAGAACGTCTGGATGGGCAGGAAGGTGGTCGCCGTCGGGTCCGTGTACCCCTTCTGGGTCTCCCAGAGGATCCCGCCGAGCCCCATCAGCGCGCAGCCGACCATGAACACCTTCACCTTGAACAGCCGGGTGTCCTTGCCCAGCGAGTTGGCGACGAGTTCGTCCTCGCGGATGGCCTTCAGGACGCGCCCGAACGGCGAGTTGCCGATCCGACGGAGCAGCCAGTAGAAGCCGGCGACGAAGGCGATCAGGACTAGCGTGTAGGTGATCGAGACGACGACCGTCTCCCTGACGCCGACGGCGCCGAACGCCGAGATCACGGCGTCCCCCAGCGCCGTCCGACTCCCGCTCGCTGGGTTGCCCGGGTTCGTGTAGTACAGCGAGTTGACCGGGATCGTGGGGTTGATCGGGATGTTGATCCCGCGGCCGGCGCCGGTCCCCAGCGGAACCGACGGGAGGAAGGGGACGTTCGCGAACAGCGTGAACCGCTGGAACGTCGTCGACAGCAGCGAGAGGCGGACGATCTCCGAGAACGCGACGGTGACGATGGCGAGGTAGTCCGCCCGGAGCCGGAGCGCCGGCAGGGAGACGACGGCGCCGGCGACCGCGGCCATCAGCATCCCGCCGACGACGCCGACCCACAGCGGGAGGCCCAGCCCCGGGGGGCTTCCGCCGGTGGGGGCCGTGATCGCCGCGAACGTGTAGACGCCGACGGCCATGAAGCCCGCGACGCCGATGTTGAACAGGCCGGCGTAGCCCCAGTGGAGATTGAGGGCGAGGACGAGCATCGCGTACAGCGCCGTCCAGAAGGTGACCGCCTGGAGCGCGGCGACGACGCCGCCCACGCCCTGCGCGGGGCCGAGGATGGCGAATACGGTGAACAGCACGTAGATGCCGGCCATCACCAGGGCGATCAGGCCGGCGTCGCCCTCGCGGAGCTCCGCGCCGAGGCGGTCGAGGACGCCCCCGCTCGCCGCGGGCGACCCGTCCGGCTCGCTCATGCGGTCGTCACCCCCCCGAACAGGCCGTCCGGTCGGATCACCAGCACGAGGATCATGATCGCGAACGCCGCCGCGGTCGAGAACGACGACGGGATCCACACCAGCGAGACCGACTGGGTGAGCCCGATGAGCAGCCCGCCGACCATCGCGCCGTAGATCGAGCCGATGCCGCCGAGGATGACTGCGGCGAAAATCAGGAGGAGCAGCACCCAGCCGAGGTTGTACGACAGCGTCCCCCGTTCGAGTGCTATCAGGTAGCCGGCGGCGCCCGCGAGGCCGCCCCCGATGATCCACGTCGCGCGGACGACGCGTTCGGTCGGGATCCCGGTCACGCGCGCCAGGTCCTCGTTGTCGGCCATCGCGCGCATCGCCTTGCCGAGTTTCGTCCGCTGGAGCGTGAGGTGCAGCGCGACCATCAGCGCCAGCGACGTGACGACCAGCGTCGCCTCGGCGCTCGTGACCGAGAGGATCTCGGCGGTGTAGCTGCCGACGTTCGGTCCCGGGAGTTCGACGTAGAAAGCGTCGCTCGGGACGTCGTCGTTGGCGGCGAGGACGATCGTCGACCGCTCGGTCGCCAGCGCGAGCGTCCCGCTCACGCCGGCGAGGATCAGTTTCGACCCGCCGGCGGTCAGCCCGCGGTTGGTCGGCCCGAAGAAGAAGACGACCAGGTACCGCAGCGCGAGCGCGACGCCGATACTCGCGATCAGCACGGCGATCCCGCTCTGGTCGCGCATCGGTCGGAAGACGACGCGGTCGAGGACGAGCGAGAGGGCGATCGTCGCGGCCACCGCGACGACGAGCCCGGCGAACACCGCCAGCGGGGTGCCCACGGCGTTGACCGATAGGTCCGCCGCGCTCGGGCCGTCGGGACCGAACCCGAGCGTCCCGAGGTAGAGGACGTTGCCGTCGAGGAGGCCCGATCCGAGGCCGGCCATCAGCCACGCGACGGCCCAGCCGGCGAACGCGCCGGTCGTGATGTAGTCGCCGTGGGCGAAGTTCGCGAAGCTCAGGATGCTGTAGGTCATCGAGAGCCCGATCCCGGCCAGCCCGATCCCGAGCCCGACGACGACGCCGTTCCAGACGAGCGTGATCAGCCGGCTCGCGGCGAGGGTCCCCCCGAAGAGCGTGACCGACCCGAGCGCCACTTCGACCCCGAGGACTTTGAGGAAGAGATCGACGCAGAGTCCGACGACGAACAGGCCGAACAGCGCCGTCCTCGGCCGTTCGGCGACCTCCAGACGGAGGGCGGCGACGCGCTCAGCGGTCGCCATGGCTCGACAGTGCGGCCCATCGCTCGGTCGTCCCCCGCTCGGTCGTCTCGCGCCCGGACGGCGAGTGTGACCCCGCGGCACCCCGTCTCCGACCCGCCCCCCGGCACCGAATCGTGTGATTTGCGAACATGCCTTACCGAGAGTGGAGACCCCGAGGGGATAAAACTCTTCGACGCCTGCCGGCCGAAAGGCTTAGTCGGTCGCCCTCCACCACCCGGCCACCGGATGGAGATCGAACTCGCCACGGTGGCACAGGCAGAGCGCGTCACCGACCTGTGGGTCGACCTCGCCGACGAGCAGACCCAGCACGACTCGCACGTCCTCGCCGAACGCAACCGGGGGTCGGTCGCCGACGAGCTGGCCCGCCACGCCGTCACCGACCGCCTCGTCGTCGCCATCGGCGACGGCGATATCGTCGGGTTCGTCATGTTCACGCTCGACCGCGGCAGCTACGAGATGGACGTGACCCAGGGCGTCGTCGAGAACCTCTACGTCGTCCCCGAGCGGCGCGAGGAGGGCATCGGCGGCGAGCTGCTCGCGACCGCCGAGTCGCGGCTCGAAGCGCTCGGCGCCGATACGGTCACGCTGGAAGCGATGGCGGACAACCTCGCGGCCCGGCGGTTCTACCGTCGCCACGGCTACGACACCCACCGCGTCCAGCTGGAGAAACCGCTGGAAACCGATACCCACTCAAAGGAGGGCGAGTAACGCCTACCTGCGCCAGGGGAGCTTGGGCGGTTCAAGCACTCGACTTGTAATCGAGATTCCCGGGGTTCGAATCCCTGCCCTGGCTTCGGTCGCTTCGCTCATTCTACTTCCATCGTCCACGACCCGTCGGCAGCCACGCTCACGTACCCCAGTGCCGGTGGCCGAAACGTCGTCTCCCCTTCGAAGCTTCCGATCTCGTTGAACACGACTGTCGGCGCGATCCCCTCCAGCGGGACGACCTCGACGATATAGTTGCTCTGCCCGTCGTGGCTCCCCGCCGCAGTGTAGGGGCCGTCGGGGAACTCGAAGGGGCCGTAGACGCCGGGTCCGTCACCGTCCAGCGATACCGGCAACGACTCACCCGAGTTCGGACGGGGCTGGCGGATCGAGACCTCCCAATCGCTCTCGGCGTCCACGTCCAACTGGTAGGACCCGGCGCTGACCAACTGCGCAGTCGCCCCGTCGTAGCTGCCGATCGCATTCACCGCGACCGTGTCGAACTCGCCCTCCTCGGGGACCAGCGTGACGATGAAGTTGCCCGACCCGGAGTAAGTGGCCTCGACGATGGTCAACCCGCCGGTGATCGAGACGCCGCCCCGTACCTCCTGTCCCGACCCGCTGAACGACTGGGCCGGGACCGGTGTCGCCGTCGGTGTCGGGCTGTTCGTCGGGGTTGGGCTGTCGGTCGGCGTCTCGGTGGGGCTGGTCGTGGCGGTGTCGACCGCGGTTTCGGTGGGGCCGGTCGTAGCGGTGTCGGCCGGAGCCGAAGTGGGGGGACCTGTGTCCATTCCCCCGGACCCGTCGTCCGACTGGTCCCCTGGCGTGGGTGTCGCCGTCTCGTCACCGCTGGTGTCTGTGCCTCCGGAGTCGTCATCGCTCCCACAGCCGGCGATAGCGAGCGAACTCATCGCAAATCCGGCGGTGAGAAACTCTCGACGGTCCATGCTACTGCCTTCGTACTCGGGGACTAAGGTGTACCTGCCTTTCGAGAACTCATACGGATTATCGCAAGACATTCCGGGATCGACCGCACGACTACGTGCGGTCGACCCGGTAAACGCTTGCAATAATCCGTATCAGGCTGTTCCCTCGAAGGGGTTGTACGCGCCGTTGATGTCCCACTCGTGGAGGCAGAAGCGATCGCCCGAAAGCCGTTCGCCGTCCCGCTCGACGACGGTCCAGGTGCCCGAATCGTCGTTCCAGACGTCGGTTCGGCCGCATCGTTCGCACTCGCGTTCCCTCGGGGGGACGATGGTTGTCATACACCACTCTCTGTTACGGGGGGTAATTAATCTCGCGGGCTCGCGCCCGCACCCCCCAGGCTGAAAGGACGGCCGATCGTATCGTCGACCATGGTTTCGAGACGGCGACTACTGGCCGCGACCGGGGTGGCGCTGGTCGCTGGCTGTGGCTCCGGGTCCGACACGGGGACAGCGACCGGGGACGGCGGGGGTGGCGAGGCCGAGCCGCTCGTCGTTCGGCCCAGTGGCTTCGAGGACGAGGGGACGATCCCCCGGAAGTACACCGGCGTCGGCGACGACGTCTCCCCGCCGATGACCGTCGAGTCCGTGCCCGCGAACGCCGAGACGCTGGCTATCGTCCTCGACGACCCGGACGCGAACGACTATCTGCACTGGCTGATCTGGAACGTCCCGACCGACACCGACGAGATCCCGGCGGGCATCCCCCGGACCGAGACGGTCGATTCGCTCGGCGGCGCTCGCCAGGGGACCAACGACTTCGGCGAAATCGGGTACCGCGGTCCGTTGCCGCCCGAGGGCGACGCCGCTCACACCTACCAGTTCAGCACGTACGCCGTCGACACGTCGCTGGAACTGGCGGCCGGTGCGGACCGCGGGGAACTCGACTCGGCGCTCGACGGCCACGTCATCGACCGGTATCCGTTCGTGGGCACGTTCGATCGCTGAGCGATTGACAATTCGACGCCCGTTCGGAACTATTATCCCTAGAAGATCCTTGAAGCAACGCTTTTCCTGACACACGTTCACGTATATCACATGCACAGCAAAGATCCGTACACGGCGACGAAGTCGCGGTACGAGTGCGTGGAGTGTCTGCACAGAGTGACGACGGAGGGGACGCTGGGGGCCTGTCCGGAGTGCGGCGGTCGCGTGCGAAACGTCGCGGTACCGCGGGAGTGACCGAGCGGGTCGGCGCTCCACCGGCTACTCGCCGAAGTCGGGCAGGTCGTCGGGCGCCTCGTACTCGGTCTCCCACTCGATGTAGTCGTCTTTGAGCACGTCGCAGACCTCCTGCCCGAGTTCGGTCAGCCCGGCGTTGATCGCCGAGACGGTGCCCCACGAATCCAGGTCCGGGTGGATGTCCATCCGCTTCCAGTCCTCCGGCAGTCCGGGCGCGTGGTAGCCGACGCGCTCGGCGTACGAATCCCAGAAGAAGTCGAATCGCTCCATGAGATCGAGGTCGACGACGATCTGATAGTCCTCGGCGCTCATCCCGGTGTCGTCGGCCCACTCGGCGAACGCGCGGTCCCAGGCGCCGTCGCGGAGGTACTGCTCGATCTCCTCGCGGCGGTAGTCGGTGTCGTCGACGACCTGTGCGTCTTCGTACTCGTTGGGGTCGATGGTCTCCAGTTCCGGAGGGTCCGGCGGGTCGGCGTCGAGGGTCATGGACGGAGATAGGCGGGGTCGGCGGATAAGTCCACGTGTGCCGGTCGCGGCGGTCGAGCGCGGAGTGGGAACGACCGCGTGCGGCGCCCCCGAGTCAGGAGGCGCTCTCCTTGTTGTCGCCGTCGATGGCGTCGGCGCGGAGTCGCTCGCCTTTCTCGGTGGCGACGGTGAGTTCGGGGACTTCGACGGGGTCGCTGTCGTCGTCGATGGCGACGTAGACGGAGTAGGATTCGGTGGTGAGTTCTCGCTCGCCCGAGCGGGGGTTCTCGCGGAAGACGCGCAGGCGGACCCGCACGCTCGAACGGCCGGTCTCGTAGACGTAGGCCTCGACGAGGGCGGTCTCGCCGACGGGGATGGGCTGTTTGAAATCCACCTGATCCATCCGCGCAGTGACGCAGTCGCGGCCGGCGAAGCGCATGGCCGACATGGCGCCCACCTCGTCCATCCACTTGAGCACGTTCCCGCCGTGGGTGGTCCCCAGGGAGTTGGCGTGGTTGGGCTGGACCATCCAGCGGTTCTCCAGAAACGTGTCCATCAGGTCTGGCATCGACGGCGATTGGACGGGCGAACTCATATGGCTGACCGTTCGGGCAGTTCGCCGCCCGCGGGTCGCGGACGTGTCGACAGCGCCTCGGTGCGCCCGGAACTCAGGGGGATTTATACTCCGAGGGGGCAGGGGTAGGCGTATGGACCGCGCAGACGTCGCGATCGTGGGCGGCGGCCCGGCCGGCACCGCGGCGGCGTGGGCGGCCGCCGACGAGGGGGCCGACGCCGTCGTCGTCGAGAAGGGCGTCCCCAGAGCGGACCGAGAGCGGCTCGGCCCCGACTCGACGGACGCCGCCGGGATGCTCGACTACTGGCTGGAGATAATGGACATCCCCGCCGAAGAACTGCCCGACGACGTGATCTTGAGCGTCCTCGACGGCGCCGAGTTCATCGGCCCATCCGAGTCGGTCACGCTCGAATCGACCGGCATCGACTCCTCGTACGACCACTTCGGGTTCGCCTTCCACCGCGCGAAGTTCGACGACTGGCTCCGCGACCGCGCCGAGGACGCCGGCGGGACCTACCGCGTCGGCACGAGCGTCAGGTCCGTCGAGACCGACCTGTCGGGCGACCCGCGCCACACGCTCACCCTCGCCGACGGCGAGGCGATCGGCGCCGACTACCTGATCCTCGCCGACGGCCCCCAGCGGACGATCACGACCGGCGTCCTCGACCAGTTCCTCCCCGGGACTCGGAGCGTCTCGGACTACCTCTCGCCCGACCGCGCGAACCACATCGCCTATCAGGAACACCGGCGCATCCCCGAGGAGCTGTTCGACCCCGCCCACATCAAGTTCTGGTGGGGGGTCATCCCGGGACACACCGCCTACCCGTGGATCTTCCCGAACGACGGCAACGTCGCCCGCGTCGGCCTGACGATGCCGATCGGGATGGATCTCGACGACGTTGCGAACCCCGAGTCGTACGCGCTGCTCGAACCCGACGACGAGGGGATCCCGGCCGGGGCGACCTACCTCGAACGACTGCTCGAACGCGAGTATCCGGGGTACGACCTCGACGACTTCCCGCTCGTCGAGGACCGCGGAAAGCGCGGGGGGACGGAGGCGTACCCCATCTCCTCGACGCGGCCGATCGACTCGCCGACGAGCGCGGGCATCGCGGTCGTCGGCGGGGCGATGGGCACCACCTCGGCGTTCCACGAGGGCGGCGACCACGTGGCCGTCCGCACGGGCAAGATCGCCGGCGAACTCGCCGCCAACGACCAGTTGCTTCGGTACAACGGCCGCTGGAAGAAGGCTATCGGCGAGGAGATCCTGCGGAACGTCACCTTCGCCGAGGTCGTCCGCGGCTGGGAGCCGGCCGACTGGGACCGCGTCTTCGCCGCGACCCGCGCGATGAAACACCGGGGCGGCTACGACTGGGGCGGCGCGCTGAAGTCCGGGACGACGGCGCTGAAGCTCGTCGCCGACTACAGGTGGACCAAGCGGGGCTTCAGCGACGGGAAGTACGTGCAGTTGCGACAGGACGAGTACGAAGTGTAAGCTCGCGGGTTTCCCGCGCTTCTCGTCGATCCCTCAGCAGGGCACGACCCGGTCGCCGCTCACCCGCGTCTCGTTCTCGGCGGTGACGCGGTAGACGGCCTCCGAAGCGCCGTCGGCTTCGTCGCTCTCCGTCCCGTAGAAGTAGGGGTGTCTCACCTCGACGTAGACGCCGCCGTCGGTTCGATTGACCACCGAACTCTCCGCCTCGACGACCGGACTGGAAGTGCCCCAACTCTCGACGCAGGAGGCGTTCTCGAACCCGGTCGAGAGGTACTGCTCCTCCGCGTCGAGCGCTCGTTCTCTCGCCGTCAGTCCGGACTGGCACCCCGACACGGTGGCGAGGAAGACGAGGAGAGCGACCGAGACACCGATTCGAACTTCCCAGTCCATATCCGGGGAGAAACTATCGGTCGGCAAGTGTTTTCGGGGTGCGCGCCCGCTCACTCGCCGTCGGGGAACCGCACGGAGTGTCGGAGCGTCCCCACGTCGTCGATCTCGATCTCCACCTCGTCGCCGTCCGAGAGCGGGCCGACGCCTTCGGGGGTGCCGGTGGCGATCACGTCGCCCGGTTCGAGGGTCATGTAGGTCGTGATCTCCTCGATGAGTTCCGGAATGGAGAAGATCATCTTGTCGATGGATTCGGACTGGCGGACCTCGCCGTTGACGCGGGCCTCGACGGTGGCGTCGTCGGCGAGGTGCTCGGGCGTGGCGATGACCGGCCCCATCGGGGCGGCGCCGTCGAAGGCCTTGCCCCGGACCCAGTTCTGCTCGCGGTCCTGGTCGTCGCGATTGGAGAGGTCGTTGAACGGGGTGTAGCCGGCGATCACGTCCTCGGCGGTGGCGGCGTCGACGTTGCGACAGCGCTCGCCGATGACGACCCCGAGTTCCGCCTCGTGTTCGATCCGCTCTTTGCCGGCGGGGAGCGTGACGGTGCTGTTGTGGGTGGCGACGGTGTTGGGCGTCTTGATGAACAGCAGCGGCCGGTCGGGTACCTCCTCGTCGCGCTCGTCGGCGTGGTCGGCGTAGTTGCGGCCGACACAGATTATCTTGGTCGGTTCGCACGGTGCGAGCACGTCCACCTCGTCGGGGTCGAACGTCTCGTCGCCGAAGGCGATGCGCCCGTACGGGCCCGCCGCGGCGGTGACCACCTCCTCCCCGTCTCTGACGGTCCACCGACCGCCGCGGACGTTGCCGGCAGAATCGCGAAAGCGGACGCGTCTCATGGCCGGGATATCTGCGGGCGGACTGATAAGCGTTTTCAGAGTGGGGCGTGGTGACACGCCCCGGCCGGGAGTCGGCTGACCGAACGGCTTTTGAAACGGGCCACAGTAGCCGGGCGCATGAACCTGCTCGCGGTCGGCGCCGGCGAGATGGGGCGGTGGTTCGCCCGGACGGTCGCCGCCGGGACCCCCGACCCCACGGCCGTCGCGTTCACCGACACCGACCCGAGCGCCGCGCGCGAGGCCGCCGCCGATCTGTCGGCCGACGGTACGGACGCCCGCGCCGTTCCGACCGACACCGACGAGGCGTTCGACGCCGTCTGTTTCGCGGTCCCGATCCCCGCCGTCGAGTCGGTCGTCCCCACCTACGCCGGCCGGGCCGAGCGGGCGCTCGTCGACGTGTCCGGCGTGATGGGGCCCGCCGTCGACGCGATGGAAGCGGCCGGGCCCGGCCTCGAACGGGTGAGTCTCCACCCCCTGTTCGCCGCGGCCAGGGCGCCGGGCAACGTCGCCGTCGTCGCGGACGCCCCCGGCCCCGTGACCGACGAGGTCCGCGCGGCGGTGGCAGAGGCCGGCAACGACACCTTCGAGACCACCGCACGGGAACACGACCGGGCGATGGAGACCGTCCAGGCGCGCGCCCACGCGGCCGTCCTCGCGTTCGGTCTCGCCGCCGAACCGGTCGCCGACGAGTTCGGGACGCCGGTCTCCGAGGCGCTGTTCGACGTGCTGAGGACGGTGACCGGCAACGACTCGCACGTCTACGCCGACATCCAGGACGCCTTCGACGGCGCCGAGAGCGTGGCCGACGCCGCCCGACAGATAGCGGAGGCCGACCGCGACGCCTTCGAGACGCTGTACGAAGCGGCCGGGGACCCGACTCGGGAGACGGGTGAGAAGCGATGAACGCCGACCAGCGCGAAGCGGTCCGGTCGAACGCGAAGTATCTCCGGGAGGTCAGACCGATCGACCCCGACGAGATATACGAGTACGTCGACGGCCAGCCACACCCGGCGGCGGTCGCGCAGGTCCTCCGCGAGTCGGCGGTCGACCTCGGGATCGTCGAGCGCGACGACGGCACCTTCGAACCCGTCGAGGAGGGGCCGCTGTCGGTCTCGTTCCACGGCGTCGAGTCCTTTCCGGTCGAGTACGGGCGCGTGCTGGAGGACCGGCTCGTCGCGGAGTACGGCCCGGGCTGGCCCGACGGCGACTCGGGCGACCGTCTCCGCGAGCGGATCCGCTCGGTCAAGGCGGACTACTTCGAACAGCGCGCGGTCGAGTACGACGCCGAGACGGCGCTGGCCTACGGGCTCTATCACCTCCCCGACTACTACGCCGTGGGACAGTACGTCCTCGCCGACCTGGCCCGCGAGGGACTGCTCCCGAACCGGCTGCGCGTCCTCGACGTGGGCGCCGGCGTCGGCGGCCCCGCGCTCGGACTGCACGACCTCGTTCCGGCGGACGCGCTCGTGGACTACCACGCCGTCGAACCCAGCGACGCCGCCGACGTACTGGAGGCGCTGCTCGGCGAGACCGGTCGGAACTTCCACACGACCGTTCACCGCGAGACCGCCGAGGCGTTCGACCCGGACGCGGCCGCACTCGATTCGAACGGCGGCGAGGACGCCGACGGCGGTTTCGACCTGATCCTGTTCTCGAACGTCCTGAGCGAACTCGACGACCCCGAATCGGTGGTCCGGCGGTACGCCGACGCGCTGGCGGAGGACGGGACCATCGTCGGCCTCGCGCCGGCGGACCGCAACACGGCTCTCGGACTCCGCGAGATCGAGCGGTCGGTCGCCGACCGCGGGCCGCTGACGATCTACGGCCCGGACGTTCGACTCTGGCCGGGCGAGACCCCCGCCGACGACTGCTGGTCGTTCGAGGTGAAGCCCGACGTCGAAGTGTCCGTCTTCCAGCGCCGCCTCGACGACGGCGATCCCGGCGAGTCGGGTATCGAGGGACCGGAACGCCGCGACGGCGAGTTCGAGAACGCCGACGTGCAGTACGCCTACACCTACCTCCGCCGGGACGGTCGACGGCGCGTCGACTTCACGCCGGACGACTCCCGCGTCGCGAAACTGGCCGACAGCGAGGACCTGGTGACCGAGCGGGTGAACTTCTACCTCGCGAAACTGAGCCGCGACCTCTCGGAGGACGGCCACCCGCTCTTTCGCGTCGGCGACGGGTCCCAGCAGGTCGACCACTTCGCCGTCCTCACCGACGAGTCGATGCTCAATCGGGACCTCCTGACCGCCGAGTACGGCGACGTGCTCTCCGTCGAGAACGCGCTCGTCCTCTGGAACGACGACGAAGGAGCGGTCAACCTCGTGATCGACGGCGAGGCGGTCGTCGACCGGGTCCCGATCTGAGATCCGTTCGGCCCACGCCGTCGATACGGTCGCGATTCCAGCTACCCAGTCCGTCACGGAACCTCGACACCCATCGAGGGGTGAGGCCACGACTCCGACCGGCCGGTGCGCTTTTGCCGGTACCGCCGACAGGGGTGGTATGGACGAGCCGTCGATCCTCCTGACGAACGACGACGGGATCGAGAGCGCCGGCCTCCGGGCGCTCTACGAGACGCTGAGCGACGTGGGCGACGTGACGGTCGTCGCGCCCGCAGAAGACCAGAGCGCGGTCGGGCGCTCGCTCTCGCACGACGTGACCGTCCACGAGCACGACCTGGGCTTCGCGATCGAGGGGACGCCGGCCGACTGCACGGTCGCCGGCCTGGGGTCGCTGGTCCCGGACGCCGATATCGTCGTCGCGGGGTGCAACCAGGGCGCCAATCTCGGCTCGTACGTCCTCGGGCGGTCGGGGACCGTCTCGGCGGCCGTCGAGGCGACCTTCTTCGGCGTGCCCGCTATCGCGGTGTCGATGTACATCCCGGTCCGCGAGGACGCGGCCTTCGAGGCGACGCAGGTCGACCCCGAGAGCTACGCCGAGGCGGCACGCGCGACGGAGTACCTCGTCAGGCAGGCGCCCGAGACCGAGGTGTTCGAAGACGCGGACTACCTGAACGTCAACGCGCCCGTCGCCGACCGGGGACCGGCGGCGATGGCGGTCACGTTCCCCTCGGACGTGTACCAGATGACGGCGACCCGCGAGGAGAACGGCGACATCCAGCTTCACGACCGCATCTGGGAGCGGATGGCCGAGGGTGATATCCCCGACCCCGAGGGCAGTGACCGCCGGGCCGTCGTCGACGGCGAGGTGAGCGTCTCGCCGCTGACGGCCCCCCACACGACCGAACACCACGACGAACTCGACGCGCTCGCCGACACCTACGACCCGACCGGCTAGCCGACCGGGGCCGCGGACGACACCGCGAACGGGGCACTCCCCGATCGTTCGAACTCCTGTCGACCAATCGTAACGAATACGGTCCTGTCGGGAGACGCTCCGAACGCACCGCCCTCCAGCGGTCCCGCCGATGAAACAGACAGTCCCGACCCTGGGCCACGTCACCGTCTCCATTACCGGCTGACGACGGCCGAACGCCCCCCGGTGCCAGCTCACACGGCCCCGAAACACTCATCCCGACAGTTTTCGAAGCCGACCCATGGGAGAACAGGACGCCGTCGACCAGGTCGACGACCCGGGGACGGTCTCGACGCTGGTCGACGATCTCCGCGACCTCGGCGTCGAGTCGGGCGAGACGCTGCTCGTCCACTCCTCGCTGTCCGCGCTCGGCTGGGTGGTCGGTGACGCGCAGGCCGTCGTCGACGCGCTCCGCGAGGCCGTCACGGACTCGGGGACGCTCGTGATGCCGGCCCACACCGGACAGTACACCGACCCGTCGGTCTGGTCGAACCCGCCGGTCCCCGACGACTGGGTCGAGACGATCCGCGACGAGCGGCCGCCCTTCCGCCCCGAGAGCACGCCCACCCGCGGGATGGGCGCGATCGCAGAGTGCTTCCGCGGCTATCCCGACACGGTTCGGAGCCGCCACCCGACCGTCTCCTTCGCCGCGTGGGGCGCGGACGCCGAGTCCGTCGTCGCCGACCACGCATACGACGAGGGGCTCGGCGAGGAGTCTCCGCTGGCGGCGGTCTACGACCGCGGTGGGCGCGTGCTCATGCTCGGGACCGGCCACGGCACGAACACCTCGATCCACCTCGCCGAGTACCGCGCCGAGTTCCCGACGGAGCGAACGGCTGGCGAAGCGCCCGTGCTCGAAGACGGCGAGGTGGTCCGCGTCGAGTACGAGGACATCGAGACCGACACGTCGGACTTCGAAGCCCTGGGCGCGGACTTCGAGGAGCGAGTCCCGGAGGCCGTCGAACGGGGACACGTCGGCGCCGCCGAGGCGCGACTGGTCGACCAGCGCGCGCTCGTCGACTTCGCCGTCGAGTGGTTCGAGGCGAACCGCGACTGATCGGCGCGGCCGGGGAGCGGGTCAGCGGCCCCGATCGACGCTACGGCCCGTACCGGCGACGACTCGGATAGATCACGTCGAAGAGCTAAATGTGCGGCCCGAGTGGATCGACGTATGAACGGGACGGTCGTCGACCTGCTAGCGGGGAACGCCCGCCACGCGGAGCGGTTCGCCGACCGCTTCGACGACGTACAGGACGCCCAGCACCCGGCGGCGGTCACCGTCTGCTGCTCGGACTCGCGAGTCCTGCAGGACCAGATGTGGGGCAACGAACGGCCGGGCCACCTCTTCACCGTCGGCAACATCGGCAACCGCGTCGGCCAGCTGAGCGAGGGCGGCGAAGAGGTCTCGGACGACGTGCTCTACCCGATCGCCCACACGGGCACCGAGACAGCCGTCGTCGTCGGTCACACTGGCTGCGGCGCCGTGACGGGGGCCTATCAGGCGCTCGCCGACGACCACACCGAACCGACGGGCATCGAGCACTCCCTGCGCCTGCTGGCGCCCCACCTCGAAGCCGGCGTGGCGGCGCTTCCCGACGGGCTCGATACGGCCGACGCGGTCAACCGCCTCGTCGAGTACAACGTCGACCGGCAGGTCGAGTCGCTCGTCGACAGCGAGCGGGTCCCCGCCGCCGTCGACGTGGTCGGCGCGGTCTACGACTTCCAGGACGTCTACGGCGGCGAGCGCGGCGAGATCCACGTGGTCAACGTCGACGGCGAGCGGCGCGTCGACGCGCTCCGCGACGCCCACCCCGAGGTCGAGAACCGGATCGACCGGATCTGGGAGTACTGATCCGGGTCGGACCCCGGCCTACCGTATCGAGCCACCTCATACGGATTATTGCAAGCGTTCCCCAGGGCGACCGGACGCGCTCGTGCGGTCGATCCTGATCTGTCTTGCAATAATCCGTATCAGTGGACGAGCGGCGTCGCGGCCTCAGCCCGTTCCCACTCCAGGTCGCCCTGGTAGTGGACGGCGGCGTTGTCCTGTTCCGGGTCCACGACCGTCAGCGAGATCCAGCCCTCGTCGAACAGGGTCGCGACCGCCTCGTGGCGGGCGAGGATGTCCGTGACGCGTTCGACCGGCGCGTGGATCACCGCCGTGAGCCGGAGCGGCTGGTGGTGCGGGCGGTCGCTGTCGGCGTAAAGCGACTGGAGCGGGAGCCCGGTCATCAGGTCGCCGCCGTTGCCCTGCACGACGCCGACGTTGCCGCGGGGGTTCTGCGTGACCTTCGAGCCGCTGCCGTAGACTGCGTTGTCCACCGTCGCGAAGTAGTACTGGCTGTTGATCCACTGGGTCACCACGAGCGGGCCCGTCACGATCGCCTCCAGGGCGTCGCCCTCGGAGTCCGTCGACCAGTCGTAGGAGTGGAGGAACGCCCGCCCGTCGAGGTCCTCGCCCTCGGTCAACTCGCGCGGACCGACGACGAACGACGCGTTGCCCGCCAGGCCCCACTCGGGGCGGGTCTCGGCCCAGTCGGTGGTCCGGCGCTCCGTCTCCCGGACGCCGTCGGCGGGGTCGCTGCCGGGCAGCGACTCGGCGCGCTCGGCGGCGGCGCCGGCCCGCGCCTCGTCGAGGTCCGCGCGGAGGCGTTCGAGGTCCGCGCGGTGGCTCTCGGGGACGCGGCCGTCGAACAGCGTGATCTCGTCGGTGGTCGTGTTGTGCTCGCCGGCGAGGAAGACGGTGTCTTCGGGGATATCGAAGCCGCGCTCGCGGAGTTCGGCCCTGACGTCGTCGTCGTTGCAGATCGCGGCGAGCACGCGGGCGTTCGGACCGCCGGGGTTGCCGGCGCAGGCGCCGCAGTCGAGGCTCGAGCCGAACGGGTTGTTCGTCGTCTCGCTGGTGTGGCCCGCGAAGACGACCAGGCGGGCGAACTCCTCCCAGCCCATCAGGTCGAAGGCGGTCTCGGCGTAGGAGACCTTCTCCGCCAGGGTCATCCCCTGGGGCAGCGCGTCGCCGTCCGGGTCGCCGCGGCGGTCGAGCGCGGGCGCGCAGAACTCCGCGGGCGAGGGGACCCGGGCGTCGACGGCGTCGGAGAGGTCGGCCACGGCCGACGGGAGCAGCGTCCGCGCGACCAGCGCCGCGCCGTAGGCGCTCCCGCCGCCCTCGACGAACGTGAAGGCGGCGGCCGCGTTGGTTTTCAGCGACTTGATGTGTTTGCGGGCGGCCGTCGCGACCCCGCTCCAGCGGTCGTGGGTCGCCGCTTCGTGGTCGTGTTCGGGGCGCTCGGCCACGCGATGCTCGGGGTCGACGATCGGAGGACAGGCGTCGATCTCGACGTCCGAGCCGTACCCCTCGTAGCGCATGGGGACGCCGAAGAAGCCGGCGTACCCGTGGGTCTCGTACGGCCCGGCGGCCTCGATGTGGCGGCGGACGACCTCCGAACGGGTGTCGATACAGAAGACGAGCTGGGCGGCCGGCCGCTCGCCGTCACCGGTCGACGGCTCCGTGACCGACCGGTCGATGCCGTCGAGCAGACGGCTCCGGTAGCTGCGCTCCCAGGCGCTCAGCCAGACCTCGGCCAGGGGGACCTCGTCGGGTTCGTCGGTCGCCCCGCGGTGGCCGGTCTCGCCGAGTCCCGCGCCGTCGTCCGGTTCGACGGGCGCGTCGAGCAGGTCGACCAGCGTCAGCCGCACGGCGAGGTAGTCGAGCAGGGAGACGGGGTAGTTCGACTGCCAGGGCCCGGCATCGCCGTCCGCCCGCTGCTTGACGAACCCGGTCCAGCCCGGCAGCGCGGCGAGGTGGTGTTCGAATATCTCTTCCCAGCGACCCTCCGGGTGGTCCGAGAGGACGGCTTCGACCGCCTCGACCGGCGACTCGGGGAGCACCGACGAGTCGTCGCAGCCGGGGACCGCCTCGTCGTAGGGGGCCAGCTGGCGCCAGGCGGCGTAGAACCCGCGCTCGCGGTTCGGCATCGCCCACTCGGCCTGCCCCTGGTCGAGGAACGCGGCGAGCCACTTCGACAGCACCCGGTCGACGGTTTCGGTGGCGTCGTCGGTGGCGGGCGCGGACTCGCGGTCGGACTCGGCGGCCGCCATCTCCTCGAGGAGCGTCTCGGGCTCGCCGGAGACGCCGCGGGCGTCGAGCGCCTCGCGGAGCGCGTCCGGGTCGATCCGGCCGTCCGCCCGGGCCTGCCGGAACACCGATGGATGGGGGTAGCCGCGGCCGCCGAACAGCTGCTCGGCCTCCGCGACTGCCCGGTGAAACGGCCGGTCCTCGAACCCCGAGAGGGGGTTGGCCGTGACGAACGAGTGCAGCGGCCAGACCGAGCCGACGGTCTCGGCCGCGCGGTCGATGCTGTCTTCGAGGGTCGTGCGTTCAAGCGTCATCGTAGTCCTCCGTCTGGGTGAGAACGGTGTCCGGGTGCGGCTGCGAGCGGTTCAACAGTGCGACGTAGAGGCGCTCGCTGGAGCGGTGCCAGCCGAGCTCCGTCGCGAGGTACGACAGGACGAACAGGGCGACGACGCCGACGTGGACGGCCGTCAACTCGGTCGGCGCCTTCGCCATCGGCGCGCCCGCGATCGCCGTCGAGACGGCGTTGAACAGCACACCGTAGGCGCCGATCGCCGTCAGGACGACCAGCGGGACGCTGAGAAGCCGGGCGACCGGCGAGAGGGTCGACCGCCGGAGCACGTCCCGCGTCGCGTGCATGGTCGTCAGGACGACGACCAGCGCGAGGACGAGGCCGCTGTTCACTTCCGTTCCCTTCCCGGTGAGGGCGGCGAACAGGGCGCCACCGCCGAGCGCCGTGAGCAGCCCGACGGCGACACCGGGGATGGTCAGCCGGTCGCGTTTCGCCGCCTTCGGGGCGGTCTGCTCGACCGCCTCGCCCGAGGACAGGAACAGGTACGCCTTGTAGAAGCCGTGCAGGACGAGGTGCGCGATGGCGGCGGCGAAGAACCCGAGCCCGCACTGGAGTATCATGAAGCCCATCTGGGCGACCGTCGAGGCGCCGAGCTTGCGCTTGATGTCCGTCGCCACGAGCAACAGTGCCTGTCCGAACAGGGCGCTCAGCGCGCCGACGGCGACCACGACGGACATGACGGCCGGTTCCTCGGCGAACAGCGGGGCGAACCGCGTCAGCAGGACGCCGCCCGCGTTGACGAACCCGGCGTGCATCAGCGCCGACGCGGGCGTGGGCGCCGTCATCGACGACAGCAGCCAGGTGTGAAACGGGAACAGTGCCGACTGGATCGTCGCCGCGAGGACGATGCTCCCGAGCGCGGCGAGCGCGACCGGCCGCGAGAGGGTCCCGACCTCCCCGAGGATGACCGAGATCGATGTCGCGCCCGTCGCCCGGACGAGCACCGCCAGGCCGACGGCGAGGAGCGTGCTGCTGGCGAGGAAGTGCCTTCGGGCGCTGTCGGCGGCGACCTGGGCCTGTTCCCAGCCGCGGACGTGGCCGACCAGCGACGCCATGACGAGCCCCATCGCCAGCCACGCCCCCGCGAACAGCGCGACGTGGTCGGCGGCGGTCATCGTCGCGACGACGAGCGTGAACGCGAAGATGCGGGCGAAGAAGGCCTCGACGTGGGCGTCTCCCGCCATGTACCGCCGGGAGTAGCTGTGGACGATCCCGCTGAAGAAGGTGACCACGACCCACATCACGGCGGTCAGCCCGTCGACGACGAACAGGTCCCCGACCCTCCACTCCTGCCCGCTCGACACCAGCACCGCCAGGACGCCCGCAGTGGCCAGGAACAGGCTCCAGACAGCGACCGTGGCCGCTCGCGGGACGAACGATGCAGACGGCGTCACAGTCTCCGAGAGCGGTGCGGCGTCGTTCGTTCCCGTTTGGCCAGTCATCGTTGTGTCCCCGACCAGTCCGGTTCGTGGATCGTCGCTCCCCGCGACGGATCGTAGACGAACTGGTCGTCGTTACATCCATGTAGAACAATATGGTTATTATAACCATCGGTTCGCACAAATCGTTCGGAGGATACTGTATGAAAGAACATTATGGTCATTGAGTGCGGTTCACACATCGGGGCGGTCGCAGTAGTGTCCCGTCAGTTCCGACGAGGCGCCGTGAGCGGTCCTCCGGGCGTGTCGGGCGACACGTCGCGTGAAAGGCCTGGACGGCCGGAGCCGACCCGGCAGAGATCGCGTTCGAAACCGAAGCGGGGTCGGCCGATCGGTCGAACAGTTCGGTACCGAACACCGGATAGAACGAACAGTCTGATGTGTTCGGGTCGTCGAGCGGCCGACGGCTGCCGGGGTCGCGCCCGGGGCCGGGCTCGGGCAGCCCTCGACCGGTAGCGGTTCGCCGAGGTGCCCGCCCGGCGGCGTTTACCCCGACGAGAAGTCGTCGAACGGCGTCGACTCGTGGCTGCGAACGAGCACCTCGTCGGCGACGGTCAGGCCCATGTCGAGCAGTTCCTGGGCCACTGGCGTGATGTCGCCGTCGGACTCCCCGACGGCCGTCACGAGGAGGTTCTCCTCGCCGGTGACCAGTTCCTGGACCGAGACGACGCTCGGGATGTCGAGGATGTCGTCGATGAGTTCACCTCGTTCCGGGATCGGGGCGGTACAGAACAGCAGCATCCGGAGGGGGTAGCCGGACTTCTGGTAGTCGACCTCGGCGCTGTATCCCTTGACGATGCCCTCCGACTCCAGCCGCTGGATGCGCTTGCGAACCGTGCTCGAAGAGGCGTCGGTCCGGTCCGCGATCTCGCCGGAGGAGAGGTTTCGCGCGTCTTCCTGGAGCGCGGCGAGGATCTCCCGGTCGACCTCGTCGAGTTCGTACTCCGCCATGCCTACCGAGTTCCCGCGGCGCACATAAGGAACTTCGGCTCCCGAGCACCGACCGATCCCGCCGTCAGACCCCGGGGTCGGCCGCCTCTCCGGCGTCGTCGAGTCGCTCGTAGAGATAGTAGGAGTACCCGACGGTGACGGCCGCGGTCGCGAGTGCGGGCACGAGCAGGAAGTAGACGGCGTAGTCGCCGAAGGCGAGCCCCGCGAGCGAGACGACGGCGGTCAGTTTGAACAGGCGCCCGCCCAGCGCGTGCGTGCGCTCCCACACCGTCTCGTCGCTGAGCGTCCACGGCGTGCGGATGCCCACGAACCAGTTCTGCTCGGCGTGCGTCAACAGGACGCCGACGTAGTAGAACAGCCCCGCGACCGCCGCGAGGACCAGCAGCGTGAAGTCGAACTCGTAGCCGAGGTTGAACGCGACGATCCCGCCGTGGAGCGCGGTCATGAACGCTGCGAAGAGGACGGCGAACCAGTCGTAGTACGTCCGGAAGTCGGCGACGTTCTCACCGAGCGGGTCGAGCCGCGGCAGGACCGCCAACAGCGCGACGAGAAGCGCCGAGAGCCCCGGTATCAACGCCAGCGCGGCCGTCTTCGCCATCGTGCCGTCGGGCTCGCCGGCGGCGTTCCAGTGGGTGACGACCGTGTCCGGGAGTGACGGCGCGGCGAGGACGCTCACGAGCGCCGAGACCGCGACGAGCACGGTCGCGATCCCGAAGCGATGGGTCGTATTCATACGTGCTGATACGTCGCCCTCCCTCAAGAATGGATAGGTCGGTTCGACGGCCGCTCCGGGGCCGGTTCAGCGACTCTCTCGCTGTTCGACCTTGTTTAACTCGATGAGCAGGCGGAAGATGGCCTTGACGAGGTTGGAGTCGACGTCGAACTGCTCGGCGTTCTCGCCGGCGCGGTCCATGACGGCCTGCTCCTGCTCCTCGTCGGTCGTCGGGAGGCCCTGTTCGTCTTTGACCCCGGCGATGGTGTCGGCGACGTAGGTCCGCTGGGCGATCAGCTCGACGATCTCCCGGTCGATCGACTGTATCTCGTCGCGCAGTTCGTCCAGGTCCATCTCCTCCGCGTACTGTGTCGTGGATTCGTCTTGGCTCATGAGATTCGTGTCCCCTCCGTCTGTGTCGTTGTCAGCCACGTACGGCCCTCGCGTTCGCTCCAGCGGTCGCGCAGCGCTTCCAGGTCCCCGCGGTCGCCGACGGCGGTGAAGCTCGGCCCGGTGCCCGACAGCGAGACGCCGTGGACGACGGGCATCGCCTCGACGACCGGGTCGGTCGGGAACTCGAGCGCGGCGCAGAAGGCCAGCCCGTTGACCGTCATCGCGCGGCCGAGCTCACCGTCGAGCGCGAGATCCGCCACGAGGTCGGCCATCGGCGCGACCCGCTTGCAGCTGTCCACGTCGGCGTCGGCCGAGAACGATCGCTCGGGCGGCGTCCACACGAGGACCGCCCAGTCGCGTTCCTCGCGGGCCAGCAGTTCGTCGTCGGCGTTGTCGGTGACGGTGACGCCGCCGAGCATGCTCGCGCTGGCGTCGTCGAAGGCGCCGGTGACGGTGACCCCCGCGTCGCGAGCGGCCTGCACGCCGATTCGACAGGCGTCCGCGCGCGAGATCTCGTCGGCGGCGTCGAGCGCGTCCAGCGTCGCCAGCACGGTCGCGTTGGCGGCGGCGCTGGAGCTTTTGAGCCCGGAGGCCATCGGCACCTCGCTCTCGGTGCGAACCGACCCGCCCTCGCCGTCGCCGAAGCGGTCGGTGACGGCGGCGACGCACCGCTCGATCAACTCGGTGTCGGCGTCGGGGTCCTCGGCGACGCGGCCGGTCACGCCGTCGGCGTCGGCGTCGAGTTCGACCGTCGCGGTCGTGTACTCGTCGATGGCGAAGGCCGACCCCTTGCCGTTCGCGAGCGCGTTCAGCACCGTCCCCGCCGCGGGGGCGACTGCCTGTCCGTCCATCGTCTCCCTGTCTTCCCGGGCGGTATTTACCTCTGTGGGATTTCCCGCGCTCGACCGCCGCGCCCGCCCACGGCGCCAGAGCCCTGCGCTCGACGCCGAGGAACGCGACGCTTTTGGGGCGCTGGCGGGAACTCACGGGCATGAGCGCGCGCAACGACGTGCCGCCGGACACGCTGGGGGTCGAACTCACGGAGGACGGGATCGCCGTCGAGTACGTCGACGGGCGAGAGGTCTTCTACCGCGGCGTCCCGGAGGCCGTCGAGGAACGCGTCCGCGCCGGCCCCGGCAAGGACGTACACGTGCTGGTCACCGACGAGTCCGAGACCCAGGGCATCATGCTGTACGTCAACGACCTGGACACCCACGACGACATCCTGGAGACGACCGGCGTCGGTCGGGTCATGGTCGACGACGGCGACGAGGAGCCGCTGTTCCAGGGCGTCCGGGCTCGCTCGACGGCCTACCGGGTGGAGATCGAGGCGGACCTGTCGGTCGTCGACGGGCGCGTGTTCGTCTTCGTCGAGGACGAGATGGGCGAGCGGAGCTTCGAGATCGTCGACAACGCGTAACGGTCCCCCGTCCGTGGTCCGTTCCCCCGGCGAATCACTCGTGCGAGCCGCGTTCTCGGCGCGACCGGACTACTGGATGTACGACGGTTCCTCGGCGTCGCAGTTGTCCTCGTGCTGGTTGGCGTCGGATTGGTCGTCGAACATCAGCCCGCACGCCTCGCACTTGTACCAGGTCATTTCGTCGCGCTCGGTAGTCACGACCATGCTAGTGCGTGTGTCGGCGGGGGGTAAAGGCGTTTCTCCGGTCTGTCGGATCGGTCGTTTCACGTGCGAACTTATCGGATTTTCACCGACCACAAACGCTATACGGTATAGAAGTTATTGTTCTGATATGTATGGAACTGTTCGGGATTCGCTTGAAGACTGGTATAATCCGAGTATTGAGTCTGCGGTGATTGTCTTGATGGGTTCGAGTTTTAGCCTCTTTCTGTTCCTCAACAGTCCCGATTTTACGAACCCGTACTACGTTTTCGGAGTCGGAGTGATGGGCTTCGCAGTCGTCTTTGCGGCGCTTATGCTCATTTCTGTACTACTGAAGCGACGATAGACTACTATCCTGTACTGAGCATCCGGCGCCGGAGGCGCCGGTTCACCGAGCTCGCGCAGCGCGCGAATTCGGCCTTTTTCGCCCACGTTTTTGTCGGCGGGGCGGGCGCGGTTTGTCCACCCCGCCGAAAAAAGGTGGTGGGGAAGCATAATGAGCGTCGGCCCGATAGCGGGGGTATGGGAAGCGGCGACGCAATCGAGGTCTCCGTCGAAGGTGCGAACAAGCGCGACGCCGGCCGCGGCATCGCGCGGGTCCCCGAGCGAGTCCGCGCCGAGCTGGGCGTGCTGAGCGGCGACCCGCTCGTCATCCAGGGCGAGCGGGCGACCGTCGCGAAGGCCTGGCCCGAGAGCGGCGACGGCGCGTACATCCGCATCGACGCCGACACGCGGGCCAACGCCGGGGTGAACATCGGGGACACCGTCACCGTCGAGCAGACCTCCGTCCGCGAGGCCGACGGCCTCACCGTCCGGCTGGCCCAGACGGTCGGCCTCGACGAGGCCCAGCAGGAGTCGGCGGTCCGACGCGCGCTCCTCGACCGTCCACTCCGCGAAGGCGAACAGGTCCACATCGACGGGGTCGGCGCCTTCGCCGTCTCCGGGACCGACCCCGCCGGCGCCGTGCGAGTCACCGACCAGACGGACATCACGGTGTTGCCGCCGATAGACGGGACGCCGACCGGAAGCGCGACTGGCGGGTCCGCCGGGGGGACGAGCGGCGCCACCCCGGGCGGGACTGGTGGGGCCGGCGGTGGCGGTGCGAGCGGGGCGGCGAGCGATCCAGCCGCCGGGACGGGCGCCGAGTCGACGCCCGACGAGTCCGCCTCTCGCACTGGCGTCTCCTACGAGGACATCGGCGGACTCGACGACGAACTCGACCAGGTCCGGGAGATGATCGAGTTGCCGCTGTCGAACCCCGATCTCTTCACCCGGCTGGGCATCTCGCCGCCGCGGGGCGTCCTGTTGCACGGGCCGCCGGGGACGGGGAAGACGCTCATCGCCCGCGCGGTCGCCAACGAGGTCGACGCCTACTTCGACGTGATCTCCGGGCCGGAGGTCGTCTCGAAGTACAAAGGCGAGAGCGAGGAGCGACTGCGGGAAGCGTTCGACCACGCCGAGGCGAACGCGCCGGCGATCATCTTCGTCGACGAGATCGACGCCATCGCGGGCGAGCGCGACGAGGACTCGGACATGGAGAACCGCGTCGTCGCGCAACTGCTGACCCTGCTCGACGGGCTGGAGGACCGCGGACAGGTCATCGTCATCGGCGCCACCAACCGCGTCGACAGCATCGACCCCGCGCTGCGCCGCGGCGGACGCTTCGATCGGGAGATCGAGATCGGCGTCCCCGACGAGACCGGTCGCCGGGAGATCCTCGACGTACACACCCGCGGGATGCCGCTGGCCGACGACGTTGACCTGGACCGGGTGGCCTCTCGGACGCACGGCTTCGTCGGCGCGGACCTGCACACGCTGACGACGGAGGCGGCGATGCACGCGCTCCGGCGGACCCGGGACGAGCCGGCGGTCACGCGCGAAGACCTCGAAGCGGCGTTACGGACGGTCGAACCCTCCGCGATGCGCGAGTACGTCGCCGAATCGCCGACGGTCACCTTCGACGACGTGGGCGGACTCGCGGAGGCGAAATCCGCGCTCGAACAGGCCGTCGAGTGGCCCCTGGAGTACGCTCCCCTCTTTACCGCGACCAACACCGATCCGCCCTCGGGCGTCCTGCTGTACGGGCCGCCGGGAACGGGGAAGACGCTGCTCGCTCGTGCAGTCGCGGGCGAGAGCGGCGTCAACTTCATCCGCGTCGCGGGGCCGGAACTGATGGACCGCTACGTCGGCGAGAGCGAGAAGGCGGTCCGGGAGGTGTTCGACCGCGCCCGCCAGACCGCGCCGGCGATCGTCTTCTTCGACGAGATCGACGGCATCGCGGGGGGTCGGATGGACGGCAACGAGGTGACCGAACGGGTCGTCTCGCAACTGCTGACGGAGATGGACAGCGCCGCCGAGAACCCCAACCTCGTCGTCGTCGCGGCGACGAACCGCCGTGACATGCTCGACGACGCGCTCCTGCGACCCGGTCGCCTCGAACAGCACGTCGAGGTTCCCAATCCCGACGAGGCGGGTCGACGGGCGATCCTCGAGGTCCACACCGATGGCAAGCCGATCGGTGAGGACGTGGACCTGGACGAACTCGCCGGCGAGACCGAGGGCTTCTCGGGCGCGCAGATCGAGTCGCTCGTCCGCGCGGCGTCGATGCGGGCCATCAGCGAGGTCGCCGCGGGCGTCGACCCCGCGGAGGCGAACGAGCGGGCCGACGACGTGGTGATCGGCCGCGACGACTTCGAACACGCGATCGAGCGGATCGAGCCGTCGGCCTGACGCCACGGTCGTCGGGGACCGCGGGACTCCGGGGCGGCTCCGCGGAACGATCGCGGGGCCGACGGGTGGCTTTTTCACGCCGCCGGTGCAATATTTACCGCAACGATGAGCCAGCCCGAGGAGCCCTTCAGACACTACGTCGACGGGGAGTGGACGGTCGGAGCGAGCGAGGAGACCTTCGAGAGCGAGAACCCGGCGACCGGGGAGCGACTGGGGGAGTTCCACCGAGCGACGCCGGCGGACGTGGAGCGAGCCGTCGGTGCGGCCGAAGCGGCCTTCGAGGAGTGGCGCTCGATGTCCTACGTCGACCGCGCCGAAGTGCTCTGGGAGGTGTACCACGAACTCCGCGACCGCACGGACGAACTCGGCGAGATCGTCACCCGCGAGTGCGGCAAGGAGATCAGCGAGGGCCGCGCGGACGTGGTCGAGGCCGCCCACATGGTCGAGTGGGCCGCGGGCAACGCCCGCCACCCCCACGGCGACGTGGTCCCCTCCGAGATCGCCGCGAAGGACGCATACATGCGCCGGAAACCCCGCGGCGTCGTCGGCTGTATCACGCCGTGGAACTTCCCGGTCGCCATCCCGTTCTGGCACATGGCCGTCGCGCTCGTCGAGGGCAACACCGTCGTCTGGAAGCCCGCCGAGCAGACCCCCTACTGTGGGCAGATCGTCGCGGAGATGATGATCGACGCGGGCGTCCCGCCGGGCGTGTTCAACGTCGTCCAGGGCTTCGGCGACGCCGGCAACGCCATCGTCGAAGACGAACGCGTCAGCACGGTCCTGTTCACCGGCTCCGCCGAAGTGGGTCACAAGATAGACGAGACACTCGGCGGCGTCCCCGGCCGCGGCGCGGCCCTGGAGATGGGCGGCAAGAACGCTATCGTCGTCACCGAGGCGGCCGACCTCGACATCGCCCTGCACTCGGCGGTCATGTCCTCGTTCAAGACGACCGGCCAGCGCTGTGTCTCCAGCGAACGGATCATCGTCCACACCGACGTGTACGACGAGTTCAAGGAGCGATTCGTCGACCTCGCCGAAGACGTGGCCGTCGGCGACCCCCTCGACGAGGACACCTTCATGGGCCCCGTCGTCGACGAGGGCCAGGTGGAGAAGTTCGGCAAGTACAACGATCTGGCCCGCGAGGAAGGCGCCAACGTCCTCGTCGACCGCGAGGAACTGGACGACTCGGAGATCCCCGAGGGCCACGAGGACGGCCACTGGGTCGGCCCGTTCGTCTACGAGGTCGACTACGAGCCCGATCTCCGATGTATCCACGAGGAGGTGTTCGGACCGCACGTCGCGCTCATCGAGTACGAAGGCGACATCGAACGCGCGGTCGAGATCCACAACGACACCGAGTACGGCCTCGCCGGAGCCATCGTCTCCGAGGACTACCGCCAGATCAACTACTACCGCGACCACGCCGAGGTCGGCCTCGCCTACGGCAACCTCCCCTCCATCGGCGCCGAGGTCCAGCTCCCCTTCGGCGGCGTGAAGAAGTCGGGCAAAGGGGCGCCCAGCGCCCGCGAGGTCATCGAAGCGGTCACCGAACGCACCGCCTGGACGCTCAACAACTCCAGGGACATCGAGATGGCCCAGGGCCTCTCGGCGGACATCACGACCGACGAGGACTGAACCGGCGGACAGAAGGGCCGGTCCGCTCGAATCGATTTTCCGGGCGATACGCGAGACTCACCGCACGACGGAGCTGTGCGTGGGCGTGGTGAACGCCGAGACGAAAGGTGAGAGGCGGGCCGTGGACGAGGAGGCGGGCCGCGGCGACCTGTCCGGACAGGTGCCGCGGCGAGTGGTCGACGTGGGCCTGGTCGAGCGCGATTGGATTGCCGGGTGCGACGTGAAAAGCGTCGTACCGGCACCAGTTCCTTACGCGTCCTCCGATATAAATCTCGTGTCTGGTACCACCCGCGGAAGGGGTCCCCGTGCGACGAGCTCCCGTTTCGGGGAGCCTGCCGGAACCACCCCGATATCGCTCACTCGTCGCTGGGCCCGTCCGTCTGCTCGTCGCCACCGGCCGCCGCCGCCTCCGACGGCTCGTCGGCAGTTCCCTCGTCGTCCGACTCGAACTCGGTTCGGAGACCCTGCCCCGCGTCGTCGCGGTCGCCGGACGGACGCCGCGAGCCCGGTCGGTTACCGACGAACGGCAGCCGCCGTTTGACCCCCACTCGTCGACCGGCACCGACGACGAGGACGGCGGGCACGCCGAGCCCGACGATCCACGGAACCGCGGCGACTCCCGCGACGAACACGGTGCGAGCGAAGGTGACGAAGCCGCCGACGGAGGACGCGAACACCGCAGCGGGCGACTGCTCGTGGAACGGCGTCGGCTCCTCGGGCGCGACCGCGTCCGGTTCGGGCTCGCGGAGTTCGACGCGGACCGTCGAGAACGAGACCCTGTCGCGCAGCGACCGCTTCTGGGCTTCGAGGCGTTCGATCTCGCCCTGGACCGACGAGAGCTGTTCGCCCACGTCGAGCAGGTCCTCGGTCGTGTTGGCCGAGTCGTACAGCGAGCGCAACCGGTCGCGCTGGGCCCGGAGGTTCTCCAGCCGCGCGTTCAGGTCGACCAGCTGGTCGGTCACGTCCTCCGTGTTCGAGTCGGCCGACAGCACCGTCCCCTGGCCCTGGGTGGCCTCGTACAGCGCCGTGAAGTTGGCCGAGGGCACCCGCACCTCGACGTGGCCGGTCCGCCAGGTCTCGTTCTCGCGGTGGTGGAGTTCGACGTTCGACCCGGAGACGTACCCGCCGAGCGCCGCCGCGCGGTCCCTGACCGCCCGCTCGGCGACGGAGTAGTTCCCGACCTCGACGGTGACCTCGCCGGTCTTGATCAACGCGCGATCCACCTGGGCGGCGGCGTTCGGTTGGCCGTCGCCGCCGTCGCTCGCACCGAACTCGGCGTCGACGGAGTCGCTACCGCCACTCCCACCGTCTCCGCCGTCACCGCCGTCTCCGCCAGCGCCGCCGCCGTCGCTTCCGTCGCCACCGCTCGCAGCCTGTCGTTCCGGTGCCTCGCCGTTCGCGGAGTCGCCCGACCCCATGCCCGCACACCCCGCGAGGACGACCAGCACCGCCACGAGTACCGTTGCTTTCCGAACCATACACGCCGGATCCGCCGGCACCACTAAAGGGATGCCGTGGCTTCAAACGCGCGCTTGAGCTATCGACGGCGGTCGTCGAGCGCGGGGAACTCCGACCGGACGTCCCTGACCCGGTCGGCGTCCACGTCGGCTGTCACCACGGCCGCCTCGTCACCGGCGCTCGAACGCGTCGTGCCCCAGGGGTCGTATATCGCGGATCGGCCCAACAGGTCGGCGTCCTCGAAGCTCCCGACGCCGTTGACGGCGCCGACGTACAGCAGGTTCTCGACGGCGCGCGTTCGCGGGAACAGCCGCCAGTGCTCGACGCGCGGATACGGCCACGCGCTCGGAACGAGGACCAGCGTCGCTCCGGCGTCGACGAGGTCGCGATACAGCGAGGGGAACCGCAGGTCGTAGCAGGTCGTCACGCCGACCGTGTGGTCGCCGAACTCGACGGTCGGGACCGTCTCGCCGGGCGTCAGCAACTCCTGTTCGGCGGAGCCGTAGCCGAACAGGTGATGTTTGCGGTACACCGCCCGACGCGCGCCCGTCCGGTCGAGGAAGACGGCGGCGTTTGCCAGCCCCTCCGCGGCGGGCGTCTCGACGCCGTCGGCCCGCGAGGTCGCCATGTCCTCGACGATACTCCCGGCGAGGACGCCCACGTCGTGCTCGCGCGCGCTGTCGGCGAGCGCGGAGACGGTCGGCCCGGCGACGCTCTCGGCCCGGCGCTCGTAGCTCTCGAACGCGAAGTAGCCGACGTTGAAGATCTCCGGGAGCGCGACCAGGTCCGCGCCGTCGGCGGCGGCCTCGGCGACGGCCCGCCGCGCGCGGTCGACGTTCCCGTCTACGTCGCCGCTCTCGATCCGCAACTGGGCGAGCGCGAGTCTCACACTTCGACACCGAGGTCCTCGGCGAGGGCCGCCTCCAGATTCCGCATCTCGTCGTCCAGGTTCCGCTTGAAGAAGCGTTCGACGCCGGGGAGCGAGCCGTCGACCACGAACCGGTTGGTGAGCCGCGTCCCCTCGTCGGTCTCCACGAGTTCGTGCTCGCCGACGACTTTCATCACCTTCGAGCGGCCGACGAACCGGACGTACTCCGGCGCCCGGCGCTCTTCGTCCTCGGTCTCGACGGCGATCGTCCGGTTCACGACCGGGATCGGGAGGTCGAGTCGCCAGGTGGCGCTCCCGTCGTCGTGGACGGTGTACTCAGAGACGACGCTGATGGCGCCGGCTCTTCGTCCCGGGTCGGCGATGAACTCCCAGACGCGCTCGCGGTCGACCGGTAGCTCGAACGACCGCTCCACCCGAACAGTCATGGCGGTACTTCGAACTGCGTCCCCTAAAAGAGCCCGTTAACTGAGCGTGACGCGCCAGGTCGTCGAGCGCGCGCGCCCCCACTTCTCGATGTCGACGTCGTCGGACTCCTCGTCGAGTTTGGGGAGCCGCGCCCCGACCTGTTTCGAGGAGAGACCGATCTGCTCGGCGATGTTCTTCGCTCTGAAGTAACTCTGCCCGCGCGAGACGCTGTCGCGTAGATAATCCAGAATTTCCCTGTCCTCCTCGCCGAGTTCGCTCATACGCCTGACTAGGTCGCGAGCACCCTTAAGAATTCCTTACGCGTCTGCGCCACCGTAGAGGTGGAGACCGGCGATCGAGCAGATACCCGCCACGATCGCCAGCGCGAAGCTCCAGCCTGCCACGATATGATCGCTGTAGGCGACCAGCATCCCGACCGCGCCCGCCACCGCGAGCACGCCGAACGCCAGTCCCAGCCCGATGCCCATGTCCGAGCCCGCGGTAACCTCGCTCATACCCATCCGTTCCGTCACTCACCACTTAATTCATTCGAGGTCCGAGCACCGGCGATCCGTCCGGGCCGGCCCCGAAGACGACGGGGGCTCCCGAAGCGACCGCGGGCGGCTCGTACGGAGTGCTCTCAGTCAGTTCCACGTCGACCGCCCGAACTCGGGCGGTCGTCGCGGGAAACAGCGAGCGGAATCCGCGTCACTCCTTGGTGGAGTCGGACTGGATGGTCGTGTGTTCGGACTCCTCGCTGAGGGCGAGGTTCGTCGCGATCTCGGCGTTCCGAACGGCGTACTGGGCGGTCTGCTGGAGGCTCACGAGCACCTCGCGCACCCGCAGCACGTCGTCGTTCGACATCTCGTCGAGGTCGTCCAGGATCTCGGCCTCGCGGTCGCCGATCTCGGCGAACATCTCGCGGACCTCGATGGCGATGTCGTAGTCCCGTTCGACGGCCGCCTCGACCGCGAGTTCGGTGATCTCGTTGACCTGATCGGTGAACTCCCGGATGCGGCGCATCGTCGAGGAGTCGACGTTCAGCGAGTGCCCCTCCGTCTCCAGGGCGATCTCGGCGATGTCCTCGGCGTTGTCCGCCGTCAGTTCGAGGTTCTTCGCGATCGACCGGTAGCCGATGAGCGGGAAGCCGTCGTTCAGGCCGACCGCCCGCGCCAGATTGGGGTTCTGGTAGGAGGTGAAGATCAATCGCAACAGGAGGACGAAGATCTTGTTGGCCTGTCGTTCGCGGTTGAGGGCCCGCTGTGCGAGGTCGGGATTGCCGTGCGCCAGCGCCTTGACCGCCTCGTTTCGCATCGTCGAGCCCGTGCTCTCCAGGCGTTCGAGGAGGTTGTCGAGCGTGAAGTCCTCCGGGTCGACCGAACAGCGGATGGCGATCCGCTCGGGGGTCTCCTCGACGACGCCCAGCCCCATGAGCTGTGTCTCGGCGTTGTAGACGGCGTTGATGTGCGCGCTGTCGAGCGTCCCGCTCTCGCCGGCGTCGACGTGGATGATCCGCCGCCCGAGGACGTACTGTGAGAGGATCGCCCGTTCGAGCGCGTCGGCGTTGAGGTCCTCGGCGTGGATGACCGCTTCCGACTCTTCGCCCTGAACTGACTCGGGCATCACCGTCAGCGTCCCTTTCCCGCCCATCCGCAGCGATACCTCGTCGCCCTTCTCGACGTTGTGCTCCTTTGCCCACTTCGCAGGCAGGGTCATCGCGAGCGTCGACGGACCCAGCCGCTGGACTTTCCGCGTTTCCATACCCTTTCTTATCCGCTGTTGACCTTAAACGTATCCATACACGGTATAATTTTCTGACGAATACTATTACGTGTGGTGGACGATCGTCCGAAAATCCGAATTGCCGCTCTGAATAGTTCGCATACTAGGGCGACTGGAGGAGTATCGACGGCGGAAAACGGGGTGCGTCGGGCAGATCACTCGATGTCGACCAGTCGACGCTCGTAGCGGCCGACCCTGACGCGGTGCCAGCCGCGCAGCGAGTCGTCGAGGTCCGGGTCGCCCGTGTCGACCCGGAGGGCGTCCAGTCCGTCGAGTTTCGCGCGGGTCGCGACGATCTCGACCGTCGAGCGGCGGATCACGTCGGGGGATATCTGCTGGTTGCCTCGCCCGAAGACGAACCCCTGGCCGCCGATCGGCGAGACGACGACCACGTTTCGCTCCCCCAGGGCCGCCTCGATGTCGGCGGCGGCGCCGTCGCGGACGACCACGTCGCCCGGCGGAGCCCCGCCACTGTCCCGCCCGCCTTCGGAGTCCGCCCGCCACACGTCGACGCCCAGCGGCGTTCCCTCGAACCCGAGTTCGGCCTTGATCGCACCGACGGTCCCGCCGGGACCGAGGACGTACGTCACACCGGGTTCGACCTCCTCGGCGACCCCCTCCGCGAGCGTCGCGACGGAGCCGCCGCCGGTCTGCTTGCTCGCCTGGCGCTCCTCGGCGACGGGCGTCTTCGCGATGGCCCGCAGCTCGGTCGACACCTCCTGGGCCCGGTAGGCGTCCTCGTCCACGTCGTTGACCTCGCCCGCCTCCACGTCGTCGAACGACGCGGCGACGATCCCCGCTTCGCGCGGCCGCACCGCGAACACCGACGAGTAGATCTTCACGCCCGCAGGCACCCCCAGGATCGGGATCTCGCTGTCGCGCTCGGCCAGCGTCTCGGCCACGTCGACGGCGGTCCCGTCTCCCCCGACGAACAGTATCAGGTCCGCGTCGCGCTCGACGAACGCGCGGACCGCCGCGCGAGTGTCGGCCGCCGTCGTCTCCCCGTCCCCGCCCCCCGAGGGCGTTCCGACGACGTCCGGGTCGAAGCCCGCCGCGCGGGCGGCGTCCTCGCCCATCGGCCCCCCGAAAGCGAGGACGTCCACTGCCGCCCCCGTCTCGGCCAGCGCGTCCAGCGCCGCTCGTGCCCGCTCGGGCGCCCGCGGCTCGGCGCCGCGGTCGCGAGCCTCGTCGACTTTCCCATCGGTGCCCTTCAGCCCCACTCGCCCGCCCATGCCGGCGATCGGGTTGACGACCACGCCGATCCGTCGCATCGTCGGCGATTCGGTGCGACCGGGCAAAAGCGACCCGACTCCGGGAGCCCGTCGGCGGGACTCCGCCGGGACCGGCGCGAGCGGGGCGGAAAACGGGCGGTTTTACATCGCGCGACGCGAAACGACCCCGTATGTACATGCCGCTGCAGGAGAGCGCCGAGGCCGTGCAGGGCGGGCTCATCAACGTCGCGGGGTTCGTGATGCTACTGGGCGGACTGCTGTTGACCGCGCTGTGGTGGAAAGTCCTCTACCGGTAGCGCCGCGTTACTCGCCGCTCGTCTCCGCGATATCGGCCAGTTCGACCCGCTCGCGCAGCCACGCGGCGGCCGCCTCGGCCTCCTCGTCGCCGCCCTGGATCTTCACCCGTACGGAGTCGCCGGGGTAGCTCCCGACGGTCACGTCGAACCGGTCGCGCAGCTCGTCGATCCGGTCGAGCAGCGCGCTCTCGGGTTCGTCCGCGACCACCGACGTGACGTGCTCGACCTCGCCGGCGAACTCGTCGGCCACCGTCTCGAACATCGCCTCCATCTCCGCCGGGACGCCCGGCAGGACGTACACGCTCCCGATGACGCAACCGGGCGCGACGCCCTCCGGGTTCTTCAGCAGGCGAGCGCCCCGAGGGATGTCCGCGGTCCCCGCCGCGAGGTCGTCGGCCGCGTAGCCGCCCTCCTGGGCGAGCCACTCGAGCGCCTCCTGGCTCTCGACGACGTCGCGGCCGAAGGCGGCGGCGACGCCGTCCATCGTCAGGTCGTCGTGGGTCGGCCCGAGCCCGCCGGTCACGAGGACGGCGTCGTACGCGGCGCGGTACTCGTTGACGACGCGGGCGATGTCGGCCACGCGGTCCGGCAGCGTGACGACGCGTTCGACGTCGACGCCGCGCTCCGTCAGTCGCTCCCCCAGCCAGGCGGCGTTGGTGTTCACGGTGTCGCCGACGAGCAACTCGTCGCCGATCGTGACGATAGCCACGCGCATACCCGCCGTTGGTACCCGACCCGTAAAAGGTCGCCTGCTTCGGGTCAGATACGAGCCCGCGACGGACCGACCGTCGCGCCTACCGCATCCCCGGCGGCGGGTCGTCGTCGTCGAACTCGTCGGTCTCGGTCTCCACGTCCAGACCGATCTCCTCGCGTCTGCGTTCGAGCACGCGGATCTGTCGCAGATAGTACAGCGCGCCGCCGATGCCGACCAGCGCGAGCACCCCGCCGATGCCGCCGAACAGCAGCAGGTCCCGCGCGAGGTAGTACCGGGTCACGATGGGTCCGCGTTCGACCGAGTCCCAGCGGACGACCATCCGGTCCGACCCCTCGGGGATCCGCGAGTTCGCTCCGCCCGGCGAGACCTTCGAGAGCAGCGGCACGCCGACGCGGGCCTGGGGCGGGAGGACGACTTCGACCGAGTGGGTCGAATCGACGAACATCGGGATCGCGAACCGCTTGGCGTTGGGCCGGTTCGCCGTGAACGCCATCTGGCCGCCCGCCCGGGGCAGCGTCACGTTCAGCCGCGAGTTCGTCGCGTTGACGTAGAAGTTCGACCGGTTGGCCGGCGCGACGACCGTCCCGTTGGCGGGGTAGCGGAACCGGAGCGACGCCACGTCCAGCGGCTCGTCGGTGCCGAGTTCGCTCCGCTGGTAGAGCTGGACGTACGACTCGTTCTCGACCCCGAGGATCCCGGTGAAGTTCCCGCGGCCCACGTCGTAGGTCGTCGTCGCGTTGGTGTCCCAGTCGTAGGTCGCGTTCTGGTTGAGTCGGGCCTCGTCGGGCCCGCCGCCGCCGAACGGCGACGCGCACCCGCCCAGTGCGACGAGCACCGTCACCAGACCGAGCGCGAGGACCAGTCGCCGTCTCATGGCACGACGCAGAGCAGCTCCGCCGGCATGTACTGGCCGATACTCGCCAGCAGCCCCGGCGGGTCGGTGTCTTCCGTGCAGACGATGCTCTGTTCGAGCAGCCCGAGCCGCTCGACGGTCACGATGTCCTGGGCGTGACCCGCGCGGTTGACCGTCGCCCGCGCTTCGGCCCGCGTCGCCGAGTTGACGTTGACCCGCCCCGCACCGCGCGTCCAGTCGTACAGGCGGTCGCGTTCGGCGTCGGAGAGGCGCGCGGGCTCGTCCTCGTCGGGGTCGCCCGCGACGAACCGCATCGGGAGGTGCTGGACGAGCCCGAAGCGCGTCCGGATCTGCTCGGGCGTCCCCCGGCCGAGCCCGATCTCGTCGGTCGGGATCCGCACCGCACGGCCGAAGCCCGCGTCGAGGACGAACCCCTCGTCGTCCCACGCGTCGAGCGTCCCGACGTACGTCTCCCCGGGCTCGAACTCGGGGGTGAGTTCTCCCCACTCCTCGGCGAGCGCGTTGGCCGCGACCGTCGCGTCCGCTCCCTCGACGGTGACCTCCGGGAACTCGTCGTCGCGGATATCGACCGCGAACGACACGTCCAGGTCGCCGACGACGTTGTCGACCTGCGAGCGCAGCGAGTCGGTCGCCCGCGAGCGGGCCTCGCCCTCGACGTAGACCTTGGTTGCGAGTACGACCATCAGGCCTCGCCGTGCTCGACGTTCAGTTCGTCGCGCAGTTCCGCGATCCGCGTCTCCATGGCGTCGACCAACCGGGTGTTCTCCATCGCCTCGACGGGGTTCCCGCACTCCGGACACTCGAAGCCGAACTCCATGGCCTCGCCGAACTCGAAGCGGATCCCGCAGTGCTCACAGAGGTAGAACTCGTTGTCCTTCTCGTAGTCCTCGCGCTCCTCGAGCGCGTCGAGCAGGCGGTGCATCTCCGACTGGAGCTGCTCGGGGATCTTCTCGTACTCGAAGGTCCACAGGTAGGTGAGCCACCCCGAGTCCTCGTCGCGCAGCCGACGGTAGCTCGCCAGGTCGTTCTCGTAGAGGATGAACAGCGCGCGGCGCACGTCGTTGAGTTCGAGCCCGAGCTCCTCGGCGAGCTCCTCGTCGGTCACCTCGCCGTCCGGCGGCGCCGCCGCCACCGGCATCCCTTTCGGGCCGACCAGCTCGTGTAAGTACTTCTGTATAACGGGGTCCTCCAGAAGTTCGTCAAAAGCCATTACGTCCGTCTCAGTCCGTGAGGCGTTTAAAAGCACCGGATGGACGGAACGGGCGCGCTCCACCGACCGCGAATCCGCTCCACAGGCAGGTTCACTCCGCGCTATCGGCCGAGCCGGACTCGCCGGGCTCGACGACGCGCTTGCCCGTCTCCTTCGGGATCACCTCGCGGTCGGCGTCGACCCACTCGCGGTCGAGTTCCCGCCCGTCGAACAGCCGATCGAGCGTGACCGCGAGCGACGCGACCTCGGAGTGGGGCTGGTTCGTCACGGCGACGTTGTAGTCGGCGCGCTCGTACACGTCGAACGAGACTTTCTCCGCGCCGACGACGAACAGGACCGGGTCGCCGCCGTCGAGCGAGCCGCGCAGGTCGTCCTGTACGTCCTGGATCGGCAGGCCGTACATGGTGAGGTGGACGACCGGACCGTCCCACTCGGAGATGGTGCCCTTCGGCGCGTCGGTCACCTCGACCTCGAAGGGCCCGCCGAAGCGGTCGGTGATGTCGCGGACGGTGTCGGCCGAGCCCGTCGCTTTCGGGCCGAAGACGACGCGGTCGGCGCCCAGCGCCCGCGCCGTCAGCCCGACGTGGGTCGTCATCCGGTCGTCGCGGCCCGGCCGGTGGCCCAGCCGCAACACCGCGACTTCGGGTTCGTCGTTCATGCGCGACGGCTACGCGAGCCCCGTTTAGGAGCCTTCCGACCGAGCGACCGGACCGCCTTCGCCTCGGCCAGCGCGTCCCGTTCGCGCTCTCAGCCGTCGGCGCGTGCGCTCTCGATCGCCGACCGGACGCGCTCCCAGCCGAACCCGTCGACGGCCGACCCGTTCACGAACACCCACGGCGTGCCGCGAACGCCCGCGTCGATGCCCTGCTGTTTGTCCTCGCCGACCACCCGTCGATACGTCCGGCCCTCCGCGGCCGAACGCGCGCGCTCGCCGTCGACGTCGACCTCGCCCGCCAGGTCGGCGTACGTCGACGGTCCGAGGTCGCCCTGGTTGTCGAACAGCAGGTCGGCGTACGCGAAGAAGGTCGCGTCGTCGGCCTCGTGCTGGACGGCCCGAGCGGCGTTCGCGGCCGTGTAGGACACCGGCGCGTGGGTGTCCAGCGGGAAGTCGTAGTGTTCGTAGCGGACGACCCCCTCGTCGACGTACTCGCTCTCGACCTTCGGTGCGACTTGCTCGTTGAACTGCCGACAGGCCGGACAGGCGAAGTCCTTGTAGACGCCGACCGTCACCGGCGCGTCTTCGGGCCCCATGTACGGCGCCGAGAGCGACACGTCCCGAGCCGTCGGCGTGCTCCCGCTCCCCGAGCCGGGGGCGAGTCCGCCACAGCCCGCGAGGGTGGTTCCGGCGACCGCGCTCGCTCCCGCGAGGAACGCACGCCTGCTCGACCGCCGTGTCCCGTCGTCGTTCATACGTCGTCTGTGTCCCCTGGCCGATTTACCGTTGTCGGTGACACGTTTGGATCCACAGCCGGGGATACGGTCGCGGCCCCGCGAGCGTCGGCCCGAGACGACCGACCGCAATACACATGTCGGCGCTGGACGACGTCCGCGCATGGAACTCTCTGGCAAGCGACTGGTCGTGACGGGCGGGGCGGGCTTCGTCGGTTCGCACCTCTGTGAGCGACTCGTCGCCGACAACGAAGTCGTCGCGGTCGACGACTTCTCCAACGGCGAACGCGACTGGCTCCCCGACGGCGTCGAGGTCGTCGAGGGCGACCTGACAGACCCCGACGTGGCCGCCGCGGCCATCACCGAGGACGTCGACGGCGTCTTCCACTTCGCCGCGAACAAGGACGCGGCCGCCGACGACATCGAGCAGTACCGGTTCAACAACCGCCTCACCGAGACCGTCCTCGACCGCATGGACGCGGTCGGCGTCGACAAGATCGCCTTCACCTCGTCGTCGACGGTGTACGGCGAGGCGCCCCGGCCCACCCCCGAGGACTACGCGCCGCTGGAGCCGATCAGCATCTACGGCGCGAGCAAACTCGGCGAGGAGAGCCTGCTGTCGGTGTACGCCAACAGCCACGACTTTACGGCCTGGGTGTACCGCTTCGCCAACATCGTCGGCCCGCGCCTCCAGCTGGGCGCGGTCATCCCCGACTTCGTCGACAAGCTCGAGGACGACCCCGAGTCGCTGACGATCCTCGGCGACGGTCGCCAGGAGAAGTCCTACCTGCACGTCGACGACTGCGTCGACGCGATGTGCCACGTCGTCGAACACGCGACGGACGACTTCAACGTCTACAACCTCGGCACCCGGACGACGACCTCGGTGACGACCATCGCCGACATTGTCAGCGACGAGATGGGGCTCGACCCCGACTACGAGTACACCGGCGGCGACCGGGGGTGGGTCGGCGACGTGCCGCGGATGCGCCTCTCCATCGAGAAGCTGTCGGCGCTCGGCTGGGGGCCCGAAGGATCGTCCGACGACGCCGTCCGCCGCGCGACGCGGGAGCTACTCGACGGGTGACCGGCGGGCGGCGGACCGTCGGAGACTATCGGATTCAGGGCGCGTACGTGCCTTCGAGCTGGGCTTTGCCGACGACGCAGCCCTCGGCGGCGTCGTACACGTCGTCTTTCGTGGCGTCCCGGCCGAGGTTCAGGCGGTCGTCGAGCGCGTAGAGGAGGAACCGGTAGGTGTGTTCGCGGTCCGGCGGGTTGGGACCGCCCCAGCCGGTCTCCCCGTAGTCGTTCTCGCCGGCGACGGCGCCCGCGCCCCCGGGGTCCCAGTCCTCGGGGATCGACTCGGTGTCGGCGTCGATGTTCCAGACGACCCAGTGGTCCCAGATCTTCCCGGCGGGCTCGCGCGCGTCGGGGTCGTCGACGACGATCAGGAACGATTCCGTGTTCGAGGGCGCCCCCGAGATCTCGAAGGGCGGGTTGACGTTGTCCTCGTTGTAGCCGTACCGCTCGGGGATCGTCTCGCCGTCCTCGAACGCCGGGCTGGTGAGTTGCAGGTCGACCATGCTCCTGGCGAACCGACGGCGGCCCGACAGTTAAACCCGCCCCACCGTTCGCCTGACACACAGGTCACCATCTGGGCCGAGGAGCGCGACGGCGCCGTCTCGCGGCCCCGACTGCGGTCGGCCCCGCCGGAGCGCCACGCCTATATCCGGGGGTCGCCAAGCCGCGGGCGTGCAGATAGTGGGGTACGAGACGGGAACCGACGGCCCGCCAGCGCTGCTGATCGCCGACGACGGGTCCGTCTCGTCCGTGGCGCTTGACCCCGGAACCGAGATCGCCTACGCGCTCGACGAGCGCCACTGCGCCGGCGTTCTCGACGACGAGTCGCACACGCCCTGCCCCCGCGACGGCGCGCCCTACTGCGACGACCACACCTATCGCTGGCCCTGCGCGCGATGCACGGGCGAGTGCTCGCTCCCCCTCGAGTCCTGTCGCGAGGAACACGCCATCTACCTCGCCGCCTTCGCCCCCGAGACGTTCAAGGTCGGCGTCACCCGCTCCTGGCGGCTGGACACCCGTCTGCGCGAACAGGGCGCCGACCGCGCCGCCCACCTCCGGACGGTCGCCGACGGCCGCGTCGCGCGACAGATCGAGGCCGAGATCGCGGCCGACGTCGGCGACCGGGTTCGCGTCCCGACGAAGATCCGCGGGCTCCACGAGCCCGTCGACGAGGCGGCCTGGAACGACCTGCTCGCCGAGTTCGACGCGATCGAGACGTACGACTTCGACTACGGGTTCGAGCTGCCCGACCGACCGGTGACCGAGACGCTCGCCTCCGGGACGGTCAGGGGCGTCCAGGGGCGGGTGCTGGTACTCGACACCGGCGGCAGCACCTACGCCGTCGACATGCGCGACCTCGTGGGGCACGACGTCCGCTCGGGCGAGCGCGAGCGAGACCTCCAGTCCAGCCTCGGCGCGTTCGGGTAGGCCGACCGATGCGACGGGGCGACCGCTCCGCCCCGATTGCTGTTGGACACAAGACATTTATCCGATGCCGGAGCGGTTGTGAGCGTGAACCGAGAAGCGTGGCTGGGCGCCCTCGCGCTCGCGCTGGTGGTCGGCGCCGCGGGGCTGACCCTCGCGGCGCCGAACGCCCTCGCCGAGCGGACCGACGAGAACGTCCGCCCGAGCGCTCTCTCCCTCCAGGAGCCCCGGGTCGCCGCCGGCGAGATCGGCGGCGAACACGCCGACCTCTCGCTGGACGTGCGGATGGAGCACCGCGGCGGCCCCGCCGACAACGTCACCGTCGAGGTCCAGGCCGTCGACACCGACACCGGACTCGTGGCGACCACGGTCAGGAAGGAGCTGGGGCGGATCGACGGGAACCGCGAGGTTCGCACGCGGGTCGACGTCACCGTCGACCGGCAGGGCGGTTACCGCCTGTACATCCGCGTCTACGAGGACGGCCGCCGCGTCGAGACGGGGAGCACCGATATCAGCGGCGTCGACTCGCTGACGCCGGACTACGCGGCGTCGTCCGTCGGCTTCCACCGCTTCGGCGACAGTCCCGCCTCGATCCCGGTGATAACCTACGACGTCGGCGAGGAGGCGAACAACCGGACGACGCTGCGGACGGGCACCTACCTCACGAACCGCGGCGACGAGCCCGCGGGCGGCCTGCGGCTGGTCGTCACGGCGCGGCAGGTCGAGTCGAACGTGATCGCCGATCGTACGACGGTCGAGATCGACGAGATCGGACCCGGACAGACGGTCACGGAGGCGGCCGACCTGACGGTCCCGTCGAACTACAACTACTACCTCGACGGGATCCTGTTCAGAGACGGCGTCGTCGTCGAGTCGGCGACCGCGTCGGCGAAGCTCGACCCCTCGCGGCCGGTCCCGGAGAACACCACCCGCGAGGAAGTCGACTTCCAGGCCGGGGACTTCGAACGGGACGCCGGCGACGGCGGGGACGACGGGGGCATGACGCCCAGAGCGACCCAGAGCGGGGCCGGCCCCGGCTTCGGCGCCGCCGGCGCGCTCGCGGCCCTGATCGCGCTCGCCGCGCTCGCGGCACGGAGGACCCAATGACTGAGAGAGACAGCGACGACGCGACCGCACAGCCGAGCGACCAGTCGACCGGCGGCTTCGACGGCGACGCCGACCGCACGGCCCCCTCGCCGACGAGCGAGGGTCGGAGCGCCGACGGTGGAATGACCGCGGACAGCGGCCGCGACGCCGCCGGTTCCGGGGGCCCCGTGGACGGTCGCGACATCGTCGGGTACGTCCAGTGGGCCGCGTTCGCCATCCTCTGTCTGCTGGCGCTCGTGGCGACGTTCCGGTTCTACTTCGCCGCCTCGGAGGCGATCCGGGTGTGGTTCAGCTCCGACTTCGTCCCGGTGTTTCAGGCGGTGTTCAACCTCGTCGTCCTCGCCGCGTCGGCGATCGGTATCTCGGTGCTCGTGCGCCGGATCGCCTGAGCGACGGCGCCGGTCGAGTTTGGTACGACAACCCTTTTGGGACGCCGCGGCCAATCGCGACCATGGCAGACGACCCTTCCGACGAGAACGAGACATCCACCGAGGAGTCCGCCGACGAGGTCACCGAGGCCGAAGGCGGCGACGAGGAGAGCGAGTCCCAGTCCTTCCGCGAGCGGGTCGAGGAGATCCGCCAGCAGCGCGCCGAGGAGGGCGACGGTGACGGCGAGGGCATGAGCCGCGAGGAGCGCATGGAGGAGATGATGGGCGGGGGCGGCGGCCCGCCCGGCATGGGCGGCGGTGGCGGCGGCAACCCCTTCGCGCAGATGATGGGCGGCATGATGGGCGGGGGCGGCGGCCCGCCCGGCATGGGCGGCGGCCCCGGTGGCCCCGGCGGCCGCGGCGAGGAGGAGTCCTCCTCGAAGGCCGACGAGGAACTCGTCCGCGAGGTCCGCAAGCTCCGCGACGAGGTCCACGACGCCCGCCGCGAACTCGGTCGCATCGCCGACGCGCTCGAAGACTAAGACGAACCCGCGGACGCGCTCGCCGGTCGCCCCGTCGACCCGCGGCGGCCGACGGATTCACTTCTCGGCCAGGTACCAGATGGCGTGCTCCCGTAGCGCCGGGTGGACCGTCGCGGGCGGGCGCGCCGCCCGGACGGCCGCCAGCGCCTCCCGAAGCGAGCGGTCCTCCTTGACGGCGATGGCGACTCCCGCGACGACCGCGCTCCGCGAGATCCCGTGCGAGCAGTGGACGAGCAGGGACTCCCCCATCCGGCGACGGAGTCGACACGCCGTGTCCGCGGCCGCTTCGAACGCGGTCCACTCGTTATCGGGACCGTCGACGAGGGGTCGATGATGGGTCGTCGCCGGTCGCCGCTCGGCCGTCAGCGAGAGGACTGACTCGAACGACCGGACGCCCCGGTCGTGGTCGGCTGCCGCCGCGTTCCCGACGAACAGGTCCCGCTCGCCGACTCGCCGAGCGATCGGTCGGTCGTGTCCGTACCCGAACGGACGGACGACCGTCTGTCCGTGGCGCCACCAGTCGGGACCAGCGCGGCCGTGATTCGTGCCAGGCATGGCTGTTGGACGCGCGGGCTCGGGAGAAGCGGCGACGGGCTTACTCCTCGTAGGCGAGGTTCATGACGAACTGCGAGAACGTGTCGCTGTGAGCGTTGATCTCGTCGTCGCCGACGAACGGGGAGAGCTGGTCGCCGGCCATCAGCAGGGAGAAGTCGAGATCGCGGGCCGCGGGCGTCAGGTAGTAGGTGTTGTGGCCGTTGTAGACGGTCTCCTCGCGCTGGATGAGCTCCTGGTCGGCCAGCGCGTCGGCGATGCGGCTCCCTTTGCGGGAGCTCACGTCCAGTTCCTTCCAGAAGTCGCTCTGGTGGATGCCACCCGTCTCCCGGATGAGTTCCAGTCCCGCGCGCTCGTCCTCGTTGAGGTCGGCTTCGGCAGCGGCCATACGGGTACGGTCCGTGTCTGACCGATTTAAACCTGGCCCTCCACGTCCCGGTAGGCCGTCTCGCAGGGCGGCCCGTCGGCGTACCGATACCGCGCCCCCTCGCGGCCGATCTCGACCAGCGACGACGAGCGCGTGCCGAACCGGTCGCGGTGGATGCAGACGCCGTAGTCGTGGTCGGCGATCACGTCCGCGGCGCGCTCGAGCCAGCCCGTGCTGGTCTCGCCGGGCTCGACGGTGAGCGCGGTCGCGACCTTCCCGGCGTTTTCGGCCTGCGCTTCCCCGGCCTCGGCGCGGGGTTCCGGGATCGCGTAGTCGCCGTCGGCGCCGACGTTGACGACGACGTGGACGCCGGGGTCGAAGTTCCGCACGCGGCGGGTCTCGCCGTCCCACTCGACGAGCAGGGCCGCGCTCTCGTCGGCGAGGACGAGGTTGAACCCGTCGTAGACGCGGTCGTCGAGTTCCCGCTCGACGAGGCGGGCCGCGTCTTCGGCCGAGGACTCCCGGAGCGCGTCCCGGACGAGCAGACCGCGCGAGCGTTCGCCGGCGGCCTCGCGGCTCGCGGTTCCTTCGTCACCGCTCGCTCGGTCGCGAGACGCTCCCTGCGGTCGCGTCTCGCGGCCAACCCATCGGTTGGTGATCGCGACGAACACGCCCGCCTCGTTGTAGCCGATCCAGGTGCCGCCGGCCTCCTCGTCGCGAGGCGCGACGACGCGGGGCGACTCCTCGATCACTTCGGGGGGTCGCGACGGTCTATCGAGCGCCTCGTCGCGGTTGGCCGCGGCGACGACCGGCGCGTCCGGGAACACCTGCCAGGCGAAGACGAGCGTACACACGGCTCCCGGTAGGCGACCGAGCGGATTAAACCTCGTGGCGAGGCCCTCGCGGTAGGAGCTACGTCTCGTCGCGGACCGCGGCGAGGCGCTCGCGGACGGCCTCGCGGTCGACCGTTCCGGAGTGCGTTCGCGGGATCTCGTCGGCGAATCCGACCGTCTTCGGGGCGGCGAACGCCGCGAGCCGGCCGCCGAGGGCGTCGCGGACGCTGTCGGCGGTGAGACCCGGTTTCCCGGCGGGTCCGTCGGCGGGGACGACCAGCGCGGCGACGCGCTGGCCCCACTCCTCGTCGGGGAGGCCGACGACCGCGGCGTCGGCTACGCCGTCGACGTCGCGGAGCGCGTCGACGACCCGCGCGGGGTGGACGTTCTCGCCGCCGGTGACGATGGCGTCGTCGACGCGCCCGACGACCCACAGTCGCCCGTCCGCGTCGGCGTACCCCAGGTCGCCCGTGTGGAACCCCCGATCGTCGAACGCGGCCGCCGTCTGGTCGTCGTCCAGGTAACCCGGCGAGACCGGCGGTCCCGAGACGACGAGTTCGCCGGACTGGCCGGCGTCGAGCGGGGTCCCGTCGTCGGCGAGGACGGTCACCGTCGTCGGTTCGAGCGGGCGACCGACGGTGTCGGGATGCGCTCGGGACGCTTCGGGCGTGGCTGTCGCGATCTGTGAGGCCGTCTCGGTCATCCCGTAGGTCGGGCAGGCGGGGACGCCGCGCTCGGCGCAGCGCTCGATCAGCTCCCGCGAAGCGGGCGCACCGCCGAGCAGGACGAACCGGAGCGACTCCGCGGGCGTCCAGCCCGCGTCGAGCAGTCGCGTGAGCATCGTCGGGACGAGCGAGACAGCGGTGATATCGAACTCGTCGAGGACTCGCCCGGTCGTTTCCGCGTCGAACTCGCGCTGGACGACCGCTGTCGTCCCGTAGAGCGTCGACCGGACGACCGGCGCGAGCCCGCCCATGTGGTAGGTCGGGAGACAGACGAGCCAGCGGTCGTCCGGTTCGACGCCGAGGCGACTGGCCGAGCCGACCGCGCTCGCGACGAGGTTCCCCCGGGTGAGACGCACGCCTTTCGGCTCGCCCGAGGTGCCGGAGGTGAACATGACGACGCGCTCGGCGTCCAGTGGACGTGCCGACGGTGGGACGGCCGCGGGGTCGCCGAGCGGGAGCGGGGCGGCCTCGTCGGCGGCGGGGTCGTCGACCGACGCGATCGGCGTCCCCGGCGCGACTGCGCTCGCTCGCTCCTCGGTCGCGCCCTCGCAGACGAGCAGGTCGATATCGGCTCGCTCGGCCTGCGAGCGGAGCCGCTCGGTCGGGAGTTCGACGTTCAGCGCGACCGCGCTCGCGCCGAGTCTGCCGAGCGCGAACCACAGGCCGGCGACGGCGGGCCGCGTCCCGAGCAGCAGGCCGACGCGACACCCGTCGAGGTCGGTGTCGGCGACGGCTTCGACCGTCGCGGCGCGGGCCGACGCTCGGTCGTCCAGTTCGGCGTACGTCCACTCGGACCCCCCGTCGGCGTCGACGACGGCGGTCGCGTCGGGCGTCGAAGCGGCGCGCTGTGCGAGGATGTCGGCGGACGGATCGGCGACGAGATCGGTTGCGGACGGGTCAGCGGCAGAGTCGATGGGGGACTGGTCAGCGACGGGCCACGCCTCCGGATCCGGAAGCGTCACGGCCGCACCTCGTCGCAATCGACGCCCAGGCCGGGGTCCTGTGGCACCGCGATCCGTCCGTCGGTGACGGGTGCGGGGTCGTCCGCCAGGTCCGCGGCGAGCATTTCGGCGGTGGCGAGCCCGCAGGGTGCCACGTCGGGGATCGCGGCGGCGACGTGGACGGCCGCGGTCCGGGCGACGACGGCGTCGACGGTGGTGGTCACCACGGGTTCGATCCCGCGGTCGCGAGCGCGCAGCGCGAGCGTCTGGGCGTTGCCGGGTCCGCCGAGGACCATCGGTTTGAGGACCGCCACGTCCGCGGCGTCGGCGTCGAAGACCTCGGCCATCGAGTGCGCGACGAGCCCTTCGTCGACCGCGACGTCGACGCCCGTCCCGCGGAGGTCGGCCAGCCCGGCGAGGTCGTCAGCGGGGACCGGCTGTTCGACGTAGGCCACGTCGAGCGGTTCGAGCCGTTCGAGCGCCCGCTCGGCGTCTCCGCTGGACCACGCGCCGTTGGCGTCCAGCCGGAGGGTCGCGCCGTCGCCGACGGCCTCGCGGACGGCGCGGACCCGGGCCACGTCCTCGTCGACCGAGCGCGCGCCGACCTTGCATTTCAGGCAGTCGAAGCCGCGGTCGACGGCCGCGGCGGCGCGCTCGGCGGTGGTCTCCCGGTCGGCGTCGCCGACGGTGGCGTTGACCGGCACCGATTCGACGGTCCGAGCGTCGTCGAACCATCGGTAGAGCGGGACCCCGTCGGCCCGCGCGTCGGCGTCGAGCAGCGCCGTCGCGAACCCGTGGCGGGCGGCGGGCACCTTGTCGGCGTCGAGTTCGAGCAGTCCCGCGCTGTGGGCGCCGCCCGCGCCCGCGTCGAGCGCGCGCTCCAGCCCGCCCTCGCAGTCCGGGAGCGACTCCGTCCAGCCGGCCAGCGGCGTCGCTTCACCGATCCCGGTCTCGCCGCGGTGGTCGTAGCGGACGAGGAATCCGGACCGCTCGGTGATCTCACCCGCGGCGGTGGACAGCGGCGATTCGAGCGGGAGGGTGAAGGAGTCGATGTCGTCGTGCGTCGGGGACGCGCCGGTCATAGCAGTGCGGGCGCGGCGAGGCCGGCGGCGAACAGGATCGAGTGGGCGAACAGCGTCTGTCCCACCCGTTCGAGCGCCGGATTCAACGCCTCGCCGTCGGTGCGTTCGAGGACGGTCGTGCTCATACCCACGGCCAACGGCAGCGAGGCCAGCGGCGCGAGCGCCGGGAGGCCGTACGCGGGGTCGAGCGCGAACAGCACGGGGACGACGTAGGCCATACCGACCAGTGCGAGGAACTCGACGCGGCTCCAGCGGTAGCCGAGCATCACCGCGAGCGTGCGCTTGCCGGTCTCGGCGTCGGTCTCTCTGTCCCGGATGTTGTTGACGACGAGGATCGCCGTCGAGAGACCGGCGGCGGGGAGACTGGCGACGACGGCCGCCAGCGGGAGCGCGTCGGCCGGGAGACCGGCCGGGAACAGCCCCACGTCGGCGTGCGTGACCGCCTGGACGTAGTAGGTGCCGGTGACGGCGACGACGCCGAAGTAGACGAACACGAAGAGATCTCCGAGTCCGCGGTAGCCGTAGGGGTAGGGCCCCCCGGTGTAGAGGACGCCGGCGGCGATGGAGGAGAGCCCGACGACGAGGATGGGGACGCCGCCGATGGCGACGAGGTACGCGCCGACGGCGACGGCCAGGGCGTAGGTCGCGATCATCGCCCACTTGACCCGGGCAGGCGGGATGAGTCCGCCGGCGGTGACGCGGGTGAATCCCTCGCGGTCGTCGGTGTCCGCGCCGTTGACGGCGTCGTAGTAGTCGTTGGCGAAGTTCGTTCCGACCTGGATGAGCAGGGCGCCGACGAGCGCCGCCAGCCAGGGCAGCGGTGCGAACACGCCCGCGTGGACGGCAAGCCCCGCGCCGACGACCACCGGCGCCGACCCCGCCGGGAGGGTCTGGGGCCGCGCGGCCATCAGCCAGGCGCGCCGCTTCGAGACCTGTGCGTCTGCGGTCGACATAGCCGAAACTCGGGACCCGTCGAGTGTCAAAGTTGGCATCCCCGGACGGTCCGGGGGCCGGTCCCCTCTCCGGGGTCGGACAGCGCGTTGCGTGTCAAGGGGACCGACCGCCGGTCGCCAGTCAGTCCGCGGGGACGGCGGCCTGGAGGCCGAACCAGTGTCGGACCGTGCCGTCGTCGCCCGGGCTCGGGACGAGCGTCACCCGGTTCGTGAACGGCGTGCCGTCGGCCCGGTAGTTGCGCAGTTCGACCGTGACGCCGTTCCAGTTGCGCAGCGCGTTCCGCAGGGTGTCAACCGTGGCGCCGTCGGTTCCGGGCCCCTGCAGTCGCCGCAGGTTCTCGCCGCACAGCGCTGCCAGCGAGTGGCCGGTCAGCCGGCGTGTCGCACGGTTGGCGTAGAGAATCGGATTGTCGTGGTAGGCCGCGCCCGCGACGACGACGCCGAGCGGCGCCCGCGCCAGCGTCCACGCGCGCCAGACCGGCGTCCTGTCGGGCGGGTCCAGCGGCGCGACGGCGGCGGGCGGATCGAACGCCACGGGGTCGGTGCCGAGCCCGTCCGCGCCGAAGCCGTGCTCCGCGGCCAGCCGGTCGACAGTCTCGCGAAACTCCTCGCGGCCGGCCGTGAGCGCCTCGCGGAGCCTCGCGCGCAGTTCCGGCCGCGGAGTCGGTCCTCGGGCCACGCCCGTCGGTCTGGACCGGACCGTCTTAGTCGCAGTGAATCCGCCCGAGAGCGCTGCCGGTGCCCGTCACTCGTCGCGGCCGCGGGCTCGCACCTCTCGGCACGCCACTCTCCGACCTCACCGATCCGCCATTCGCGCCAGCCCCCTGCGGGCTCGCTGGCCGAGATGGCCGACCTTCCGCCGGACGTACGACTCCCGACGGTAGTCGACGCCGAGGTCGTCGAGGACCGATCGCATCCGCTCCACGCCGCGCTCGCGGTCGATGCCGGCGTCCTGGGTGTGTTTCAGCGGGTGTCGACGCCAGTTGAACTCCTCGTGAGCGTACACGTCGATCCGCCCGGCGTCCTGCCTGACGAGGACGGCGTGGAGCTGTCGGTCGGCGAACGGCGACTCGCGGGACACCCAGCTCCCGTTCGTCTGCTTCCCCAGGCGCGTGTAGTGGTACATGCTCACCGGGTTCCAGCTGAACCCGCGTTCCGACAGGACGGACTCCAGGCGGTCGATCTCGGTGTGGACTGTCCCCGCGTATCCGCTCGGGTACACGCGGATCGTCTCGTCGGTAACCGTCCGCATCGCCCTGTCGAGGACGGGACCGAACGACCGGCGGAGCCGATAACTCAACCGTCGCTGGACGCCGTCGGACATACCTCCGCTTGGGGCGACAGATGGGTGAAAGTTACGTCCGGGGCGAGTCCGGGTACGCCCGACGCCACAGCGCTCTGGGGACGGCCAGCCCGACCGGGAAGACGAAGGCGACGTAGAGCAGTGATGCCGACGATTCCCAGGGCCCCGCTACGAGCGGATCGCCACGGCGACGAGCGAGACCAGATTGGCGAGGGATATCGGCGCGAAACCGACGACTGCGGGACGCTGCTCGGGATCGAGCGTGGAGGGTATCGGAGTCGTCCGCCGGTTCGGACGGCTCCTATTAAATCAGTCTCCTGTCGGTCGGCCGATCACTCGGGCATCGTGGCGTCGGTGCGTTCGACCGCCCGTTCGACGACGTGGTGAGCCTGTCGCCAGGACTGCCGGAGTTGGCGGATCGCGCTGGCACGCAGTCGGATCGCCCGTCGCCCCTCGGCGCCGCGAGCGCGGTCCATCGTCCGCTCGGCACGGTCGTACGTGCGCTCGGCGTTGTCGAGGTGCGCCTCCATGCTCCGGCGGACGCCCTCGTTGTCGATCTCCTCGCGCGAGTCGTTCAGCAGCCGTCGGGCGTCTGCGACTTCCCGGTAGGTCGTCCGGTTGTCGGCGCGCACGACGAGGTCCGCGGCCGCGGTGGCGTTGGCCTCGGCGTCGGTGCCGGCGAACGCGGTCAGCGCCTGCACGCCGACGGCGTCGTCGGTGAACAGGTCCGCCGACTCGCTCCGGACGTGCCCGCGGTAGTGCTCGCTGGACGACTCGAACCGTCCGATCGCGCGGTCGCGAGCGGACTCGTAGCGACCGGCGTCGGCGTCGAGGGCGTCGGTCATCTCGACGGCGTCGGCTTTCAGCTCCCGGGGACTTCGGCCGTCATCGTCTCCCTCCTCGGGTGCGGACCCGTCCTCCGTCGCGAGGGTCTCCCAGCCGTCGAGGTGGCCGTTCAGTACGGACCGCTCGAAGTAGCTCCGCTGGCCGTCGTACTCGGCGTCGGTGTAGCCGGCGTAGAGCTGCAGGTGGTCGCTGACGGCCGCGAACGAGCCGAAGTCGTCGCGGTCGAAGTAAACGAGCAGGTCGTCGCCGGTCAAGCGGACCCGCTCGGCGGCGAGCGCGGCGCCCGTCGCGTTCTCGACGTGCACGGAGGAGTCGTTCACCGACAGGACGCTCTCGGGCACCTCGTAGTGGACCGGGACGGTCGACCCGTTGGCGGCGAAGACCCACTCGGTGCCGACCTCGCGGTCGACGCGCCGGATGCGGTTGGTGTCCCGCGGCGAGACGGTCCCCTGTCGCTCGATGTAGTCGGCGACGGCGGTGCCGTACAGCGTGAGGTCGGTACGCACCGTGGGGTCGTCGGCGAGGTCGTCCCAGCCGGCCATGTAGGAGTTGACCGTCACGTTGTACGTCGCGTTCGCTCGCAGCGGTTCGCCGCCGACGTACACGTCACGGACGACCGGGTCGGCGCCCTCGTGGGCCACCGTGTCGTAGGTGACGCCGCTGACCTGCAGCCGGGCCTCCTGGCCGTACTGCTGGCCGCCGCCCGACTCGAGCGTGACGACCTGGCTGGCGAGCAGTTCAGTGAGCTCCGCGCCGGAGAGGCGCTTGGTGACGAGCGTGTTGCCGAACGGTAAGGAGGTGTACACGTCGTCGTAGGTGACGTTGCCGGGGCCGAAGGTGAAGTCGCCGCGGATGCCGCCGGCGTTCGTGACCGCGACCTCGGCGCCGGTCTCGGCGCGGAACGCGTCGGTGACGAGGTTGCCCCACGCCGTCTCGTCGTGGTAGTTGGCCGCGAAGGTGGAGTTCAGCTGGACCGTCGTCCGGCCGACAACCGCTGAGAGGTACTCCCCGCGAGCCGAGGAGACGATCCCCTCTACCGTCTCGTTAACGGGGACCGAGTCCTCGCCGGCGACGGACAGCAATCGACCGTCGTCCATCGCGACGCTGCCGTTCGCGCCGACGGTGAGGTTGAGCTCCCCGAGGTACGACGCGCGGCCCTCGGCCTCCATGATCACCGCGCCGTCCGTCACCTTGGGCTCGTAGGCGACCTCGTCGTCGCCGGTGACGATCACGTCGATGTTCTCGGTCTCGCGGGCGAGTTCCTTCGAGTCACCGACGCCGATGTGCGCCGCGGCGACGACCACGTCGACGTCCCGCTCAGTCCTGAGTTCCGTCGCGATCTCGCCGCCGACCTCGCTGTAGTCGGCGACTTCGTAGCCCGCCTCGTCGAAGTCGACGGCGGTCTTGGGCTCGATGGCCTCGTCGACGAGGCCGACGATGCCGACGCGGACGCCGTCGCGTTCGACGATCGTGTAGTTCTCCGTCCCGGGGACGCCCCCGCCGTCCTCCGCGCGGACGTTCGCGAGCAGCCACGGGTACTCCGAGGCGGCCGTGTAGTTCGGGACGGCGTCGAACCCGTAGTCCAGGTCGTGGTTGCCGACCACGTCCGCCGCGGGGTCGATGGCATTCGTCGCCGCGACCGGGACCGTCCAGTTGCTGACCGGCGAGAGCGAACTCGGGCTCACCTGGTCGCCGCCGCCGACCACGACTGTCGGGTTCTCGTGGGCCGCGCGCCGCTCGTTCACGGCGCCGGCGAGCCGCCCCATCGCCGTCGGGTTCGAGGCGGCCGTCTGTACGTCGTTGTACGAGAGGAGCGTCAGCGTCGTCGCGTTACCCGAAACCCCGTCTGCGGGCGTGCCGTCGTCGCCCTCCGAACCGTCGTCCGCGGGTGCGGTGATCGGCCCGACGGCCTTCGGCTGGATCTTGAACGCACCGAAGCTGTAGAAGACGGGACCGGTCAGGTTCGCGACGACCCGGCCGGTTTCGTTGGGCGTCGTCGCGTCCCCCGCGGTCACGTCGTCGACCGCGAGTTCCCCGGAGCCGTCGTCGACGGCCCACTCGCCGTACTGTCCGGGCGTCGCGGTCACGGTCGCGTTCGACACGGTGACGAGCACGCTCTCGTATCGCTCCTGGCCGACCGCACCAGTGTCGAGGACGACCGGATCGGGCGTCGGCGCCGTGCCGGTCACGGTCGTCGACGCGCTCTCGGCGGTCGCGTCGAGTTCGGTCAGGTTGTAGTACTCCGTCACCGGTGCCGTCACTTCGACGGCGTCGCCGGGCGCCACGGTCGGCTGGCCGCCGGTGTAGACGTAGACGCCGCTGAAGGCACCGGTACCGTTCTGGATGTAGTATCCATCGCCGACGACAGCCGTCACCGTCCCCGACGTGGTGACGTTCGCCCCGGCGTACGGCGACGCGTCTGAGGTGCCGTTCGGTCGCTGGATCTCCTCGATCGAAATCTGTGCGTTGCCAGCCTGCGCCCCCGCGGCCGGGACGACGGCGGGGACCGCCGACGCGACCAGCAACACCGCCATCGTTACTGCGAGAACTGTGCGACTCGGTTGTGACTGAACTATAGACACGGTTCGAATACATATCAAAACAACCACCATTTGAAACTTGATAATGGCCGTACGTAGCGTTCGGGAGCGGTACGGGCCGCTCCCGAGCGGGCAGTTTTCGAGGAGTCCCACGAACGGAACGACCGCGGTCCGGCGATAGCGCCGGCGCCCCTCCCGAGTATTTTGCGACGGCGGATTCCCGCGACGTCTGCGGGGCCGACCGGTGGGAGGCCCCGATGCGAACGGCGAGCATCGCGAGCTGTGAGTGCCTCCGGCGCTCGCGACTCTCCGTCGGAAACAGTGGGGCCCTAGTAAAACCAGTCGTAGTCGTCGAAGTCGGGGTCGCGACCCTCGTTGAAGGCGTCGCGGCCCTCTTTCGCTTCGTCGGTCATGTAGCCCAGGCGGGTGGCCTCGCCGGCGAAGACCTGCTGGCCGACCATACCGTCGTCGGCGGCGTTGAAGCCGTACTTGAGCATGCGGATGGCCATCGGCGACTTGCCGGTGATGCGGTCGGCCCAGTCGAGCGCCGTCGCCTCCAACTCCTCGTGCGGGACGGCCTCGTTGACCATCCCCATGTCCGCCGCTTCGTCGGCGTCGTAGGTCTTCCCGAGGAAGAATATCTCGCGGGCTTTCTTCTGGCCGACCTGGCGGGCGAGGTAGGCCGACCCGAAGCCGGCGTCGAAGCTCGCCACGTCCGGGTCGGTCTGGAGGAACTTCGCGTGGTCCTCGCTGGCGAGGGTCAGATCGCAGACGACGTGCAGGGAGTGGCCGCCGCCGACGGCCCAGCCGGGGACGACGCAGACGACGGGTTTGGGGATGTGGCGGATCTGGCGCTGGACTTCGAGGATGTGCAGGCGGCCGCCCTCCGCGGCGGTGTCCCGGTCCTCGTCGTCTCCCTGGTACTCGTAGCCGTCGTCGCCCCGGACCGACTGGTCGCCGCCGGAACAGAAGGCCCAGCCGCCGTCCTTCGGCGAGGGGCCGTTGCCGGTCAGCAGGACGCAGCCGATGTCGGACTGGCGCTTGGCGTGGTCCAGGGCGGTAGAAAGCTCGTCGACGGTGCCAGGGCGGAAGGCGTTGCGCTTCTCGGGGCGGTCGAAGGCGATGCGGACGGCGGGGGTGTCGGTCCCGCGGTGGTAGGTGATGTCGCGGAAGTCGAACGCGTCGACCGGCTCCCAGCGGTCGGGGTCGAAGATCTCCGAAACCATGCCGATTCTCGGGTCGGGCCGCGCAAAAAGATTCCTCAGTCGGCGGCGAATTCATCAGATTCCCCCCGCCCCCACCGCGCTCCCGCCCGCTCCCACCGCGCTCACGCACCTCGCCGCGCGGTCAGTCCGAGACGACCGCCGTGGCCTCGATCTCGACGCGGAACTCCTCGTCGACGAGGCGACTCACCTCGACCATCGTCGAGGCCGGGCGCACCGCCTCGAACACCTCGCCGTGGGCGCGGCCGACCGCCTCGTAGTCGTCGATATCGGTGACGTACATGCGCGTTCGGACCACGTCCTCGATGGCCGAGCCGGCTTCCTCGAGCGCGCCTTCGACGATATCCAGCGCGGCCTTCGTCTGTTCGTACGGACCGTCGCCGATCACCTCGCCGTCGTCGTCGACCGGCGTCGTGCCGGCGACGTGGACCTGTCCGTCCACCGCGACCGCCCGCGAGTAGCCGACGTGCGCTTCCCACTCGGTGCCGCTGGGTATCGTCTCCCGAGACATGTGTGTGAGCTGAGAGGGCGTGGAGAAGGGCGTTCCGGTCGTCGGGGGAACGGTCTCGATGGCGACTGTCGTCGGTGCCCGGTCGCTATCGATCCCGAGATTTCGGGCACAGGGATTTTATCGTCGGCCCCCGAAGCCAAGACAATTTAGAGCGTTCCCCATGACAGAGACCTTCTACGACTGCCTCGGGGTCGACGCCGACGCGACCGCCGAGGAGATCGAGGACGCCTACCGGGAGGCGATAAAGCGGGTCCATCCGGACGTGAGCGACGACGTGGACGCCGGGGAGCGCACGAAACGACTGAACGAGGCCAAGCGCGTGCTGACCGACGACGAGGAGCGCGCCAGGTACGACCGACTCGGCCACGCGGCCTACACGGGCGAGGGGACCCCCGACGCCGGATCGACGCGGACGGCCGCCGGGAGCGGCGACGGTGAGACGAGTTCCGGGTCCGGCCGCCGCTCCCGGTCACGGTCCGGTCCCGAGTCGGCAGAGGCGGAGTCGCGGGCCGGCGGCCCGGACTCGGGTGCGAGCAGTCGCACGGGGCGGACCGGTTCGGGCGAGAGCACGTGGCGCGGCTCCCAGCAGCGCGGTCGGCGCTCGGGCCCTGACCGGTCGGCAGGGAGGACGGACCGCCGTCGCCGCGAGCGAACGCGGGGGACTGCAGGCGGGACGAGCCGCTCGACGGGCCGCTCGACGAACGGGTCGGCGGGGTCGTCCTGGCAGTCGAACGGCGCGGCCGCCGGGGCGGGAGCGGGCGGGAGTAGCGGTTCCCCCTCCGCCCAGCGGCAGGCGGCCGCTGGAGCCTCGAACGGCACCAACGTCGACTGGTCGTGGAACGCGTGGGACGCCACCGGCGCCTGGGCCGTTCGCAACGGCTCGGACGGGACAGACGGGCCCCGATTCAGCCGCCTGTTCCCGGTCGACCAGTCGGTCGTCCTGCTGGTGTCGACGTTCGTCTGCTACCCCTTCTTCGTCGCCGCGACGCTGTTCCCCGCGTTCCCGCTGGTCGCCCGGGTGACCGTCGGCGTCTGCACGCTGCTCACCTTCGCCTACCTGCTGTCGATCCCGGAGGCCGCCATCCTCGTGTTCGGCCTCTGGAGCGTCGTCGTGCCGATACTCCTCCTCGCGGTCCCGGGACTCGGCGTCTTCTCGCTGGCCGGCGTGGTCGGCCTGACCGCGACGTGGGTCCCGCTCGGGATGTCGGTGCTGACGTTCACGCTCGTGCGGTCCTGAACGGCTTCGAGGGGAGAATCAGTCGTCTTCGGCGACCCGCTCGCGGACGCGGTCGTGCAGTCGCTCGCGGCGACGGTGGCTCGCCTCGCCGTCGGTCCGCACCTCGATGACCTGCGTGCCGTCGCGGTCGAGCGACTCCCGGTAGGCCGCCGCGAAGTCCTCGACGCCGGTCGCGCGCCTGAACGATAGCTCGTACAGATCGGCCGAGTGTTCGAAGTCCAGGCCGTGTGGCGTGACGAACTGCTCGGTGAAGGGCGGGTCGAACGCCTCGATGGGCAGGATGTGGAAGATGCCGCCGCCGTCGTTGTTGATCAGGACGATCGTCGCGTCGACGCCGCAGCGGGCGATCGAGAGCAGCCCGTTCGTGTCGTGGTAGTACGCCAGGTCGCCGGTGACGAGCACGAGCGGGTCGTCCGTGGCGCTCCCGGCGCCCAGCGCCGTGCTCGTGATCCCGTCGATGCCGCTCGCACCGCGGTTGCCCAGCACGGCGAGGTCGGCGCGCCGCGGGCGTCCGAAGCGGTCGCAGTCGCGGACCGGCATGCTGTTCGAGACGAAGACGGTCGCGGGGTCCGGCGCCTCCGCGACGACTTCCGAGAGGACGGCGCCCTCGAAGAGGCCCTCGTCGGTGGCCTCGTCGACGAGGTCCCAGTGGATCGCCTCGGCGCGCTCGAAGCGGCGGCGCCACGCCGCGGTGGAGGCGTTTCCGCCCTGGTCGCTGTCGGCCACCGACCGGCCGTCGAGTCGCTCCGCGAGCGCCGAGACCACCGCGCCGGGGTCGGCCTCGACGTAGTCGGTCGCAGTGAACTCGGCCTCGGGCCAGTCGCCCGCGGGGTCGACGACGACCTGTCGCGCGCCGGCGTCCCGGAGGAACTGCCGCAGCACTTTCGACGTGGGCGAGGCGCCGATCCGGAGGACCACATCCGGAGCGGGCCAGCCGGCGGCGTCGAGATAGGAGTCGTAGCCGCCGAAGACCGGTCGCTCGGCGGCCAGCGACCCGTACCGAAGCCCCGAGAGCGGGTCGGCCAGCAGCGGGAAGCCGGTCGCGTCGAGCAACTCGCCGACCGCCCCGGGGTCGCAGGCGCCCGGGTTCAGCGGCCCCGCGACGACGAGGCCGCGGTCGGCCGATTCGAGCGCGGCCGCGATGTCGGCCATCGCGGCGTCGTCGGGTTCGAGCCGCCCCGGGCTCGTCCGGACGAACGGGCCGTCCCGGCCCTCGACGGCGAGCGGCGCCTCGTCGGCCAGCGAGTCGGGCACGTCGCCGGGCTCTTCCGTGGGTTCGAGCGGCTTCGCCACGGGGACGTTCAGATGAACCGGCCCCGGATTCGAGCCGGTCGTCTTCGCGACGGCGCGGTCGGCGGCGACCCGCAGCGACCGGAGCCGTCGGGCCTGGGGCGCCGGTTCGGGCAGAGTCTCGTACCACCGGACGGCGTCGCCGTAGAGCTTCTCCTGATCGACGGTCTGGTTGGCGCCGCTGTCGGTGAGTTCCGCGGGTCGGTCCGCCGTGAGCACCAGCAGCGGGACGCGGGACTGGCTGGCCTCGATCACGGCCGGGTGGTAGTTGGCGGCGGCCGTCCCCGAGGTACAGACGAGGGCGGTCGGCTCGCCGGTCCGGCGCCCGCGACCGAGCGCGAAGAACGCGGCCGAGCGCTCGTCGAGCACGGAGTACGTCTCGATATCGTCGTGTTCGGCGAGCGCGACCGTCAACGGCGTCGAACGACTCCCCGGCGAGACGACCGCGGCGGTGACGCCGCTCTTCGCGAGTTCGTCGACGAGCGTCCGCCCCCACAGCGTCGCGCGGTTCGGCGCCGTCATCGGCGAGTCACCGCGCCGTCCAGACGCCGAGTCGCGGTCCCGGTCGCGGCTTCGCTCTCGGACCCGGTCATTCGAGCGCGTCGAGCACCGGGCGATACTTCAGCTGTACCTCGTCCCACTCGCGGTCGGGGTCGCTGTCGCCGACGATGCCGTTGCCGGCGAACAGCGTCGCTCTGCGGTCGGTCGCCACCGCCGAGCGGATGGCGACGGCGAAGGTGCCGTCGCCCTCGGCGTCGAACCAGCCCACCGGCGAGGCGTACCAGCCGCGGTCGAACGCCTCGGTCTCCTTTATCGTCTCCAGGGCCTCGTCCGGCGGGAGGCCGCCGACGGCCGGCGTCGGATGCAACGCCTCGACCAGCGAGAGGACGTGGTCGTCCTCGGCGAGTTCGGCCGTCACCGGCGTCTGGAGATGCTGGACCGTCGCGAGCCGGCGCACGGTCCGGTCGCCCGTCGAGATCGAGGTGGCGTACGGCGACAGCTGGGACTTGATCGCCTCGACGACCAGGTCGTGCTCGTGGCGGTCCTTCTCGCTGTCCTGGAGCTCGCTGGCGAGCCACTCGTCTTCCTCCGGGGTGTCGCCTCGACCGGTCGAGCCGGCCAGCGCCTCGGTCCTGACGGTCCGGCCGTCCCTGCTGATCAGCCGCTCGGGCGTCGCGCCGAAGAAGTGTCCGCCGCCCTCGGGGGCGACGAGGAAGCGGAAGCAGTCCGGGTACGTCTCGGAGAGGCGCTCGTACACCGACGGGACCGACAGCTCGTCGCGCAGGTCGACCGTCAGCGCCCCCGCGAGGACGACCTTCCGGAGCGTCCCGCGGCGGATGCGCTCGACGGCGGCATCGACCTGGCGGCGCCAGCCGGCGTCGTCGGGCGTGAACGTGCGGCGCTCGATCCCGGGGCCGTCTTCCGGGCGCGCGTCGTCGAGCGCCTCGACGCGGTCGACCCACTCGTCGAGTCGCGATTCGGCTTCGGCCGCCGCCGACGGCCCGGTGGCGGTCGCGACGACCCAGGTCGCCCCGTCGTCGGTCCGAACGACCTGGACGGCCGGGAGCGCGAACTGCGCGTCGGGGAAGCCGTCCCACGGCGACTGCCCCCGGTCCTTGTCGCCCTCGTGGAACGCGAAGCCGCCGAACAGTCGCGGCCGGGCGGCCCGCGGCAGGTCGGATTCGACTGCGCGACCGGCGAACAGCGCCTCGCCGGCCCGCCGGACGTGGTCGAAGCGGTCCGGGCCGTCCGCTGTGATCGTCGCCACCGACCCGCCGGCGGCGACTCGCTGGCCCTCGGCCGACCAGGCGACCGTCGGTCGCGGGAGTTCGGCCAGCACGGTCCCGACCGCGACGCCGTCGACCTCGCGTCCGCGCGTCGCGATGGTCGTCTCGTCGGGTTCGACCGACGACTCGTCACCACGGAGAGGTTCCATCTCCAGGCGCTTAGGACCGTACGCCTTTCAGCCTAACTACTTCCGACCGAGCCGCCGGGACCCGCGATCGGGGCGCCTCGACCCGCCGAGGCGGCGATCCGTCGGCCGGCGGCGCGAGCCGACTAATTCGACCGCTGTGCCGTGATCGGTTCGGCTATCACCCCCGCCAGGCTTAAATACCCCCTCCCCGAAGCATCGACCGATCCGATGCCCAAGGTAGATCTCACGATCCCCGAACACCTCGAGATGCGTATCACCCAGCTCGTCGAGCAGGGTGAGTTCCTCAACCGGGAGGAAGCCATCGAGGACCTCCTCTCGACGGGACTGAAGGCGTACAAGACGAGCGGTCCGATGGACGACGACGACGAGGCGGGCGGGTACGAGGACGACGGGATGATGGGCCACGAGGACGAGTACGTTTTCTGACCCCGACGATTCGCGTGTGACCCTCTGACGGACAATCGTTAAACCGGCGGTTCACATAGGGACGCCCATGCACAAGGACGAACTCCTCGAACTCCACGCGCAGATGCTCACGATCAAGGACTACTTCGCCGGGCTCGAAGACGTCGACGCGACGCTGTTCGACGCCTACGAGCAACTCGACGTGACGCCCGAAGACGTCCACAAGTCCAAGAGCGAGCACAAACACGCCGTGTTCGTCCTCGGCAACGCCCTCGCGACCGCCATGAGCGAAGACGAGTTCTCCGACGCCGGCCGCGTCGGCAAGCGCATGAAGGAACTCGCCGAGGACGCCGAGAAGAAGCTGTAACCGCCCGCTCGCTACGGAGTTCGTCGCCCACACGGCCGGATACCGTCAGTCGTCGATGCCCGGTTCTCTCGTCCCCGCCTCCCGCCAGAGCCTTCTTCCCGTCGCCGGACGGACCCCTCGCATGGACGTTCCGGAGTTCGACCGCGAACGGGACGCAGTCGCCGTCTCGCTCGACGACCGCGGCCACCTCGCTGTGACGATCGATCGACCGGACAGCCTGAACGCCATCGACGACGCCGTCCGCGACGGGGTCGTCGACCTCCTGCGCTCGGTCGATACCGAGCGTGTCCGCTGTGTCACCTTCGAGGGCGCGGGCGACAGGGCGTTCAGCGCCGGTGCCGACATCCAGAGCCTCGCCGACCGCACCCCCGCCGAAGCGATGGACGCGACGCCGATGTACGAAGTAGTCGCTGACTACCCGCGCCCCACACTGGCCGCGGTCCGGGGCTACTGTCTCGGCGGCGGCCACGAACTCGCGCTCGCCTGCGACATGCGCGTCGCCGCGACCGACGCCGAGTTCGGCTTTCCCGAGGTCGGCCTCGGTCTGATCCCGGGCGGCGGCGGGACCCAGCGGCTCGTCCGCCTCGTCGGCGAAGGGCGCGCGAAGGAACTCGTCTTCCGCGGCCGCCGCATCGACGCCGAGCGAGCGGCCGACTGGGGGCTGATCAACAGGGCCGTCCCGCCCGAGGCGTTCGACGAGACCGTCGAGTCCTACGTCGAGGACCTCGTGACCGGGGCGCCGCTGGCGCTGAAAGCCGCCAAGCGCGTCATCGACGCCGCCGGGGACAGCAGTCTCGCCGCCGGGACGGCCATGGAGAGTCAGGCCTTCGGCTTCCTGACCGCGACCGAGGACTTCGCCGAGGGCAGGGCGGCCTTCCGCGAAGACCGCGACCCCGAGTTCGAGGGGAGGTGACCGCGGCAGCGACGTTGAAGCACCGCCCCGAGCCATGTGGCGAGGCGCGGGTAAACGGTATTACTGTCTCACGCGTAACAGGACCATGGCCGACTCCGCAGCCGAGCGCGAGACCGAGGTGGTCCGTCCGCCGGGACCGAGCGGCAAGCCAGTCGTCGGGAGCCTCGTCGAGTACACCAGCGACCCGTACGGGTTCGTCGAACGACTCGCCCGCGAGTACGGCGACCTCGCCTATTACGAGATTCTCGGAACGCCGTTCTATCAGGTGAACAGCCCCGAGGGCATCGAACACGTCCTCGTCCAGAACAACCAGAACTACGTCAAGGGCGAGCTGTTCCAGGAGTCGCTCGGCCCCGTCCTCGGGAACGGGCTGCTCAACAGCGAGGGGGAGTTCTGGCGCCGCCAGCGCCACCTCATCGGCCCCGCCTTCGAGCCCGACCGCATCGCCGAGTACGCCGAGACGATGGTCGAACGCACGGAGGCGACCGCCGCGCGGTGGCGCGACGGCGCCGTCCGCGACGTGAACGAGGACATGATGGAGCTGACCCTCGAGATCGTCGCCGACGCGCTGTTCGGCGTCGACGTGGGCCGCGACGTGGACACCGTCGCCGACTCGCTGGCGGTCGTGATGAGCTACCAGGAGGGCGTCTCGGCGGACATGCTCCCCGTCGACGTGCCGACGCCCGGGAAGATCCGCCTCCGCCGGGCGGTCGACGACCTGGAGGACGTGGTCTACCGGATCATCGACGAGCGCGCCCGGAATCCGGGCGACGACGTGGTCTCACGCATGCTCTCCGTCGAGGACGACGAAGGCCGGGGCATGTCCCGCGAGCAGATCCGCGACGAGGTGATGACGCTGCTGCTGGCGGGCCACGAGACCACCGCGCTCGCGCTGACGTTCACGTTCTTCCTGCTCGCCCAACGCCCCGACGTCGAGCGACGCCTGCTGGCGGAACTCGACGAGACGCTCGGGGGCGACCCGCCGACGGTCGGGCAGATACGCGACCTACCGTATCTGGAACAGGTCGTCGAGGAGTCGATGCGGCTGTACCCGCCGGTCCCGGGAATCGTCCGCGAGGCGACCGCCCGCGACGAGATCGCGGGCTACGCGATCCCCGAGGGTGCGACGATCTCGATCAACCAGTGGGCGGTCCACCGCGACCCCAGGTTCTACGACGACCCGATGGCCTTCCGGCCCGAGCGGTGGACCGACGAGATGCGCGCGGAACTGCCGTCGCTCGCGTACTTCCCGTTCTCGGCGGGCCCGCGGCGCTGCGTCGGTGACCGGTTCGCCATGCTGGAGGCGAAAGTGGTGCTGGCGACGCTGCTCCAGCGGTACCACCTCGAACTCGTCTCCTCGCCGGAGCTCGACCTGATCGCGACCATCACCACTCGGCCGCGAAATCCCGTGGAGATGCGGATCCACGAGCGCGAGTGAGCCGCGTCCGCTCCTCGCAGAACGGGCGTGGCGGGAGTGAGCAAACGCGGAGCGTTTGCGAACTACGCCACGGTCGCGAGCGTGTTCCGAGCGGACGCGAGGAATGGCGAAGCGGACGTGGCGGGATTCGAACCACAGTCGGACGTGCTCGCTTCGCTGCGCGCGACCTCCCTGATTAGAATCCCGCAATGCCGGTTCGCTCACTGCGTTCGCTGCACGGGCGTGGCGGGACTGAGCGAAACCGCAGGTTTCGCGAAGGTCGCCACGCCCGCGAGCGTGTTCCGAGCGGACGCGAGGAACCGCGAAGCGGGCGTGGCGGGATTCGAACCGGAGGAAGACGTGCTCGTTCGCTTCGCTCACTGCGCGCGACTTCCAGGGTTCGAATCCCGTTCCGGTTCGGTCGCGCGAGCCAGCGGCTCGCGCTCCCTGCACGGGCGTGGCGGGATTCGAACCCGCGATCGAGGGGTTAGGAACCCCTCGCCCTGTCCCCTAGGCCACACGCCCTACCGGAGACAGCGGACGCCGGGAGAAAGAACCTTGCTGTTGCTCACCGGCGTGAGAGAGCGGGGAGAACGGAACCGTCAGTCGCTCGACGAGGAGTCCGAGGACTCGATGGACGCCTCGGTCTCGCGCTCGGCCTCGGTCTTGAGGATCTCGCCGTCCTCGTCGACGATGTTGCCGTCGTCGTCGATCGTCGCGCCCTCTTTCATCTCCTCGAGTTCCGCCTCGACCTGCTCGCGACCCTTCTGGAACTCGCCCATGGCCTGGCCGGTCGACCGCGCGAGTTTCGGGATCTTGTTGGCGCCGAACAGCAGCACGGCGATCAACAGGATCACGATCAGTTCCGTCCCGCCCGGCATGCCCCCGACCGGGAACAGGGGGATGAGTGTGTCCATCATCTCTACCCGACGCTTACTCGACGCCAATTATAACCTTTTTGCTGTCTATCACCCCGCTCCACCCCTGTTTCATCAATCTTTCGGCGAAGCGGGATCCGGCCGCGCCCGCCGATGTCCCAACATCCTTCCCGCACGAGGGTAACCCTCAGCTATGGTCGACGAGGGAGACGCCGCCCCGGACTTCACCGCACCGCTGGCCGACGGCGACGTGACACAGTTCACGCTGTCCGACCGGCTCGACGAGGCGCCGCTCGTGCTCGCGTTCTTCCCCGGTGCGTTCACCGGGACCTGCACCCACGAGATGGAGACCTTCGAGGACCGACTCGACGAGTTCGACGACCACGGCGCGACGGTGTACGGGGTCAGCGTGGACACGCCGTTCGCGCTCGACGCCTTCCGGGAGGACAGCGGGCTGACGTTCGGGATGATCAGCGACACGAACCGGCGGATCGTCGACGCCTACGATCTGGCCATGGACTTCGCGTCGCTGGGGGTCGACGACGTGGCCAAGCGCGCGGTGGTCGTGATCGACGGCGACGGCGTCGTCCGCTACGAGTGGGTCGCCGGGGACCCGAGTATCGAACCAGACTACGATGAGGTGCGCGACGCCGTCGCGGCGCTGGACTGACCGCCGTCGGTTCGCGGTCGCGACGGTGGGAGAGCCCGAGCAGGCAGGAGGGTTTTTGCGCGCCCGGACGGACAATGGAGATATGAGTGACGACCGAGACGGCATCGACGGGCAGACGTACGACCCCGACGCGGACCACGCCTTCCCCGACGAACGGCTCAACGAGGTGCTCGCGTTCGTCCAGCGCGACGAGGCGATCCAGACGTATCTCGACGCCCAGAACGTCAACCCGGTCGCGCGGATGCGCTACAACGACCACGGCGCCAAACACGTCAGCATCGTCCGCGACCGGGCGCTGACGCTGTACGACCTCTGCTACGAGGGCGACGTCGAGTTCAACGGCGCGGCCGACCAGGGGCTCGACGCCGCGGACGAGGCGGTTATCGTGGCGCTGGCGGCGACGCTGCACGACATCGGCCACGTCGTCCACCGGGACGAACACCCCTACTACTCCATCCCGCTGGCGGCCGACCTGCTGGACCGGATCCTCGACGAGTGGTACGACACCGCCGAGGCCGTCCGGATGAAAGGCGAGGTGCTGCACGCGATCCTCTGTCACCACACCGCGGAGACGCCGCTGACGACCGAGGCTGGGATCGTCCGGCTGGCCGACGGGCTCGACATGGAACACGGCCGGTCGCGGTACCCCTACGAGCGCGGCGGGCGCGGCATCAACACGGTCTCCAGTCAGGCCATCGAGTCGGTGACGCTGAAGGCGGGCGACGGCGCGGCGGTCCTCGTGGAGATCGAGATGCACAACGCCGCCGGCGTCTACCAGGTCGACGAACTGCTGAAGGCGAAGCTCCGCGGGTCCGGGCTGGAGGACGACGTCCGGATCGTGGCCGTCAACACCTCCGACGACGGCGAGAACATCGTCGAACGGATCGAGCTCTAGCGGCGCCCGCTCCGGTCGGGCGGTTCGCGGCGCGCGGACTGCCGGAAGGGTCCGCCGGAGACGAAACGCCCTTTCGGTCGTAGCCGGACCCCGAACGTGTGAGCGACGACTCGGGCGGCTCGCTGCGGCTGTTCGGCGACGCCGAGTTCGTGGCGCTGGCTGGCACCGCCTTCGCCCGGTCGCAGGCGTACTCGACCATCGCGATCGCGCTGGCGCTGTACGCCGACACGTTCGCCACCTCGGGGACCGTCGAGGGGCTGTTCGGCACAGCGTTCGCCCTGATCCAGTTGATCATCGTCCTGCCGCTGGGGCGAGCGATCGACACCGGCAACGCGAAGCGGTACCTGCTGGTCGGACTCGCCCTGAACGTCGCCGTGTTCGTCGGCTTCGCGATGGTCGAGACGGTGAGCCACGTCGTGATCATGCGCGTGTTCCAGGGGTTCGGCGCGAGCCTGCTGTGGATCACCGGTTCGACCGTCGTCGGCGAGATCAGCCCGGACGCCGAACGGGGGCAGTGGCTCGGCACCTACAACCAGGTCGGGGCGTTCTCCAGTCTCGCGGGCGATCTGGTGGGCGGCATCCTGCTGGCGACCAGCGGGTTCACGCTCACCTACGGCGTGCTCAGCGGCGTGACGCTGCTGGCGTTCGTCGGCGTCTACGTCTTCCTCCGGGACGACCCTGGCGGGCAGACCGACCCGGAGGAGGCCACCGGCGTCGAGACCCTGCGGATGCTGCTCGGCCGCGCGGCCATCCGCGCGCTCGTCGTCTTCCGCCTCGGCCTCAGCTTCGGCAAGATGGCCGTCATACTCTTTCTGCCGATCTACGCGCGGACCCGCTTCGGAATGAGTCCCGTCCTCGTCGGCGGGATCCTCGCGGGGGGGAAGCTCACCAAGTCGTTGACCCAGGGCGTCGTCGGCTCCTACACCGACGAACTGGGCCACAAGCACGTCTTCGTCTTCGTCGGCGCGGTGCTGTACGCCGTCGGTGCGGCGATCATTCCGTTCGCGGAGTACGCCGTCGACTACTTCGCGCCGTTCACGGTCGCGGTCGCGGGCCTGTCGACGACGCTCCCGCCCGCCTTCTTCCCGCTGTTCGGCGCCTTCGCGGTCTGCGGGATCGCCGACAGCATCCGCCTCCCGGCGAGCATGGCGCTGTTCGTCGAGGAGGGCGAACACTTCGACGCGGTCGCGGGGAGCATGTCGCTGCGGTCGATCGCCTGGAAGGTCGGGCAGGTCGTCGGTCCGGTGTCGGTCGGCGCGCTGTGGGACGCCACCTCCGTCTTCGCCGCCTTCTTCACCGCCAGCGCGTTCATCGTCGTCGCGGCCGTCGTCTTCTTCGGTCTCTACACCGTCGAACCCGCACCGGAGGCGGCCCCGGCCACGGGCGACTGATCCCCCGAGACGGTTGTGAACGGCACCGACGGCCCCCGAACGGACCTGACGAGAACCCGGTAGTACCACGAGCATGTCATCGGTTGGCACAATGATTTTTACCGTTCCGCACCAAGGATAGGTATGAGCCAGACCCCCGTCGACGGGTCCGACAGAGAGGGTCGGGCCGCCGGGGACCCCGACCGGGGAACCGAGCCCGATTCGTTCGTCAGTCGCTTCGCCGCACGACTTCGGTCGGTCGGCCGATCCCTCCGCGCCCGGCTCGGATCGCTGACCGGCCACGAGGAGCGCTCGCCCCTCGAGCGCGCGGAGTCGGTCGACGGAGCGGAGACAGCCGACCGCGCGCGCTCGGTGCAGTGCGTCGGACTCACGGAGGAGGTCGTCGAGGGGGACGGTCGAGCGGTCACCGACGACCTCGTCCGCGCGCAAGCGGCCGAGGCGCCCGACCGGGACGGGCCCTCCGAGGACCGGCCGGAGCTGGTCGTCAGGTGGTCCGACGACGAACTGACCCTTTCCTCGCCGGACGAACCGGACGCCCACATCACCTCGACGCACTGGGAAGACGTCGAGCCGTGATACGGATTATTGCAAGACAGTCCGGGATCGACCGCACCCAGTCGTGCGGTCGACCCGGGAAACGCTTGCAATAATCCGTATGAGCCGGCCGGTCACGCCCGACTACTCGGACTGCCCGACCCGAAGCACCTGCACGAGCGAGTAGACGGGGACGCCCTCGATCTCCTCGACGCCGCGCTTGTCCGTCAGCACCGCGCAGGCGACGGGCTCGCCGCCGCGGTCGCGGACGGCCTCGACCGTCTCGGTCATGGTCGTGCCGCTGGTGATGGTGTCGTCGACGACGTAGCACTCGCGGTTGCGGATCCCCGCGAAATTGCGCGAAAAGGACCCCGACAGCTCCTCGCTCTCGCCGTCGTCCCACTGGTGTTTACTCGGCGCGTACGTCCCCAGGTCCGTATCGAGTTCGCGTGCGACCGTCGTCGCGATGGGCGCGCCGGCTTTCTCGATGCCGATGGTCAGGTCGACCTCCTCGCCCTGTTTGGAGAGGAGGTCGGCGACGGCCCGCCCCACGTGGGTGAGCCGCGCGCTGTCGCGGCCGATCGCCGACCAGTCGACGTGGATGTCGTGCGGGCTCTGGGATTTCTTGGCGGTCGCCGTCGTCGTCGTGGCGCCGCTGCGCGAGACGAGCCACGAGGCCGTCTCCTTCGAGACGTTGAGCTCGTCCGCGATCTCGCCCTTCGAGAGGCCCCCTTCGGCCAGCTCCGCCGCGCTGTCGATGAGATCGTCGATGTTCTTCATGCGTCTTACCTGCTTGTTCGCACGCGGGGGTGTTACCCGTTGTGGGTTCCCGTCGAAGGGTCCCACGGCGGCGCCCTTCCGGCCGGGCGCGCGAGGGTCACTGGGCCATCCCGATCGGCCTCGCGGCTCCGGGGTCGCCGGCACCGATCCCAACCTACACAACGGGTCCCGACGGTAGGTGCGGGTAATGGAACGCTACGACCAGCTGTACCGGCTCTACGAGGAGTTCGACGCCGAGCGGTTGCGGGCCCATCAGGCGTTCGTCGACCTGTTCCCGCCGCTGGACTCCCGGGTCGCGCTCACCTACTGGGAAGACGCCAGCGACGAACTCGACGAGTTGCGCGGGGAGGTCCGCGACGCCTTTCCCGGCACCGGCGAGACGTACGCCGACGTGGCCGCCCACGCCACTCGCGACCAGGCCTTTACCGGTCTCGACCTCGCGACGAAGTACGGTCGGCCGGTCAACGTCCTCGTCCTCGACGTCGACGAGACGCTGCGCTCGGCGGGGACGACCGACAACGAGATCCCCCGCGAGACGCTGCACCTGCTCACCGAGTTCCACGAGGCCGGCGTCCCGATCGTCGTCTGCACCGGCCAGACCCTGGAGAACGTCAAGGGCTTTCTCAGTCAGGGGCTGGGCAACGCCGTCGTCAACTCCGGCGAGGTGAGCGTCGTCTACGAGAGCGGGACCGGCGTGTTCACCCCCGGCCACGGGCCCGAGACCAAGCGCCTGCTGTACGAGGACCTCGGCGACACGGTGCGCGCGGTGTTCGACCGGCTGCGCCAGCGCGTGCTCTCGGACGCGCCCGAGGCGGTCGCTCGCGGTTGTCACCTCCAGGGCAACGAGTTCAACGTCACGCTCAAGCCGAACTTCGAGACCGGGAGCGACGACGCCGTCGCGGTGATCGACGACGCGCTCGTCTACCTGCTCGACCTCCTCGGCGTCGTCGTCGGCGAGCGCGTCGACGCCGCTCGGCCGGCCGGATCGGCCGAACACGACGACGGGGTCCTCGGCGCGGCGGCCGGCGAGTGGACCCGGGCGTTCTACGCCGCCCGCGATCCGGAGATCGCGGCGGTGCTCGACGAGCGGGGGGAACTGCCGGACGAGGGAGGACTCGGGGAGGCGGACGTGCCCGAGGCGGCCGCGCAGTTCCTCGACCGCGTGGACGTGGCCTACTACGAGGGCGACGCGGCGGAGGTGGTGAGCCGCGAACTCAACAAGCCGGTCGGGGTCGAGGCGGCGTTCGAGGTACTGGGCGTCGAGGACCCGTTCGCGCTCGTGCTGGGCGACAGCAAGAGCGACCTGCGGGTGATGGAGTGGGTCGCCGAGCGCGACGCGGGGATCGCCGCCGCGCCCGAACACGCCTCCTCGGTCGTCCTCGAGCACGTCCGCGAACGCGACGATCTGGTCTTCCCCGCCGGCGACGCCGGCGACGTGTTGCGGACGGTGTACGCGCTCGACAGGCTGGTCGGCGTCGAGTGACGGCGGAATTCACGGCCCAGCGGCGCTGTGTGTCCCGAAGAACCGAACGGAGCCGGCGGTCGTTCGAACGGGGACGGTGCTGACCGACTGATCGCGGGAGATTTACGGGAGTCGGCGTGTAGGTTTCCGTGAGAACCGAACGGAGTCAACACTATGGTCGATATCTCATCTGTCAGACTCGGTATCGTCGGTCTGGGTAACATCGGACACCACCACGCGGAGCGGTTCGTCGACCAGGGGGCCAACCTGGTCGGCGGCGTCGACATCGCGGAGGGGGCCCGCGCCTCCTTCGGCGACGAGTTCGGGGTCCCCACCTACCAGGACCACCACGAACTGTACGACGAGGTCGACGCCGTCGCCGTCACGACGCCCAACAAGTTCCACGAACAGTACGTCGTCGACGCCCTCGACCGCGGCCTGGACGTGCTCGTGGAGAAACCGCTGGCCAACACCCTTGAGGCGGCCGAACGGATCGCCGACGCCGCTCACGCCGCCGACGGCTTCTGCATGGTCGGCTTCCACACCCGCTTCGAGAATCCCGTCGAGGTCATCAACGGCTACCGCCGGGAGGGGCGGTTCGGTGACCTGAGCCACGTCGAGGCCAACTACATCCGCCGCCGGGGCGTCCCCGGCCGCGGGTCGTGGTTCACGAGCAAGGAGGTCGCCGGCGGCGGCGCGCTCATCGACATCGGCGTCCACGCCGTCGACCTGTCGCTGTACCTGCTGGGCTACCCCGACGTCGAGGAGGTCAGCGGCGTCACTCGCTCGCAGTTCGGCGGCCGCGACGACTACACGTACATCCAGATGTGGGGCGACGACCAGGGCGCCGAGGGGTTCAACGTCGACGACTCCGCCACGGCCTTCATCCGCTGTGCCGACGGCCGCACCATCTCTCTGGAGGTCGCCTGGGCCGTCAACCGCCCGAAGAAACAGGAGTACGTCCTCCGCGGCACCGAGTCGGGCGCGACCTTCCGCCCCGGCGAGGGCGTCACCTTCCACGAGTCCGGGACCCAGGGCGCCGGCCACATGGTCGAGGCCGACGTCGAGACCCGGAACAACGACGCCCACGCCGCCGAGCAGACCTACTTCCTCGAACACTGCGCGCGCGGCGAGACGCCCGAGCGCAACACCGTCGAACAGGGACTGACCGTCCAGCGCGTCCTCTCGGCCATCTACCGCTCCAGCGAGACCGGCGAAGCCGTCCCCGTCGAGGACTGACGCCACTCGACGGCGGTCTCCCGTTCGCGATCGCCGCCAGCGCCCGAACAGCCGCGCGTCGATCGAACCGTCACCGATCCCGGTCTCGACCCGTCGAGGAAAGACTTAACTCGGAATAGAGTACTCATTTTTACTAACTGATGAAAGCGATCGCTGTCCAGCGGGGCTCCGAGGGGCCGGCGGTGATAGAGAAGCCGCGACCGACACCGAACGAGGGCGAGGCGTTGCTGCGGACGCTCCGGGTCGGTGTCGACGGCACCGATCACGAGGTCATCGGCGGCTCCCACGGCGGGTTCCCCGAGGGCGAGGACCACATGGTACTCGGCCACGAGGCCGTCGCCGTCGTCGAGGACGCCAACGGCACCGACCTCGACGAGGGCGACGTGGTCGTCCCGACCGTTCGACGGCCGCCGGCCGCGGGGTCCAACGACTACTTCGACCGGGGCGAGCCGGACATGGCGCCCGAGGGCGAGTACGTCGAGCGCGGGATCGTCGGCGACCACGGCTACATGGCCGAGTACGTCACGAGCCCGCCGGAGTACCTGGTGTCGATCCCCGAGGAGCTGTGGGACCGCGGCTTCTTCGTCGAGCCGATCAGCATCACCGAGAAGGCGCTGGAGCACGCCTACGCCTCGCGGTCGGCGTTCGAGTGGGCGCCCGAGTCCGCGCTGGTGCTCGGCAACCGCTCGCTGGGCCTGCTCACGCTGGCGATGCTTGAGTTCGGCGTCGACAGCGACCGGTCGTTCGCCGCTCACGACTTCGACCGGACCTACTGTCTGGGCCGCCGGGAGCGGCCGGACCCGACCGTCGACATCATCGACGAGATCGGTGCGACGTACGTCGACTCGACGGAGACGCCGCTGGAGACGGTGCCCGACGAGTTCGAGGCGATGGACTTCGTCTACGAGGCGACCGGGTACGCGCCCCACGCCTTCGAGACGGTCGAGGCGCTGGCGCCCAACGGCGTCGGCGCGCTGCTGGGCATCCCCGACTCCTGGGAGTTCGAGGTCGACGGCGGCCGGATCCACAACGAACTCGTCCTCCACAACAAGGCGCTCGTGGGAACGGTCAACTCACACGTCAAACACTTCGAGGGGGCGGTCGACACGCTGGCGGCGCTCCCGGAGTGGCTGCTCGACGACCTCGTGACCACCGTCGCGACGCCCGCGGACGTGGAACCGGCCTTCGAGTACGGCGACGACCAGATCAAGGCCGTCGTCGAGTTCGACCGACTGTGAGCGACCGGCGACCGCTCGCCGGCGACGGGACGCCCTCGCGACGGGACTGCGCGAAGGGACAGACTGATTTACTCGGTGGCGAAAGAGGCAACCGACATGGCTGGTGACGACCTCCTCGCCTCGCTCGAAGCCGTCTCCGAGCGGTTCAACTTCGGGGAGTACGAGGCCAAGGCGTACCTCACGATCCTCGAACACGGTCAGGTGACGGCGTCGGAGATCGCCGACTACACGGACATCCCCCAGCCGCGCGTCTACGACACGGTCCGCAGCCTGAGCGACATCGGTCTCGTCGAACTGCAGGAGTCGCGGCCGATGAAGGTGCTGGCGCTCGACCCCGCCGAGGCGTTCGACGACCTCCAGGAGTCGCTTGACACCCTCGTCGACGGGCTCGAACAGCAGTACACCCAGCCAGCCCGCGGCACGGAGGCCGTCTCGCTCGTCAAGTCCCGGCCGACGATCCTCCGGTATCTCTCCGAGGTCATCGACTCCGCCAACTACGAGCTGATGCTCTCGCTGACCCCAGAGCTGCTGGAGCGCTTCGAGAGCCAGCTCCGGCGCCAGTACGAGGAGGGCGTCGCCATCGAGCTGCTCATCTCGCCGGCGGCCGACGTCGAAGACCCCGCCGAGTCCGACTACGACGACCTCGCCAGCACGGTCAAGCAGCGCCGCGGCGTCACGACGCCGGTCGTCGCCGTCGCCGACGGCCGCTACTCCATCTACGCCACCCGCGAGAGCCTGAAGGGCGACACCGACCGCTACGGCGTCATCTTCGACCGCTCGGAGCTGGGCTTTCTCGTCTCGATGTTCATGAACACCGTCCTCTGGACCACCGCCGAGACGGTCCGGACCGACGGCGAGGAGCTGACGTTCCCGCGTCGCTACGGGACGATCCGCCGCGCCATCGCCGACATGGTCGACCTCGACGGGGAGTTCTACGCGACCATCGAAGGCCGAGACGTGCTGACCGGCGAGGAGCTGGTCGTCGAGGGGAAGGTCGTCGACGCCAGCATCACCTCCAGCCTCGAGGAGGCGTCGCTCGTCGTCGAGACCGACGAGGGGCGGGTCACCGTCGGCGGGCAGGTCGCCGCGCTCGAGGACATCGAATCCTTCGAGATCCGCATCGGCCGCGACTCGCCGCCGGAACCCGCCGACTGAGGGCTTCGGCCGCGGGTGATCCTCCTTCGACCGCGAGTGGCTCTCCAAGTTCGGACATCGAACTTCCGCAGGACCGCAGCGAACGCACGAGCCGCCGCTCCTCGGTCGAAATCGAGAGAACGCGGGCGGAACCGGAGCGGGAAACGCCAGTGGGCCGCTCTCCCCCCTCGAGGTCGAGAGGCCAGCAGGGACCCTACATCCCCCATCGAACCGCATTATGTCCTCGCCGCCTCAACGGTATAAATCTTGAACTTTTCACCCGGAAAGAATTCCGTTCGAAGCATATCGTTCCGCAAGAGCGAAGTAATTCCGAAGGGTATGGAATCCGATAATGAGATCGTGTGACAGCCCCGTTCGACTGCTCCCGGGGGGAGCGACGTGAGTTCGGAGTCTGTCGTCGGCTACGTGCTCGGGTCGTCGGTTCGGACGGACGTGTTGCTCGCGGTCGTCGCCGAGCGGCGGTCGATGAGCGAGCTCATCGGCGCGGTCGAGGCGAGCGAGTCGGCCGTCTACAACGCCGTCGGCGACCTCGAACGCAAGGGGTTACTGCGCTCGCTGGAGGCGGGCTGGGCGTCGACGGGCAGCGGGCAGCTGGTCGCGGACCTGCTCGAACAGCAGGGGAACCTCTGTCGGCTGCTCGCCGACGACTACTGGCGCGAACACGACGTGTCCGCGCTCCCGCGGCGGTTCCGGCTCAGGCTGACCGAACTCGCCGGCGCCGAAGTAGTCCGCGCGTCGGACACCGACCCGCACGCGGTCGTCAGGGAGGTCCGCGACCGGGTCGACCGGGCCGGCACCAACGTCGACATCGTGACACCGATCTACCAGGCCGAGTACGAGGCCGTCATGCCGGACTCTCCCGACGCGCGACTGCTCGTCGACAGGAGCGTCGCCCTCGACGCGCTCGAACGGGTCGACTCGCCCGAGGAGGCCGACCAGTGGACCGAGACAGCCGTCCGCGTGCTCGACGCCGACGTGGGTATCGCCGTCACCGACGAGGAGATACTCCTCTCGCTGCCCACCGTCGACGGCCGGTGGGACTCCCGCACCGAGGTACTGGCGACGGACGACCGCGCCATGGAGTGGGGCCGGGACCTGTTCGAACACTACTGGGACCGCGCGACGCCCAACGACGAGTTCGTCGCCGAGTACTTCCTCGACCCCACGTAGCGACTCGTTTTTGGCGAACCTAAAAACTCAAGGGGGTCGAGTCGAGAGTGGTGAGCAATGAGTCAGCTACAGCGCGACGGGCGCGCCGATCCGACAGCGAGCGACGGCGGCGGCGAGGGCGAGCGGGCGACGGACGCGAGCGCCGGGGCGGCCGAGTCGGGGGCGGAAGCGACCGCGGGGACGGACGGCGAGTTCACGTTCGACGACGTGACGGTCGTGATGGGGACGTACAACGAAGCGGCGGCGATCGGGGCGGTCCTCGACGACATCGACCGGGTGAGCGACGGCCGGGCGAACGTGGTCTGCGTCGACGGCTCGGACGACCGAACCCCGGAGATCGCTCGCGAACGCGGCGCCCGCGTCATCGAACAGGAGCCCCAGGGCTACGGCGTGGCCGTCCGCGCGGCGGTGCTCGCGGCCGACCGACCCGTCGTGGTCACGACCGACTGCGACGACACCTACCCGATGGAGGCCCTGCCGGAGTTCCTCGCTCTCGTCAACGACGGCGCGGACGTGGTCAGCGGCGACCGGATCACCCCCGGCGCCGACGCGATGCCGATACTCAACCGCCAGGGCAACCGCGCGTTCGCCCTGCTCGCCAGCGCCCTGATGGGCGAGCGCGTCCGCGACACGACGACAGGGATGCGCGCCTACCGCCGCGAGGTCGTCCAGGAGATCGCGTGGACGGAGAACACCGGCCTCTCCGCGGAACTGCTCGTGCGGCCGCTCATGCGGGGCTACGACGTGCGCGAGGTGCCCATCGAGTACGACGAGCGCACGGGCGAGACGAAGCTCGACCCGTTCGCGGGCGGCGCCGCCATCGCCAAGTCCATCGTGACGGTCTGTCTCGAAGAGCGGCGGCGGTAGGCGAGCGCACCGACTCGGCTCTTCACCGCGGCCCGCGCCGGTAGCTCTCCGTGCCGCCGGGGTGGCCCTGCGGGTTCTCGATGCCGACCAGTTCGCCCCCCGTCGGCGACGCGTACAGCGCGAACAGCAACTCGTTGACGACGTAGTAGCGGACGCGCTCGGCGTCGGACCCCTCCGGGTCCGGCTCCGCCTCGCGCGCACCCATCCTGTCCAGCGCTTCCTCGCGGCGGTCGGGTTCGAGCGCGGGGAACTCGGCGTTCATCCACGAGCGCGTCCACTCGACGGCGTGGTCCGCTGCCTCGGCGACGCCTGCCGCGTGGTCCGGTCGATCGGCCGCGCGTCCCCCGACGAACGTCTCGACGAAGTCGTCGACGCCGTCGAGTTCGCTCGGATACACCACCTCGGCGGCGGCCGTCAACACGTCGAGGTGGCGCCGGTCGAGCGGAGCCGGGAGCGACTCCGCGTCGCTCCCGTCGTCCGGACGAGAGCCGTCCTCGTCGGGCGCGTCGCCGTCGGTCGAACAGCCCGCCAGCGCGGCGCTCCCGGTGATCCCGGCCGCCGCGAGGGCGGCGATCGCGTCGCGTCGCGTCAGTTCCGTGTCGTCGGTGGTCATGAGTGGTCAGGTGTCTCCTCCTGTCGCGGTCAGGTCGGTCTCGACCGAGACGCCCTCGGGCGCGGTCGCCGGGACGTACGCCGCTTCGCCCCCGCACGAGCGGACCCCGCGGCAGAGTTCGACGCCGGGCGTGAGCGCGCGGACCCGCCCGTCGGTCGCGTCGACCGGCAGGTCGAAGCGGTATGTGAAGCTCCCGCCGGGGCCGTAGTCGACGAAGGCGCTCGCGCGGACCGTCTCGACGCCGTCGACCGCCAGCGTCTCGTCCGCGGGTCCGCCGAGTCCCTCGACCGCGACGCGCTCGTCGGTGACGACCAGGCGGAACTCGACGGCGGAGTTCCCGCCGCTCGCGACGCGGTAGACGCTCCCGTCGCCGGTGCCGACGCGGACGGTGACGCTCTCGGCCCCCGAGGGGACGCCGACGGTCGCGGTCAGCGTCAGGCGGTCGCCGCGCACGTCTTCGACCCGCTGGAGGCGAGCGGCGCTGGGCGACCCGTCGTAGGGCGCCCAGCCGCCGCGGTAGGCGTACCGGTAGAGCGTCCGCTCGGGGAACGCGTCCGCCGTCGCGAACGGCCGGTCGTCTATCGCGTAGACGGCCCGGCCGTCGAACCCGGGGTCGTTGCGCACCGCCTGGAACGGGTGGTTGAGCCAGTTCCCGTACGGGTCGGGCAGGAGGACGAGCGAGTTCGCCGGCGGCCCGCCCGCGAAGGGCTCGTAGGCCCGCTCGTAGCTGTCGGTCACTTCCGCGTTGCGCTCGACCGGCTCGCGGGCGACGTCGGCCGTGACCGCCCCGACGACTCCGGCGAGGACGAGGACCGTCGCGAGGGCGGCGACGCGTGCGCCTCGCCGGTCGAACTGAGGGCGCGCCGCGGCGGTCGAACGGACGTAATCGACGAGCGCGAAGACCGCGACGGCGGCGAACGCCGCGGCGGGCAACAGCAGGTCGAAGTGGTAGTACGGTCCGAGCGCGGACACGAGGCCGTCCCCCGCGGTGTCGAGGTCTCCGAGGACGTTGAAGTTGCCCCAGAAGTAGACGTTCCCGACGGGGACCGAGACGAAGAGACCGGCCAGCGGCGCCTGCCGGGCGGTCAGTCCGCGACGCGCGGCGACGGCGACGCCGAGGCCGGCCAGCGCCGCGGTGACCAGCCCGCCGGCGAGCCACTTCGCGAAGAAGATCCAGAGGACGCGACCGTTGGCCGCCAGCGCGAGTTCGGGGGTGTACGCGACCTCGTGGTTCAGGATGCGACGCCGGCCGAAGCCGAGGCCGTCCAGCGGCGCGAACGCCGCGTAGGGGAACGTCAGCGCGTGGCCGGTCACGACGGCGTTGTATCCGAGCGCGAGCGCGACGCCCGCCAGTCCCAGCGCCGCCGTCGTCGCCTGTCGGCCCACCGCGTCGGAGTCGCGGACGAGCGCGAGCGGCTCGCGGAGCCGCGCGACGTCGACCTCGCCCCGGAGCGTCCACAGCGCGTGCCCGACGAACGGCAGCGCGAACAGGACCGCCGTGAACGGCCGCGCGAAGAAGGCCAGTCCGACCGCCGCCCCGGCCGCGGCGGCCCAGCGCCGACGCCCGGTGCGGTCGGCCCGCAGGTAGCAGTACGCGAACGCGAGGTTCAGGACGTGCGTCGGCGCGTAGGGGAGGAACACCGAGGAGGTGATGACGAACAGGGGCGACGCGAGCACGAGGGCGCCCGCGAGCAGTCCCGTCCGCGCGTCGAAGGCCTCGCGGACGACGCCGGCGGCCAGCGCCAGGTTCCCGGCGGCGACCGCGACGAGCGTCAGGCGGTAGCCGCCGAGCAGTTCCCCGACGGCGAACATCGCCGCCGGGACGGGCGCGTACTTGGGGTATAGCCCCTCGGGCCCGTCGACGAAGAACCACGGCCGGAACACACCTTCGACCGGCGGGTCGAGGGAGAGCTGCCCCTCCAGCAGCATCGCGGCCTGCTGGAGGTAGACGGCCTCGTCGTGGTTCAGCGAGTGGTACGGAAAGAGGGTCGTGGAGACGAACCAGACGAGGAGGGCGCCGGCGAGCGCGAGCGCGGCCGTTCCGAGGGTCGCGCTCCGCCGGCGCATCATTCGGCGGGGAACCAGGCCAGCGGGTGGTCGACCCGGAGGTCGACGCGGACCCGCTGGTCCAGCGCGAGGTCGTCGGCGTGGTTGTGTTCGCAGTACACGTGGTCGCCGCCGTCGAGTGTCACCTGGTAGACGAACGACGGCCCCGTGTACTGGCGGTGGACGATCTGGCCGTTGCCGGGGTCGGCGCCGGCGCCGGCCTCGAAGGACTCCTCGTCGGCGGGCGTCGCGACGAGGTCGTCCGGACGCACCATCACGTCGACGCGGGCGCCGTCGTACTCGCGGCCCAGCCCCTCGATCACGTCCGCCGGGAGCGTCCCCAGATCCGTCTCGACGGCCCCGTCGTCGAGCGTCCCCGAGACGAAGCCGGCCTGGCCGAGGAACTCGGCGACGAACCGCGACTCGGGCTGCTCGAAGACGACTTCGGGGCGGCCGACCTGCTCGACGTGGCCGTCGCTGATGACCGCCACGCGGTCGCTGATGGACAGCGCCTCCTCCTGGTCGTGCGTGACCGAGACGGCGGTGACGCCCGTCTCCTTGATGATCCGGCGGACCTCCTCGCGCATCTCCGTCCGGAGGCTCACGTCGAGGTTCGAGAACGGCTCGTCGAGCAGGAGCACGTCCGGCTCGGGCGCGAGCGACCGGGCGAGCGCGACGCGCTGGCGCTGGCCGCCCGACAGGTCGTCCGGCGACCCCTCGCGGTAGTCGGCGAGGTTCACCAGGTCGAGCAGCTCATCGACGCGGGCCTCGCGCTCGTCGGCGGGCCAGTCGTCGATGCCGAAGGCGACGTTCTCGCCGACGCTGAGGTGGGGGAAGAGGGCGAACGACTGGAAGACGAGGCCGACGTCGCGGTCGTCGGGCGCGACGAAGCTGTCGGGGCCGGCGACGACGTCGTCGTCGACGCGGATGGTGCCCCCGTCGGGGCGGTCGAGGCCGGCGAGCAAGCGGAGCGTGGTGGTCTTCCCGCAGCCCGACGGCCCGAGCAGCGTGAGCAGTTCCCCCTCGTAGACCGACAGCGACAGCTCGTCGACGGCGGTCTCGACCCCGAACTCGCGGGTGACGCCGTCGAGGTCGAGCACCGGCTCGCCGTCGTGCTCGTCGTCGGTCCGAACCCGGTCGTCGGCCGCCGAGGGGACTGTTTGCTCGATCATCGTCGGGACTCTTGTCCTATCAGTCGTCCTCCTGGGCCAAAAGCACAGCCATCGAGAGCCCGGAGACGACGACGAGGGCGAACGCGGGGACGGCGGCCTGGCCGTACATCCCGGCCTCCTCCGCGCGCCAGATGAACGTGACGAGCGTGTCGAAGCCGAACGGCCGCAACAGCAGCGTCGCCGGGAGCTCCTTCATCGACGTGAGGAACACGAGCGCCGCGCCGGTGACGATCCCGGGGACGATCAGCGGGAACGTCACGGCGCGGAACGCCTCGAACCGCGAGCGGCCCAGCGTGCGCGCGGCCTCGGTGAGGCGACCGTCGACCTGCATCGTCGAGGTCCGGATCGAGCCGATAGCTTGCGGCATGAACCGGACGACGTAGGCGAACACGACCAGCGCGACCGTGTCGCGGCCGAGCTCGTACAGCGACGGGGCCGCGTTCAGCGTGAAGGAGATCAGCGCGATGGCCAGCACGATCCCCGGGGTCGCGTAGCCGACGTAGGGTACCCGCGCCGTCAGCGACGACAGCTTCGAGTCGGCCGTCGCCGAGCGCAACGCGATGGGCAGGGCGACGAGGATCGACGCGACCGCCGCCACGAGCGAGACCTTCACCGAGTTCCAGCCGTAGGTCCACGAGAAGGTCAGTTGCGCGAACTCGTAGCCGGGACCGCCCCGGAGCAGCCAGAACGCGAAGATCCCGATCGGGAGCACCAGCGCGGCGGCGGCGACCAGCGCGGGCAGCGCCATCGCGGGGTAGCGCCACGCGCCGAGGTCGAGTTCGGCCGCGCCGCGGTTGCCGCGGCTGGCGTACGCGCCGGAGTCGTCGGCGCCGATCGCCGACTCCGCGGCGAGGATGACGCCGGTGACGGCGAGCAACTGCAGCGAGAGCAGCGCCGCGTACCCGCCCATGCTCGCCCTGTGGCGGCTGTAGATGAACTGCGTGTACACTTCGAGGTTCATGAAGTTCGGCGTCCCGAAGTCGGCGAGGGTGTACAGCGCGACCAGCAGCGCCCCCGCCGCGATCCCCGGGAGGATCTGCGGGAGCGTCACCCGGCGGAACGCCGCCAGGCGCCCGCAGTTGAGCGTCCGCGCCGCCTCGACCAGCGAGGCGTCCAGCGAGAGCAGCGACGCGCGCGTCGTGAGGAAGATATACGGATAGGTGTACAGCGTGAGGACGATCGCGGCGCCGACGAACCCCTCGACCGCCGGGAGCGGAACGCCGAGCGCCGTCGAGAGCGGGCCCGAGGGTCCGAACGCCGAGATCGCGGCGAACGCGCCGAGGTAGCTCGGGACCGCCAGTGGCAGGGCGATCAGGACCGTCCAGAACCGGCGGAACGGGATCGCCGCCTGGACGGTCAGCACCGCCAGCGGGACGCCGATCGCGACCCCGCCCGCGGTGACGACGGCGACGAGCGCGACGCTGCGAACGAGCACCGCGAGCGTCTCCGAGGCGACGAGGAAGTCGACCGCCTCCGCGCCCAGGCCCGCGGCGTCGACGACCAGCCAGGCCAGCGGCGCGACCAGCGCGAACGCCAGCAGCGTCGCGAGCACGGCGTAGAGAGCGTCGACTCCGTCCTCGGGGAGGAAGTCGCTCGCCGGTCCGACGCGCTCGCGGACGCTCATCTACAGGACACCGGCCTCCCGCATCAGGTCGAGCGTCGGCTGGAGGTTCGCGAGTTCCGCCAGATCGATCCCCGGGGGGTTGAGCTCGTCGACCGTCGGGAGGCCACCGACCGGCTGGACGCCCGGGATCATCGGGTAGGCGAAACTGACGGTGGCGAAGAACTCCTGGGCCTCCGCCGAGAGGAGGTGACGCACGAAGTCCGCGACGAGGTCGGCCTTCTCGGTGCCCTGGACCGCGAGCGCGCCGGCGACGTTGACGAGGGCGCCGGCGTCGCCGCTGGTGAACGCCAGGTCGACGGGAGCGTCGGGCCGCTGGTTCAGCACGCGCATCGCGTAGTAGTGGTTCGCGAACCCGGCCGACAGCGTGCCGTCGGCGACTTGCTGGGAGACGACGTACTCGTTCCCCCGGCGAACGATCCCCGACTCCTGCATCGATTCGAGCCACTGCTGGGTGGCGTCGGCCCCGCGCTGGAGCCGCATCGCCGTGACGAACGACTTGAACGCCCCGTAGGTCGGCGCCCAGCCCATCCCGTCCTGCAGGGCGTCGGTGTCCGGGAAGTCGGCGACGTTGTCGGGGATATCGCTCTCGCTCAGCTCGTCGGTGTTGTACGGAACGGACCGCGCGCGGCCGGCGACGCCGACCCACGCGTTGTCGTCGCCGCGGAAGTCCGACGGGACGGGGTCGACCGCCTCGTCGGGCAGCGGCTCGTAGGCGTCGTTGTTCGCGACGTAGCCGAGCGAACTCGCGTCGATCGACCAGAACACGTCGGCCTGGGCCGCGCCGGCCTCGACCTCGTCGACGATGGTCTGAGCGAGCGAGGACGAGCCCGCGTCCGAGGAGAACACGGTGAACTCGGGGTAGATGTCCTGGAGCATCTCGACGAACTGGTAGTAGATGCCGCCCTCGCCGCCGCCGATGTAGAGGTTGAGGTCGCCCGACAGGTCGGGCAGGTCCTGGATCGAGGTTCCGTCCGGGGCGGGGCGACCCGACGCGAGCGTCCCCGACCCGCGGAACGCCGTGAGCGACGGGATCTCGGCGTTCGTCCCGCCCTCTCCGCCCGAGTCGGTGGCCGTCCCCGAGTCGGGCGCGAGTCCGCACCCCGCCAGCCCGGCCGCCGACCCCGCGGCGAGTGCCTTCACGAACCGACGCCGCCCGAATCCTGTGTCCTCGGTCATATGTTTTAGGCCTACCTAAAGAAATAAAAACTTCCCGGTATCGTCGCGCTCAGTCGTCCGTGGCGACGGGGTCGGCGGTCGGTGTCTCGGCGTCGAGCCCGTCGATCGCGTCGAGGCAGGCGAGCCAGTCGCGCATGTGCTCGCCGACGAAGTTCAGGAACTCGCCGTTCTCGTAGTCGTACTCGCCCTCGGCGAGCTCGTCGGCGATCGCGGCGAAGACGCCCGCGTAGGTGTCGGCGTCGCCGCCCACTTCGTCAACGATCTCCCAGACGTGCTCGTTGAGTTCGAGGCCCGGGACCTCGTTGTTCAGGTCGCCGAACGTCGAGCGCGGGGCCTTGTTGTGTTCGCAGAGGGGTGCGCCGTTGTAGATGCGCGTGCCGAGCACGTCGCAGGCCCGCTTGAGGAACACGCCGCTCCAGATGTCGTCGAAGCGGCCCACGTCCCACGGGTTGTCGTCCATCGGGAGCTGGTAGAACGCGGGGATCACCTCCCGTCGGAAGGCGAGGTTCATCGAGCAGACCGTGAGGTAGTTCCCGCGCGCGGCGACGAAGTCCTCGCCGTAGTCGTCGGCGTCGAGCCGGGTCTGGGCCTGCCCCTGCAGGTCGCCGTCCATGAGGATGCGGACGGCGTCGAGGTCGGGGACGTTCGTCCACAGGCCCTGGGAGGCGACCACGTCCGAGGCGTCGGTGGTCCGCGTCTCGACGGTCTCGTCCATCGCGCTGTAGGGGTACCCGCGTGGGTAGAGGTCGTGTTGGTCGACGTTCTGGTAGAGGACGTTCACCCAGCGCTCGTCGGACGACACTTCGGTGATCTCGCCCTCGTACGCGAGGTTGTCGAGGTGGCGACCGAAGAAGTCCTCGCCCTCGTGGGGCAGCGTGTCGTCGTCGATGAAGAAGCCGACCTCGTAGTCGCCGGCCCACATGTACAGCAGTCCGAAGCTCGTCTCGGCGTGGCTCGCCGCCGGGACGACGTGTTCGTACTCGGCGACGCCGTGGTCGCGATACCACTGTTCTCGCCGGGACCCGTCGAACACCTCGCCCGACAACCCTTCGTCGTCGAGCATCGCCCGCATCTCGTCGGTGTCACAGAAGTCCTCGGTGACGAGCACGAACTGCAGCCGATCGAGGTCGAACCCGTTCGCCCGCGCGGTCTCGGCGTAGGCCCGCACGCACTCGTACTCGCGGATCGTCGGCACCACGACGCAGATATCTCCAGGCATCGGTCTCTCTCGTCCATACGTCTTTAGGTCGCCCTAAAATACCTGTCGTTGTCGGGCGAGCGGCGAGCGAGCGGCGGAGACGGGGGCGTACCCACGTGGGAAGTAATTCCTATCACGCTCGTCAATACGGGAAATACATCTGCCGTTTTGCCCGTCAGATCGCTACTACTCAGGTGTTTCGGTCACCTTCGAGTTGTGACAGTATTGTCGAATTATGTAACTATCGCAAGGGGAACTATTAACCCGTCTCCGGGGGGCACTGTAGATATGATTCGGTACCGTCGCGAACGGAGGTCGGGCCCATGAACCTGGAGGGCCAGACCTGTCTCGTCACGGGGAGTTCCCGTGGCATCGGGAAAGGTATCGCGGAGGACCTCGCCGACCGCGGCGCGGACGTGGTGGTCAACTACCGCTCGTCGGCGGCGGAGGCCGAGGCGGTCGTCGAGTCCATCGAGGACGAGGGGGGAGCGGCGGTCGCCGCGCAGGCGGACGTGTCCGACTTCGACGACGTACAGGCGATGCGCGAGGAGATCGTCGACGCCTTCGGCCCGGTCGACGTGCTCGTCAACAACGCCGGGATCACCGTCGACAAGAAGTTCGAGAACATGAGTCGCGAGGACTGGGACGCCGTCATAAACGTCAACCTCGGCGGCGTCTACAACTGCACGAAGACGTTCTTCGACGACGTCAAGGACTCGAGGCACGGCCGCCTGATCAACATCTCGTCGGTCGTCGGCCAGCAGGGCAACTACGGCCAGGCCAACTACGCGACCACCAAGTCGGGGCTGTTCGGGTTCACCCGAACGATCGCGCTGGAGATGGCCTCGTCGGGGTCGACGGCGAACTGCATCGCGCCAGGTTTCGTCGCGACGGACATGCTGGAGGAAGTGCCCGAGCGCGTCCAGGAGAAGATCCTGCGGGATATCCCGCTGAACCGGTTCGCGACCGTCGAGGACATCTGCGGGATCGTCTCGTTCGTCGCCAGCGAGGAGTCGAGCTACATGACCGGGCAGGTGCTCGGGGTCAACGGCGGCATGGAGTGGTGAGATGAGCCAAGAAGAGACCGGAGACACGAGCGAGACCGACGCATCGGGCGACTCGGCCGAGCGAGCCGAGACGGCTGACGAGGAGACGGCACTGGAGGAGTTGCGTCGGCGCCGGGAGGAGTCGCGCGTCGGCGGTGGCGAGGCGCGTATCGAGCGCCAGCACGCCCGCGGGAAGATGACCGCCCACGAGCGCGTCGAGTACTTCCTCGACGACGGGACGTTCACGGAGATCGACGCGTTCGTCGAGCACCGCGCGACCTCGTTCGGGATGGACGAGAAGGAGTTCCCCGGCGACGCCGTGGTCACCGGCTACGGCGACGTCAACGGCCGGAAGGTGTTCGTCTTCGCCCACGACTTCACGGTGCTGGGCGGCTCCGTCGGGGAGGTCGTCGCCGACAAGATCTGCAAGGTGATGGACCGGGCGGTCGACGCGGGCGTCCCGGTCGTCGGCCTCAACGACTCCGGGGGCGCGCGGATCCAGGAGGGCGTCGACTCGCTCGTCGGCTTCGCCAAGATCTTCCAGCGCAACACGAAGGCCTCGGGTATGATCCCGCAGATCTCGGCGATCATGGGCCCCTGCGCCGGCGGCGCGACCTACTCGCCGGCGCTGACCGACTTCACGTTCATGGTCGACGACACCTCGCACATGTTCATCACCGGGCCGGACGTGATCGAGACGGTCACCGGCGAGCAGGTGTCGAAGGAGGAACTCGGCGGCGCGAGCAGCCACTCCACGAAATCGGGCGTCGCGCACTTCGCCTGCAGCGACGAGGAGGCGGCCCTGGACGACATCCGGCGGTTGCTGTCGTACCTCCCGCAGAACAACATGGAGGACCCCCCGCGGGTCGCCTCGTGGGACGACCCCGACCGCGAACTCGACGGGATCACCGACATCGTCCCGGAGGCGCCGCGCAAGCCCTACGACATGACGGAGGTGATCGACCGCGTCGTCGACGAGGACTCCTTCTTCGAGGTCCACGAGAACTGGGCGCGCAACGTCGTCGTCGGCTACGCGCGGATGGACGGCCGCGTCGTCGGCGTCGTCGCCAACCAGCCACGGGTCAGCGCGGGGACGCTGGACATCGACGCCTCGGAGAAGGCTGCCCGGTTCATCCGCACCTGCGACTCGTTCAACGTCCCCATCGTCTCGCTCGTGGACGTGCCCGGCTTCATGCCGGGGACCGACCAGGAGCACAACGGGATCATCCGCCGGGGCGCGAAGCTCATCTACGCCTACGCCGAGGCGACGGTGCCGCTGCTGTCGGTGGTCGTCCGGAAGGCCTACGGCGGCGCCTACATCGTCATGTCCTCGAAGTTCCTCGGCTCGGACGTGAACTACGCCTGGCCCGCCTCGGAGATGGCGGTCCTCGGTCCCCGGGGCGCGGTCAACATCCTCTACCGCGACGAGCTGCAGCAGGCCGAGAACACCGACGAGCGCCGCCAGGAGCTGATGGACGAGTTCCGCGAGGAGTTCGCTCACCCCTACGGACCCGCCAGGCGCGGGTACCTCGACGACGTGATCAAACCGAAGGACACGCGCAAACGGCTCGTCAGGGACCTGGAGATGCTCGAACGCAAGCGCGAGGACAGCCCGCCGAAAGACCACGGCAACATCCCACTGTAATGGCAGAATCAGCACTCTCCGACGGCGAGGAATCGAACGCGGACGGGGCGGGAACCGACGGGACGAACGGCGGAACAGTGACGCTCACCGTCGACGGCGAAGCGGTGTCGCTGTCGGTCCCGGCCGACGCCGACGAGGCCGAAGCGGCGGCCATCGCCTCGGCGGTCGGCGCGCACCTCCACGACCGGCAGGTCGCCGCGGCCGCCGCGGCCGCCGAGGACGACGAACCCGACACCGTCGACGCGTGGAAGCTCGCCGGGCGGATGAAGGCCCGCGGGCGAAGCCGCTGGCCGAAGGACGTGCGCCGCGGCGAGGAGTGGACGGCCAGCGCTCGCTCGTTCTACTGACCCGCCGCTGGCTCGCCGACACGACAGTCGCGCGGCCGACCAGCCGGCCGACGTGATGTCGCCTCTCTCGCAGACCGTCGTCACCGTAACACCCACATTACCGCCCGCCGAGGGTTCGCACATGACAGTCGCAGTGATCGGCGCGTCGATGACGAAGTTCGGCGAGCGCGACGCCTGGATACAGGAGCTGATCGCCCAGGCGGGCGAGGCCGCGCTCGACGACGCCGGCATCGCGCCCGACGACGTGGAACACCTCTACGTCTCGAACATGGCCAGCGGCGAGTTCGAGGGACAGGGCGGGATCATGAACGCCCTCGCTCACGACCTGGGCGTGCTGCCCGCCTACAGCGAGCGGGTCGATCAGACCTCCTCCTCGGGCGGCGCCGGCATCTACGAGGCCTGGCAGTCCGTGGCGTCGGGCGCCAGCGAGATGACGCTGCTCGTCGGCGGCGAGAAGATGACTCACCGTTCGACCGCGGAGTCGACGGACATCATCGCCTCGATCACGCACCCCGCCGAGTACAAACACGGGCTGACCCTGCCCTCGTTCGCGGGCATGACCGCTCGGCACTACCTCGAACGGTTCGACGCGCCGCGGGACTCGCTGGCGAAGGTCGCCGTCAAGAACCACAGAAACGGCGTCGACAACCCCCACGCGCAGTTCCGGAAGGAGATCGACGAGGAGACCGCCCTGGAGAGTCCCGTCGTCGCCGACCCGCTCCGGCTGTACGACTTCTGTCCGATCACCGACGGCAGCGCCGGCCTCGTGTTCACGACCGAAGAGCGCGCACAGGAGATCACCGACGACTACGCCGTGATCTCGGGCATCGCCGGCGCCACCGACACCCACGTCGTCCACGAGCGCGACGACCCGACCGTCATGGGCGGGGTCGTCGACTCCAGCGACATGGCTTACGAGATGGCCGGTCTCGACCCCGACGACATCGACGTGGCCGAACTGCACGACATGTTCACCATCCTCGAGTTCCTGCAGATGGAGGGCTGTGGCTTCGCCGAGCAGGGCGAGGCCTGGAAACAGGTCGAGGAGGGGCGCACCGAGAGAGACGGCGAACTGCCGATCAACACCTCGGGCGGGCTCAAGTCGAAGGGGCATCCGCTCGGCGCGAGCGGGGTCGCACAGGGGTACGAGATATACAAACAGCTCGTCGGCGAGGCGGGGCCGCGGCAGGTCGCGGCCGACACCGGCCTCGCGTGCAACGTCGGCGGGTTCGGAAACTGCGTCATCACCACCATCATGGAGGCCCGATAATGTCGTTCGACGCTCACGTCTGCGAGAACGGACACGTCACGTATCCCGGCCACACGCTCTGTCCCGACTGCGGGGCGAAACAGACCGACACGCTCGATCTCTCCGGGCGCATCGGCGAGGTCGTCACCTGGACGAAGTCCACGGCGACGCCGCCCGGCGTTCGGGCGCCCAACACCATCGCGATCGTCCAGTTCGACCTCTCCGAGGCGGACCTGACCGACGACCACGTCCGCGCGGTCGGGCAGGTCACGACCGAGGAAGTCGAGACCGGCGACGCCGTCGAACCGGTGTACGTCGAGGAACTGCGCGACCCGGAAGCGGGCATCAAGGTGCCCGAGAGTCAGGACTGGGACGGCTACCGGTTCGACCCGGTCTGAGCGCGAGTCGGCTGTTCGCGCTTCGAGGTGTCAGCAGTACTCGTCGAGCGCGAGCAGGACGGCCGCGTCGCGGTCGTGGTCGTAGCGTTGCAGGTCCTCGGCCGTCAGCGTCCGGTCCGGTTCGAGGACCTCGTCGGGACCGTCCGGGAGCGTCTCGATCCGCGTGGTCGCGGTCTTCGCCTCGATCCCCGAGTTCGGGAGCGTGAACCCGACCAGGTCTCCGAAATACGTCGGCGCCTGGATCGGCGCGGTTCCGACGACGGCGGCATCCAACCGGCGGAGCGCCGCGAGCAGCGAGAACCCGGCGCTGACCGTTCGCGCGTCGGCGACGACGACGACCTCGGGGGGCGTGTAGCGGGCGGCGGCCTGCCAGTCGGGCGACTCCAGCCGGTCGAACGCGGGAAGCGACCCCAAACCCCGCTGTAGCTCCTCGACCGGAGGTTCGCCACCGTCGACCACGTACTCGCCGGGACGGAGATCCCAGTCGCGTCCCTCGCTGGCGTGGTCGAACGGACCGGTCCCGCGCTCAGCGACGAACCGCTCGGAGTACCGGACGGCGTTCGGCCGGTCCCGGGCGGTCGCGACCCCCTCCCAACCGTAGAGGACGTACGCCAGCAGGTCGGCCAGCAACCGGTTGCCCCCCTCGTTGCCCCGCACGTCGACGACCAGCGTCTCCGTCCCCGCGGTCGCCATCTCCGACGCGAGGTCACGGAAGACCGACAGCGCGGACGGGATTCCGTCGATCGCTTCGTCGATGTCGTCGGGGGCCGGCTCACCCGTGTGCGCGCTGTAGAGCGACCGGGCGCGCTCCAGGGACGCACCGTCGAGTGCGTCGAGGTCCTCGAACACGTCGCGGAATAGCTCGTAGTGTTCCCGGTGATCAGTCATCGAAGGGACCCGCAACCACGCCGCGTCGCGCCCGGGCAAGAATCGATACGTGGGCCAACCCCCGGAGGTAGGGCGGTCGAGGCTCGACGGCCCCGACCTCGGCTCGCCGTCAGCCGTGAGGCCGAGCGTCTCCGTTCGGGTCGTCCCATCCGGCAGTTCGAATTCGAAGGGCACCCGGTCGGGAGAGCCCTCGCGGTCCAGCAACAGCGGGAGCGACCGCCACTCACGCAGCGACCGCAGGAGGTTCCCCAGGTCGCCGTGGGGCGTCTCGCTCCCTCGGAGCCGCCCCTGTCGGTCGACGAGGTCCGCGACGCTCGTCCCGTCGACGGCTCGGAGCCGTGCGCCGACCAACTCGCGTCGGTCCTCGTCGCCCGCCCGGACCCGGATCGCGCCGGCGACGATACCGAACGAGACCGGCAGGGCGCCGTCCGCCTCGAGGTGGACGACGAACGTGTGGTAATCCGCGACGTTCGACGCCAGCCCGGCGACCGCCTCCCGGAGCGTCCGCTCCGTGCAGCCGTCGCCCGGCAGGTCGTCGATGATAGACTGCGCTCGGCGGTAGTACCCGAACCGACCGCCAGCCCTCGCGAACGGCGCCGGATGCGTCGATTCGACCGCGTCGACGAACGCTCGCAGGTCCGCGACGGCTTCGTCGTGCGTCAGTTCCGCTTCGGATCCCATGGGACCGGATACAGCCGGCCAGGGGATAAATTATAGTAGTTAGTTTGAAATATCCAAAGATATAATACCAGCGTACTCACCTTCGAGTGAAGGGGTCGCCGCGTGACCGAGCGGTCCGAGGGCCAGATATCAGTTTCTCACGGGCTACCACGGGGCATCACGAAGAATCCGGGCCGGCGGAAGGCCGGCCCGCCTCGCCGGGTAGCAGGGGTGTGGGTGGTTGCGGTGGCTGACAGCAGGGGTTCAGTCGGCGGGCGCGACGGGAGTGCGGTCCCCGACGGTGTCGCCGGCGTTCCCGGCGAGCGCAGACAACCCATCCGCTACCGAGCGGTACGCCTCGCCGTCGGCGTGCGGGTACACGGCGACGAGGTCGCCCTCGTCGTAGACGGCGAGGGTGATCGCGGGGAAGACCAGCCAGTCGCACAGCTCGCCGGTGTCCGCGGCGTAGCACTCGCGAGTCGCGAAAAACGGCCGCAAGCGCACGCCGCGGTCGCGCGCCCACCGCGAGAACGCCAGGTACCGGTCCCGCGCCGCGACCGCGTCCGGCGCCTCGCGGCGGATGCGCTTCGGACAGGTCGTCACCTCGAACGAGTCGACCTGCCCCGCCGCCTCGAGTTCGCGCAGTCTGTCCGCGAGCCGGTCGCGCTGGCGCGCCGCCGGCTCCGGGAGCGTCTCCCTGAGCGACAGCACGACGCGCCGGTCTCCCCTCCGCTCGGTTGGCGTCATGGGTACTCGGAGTATGCACGCCCCAGATAATAAATCATTATGTTTATTATTTTACTATATTCGAACGGTCGCGCGACGCTGTCCTACGGAGTATCGGTTCGCGGAGACGGCGGTCCGGGGCGGAGGAGCCTACTCGCGGGTCGAGTCGTTCGAGTCGTCGTCCGACGAGTCCGGCGCGGAGTCGTCGTCGTCACCGCTGTCGCCGTTCGAACCGTCGGCCGGAACGTCGTCGGCGTCGGGCAGTTCGTCGAGGTCGCGCTTGATCGACTCCAGTTCGGCGTCGACGTCGACCGAGACGGCGTCGTCGGTGTCGTCCCCGTCGCCCTCGACGGCGGACGGTTCGTCGGCGTCCTCGCCCGAGGACCGGTTCGTATCGCCCTCGGAGGGCGTGCTCTCGCGGATGCGGCGCTGGATCTCCGCACGCAGTTCGCGGGCGTCGTCGAGCAGTTCGGCGGCCTCGTCGTCGTTCGGCCGGCCTTCGACGGCGTCCTGGAGGCCGACGAGCGCGTCGTCGAGCCGCGAGAGCGTCGACTCGCTGGCGGACTTGGCCCGGTCGCGGAGCTGCTCGGTCTCCCGACTGGCCGCCTCGGCGCCGTCGGCGAGCCGCAGCGCGCGCTGGAGGAGTCTGAGCGCACGAACGTTCGTCTCCAGGATCAGGATGAACCCGGGGATCGCGACCTCGCTGGTGAACCGGCGCAGGTCCCGCGGGGTCGGGAGGCGCGGCCCGTCGTCGGGCCGCGGGGGCTCCAGTTCGTCCTCGAGTTCGCGGAGCGTCCGGACGAGGTCGGCGACCAGCCGCGCGAGGTCCTCGTCCGAGGAGTCGTCTGCCATGTTCCGACCAACGAGGCCCGACGGAAAAAACGTCACCACTCGCGAGACGGGCGGCTGACAGGACAGGGCGGTCGGGGGCCTACACGTCCACGTCCGGGAAGTCGGTCGGGATCGGCGCGGGGCGGCCGGGATCGGAGTCGATGGTCGCGAACGCGCTCTCCGCCGAGGACGCGCGGACGGCCGCCATCACGTCGAGGACGTGCTCGGCGAGCGCGTCGCTGGTGCGGTGCTCCCAGTCGCCGCGGACGGCGAACGCCAGGTCGGCGAGCCCGGCGCCGCGGCCGTCGGTGTACTCGTGGGTCAGCGGCACCGTCTCCCAGTCGTCGTCCGTGTGGTCGCGCACTCTGACCGGCCCCTCGAAGTGGTTCGGGTCCGGCAGCGCCAGGGTCCCCTCGGTCCCGTAGATCTCGAAAGCGGGGAACGGCATCGTGGAGGCCTCGACGTCGAAACTCATCAGCAGGTTCGCCGTCGCGCCGCCCTCGAAGTCGACGATACCGGCCTCGTGTGTCGGGACCGTCGCGTCGATCTCCTCGCCCTCGCGCGGGCCGCTCTCGATGGTCCGGGTGGCCCGGGGACGTGAGACGGACCCGGCCACGCGATCGGCGCTTCCCAGGAGGAAGACGAGCGCCGTCACGTAGTACGGCCCCATGTCGAACAGCGGTCCGCCGCCTTCCTGGTAGTACAGGTCTGGATTCGGGTGCCAGAGCTCGTGGCCCGGCGAGGTCCAGTGGGCGGTCGCGCCCACGGGGTCGCCGATGCGCCCGTCGTCGAGCACCCGCCGCGCCGTCTGCAGTCCCGCACCGAGGAAGGTGTCCGGCGCCGACCCGACGAGCAGGTCCGACTCCGCGGCTCTCCGACGGATCGCCGCAGCCTCGTCGCTCGTCGCAGCGAAGGGTTTCTCGGTGTAGACGTGGTTGTCCGCGTCCAGCGCGTTCGTGATGACCTCCGCGTGGGCGCTGGGGGGCGTCAGGTTGACGACGGCCTCGACGCCGTCGTCGGCGAGTAGCTCGTCGACGCCCATCGCCTCGATCCCGTGTTCGGCCGCCGTCTCGCGCGCCAGTTCCTCGTCGAGGTCCGCGCACGCGACCAGTTCGAACGCGTCGAAGACCGCGTCCGCGTCGAGATACCGGTCGCTGATGTTCCCACAACCGACGATACCGACCGAGATCGGATTCATGGACATGCCTTCGTGAGCCCGCTAATCAATCCCCGGGACTCCGGCCGAACGTTCCCCCTTCGTCCCGCGCCCGTACGGTCGCTCGCCCCGCACCCCGCGTCCGAGGCCGACCGGAAGCCTTATTTCTTTAGGTAGGCCTAAACCGATGCATGGAAGCAACGGACGAGTCGACCGAAGGTGCGCGGTCCCGCGCCGGCGGGGACGGCCGGGGTGTGGCCCCCGACTTCGAGGACTGCCCGGACATCTCCGCCTACTCGACGACGGAGACGAGAACGGTGTTCACGGAATCCGACAACGGCGACGGCTGGATCGCGACCGATCTGACGGTCGCGATCCGCGAGTAGCCTACTTCTCGACCGCTTCGGCCGTGACCAGCGAGTCCGCTTCGAGGTAGTGCTCGACGTGGTGGGCGTCCTCCTCGGTCTGGACGAGGATCTCGCGGAGGATCTCCGCGGTGGCGTGGTCGCCTAGATCCGTCGCGAGCTCGACGTGCTCCCGGAGGCTCTCGATGATGTCGCCGTACATCGACAGGTCGTGTTCCAGCGACGTGCGGATGTCGTACACGTCGTCGCCCTCGAACTCGACGGTCGCCATCTCGGCCTGGTTGACCGGGTTCGAGACGGGGGTGCCGCCCAGCGCCTGGAGGCGCTCGGCGAGCTCGTCGGTCGCCTCCTCGGCGTTCATCGCGGCGTCCCCGAGGAACAGGTGCAGATCGCGGAACTCAGCGCCCTCCACGTTCCAGTGGTGTTTCTTCAGCTGGTGGTAGAGCATGTACGTCGACGCGAGATCCGTGTTCAGCGCGTCGACGATCTGCTCCGCTTTCCCCTGGTCGAGACGGAGGGAGTTCTCGTCGACCGTGCCTGCTTCCTGCAGGACGTGCTTCTGGGTGCTCATTACGTTCTAACCGACGGTCGCTCACCCCTTAAAGATTGCCTCTCGTAAAGAATTTTTTCGGATGTAATAAATTGAATTTGCGATCTGGAGGCCGATGGCGCAGGGCGCCGTCGCGTTTCCTCACGGACGTGTCAACACGAGTGCCGCGTCGGTGTCCAGCCGCGCCGTCTCGACGCCCGCGTCCCCCGGCGCGGCTCGCGCCTGCGCGTCGTGGACCGCGAGCAGCGCCGCCGATTCGGCGTCGCCGAGCGCGAGGTCGTCGGTGAACTCCTCCCAGACGTGTGCCGGCAGGGCGAGGTAGTAGGCGCCGTCGGTCCGGCCGACCAGCGGGTCCCGGTGGAAGTAGTTTCGCCACTCGTAGACGATGTCTTCGACGCCCGGGAGGTCGCGGACGTTCGCCTGATGCGTGCGGACGACGTCGGTCAGTCGTTCGGTCGATACGTCGCGCTCGGCCGCGACCGACTCGACGACCGCCTCGTCGAACGCCGCGAGTTCGTCCCTCGTCATTGCCGAACACTGCGGGTGCGAGCGGGTTTACCGTTGCGGCCCGCGCGGTGTCGCATGCGACCGAGCGCTCCGTCTGCACGACGGCCACCGGCCGGCCTCGCCGTCGAGCGACGGTGCGCGACCGTCCCTGTCCGACCCCGTTCGGACACGGTGAACGCCCCCGACCGTCGTCGGTGAACGCTCGCGACCACCGGCGGTGAACGACTCCGACCGCCTTCCTGCGATCTGAGAAGCCGGGCTAGCTTATAATGCCCGTCGGGGTGAACAGTCGGGTAGATGGGCGAACTAGCCACACTCTTCGGACCGCGGCGAGTCGCCGTCGTGGGCGCGACCGACCGAGAAGGGTCCGTCGGGCGGGCGATCACGACGAATCTCCTCGCCGACTTCCAGGGAGACGTGGTCGCGGTCAACCCCACGAAAGACGAGGTACTGGGCCTGGAGAGCCACGACAGCGTCGGTGCGGTCCCCGACGTGGACGTGGCGGTCGTCGTCGTCCCGCCTCCCATCGTCCTCGACGCCGTCCGCGAGGCCGCCGAGGCCGGGATCCGCGACGTGGTCGTCATCACCGCCGGCTTCGGCGAGTCCGGGAGCGAGGGCGCCACTCGCGAGCGCGAACTCCGCGAGATCGCCGCCGAGTACGACCTCAACGTCGTCGGCCCCAACAGCCTGGGGGTCATGAACACCGGAGTCGGCCTGAACGCCACCTTCGGCCCGGAGAACGCCCGGGAGGGGTCGATCTCCTTCATGAGCCAGTCCGGGGCGTTCGTCACCGCCGTCGTCGACTGGGCCAACGACCGCAACCTCGGCTTCCGCAACGTCGTCTCGCTCGGCAACAAGGCCGTCCTCGACGAGTCCGACTTCGTCCGCGAGTGGGGAGACGACCCCGACACCGACGTGATCCTCGGCTACCTCGAGGACGTGGTCGACGGCCGCGCGTTCGTCGAATCGGCCCGCGAGGTCTCGCGGGACACACCCATCGTCGTCGTCAAGTCCGGTCGCACGGAAGCGGGCGCCTCCGCGGCCGCCTCCCACACCGGCGCCATCGCCGGCTCCGAGGAGGCCTACGAGGCCGCGCTCGACCAGGCGGGCGTGCTCCGCGTCGAGACCGTTCAGGACCTGTTCGACTTCGGGAGCATCCTCGCGGGACAGCCGCTCCCCCAGCACGACGGGGTCGCTATCGTCACCAACGCCGGCGGCCCCGGCGTGATGACGACCGACGCCGTCGGCGACTCGGACCTCTCGCTCGCGTCGTTCACCGACGAAACGATCGAGACGTTCCAGGAGACGCTGCCCGACGAGGCGAACGTCTACAACCCGGTCGACATCATCGGCGACGCGCCCGTCGAGCGCTTCGAGGAGGCGCTCGACGTGGCGCTGGCGGACCCGAACGTCGGCGCCGCCGTCGTGCTCGCCTGCCCGACGGCGACGCTCTCCTACGAGGCGCTCGCCGACGCCGTCGTCGACCTGCAGGCCGAGTACGAGATGCCCGTCGCCGCGACGCTGATGGGCGGGTCGTCGGCCCGGGAGGCGAACGAACGGCTCTCGCAGGCCGGCATCCCGACGTACTTCGACCCCGCCCGCGCCGTCCGCAGCCTCGACGCGCTGCGGGAGTACCGCGATATCAGTCAGCGGGAGTACACCGAACCGGAGGCGTTCGACGTGGACCGCGACGCGGCCCGCGAGATCCTCGAATCGGCGGCCCGCCGCGACACCAACCGGCTGGGCGTCGAGGCGATGGACCTGCTCGACGCCTACGGCATCCCGACGCCCGCCGGCGATATCGTCGACGCCCGCTCGGACGCGGTCGACGCCGCCGAACGGATCGCGGGGGAGGACGGCGAGGTCGTCATGAAGATCGTCAGCCCGGACATCCTGCACAAGTCCGACATCGGGGGCGTCGCCGTCGGCGTCCCGCCCGAGGAGGTCGGCGACACCTACGAGGACCTCGTCACGCGCGCCCGGAGCTACCAGCCCGACGCGACGATCCTCGGCGTGCAGGTCCAGGAGATGGTCGACCTCGACAGCGGCGTCGAGACCATCGCCGGGATGAACCGCGACCCGCAGTTCGGCCCGCTGGTCCTGTTCGGCCTCGGCGGCATCTTCGTCGAGGTGCTCGAAGACACGACCGTCCGCGTCGCACCGGTCAGCGAACCCGACGCGCGGGAGATGATCGGCGAGATCGACGCCGCGCCGCTGTTGCGCGGGGCGCGCGGCCGCGACCCAGTCGACGAGGGAAGCGTCGTCGAGACGCTCCAGCGCCTCTCACAGCTGGTCACCGACTTCCCCGCCATCGTGGAACTGGACATCAACCCGCTCGTCGCCACTCCCGACGGTGCCCAGGCCGTCGACGTGCGACTCACCATCGACCAGGAGGAACTATGAAACCCATTTTCGTCACCTCGACCGGAGAAGGCACCGGCAAGACAGCCATCGCGATCGCCGTCGCGAAACTCGCACAGGACCGCGGCCTCGACGTGGCCTACTTCAAGCCGAAGGGCACCCGCCTCAAGAGTCCCGTCGGGAAGACCCGCGACGAGGACCCGCTGCTCGCCAGGGAGATGCTCGGCATCGACGCCGACCTCTCGGAACTGGAGCCCGTGGTCTACTCCCCGGCGTTCATCGAGGAGGCCATCCGCGGCAACCGCGACGGCGAGGTCCGCGAGCGGGTGCGCGAGCACTTCGACGCGCTCGCCGACGACTACGACCTCGTCGTCGTCGAGGGCGGCGGCCGCCTGGAGACGGGCGGTATCGTCGGCCTGACCGACCCCGACGTGGCCGAGTTGCTCGACGCCCGCACGGTCGTCGTCGGCGGCTACGCCAACCCGGCCGACGTGGACGGGGTGCTCGCCGCCGCCCGCCAGTTCGAGGGCCACCTCGCCGGCGTCCTGTTCAACGCCGTCGCCGACGCGAACTTCGACTCGCTGAACACGGACGTGGTGCCGTTCCTGGAGACCCGCGACATCCCCGTGCTCGGCATCGTCCCGCGGGTACAGGAACTCGCCGGCATCACCGTCGCCGACCTCGCGGACGCGCTCGGCGCCGACCTGCTGAACCCCGAGGCCGCCACCGACGGCTTCGTCGAGCGGTTCGCCGTCGGCGCGATGGGCAGCGACGCCGCGTTGCGACACTTCCGGCGGATGCGCAACGCCGCCATGATCACCGGCGGCGACCGCTCCGAGATCCAGGCCGCCGCGCTCGAAGCGCCCGGCATCGAGTCCATCGTCCTCACCGGCGGGCTCAGGCCCTCCGGGGCCATCCTCGGCAAGGCCGCCGAGGCCGACGTGCCGATCCTGCTCGTCCAGTCCGACACCAAGGTCACCGTCGACCGGATCGAAGACGTGCTCTCGACCGGGCGGACCCGCGACCCGGAGACCGTCCAGTTGATGGTCGATCTCCTGGCCGACCACGCCGATCTGGAGGGGCTGTTCGCCGACGGCCACGCGACCCTCGACGACCCCGCTCCGGACGCACCCGACGACGACGAGGGCGACGATTCGGAGACCCCAGAGGAGTGACGCCGAGGCCGAGCGGCGTCGACTCCCGGGTCGGTCCCGGCGGACCCGAAACCGTCCCCGGGATCGGCTAGCGGTCTGTCGTCGAGACTCTCGTCGCCAGGTAACGGTGCCTTACCCCGGTATTTAAGTCGATCGCGGCGGAGAACGATCGCGTACACTTTTACGTCGCAAGACCTACGTTTCTCATGGAGCCAGCCGGCTCCGTAGTGTCACACGCTGGGGCGTCCCGCCCCACCGTTCCCCTTTGTTCCGCGGTCCACGTCCGGGAGCGACCGCGTCACTCCGCCGGAGACGCGTCGCGTCGGCGCGTCGGGAACACGTCGACCGGGAGCTGTTCGCGGACGCCGGCGACGGCGTCGCGGGGTCCGTCGATAGCCAGTGGGGGTAGCGTCCAGACCGGATGGTCGGTCATGTCCGCGAGCACGTCGGGATTGGTCCGCTCGGCGACCGACGCTCCCTCGTACTCGTCGAGAACGACGCCTTCGACCGCACAGCCGCGGCGTTCGAGCGCCTCCACGGTCAGCGCCGTGTGGTTGAGCGTCCCCAGTCCCGAGCGCGCGACGACCACGGCGGGCACTCCCAGGTCCGCGACGAGGTCGACGACCTCCCGGCCGTCGGCCAGCGGGACGCGCAGGCCGCCGATCCCCTCGACGACGCCGACCGACGCATCGGCGAGTTCGCGCTCGCAGCCGTCGCGGATCGCGTCGTAGGAGAGGTCGACCCCCTCGCGGTCGGCGGCGACGGCGGGCGCGAGCGGCGGTTCGAGCCGTTCGAGACAGGTCGCCGCGTCGTCGGTCCCGCACGCCTCGGCCACGAACCCGGCGTCGTCGTCCGGCGGATACCCGGTCTGTGCGGGTTTGACCGCGCGGGCGTCGACGCCCGCCGCGCGGAGCCACCCCACCAGCCCCGCGGTGACGACCGTCTTGCCGACGCCGGTGTCCGTGCCGACGACGGCGAAGTCGGTCACCTCGTCCGCCGCTGTCTCGATCGGCGTGTCGTCGCTCACAGCAGTCCGACCTCCCGTCCGGCCGCCTCGAAGGCGTCGAGACAGCGGGCGACCGCCTCGTCGGTGTGAGTCGCCATCGGCGCGACCCTGATGCGAGCGGTCCCCTCCGGAACCGTCGGCGGGCGGATGGCCGGCGCCTCGATCCCCCGGTCCGCCAGGCGGTCGCCGAGCGCCACGGCGTCGTCGCGGTCACCGACCAGCACGGGGAGGATCTGCGTCTCGCCGAGCACCTCGTAGCCCATCGACTCCAGCCCCTCGCGAAGGGCCTCGGCCGTCTCCCAGAGCCGGTCCGCTCGGTCGGTCTCGCGGGCGATCCGGAGCGCCTCGCGCGCGGCGCCGACCGCCGGTGGCGCCAGCCCCGTCGAGAAGACGAACGAGCGCGCGGCGTTCAGCAGGTACTCGATCAGCGACTCGTCGCCCGCGACGTAGCCGCCCTGGCTCGCCAGCGCCTTCGAGCACGTCCCGAGTTGCACGTCGACGCGGTCGGCCAGCCCCTCGCGCTGGACGATCCCTCCGCCGTCGCCGAACAGCCCGGTCGCGTGCGCCTCGTCGACCATCACCCAGGCGTCGAACGCGTCGGCCGCGTCGCAGACGGCGTCGAGCGGCGCCACGTCGCCGTCCATCGAGAACACCGAGTCGGTGACCACGAGCCACTCCTCCTCGGCCCCCGAGCCGAGCGACGCGGCCGCTCGCCGGGCCAGCTTCGCCCGCAGGTCGTCGGGGTCAGCGTGGTCGTAGACGACCGTCTCGTCGGCGCCGACGCGGCAGCCGTCGACGACACTCGCGTGGTTGAGCGCGTCGGAGAACACCACGTCCGGCGCGAGCGCCTCGATGGTCCCGACGTTCGCGGCGTAGCCCGAGGAGAACAGGAGCGCACGCTCCGCGCCCTTGCAGTCGGCGAGGTCGCGCTCGAACGCGCGGTGGAGGCCGGTGTCGCCGGTGACGAGCCGAGAGGCGCCGGCGCCGGTGCCGACCGCGCGGGCGGCGTTCTCGGCGGCCTGCAGGACGCGGCGGTCGCTCGCGAGCCCGAGGTAGTTGTTCGAGGCGAACACGAGTCGCTCGTCCCCGTAGTCGGGCGCACCGCTCCGCGGATCGGGACTGAATCGGGCCCGCGCACCGACGGACTCGGCGGGGTCGAGGTGGCGCCGCAGGCCCGCGCGCTCCCGCTCGCGCAGTCGGGCGTCCAGGTCGAAACCGCGGTCGGTCATACCCGTGAGCGGGTCCGCTCTCCCCTCGTCCTTTCGGTCTCCGGCAGTTCTATCCTCGGCGGGTTCCCGCTCGCCGGTCTCGCTCACCCGTCCAGATACGAGACGAAGACCATCCCGTCGGTCTTCAGTTCGTAGTCGACCCCGGTGGACAGTTCGTTGTAGTCGAACGGTTCCGCGACGACGTGGTGTCCGTTGGGCGTCTCCCGGACCAGCAGGACCTCGGTGTGAGCTCGCAGGTCGTCGATCAGGGCGTCGCGGTCGCCCGCGCTCGCGTCGTCCAGGTCGAAGACGAAGTTGGTCTCGTCGCGGCAGGCGTCCGACTGGAGCGTCGATTTGAACTCGCTGTCGACGCGCTTGAACTTCGCACGAACCCCCTCGTCGCCGTGGATCCGCCCCTCCAGCCAGTCGTCCATCGACCGCCGGAGCTCGAAGGTGGCCTTCAGCGCGTCGCGGGCGTTCGCGGTCAGGTACAGTCGAAACCGTTCGTCGAACCGGCTCGCGGCGTGTTCCAGTTCGGCCGCCGTCCGGGCGAGTTCGTCACCGTCTTCGACGACTTTCCGGATCGCGGGCGCCGCGTGGCTCGTCGTCCCCTCGTTCTCCTTGGCTCGCGCGAGCGCCAGCAGCAGGTACACGCGGTCGCCGCCGAACTCGCAGTACTCGCCGAACGGCTCCATGTCGACCATAGCCGACCTGCGCGGGCGGGGGACTAAACGCTGGTCGAAGCGTGGGAGGGGTGACCGAGGGGCGGCGCGAACGCGTTCGTCTCGCTCAGAAGCTCGGCATGACCTCGCACGGTCCGTAGACGCCGTAGTCGCCGGCGCGGTTCCGGAGGACCGCGGCCTTCAGGTAGCCCAGCGCGGGGCCGTTGACGTTGGCCGCCATGCTCGTCGCGTCGTCGAGTTCGAAGGTGTTCGTCCCTCGCTCGCCGTCGAAGGTGGTCCCCGTGACGCGGACGGTCGTCGTCGTCGGTTTCTCGTCGGAGCGCACGTCCAGCACCCCGCCGACAGACACGTCCTCGGCGTCGCAGACCCCCGCGCGCTCCAGCAGCACGTCGTCGGCGTGTTCCATGTCGCGGAACTCCAGACGGCCGTCGTGCTCGGCGATCAGGTCCTCTATCTCGGCCTCGCTCATCTCGCGAGCACGCTCGATGTCGTAGCCGTCGAGGTGGGCGATGTCCTCGCGGACCGTCCCGCGATTGTCCTCGTAGCCGGACTTGAGGCCGACGCCCCACCAGATCTCGACGTCCTCGACCTCGACGAACGACTGGGCGGCCAGCGCCGCGGCGGCCGTCAGGAAACCGGGCGTCGCGCCCGCGCCACAGACGAAGGTGATGCCGCTCTCCGCCAGCCGCTCGGCGCGGTCGTCGAGCATGCCGATGACCCGCGAGCGCTTGAGCACGTCCACGAGGACACCCTCGTAGCCCGCGTCGGCGAACCGCTCGGCCACCCGCGGGATGAAGTCGTGTTCGAGGTTCGGGAGCGCGAGCAGGACGGCGTCGATCGCGTCGCTCTCGGCGATGACGTCGTCGATGGGCGTCTCGGTCGGTTCGCCCCGCGCGCTGGCGACGATACCGGCGTCCTCGCCGGCCTGTTTGACGCCGCCGGTCTCCGCGTCCGCCACGGATCCGCCCTCGACCGCGGTCGCTCCGCCGTCGGAGGCGTAGTCGCTCTCCGGCGTCGCGGGCGTGTCGCCGTCGGCCTCGGGGCCGGAGGCGATGTTCCCCTCGGTCGCGTCGAGGAGTTCCTTGATGTCGAGACCACTGTGATCGACCGCGACGCCGTTGCGGTCGCAGGCCGCGACGGGCGTGAGCCCGTCCTTGTGTCGCGCCACGTCGAGCGTTCGTCTTCCGATGCCACCGGTGCCGAGTACCGCGAACGTCACGTCGTCGTCCATGTGTCTGTCTGAAACCGTCTGGGGTCGCTCTCAGTCGGAGACGTTGCTCGTCGCGCTGCCCGCGGCGGTCTCCGCGTCGCCGTCAAGGTCCGGCGGTGCGTCCGCGTCGGTCCCGTCGTGACGGGCTTTCACTGCGCCGGGGTCGAAGTCGTTCGCGTCCGTGTTGGGCTCCAGCCCGGCCCGTTCGACGATCGCGATGTCGTCGGCGGGCGACTGGCCCTCCGTCGTGAGATAGTCGCCGGTGAGCATGCCGTCGGCGCCTGCCTCGAACGGGCGGTGTTGCTCGTCCGCGTCGAGGTTGGCCTCGCGACCGCCGGTCAATCGCACCCGCGCTCCGGGGTGCAACAACCGATACACGGCGATGGTCGCGACGATCTCTTCCGTGGTGATGTCGGCGCCGTCGTCGAACCGTTCGCCCAGCGGCGTCCCCGCGACTGGATTGAGGATGTTCACCGGGAGCGAGGAGACGCCCACGTCCTGGAGGGCGACCGCCGCGTCGACCCGGTCGGTCGGGCTCTCACCCATGCCGAGGATGACGCCGGCACAGAGGTCCATGCCCGCCTCCTTGGCGACCTCCAGCGTCTCCACGCGGTCCTCGAAGGCGTGGCTGTCGACGATCTCCGGGAAGAAGTTCGGGGAGGTCTCGATGTTGTGGTTGTAGTGGTTGATCCCCTCTTCGGCCAGGATCGCCGCTTCCTCCTCGGTGAGGATTCCCAGGGAGGCGTCGACTTCCACGTCGGTCTCGTCGCGCACGAGCCTGACCGCGCGGAGGACTTCCGCCCACTCCCCGGGACGGCGTTCCTTCGAGACGCCTTTCTCGGCGACGACGATGCCGAAGCGCTGGGCGCCGTCGCGCTCGGCTCGCTTCGCTGCTTCGAGGATCGACTCGGGGTCGAGCAAGCCGTAGGTGTCGATGCCGGTGTCGAAGTGGACCGACTGGGCGCAGAAGCCGCAGTCCTCGGCGCAGTCGCCGGCCTTCGCGTTGACGATCGAGCAGGCGTCGACGGTACCGTCGCCGAACTCGGCGCGGACGGCGTCGGCCGCCGCCGCCAGCTCGTCGACCGGCTGTGCGATCAGCGCCAGCCCGTCGCGACGGTCCAGGCGCTCGCCCGCCAGCACGCGCTCGACAGCGTCGTCTATCGTTCGGTTACCGGTCTCGTAAACCACGATCGAGTCGTCGGTTGACGGGTGCAAAAAGCTTCCCCAGCGACCGGACGGCCGGCGACCGGGGGGCTCACTCCCCCCAGTAGAACCGCGGCGCGAGGAACATGTAGCCGAGCGCCGCGACGAGGAGGAACCGCGGCAGGACCCGTCCGTAGGCGAGCGGCGCGACGATGGCCGCGGCCTGGACGACCCCGAGGACCCCGGCGTCGCGGGCGAGGAGTTTGGGGTAGGGGACCGGCGCGACCATCGCCACCGAAAGGGCGGCGGTGACGGCGAGCAGGCCCGGGACCCAGCTGAGGCCGGCCAGATACGCGGCGGCGAGGATGGTCGCGCCGAGCGTGTTCTGGATGCCGGGGCGATTCTCACCCTCGTCGACGAACTCGCTGTAGAGGCCGGTCCGAAGGATCGAGAAGACGACGAACAGAGCGCCCGCGCCGACGGCCGCGGCGGCCTCGGCGGGCGGTGCCCCGGGGATCCCGTCGGCCAGCCAGCCCCACTCGGCGCCGGCGATCCCGACGACGAGCAGCGCGGGCGTGGCGCCGAACGACACCACGTCGGTCACCGAGTCGAGCAGCGGGCCCACCGCCGTGCCGCCGAACACGCGGGCGGCGATGCCGTCCAGCGCGTCGGCGATGGCGGCCAGCAGCACGAGCCGGGCGGCCAGATGGGGGTCCGAGAGCGCGACGACGCCGGCGGCGAACCCGACGACGGCGTTGCCGAGCGTGATCGCGTCGGCGACGCCGAGGCGCTCGCGCACGCGCAGCCCCTCGTTCATACCAGTCCGGTCGGTGAGCGGGTACATCAATCACGGGGAAGCGCGGTCGCCGCACCGCCGACGGCGTCGGAAAGCCAGAAGGCATTTGTGACGGTCGGGCCGACAGGTAGGCCAAGGCAACCACATGACGCACGTCGAGGCTCTGGCCTGCGAGCGGTGCGGGCGGCGGTACGCGCCCGCCGACGTCGAGTACACGTGCCCCGAACACGACGGCGTGGCGGGCATCCTCGACGTACGCTACGATTACGACGCACTCAGCGACGCTCTCGCGGCCGCCCTCGACGGCCCCACCGAAGACCTGTGGACCTACGAACCGCTGCTGCCGGTCGACGGCGACCCCGTCAGGCTCGGCGCCGGCGGCACCGACCTCCTCGACGCCCCGGCGCTGGGGGACGCGCTCGGCGTCGACGCCCTCGTCAAGAACGAGACGACCAACCCGACGGGCTCGAACAAGGACCGCGGGAGCGCCGTCGCCGTCTCGCGGGCGCGCCAGCAGGGCCACGACACCGTCGCCTGCGCCTCGACCGGTAACGCCGCCGCGTCGCTCGCCGGGTACGCCGCCCGGGCCGGTCTCGACTGCCGCATCTTCGTCCCAGCGGACCTGCCCGAGGCGAAGGCCGTCCAGCCGCGCCTCTACGGCGCGACCGTGCTGGGCGTCGACGGCACCTACGCCGACGCTTACGAGCTCTGCCGGGAGGTCTCGGCCGAGCGGGGCTGGTACAACCGCAACGCCGCGATGAACCCCTACGCCGTCGAGGGCAAGCGCACGCTCGGGTTCGAGATCGCCGAGGGGGCGCCCGACGCCGACTGGGTGGCGATGCCGATGGGTAACGGCTGCTCGCTGGCCGGCGCGTGGAAGGGGCTCCGCGAGTTCGAGCGCCTCGGCGTCGTCGACGACACGCCGAAGCTCCTCGGCGTCCAGGCAGCGGGCGCGACGGCCATCTACGACCGGTTCGTCGCCGAAGCGGACAGTCCCGACGCCGCTGGGTCCCGGAGCGCGGGGAGCGCCGACGACGGCGACACCACCGCCGACAGCATCGACGTGGGCGTCCCGCACAACGCGGGGAAGGCCTGTCGCGCCCTCCGCGAGAGCGGGGGCGACGCCGTCGTCGTCGCCGACGAGGCGATCCTCGACGCCCAGCGACTGCTCGGCGAGTGCGAGGGCGTCTTCGCCGAACCGGCCTCCGCCGCGGCGGTCGCGGGGATCCGGGCGGCCGTCGAGCGCGGGACGATCGCGGCGGGCGAACGCGTCGTCACCGTCGCGACCGGTACCGGGCTCAAGGACTCGGCCAGCGCTCGCGAGGCCGTCGACGACGTGGTGGCCGTCGACGCCGCCGGCCAGGGCCTGCCGGAAGACCTCTGAAGACGGACCCGGGGTCGGTCAGTGCTCCTCGATATCGCCGAGCCGGAGCCGCGCGGCGGTCACGACGGTCCCGCTGACGAGGATGGCCAGCTGCCAGCCGTGGCGCACCACCGGAAACAGCCGCTCGGGGTCCTCCACCGTGTCCGGGTCCGGCCCGCCGCCCTCTCCGCCGGGGTTGGGGTCGACGCCCGTCGAGATGTTCACTTCCCGAGAGCTGCCGCGGCTGCGCGGCCCGGACTGCTCGGTCTCGGGACTCAGGTCGACGTAGCTCTGGACGATCCCCCGCTGGTCGGAGACCTCGAAGCGGCCGTCGAGGACGTAGAACTGGTCGTGAAGGGGCCACAGCGGGTTGACGCCGTGGTCGACGAAGTCGAGACCGATGCCCGCGAACGCGAGCGCGACGACGCTGACCCACGCGACGCGAACTCCCGCAGGTCCCCAGCGGCCGCGGACGAACGAGCGGTCGCGCACGCGCAGGTCGACGTACAGGAGCGCGCTCGCGGCGATCGGGATGAGGTAGGTGTGCAGGAGCGTCCGGTGGCCGGCGACGAAAAAGAGGGCCAGAAACGAGTCCAGGTCCGGCGCGGCGACGACAGCGAGGACGACCAGCAGCGACCGGCGGTCGAAGACCGACCCCAGCAGCGCGGCGGCGATCATCCCGCCGAGGGCGAGATGGACCAGCGTCGAAGGCATACCCGTGGCTGTGGGATGCAGTGGCATAACCTTTCAGGGCGCCCCGGCGAGGACAGTCGGTCGTGGCGCGGTCCGGGCAGGCCGGGTCCACTGGCGGCGTTCACTCCCGTTGCCGGTCCAGCGGGTCCTCCAGGTCGCCGGCGATGGCCTCGAAGGCGTCGGTAGCGGTGACGAGTCCCTCGACGACGCCCCCGGAGAGCACCAGGGCGAGCTCCTGGTTGTTGGCCTGGAACTGGTCGATGAGGTCGCTGACGCTCACGTCCGGTCCGACGGTCATCGGCGGCGCGGCGAGGTCCTCGATCGCCACCTCGCCCGACTCCAGTTCGTCGATCTGACCGACGACTTCGGGCGTGTAGACGACGCCGACGAAGTCCTCCAGGTCCTCGCCGACGAGCGGGAACCGGACGTTCGGCGACGACCCCATCGTCTCGATGCTCTCCTCGACGGGGTCCTCGGTCGACAGCGCGAGGATCTCCTCGCGGGGGACCATCACCTCCGCGACGGACATCTCGCCGATCCGCAGGGCGTTGAGCACCTCGTCCTGTCGCTCGTCGGTCAGCCCGAGGTTGCCCAGCGACTCGCCCATCTGGCGGCGGAGTTCGGACCGCGAGGTCGGTTGCTCCTCACCGGCCTCGCCCTCCGTCCACGACCGGGCGATGGTGATGCCGAACAGCGAGAGGATCCCCTTCGCCACGCGGTCGGCGAGGTAGATGATCGGGTACGTGAGCTTCGACCACCAGTACAGCACCGGCGCACCGTACTTGGCGGCGGTCTTGGTCCGCTCGACGCCGAAGTACGTCGGCGTCTGCTCGCCGACGATCACGTGGAGGATGTTGATGATCGCCAGCGCGAGCACGATAGAGACGGTCGTGTGCCCGCCCTGTGGCGCGACCAGCCCGATCGACTGGAGGGCAGCGGCGATGACGGCCGTCGCTGCCGGTTCGGCGACCACGCCGAGGCTGACACTGGAGATCGTGATCCCGACCTGACAGCCCGAGAGGAAGATCTCCAGTCTCTCGGTCATCTCCCAGGCCCGCTCCAGGCCGCGGTGACCCTCGAACTCCGATTTCGGGAACTGTCGAACGCGGGTCATGGCGAACTCGATCCCGACGAAGAAGCCGTTCGATAGCAACAGGAGGACGCCGCCGAACAGTCTGGCGGCCGTCACCAGTGTACTCATCGCCGTGACATTGTCCGGTCCGAGACCAAAGTCCTTGGGACTCTCGGCGGTTCAGCGGCATCGGTCACGGCGCCGCTGGCATCCGATCGGTCACCCTGTGTCCCGTCCGCTGGGCGTCAGACGTGCTGATCGACGAGGGCCCGGAGCGCCCCTTCGTCCTGGACGCCGACGCGGCGTTCGGCCGGTTCGCCGTCGACGAACAGGAGCAGGGTCGGCACGCCCTGGACGCCGTACTCGCGGGCGAGTCCCTGGTGGGCGTCCACGTCGACCTTCGCGACGGTGGCGTCGGTCGTCTCGGCGATGTCTTCGACGATCGGTTCGAGCATCTTGCAGGGGCCGCACCAGTCGGCGTAGAAGTCGACCAGGACGACCCCCTCGGCGACGGTCTCCTCGAACTCGCTCTCGGTCTCGACGTGGACCGGTTCGTCGGGGGCGGCCGCGGCGTCGGCGCCGGACTCGCCGGTCGCCGCGTCGTCCGAGAGCGTCGAACTCTCACCGGACTTGAGCCGCTCCAGTTTCCGCTCGCGGATCCGTTCGAGTTCCTCGTCGGTCGCGTCGTCGCTGGCTTCGCTCATCGGCGCTCGGTAGGGGTCGCTCCCGTTTAATCGCCACGGGGTCGTGTCCGTCGGACGCACGGACGACGCCCGACGGACGCGAATTCGGGGACCGCGTCAGACACAGAACAAGAATTTAAGACCCCGCCAACCGAGTTACGGCATATGAATCCCGAGACGGCGCCACAGGAGATCACGACGCTCGTGGGGCGGGAAGTCTACACGAAAAACGGCGTGTTCGTCGGCGAGGTCGAGGACCTGCGGCTCGATCTGAACGTCGAGCAGGTGACCGGCCTCGCGCTCCACCAGATCAACGCGGAACTGTTCGGCCCCGACGTGTCCCAGTCCCGCGGCGTCATCGTCCCCTACCGCTGGGTCCAGGCCGTCGGCGACATCGTCATCGTCAACGACGTCGTCGAGCGCGTCCACGGCGACGAGAGCGACGAGGAAGAGGTCGCGGCCTGACACACCGGTTCTCACTTCTCCGGCACGTCTCCCGTCTCGCGCCACCGCCCGCGCAGGAGCGCCAGTCGACGACGATCGCCAGCCGGCCGCGAGTCAGTCGCCTCACGGCGGTCGCTCGACGCTCTCGGGGACAACCGTGTCCAGAATCGCGACCGAAACGGGACGAGAGGGAGGACAGCGCCTCAGAAGGCGTCGTCTTCGAGCGTGATGTCGGCGTGGAGCCCCTCGTGCAGCGCCGAGTGGACGTGGCAGATCTCCTCGCCGAGTTCGACGATCTCCTGGCCGTCGTCGCCGAGCGCGGCTTCCGTCTTGACGGTGAAGTCGATCGCTTCGAGGTCGTCGTCCTCGTCGAGGTCGGCCTCGACCTCGACCTCGACGTGGCCGAGGTCGTCGTAGCCGGTCTGGTCCGCGGCGACGCGCAGGGCCGGGATGTAACAGGAGGCGTAGTCGGCGGCGAGGACCTGGTTCGGCGAGGGGCCGTTCTCCGAGAGCGCGTCGACGACCAGCGACCACTCGCCGTCGATCTCGTTTTCGACCGTGTACCCTTCCTCACAGACGCTCGTGACTTCGATGTCGGACATACACGCGAACGTTCGCAAGCCCCCTCCTAAAAGCTGCCCAAGCGAGTCGAACGCGTCGGAGACGACCAGCCCATCGAACGGGGAAAAACACTCAACACGGGAGATACCAATTGAAACCTACGAATCGCGATGACCGATCACGCCCTCGTCGTCTCGGCCGACCGGACCGACGCCTCGGCGCTCGCGGACTCGCTCGACCGCGCGGGGGTCGCGGCCTCGGTCGAGTCGGTCCCCCAGCTGTTCGACGCGCTCTGTTACGACACCGTGAACTGCCTGGTCGTGCCGAGCGAGGGCGCACCGGTCGCGCCCCCGGATCTCGAACGCGGTGTGCGAGCGCTCTACCCCGGTCTCCCCGTCGTACTGGTCGGCGCCGGCGAGCGTGATGGGGGTGGTCCCGAGACCGACAGCGGACGGACGACCCGCGTCGAGACGGCGGACGTGACGGACGCGGAGGCAGTGGCCGCCGTCGCGGCGGCGCTGGAGGCCGACGGCGAGTCCGCCGCCGGTCGTCCGCCGTCTCGACCGGAGACGCTGCTGCTGTCGATGGTCGACGGCTTCCCGATGCACCTCTACGCGAAAGACGAGGCGGCCCGCCACGCGCTGGCGACCGGCGCGACCGTGGACCTGGCCGACGTGATCGGGCGGACGGACCTGACGCTGACCGACGGTCCGCCCGACCACCACGAGCGATCCCACGCCGACGACCGTCGAGTCATCGAGACGGGCGAACCGGTGGTCGAGACGGCGGAGTACACCGCCGGCGACGACGAGTACGCGCTCACGACGAAGGTGCCGTGGTACGGCGCCGACGGCGAGGTGATCGGCCTCGTCGGCATCACGCGCGATATCTCCGAGCGCAAGCGTCGCGAACAGGAACTGCGCCACCGGAACGAACGGCTCGCGAAGGTCGCGCTGGTCGCCGCCCACGAGCTCCGCAACGAGCTGCAGGTGGCCAGCGGTCGCCTCGAAGCCGTCCCCGACGACACGCCCCACGTCGACGTGGTCGCCGAGTCCCACCGGAGGCTCGCCGCGACGGTCGACGACGTCGTCCGGCTGGCCTCACGCGAGCGGGTCGAAACCGACGAACGGACGGTGTGGCTCTCGACGGTGGCTCGGGAAGTGTGGGCGTCCCGTGAGGCCCCCGAGGCGGCGCTGGTCGTCGCGGACGACGCCCGTATCCGGGCCGACCTCGAATCGCTCCGGATCTGCTTCGAGATCCTCCTGTCGAACGCGGTCGACCACGGCGGCCCCGACGTGACCGTCACGGTTCGCGGGACCGAGACCGGGTTCGCCGTCGAAGACGACGGGCCGGGTATCGACGCGGACCCGACCAATCGCGTGTTCGACGCGGGGTTCGCCGCGTCCGACGACGGCGACGGCTTCGGCCTCTACGTCGTCCAGCGGATCGCCGCCGACCACGGGTGGAATCTCACCGCGGAGAACGTAGACGGGGGCGGCGCGCGGTTCGGCGTCGGCGGCGTCGACGCGCCCGATTCCGAGTGACCGGGTCACCGTCGCGGTCCGGAGCGGCCGGCGTCGTCAGTAGCCTTCCGAGAGGTCGAACGTCTCGTCGCCGTCGAGGACGTGTACCTCGGCGTCGGAGCCGGTCGCGGCCACCTCGTCGACGAACTGGTCGATATCGATCTCGACCGGCGGGAACGTGTCGTAGTGCATCGGGAAGACGTGGTCGACGTCGAGCCAGTCGGCGGCGACGGCGCCCTGCATCGGTCCCATCGTGAAGTGGTCGCCCACGGGCAGCGCCGCGGCGTCCGGTTCGAGGAACGGCCCGATCACGTCGCGCATCTCCGTCATGAGGGCGGTGTCGCCGGCGTGGTAGAACGTCTCGCTCTCCTCGTCCTCGACCTGCGTCGGCTTCGTGTCGGAGATCACGAAGCCCGCCGGCGGCCCGGCGGAGTACTCGTAGCCCGTCTCGATGCCGTTGGTGTGGTCGGCGCGGTGCATCGTGACGAAGGCGTCGCCGAGTTCGACCGTCCCGCCCATGTTGAACCCGACCGTGTCCTCGGCACCGTATTCGGCCTCGACGTAGGCGGCGAGTTCGGGCACCGCCGCGATCGTCGCGTCCGTGAACTCGCCGACGTGTGCCATGTGGTCCGCGTGACCGTGCGTGAGAAGGACGTAATCGGGCGTCTCGACGTCCTCGGGCGACAGGTCCGTGTGCGGGTTGTCGAAGAACGGGTCGATCAGCAGATCGGTACTCCCCACCGTCACGTGCCAGGTCGAGTGGCCGTGCCAGGTAAGTTCCATAGTCGGCCTGACGTACGGAACAGACGCACTTAATCCCACGACCACCGGCAGGTCGTCGGTCCCGACGACGCTCGCGCTGGCGGTTCTCTGTCTCACGCCGGGCGCAGTCATCCTCGGCTGGGGCGAGTCGGGGATGAACGAGGTCGGCGCCGCCTCGGAGATTGGCGTGACACTCGACGCCGACACGCGCCAGCGCGCGACGGTCTCGCTCGGGTCCACGCTCGTCCCGCCCGGCTTTCCGCTCACCGGGACCGGTGTCCAGGGGGCCCTCGTCACCGCGCTCGTCGGTCTGCTGCGGTAGGAGCTGAGAGACATCGCTCGGACGACCGCGAGGGCGGAGACGGTATCCCTCCTCACTCCTCGGTCTCGGGTCGCTGCTGTCGCTGGCGGCGTCGCTTCTCGCGCTCGCGACGCTTCTTGCGCTGGCTCTCCCGCGCTCGGTCGCTCGCGTAGCGGACCCAGGCGTAGGCCTGCCGGTCGAGCGCACGGAACAACAGCGCGGCCGACCCGACGATGGCCGCGACGATCAGGAGGCCCACGACCAGCGGCGACGAGAGGTGAACGGCGAGGTAGGCCGCGACGAGCGCGACCAGGCTGATCTCCAGGCCGACCCGGAGCGCGGGCCGGCGCCAGTCCGGTCGCCCCGAGTCGTCCGTCGCGACCCATCGGCTCATACCCGCCTGTTTGGGCAACTCCGTGTTGTAGTTTGCCCCCTCGGTGGCCCGGGAGACGCCGCGGGGACGGGACAGACACCGTCCGACCGGCGCGCTCGTCCGCGGATTTATTCCGCTGGTGTCCTACGAACCGGTATGGACGACCCCGACCCATCGCGGCGACGGTTCCTCGCGGTCTGCGGGACGGCGCTCTCGGCCGGGATAGCCGGGTGCTCCGACTCGATCCTCGGGGACGAAACCGAGGACACGACGCCCGTCGACCCCAACCGGTCGACGCCGAGGGCGGACCCGAGCGGCGACCCCGATGGCGGTGTCACGGACAGCGCCGCCGGCGACTTCGAGCAGTTCGACGCCGACGCAGAGCACACCTACGCCGACGTGTACCGCTCGACCGTCCCCTCGGTCGCCCAGATCCAGGTGTACACCGGCGGGCCGAGCCCGTCACAGGGCACCGGCTTCGTCTACAGCGACGGCCACGTCGTCACGAACCAGCACGTCGTCGAGGGGGGCGAGACGATCTATCTCCGGTTCAGCGACGGCGGCTGGCTCGACGCCACCGTCGAGGGGACGGACGTGTACAGCGACCTCGCGGTCCTCTCCGTCGAGGAGTTGCCCGAGAGCGCCGAGCCGCTGGCGCTCCGGGAGTCCGACCCCGGGGTGGGGACCGAGGTCATCGCCATCGGCAACCCCTTCGGCTTCTCCGGGTCGGTGTCGGCGGGCATCGTCAGCGGCGTCAACCGGGCGCTCCCGGCGCCCAACGACTTCAGCATCCCCGACGCGATCCAGACCGACGCGCCCGTCAACCCCGGAAACTCCGGCGGGCCGCTGGTCACCCTCGACGGTTCGGTCGCCGGTGTCATCAACTCCGGCGGCGGCGACAACATCGGCTTCGCCATCTCCGCACCGCTGGTGCGCCGCGTGGTCCCCGCCCTCCTCGAAGACGGCGAGTACGAACACTCCTACATGGGCGTCCGCCTCCAGACGGTCGGCCCGCTGCTCGCCGAAGCCAACGACGTGGACGAGCGCGGCGGCGTCTACATCGCCATCGTCCGCGGCGGCGGGCCGTCCGACGGCGTTCTGCAGGGGTCGACCGGCGAGACGACCGTCGCCGGCCAGTCGGGGGTCGAGACCGGCGGCGACGTGGTCGTCGCGATGGACGGTACCCCGATCCCGACCAGGGAGGCGCTCGCGAGCTTCCTCGCGCTGGAGACCAGCCCCGGCGACACCATCGACGTGACCGTCCTCCGCGACGGCGAGGAACGGACGGTCGAACTCACGCTCGGCTCGCGGCCCGACCCGGTCTGAGCGGTCGGGAACCACTACCGGAAGACGGCCACCGCTCGACGCGCTCGTTCTGTCCGAGATCGAGAAGAACAGTCAGTCCAGCCGTTCGGCAGCGTCGCGCTCGACGAGCGGCCCGGCGTTGGCCTCGGGGAGCGTCACCACGTCCTCGGAGCTGAGGTCGTAGGACCGCTGGTCGACGCCGAAGATCTCACCCACGTCGCTGGTGATCTTCACCGTCGCGCGGTCGACCGACGGCTCCGACTCGGCGCCAGCGTCACCCGAGTCGGCGGCGTCTGTCGGACTCGTTTCCGGGGCGTCTGCCCGATCGCCCCCGGACGGCGGTGACGGCGCGTCCGCTCGCGGGTCGGCCGCGCTCGCCCCGCCGTCGGCCTGGGGCGGCCGGTCGCGAGCGTCGTCGTCCGACGACCGCTCGCCCGAGTCGACCGATTCGGCCGTCTCCGAGCCGTCGCCCATCAGATCGGCCGCGTCGACGCCGGTCGCCTCGGAGGGGGCGTCCGGCGGGGGGCTCGGAGCCGACACCGAGTCGTCCGCGGGCGCCTCCGGCGGCGCCGTCCCGGGGGCGTCACCCAGTTCGTCGGGGTCGCTCGGTACGTCGGGCCGGTCGGCGTCGGGAGTCGACGGCTCCGGGGTCGGATCCGCGGCCGCGGCGTCCGCCGGGCCGGTGCCGGCCGCCGGGTCCGCCTCCCCGCCGACCGCGGGCTCCGGCGCGTCCACGTCGGCCGCGGCCGCCGCGGGGTTCTCCCCGTCGATGACGGCCTCGACTCTCGCGCGGTTGCTCTCGATGGCACCGACCAGCGTCTCGAAGAGCGAGCGCTCCTCGGTGGTGAGCCCCTCGTCCTCGGTGGGCATGTCGGCGGCGGCGAGCGACGCCATCTTGACGATCTTGCCGACGCGGCGCTCGTAGATGGCCTCGACGGTCCCCTCGGCCGTATCGATGTCGTCGCTGAGGCGGTTGACCTCGGGGGCGTCCCAGGGGTCGTCGGCCTCCTCTGCGGCGCGCTCGCGCTCGCGATGGAGCTGCTGGATGAACTCGCCGGCGTCCTTGTAGAACGACTCCCGCAGCTGCTGGAGGCTGTCGGTCTGCCGTTCGCGGCTCTGGGCCGACTGGAGTTCGTTCAGGTCCATCATCGCGGTCTGTCCTCTCTCATTCTGGTGCCTTCTCGGCGCGACCTCTGGCCATCAGGAACGCGCCGAGGTACTCCGGAACGGAACGGACTCCCGCCTGGAGATTAAAGCTATCGCCACGCAGCTCCACCTCCCCCGGCGTGGTCACCTCGACGTTGATCTCGTGGCCCACGAACGTCTCCGGGACCGCGTCGACCAGCGGGTCGAACGCGTCGAGGTCTCCCCTGTCGATCCGGCGCACTTCCAGCGCGCTCCCGCCGTGGAGGCTCCCCGGCAGCCGGATCAGCCTGTTCACGTCGGTCGTCACCGGTTCGTCGATGGGCGCGTTCTGTTCCTCGACGACCTCGTCGACGAACGCGTCCAGCAGCGTCCGGAGTCCGACGCCACCGAGTTCGACGTTGCCCGCCTCCAGCGCCTCGGCGTTGGACTGCAGGGCCCCGTAGATGGTGTCGGCCCGCCCCTCGCCGATCCCGTCGAGCTCCCGGAGCCGCGCCGTCGCCTCGTCGTCGTCCATCGCGAGCAGTTCGTCGACGAATTCGAGGAGGTGCTCGTGGACGCGCCGGCCCCAGCCGCCCCCCGTCTCGACGACACGCTGGCTGACCCCGCCGCGCATCTCGCTCGTCTGGACGTACTCGTCGTCCAGCCCGATCCCGCGCACGTAATCGACGATCTCCCGACGGGCGTCGCTCCCCAGCTCCTGAACCGTCTCGTCGCGGACGTGGACGTGGTAGCCCCGCCCGCCCGAGAAGACGACCGTCATGTCGTCGAAGCCGAAGTCGTCGTCGAGGAAGTCGAGCAGGCGAAAGAGGGCGTCCTTGCACTTGTCGAGCATCTCGGCGTAGCTGTCCTCGCCGAGCGTCACCGACGGGAGGTGGTCGGCGTCGAGGTCGAAGACGAGATCGGACGAGCGCCATGTCTTCTCGCCCATCGAACTCGCGCCGGGGCTCTCGTAGCGACCGGCGGAGAAGTAGACGTGTTTCGGGCGTTCGCGAGCGAGGAAGTCCTCGAGGTTGCCCATGTCGAGCAGCGACCGGTGGCGGATCATCGTCTCGCCGGGGCTGTCGGTCCAGGGGATGTACCCCCACTCGCGCTCGTTGGCCTCCGGCGGCGGCGACAGCTCCGACCGACGGTAGTGGTCGCCGAACCGACCCCGGAGGTACGCCCGCGTCTGTTCCTGCACGGCTACCCGGTTTCGGACCGGGCGTCAAAGCGGTTTCGCTCACCGACCGCGGCCCCGCGACCGCTCCGGGGTCCGGCGCTCGCGGGTCCAACGTCTCTCTCAGCACAGCCACCCGCCGCTCACGGGTCACTTCGTTCATCGGAAGACTCGCTACGCTCGCCTTCCGAGCCTGCGCTCACTTCGTTCGCGCCTCGCTGTTCACGGCTCACTGCGTTCGCCGTTCTCGGTTTGGAGGGGTCCCTGCAGTCGTCCTCACTATCCCCCCAGCAGCTTCGAGAGCCGGTCGGCCAGCCCCTCCTCCTCGCCGAGCTTGAGGTAGTAGGCGTCGCCGCCGTCCTCGTAGTAGTTGTCGATGCGGCGTTCGATAGAGAAGCCGATGTGCTGGTAGAATCGCAGCGCGTCGCGGTTGGTCGTCCGGGCGTGGCAGGTCACGGAGCTGTAGTCCTCGGCGACGCGTGCGACCAGCGCCTCGCCGAAGCCCTCGCCCTGGTAGGCCGAGTCGACGGCGAGAAAGAGGATGTAGCCGTCGCGGCGGACGGCGGCGAAACCGACCATCGCGTTGCGGTCGGCGCGGTCGACGAACAGGTAGACGGTCGAGCGCTCGTAGGCGTTCTCGAAGAACCCGCGGCGCTGGCGGAGCACACCGTCCCGGGCGCGGATGCGCTCTTTGAGTTGCCAGGCCTGCTCGACGTAGTCGGCGTCTCCCGGATCGACGACCCGTCGCTCGACGTTGACGCTCACTAACCGGGACGTAACGCGTAAGCCACTATAATTCCATCGGCGTCGGCACAGGTTTCGGGGCGTTCTACGGCCGCAAACCTTTCGGCGGGTCGCGCGCAGCAGTGAGTATGGTGTTGCTCTCGTCCGGACCGGCACCGGACATCACCGGGTCGGGCACGACGTTCTCCGAGAAGGTCCGGCAGGTGTTCATCACCGGTGCGGCGCTGACCATCCCCCTCCTCATCACGGTGATGATCCTCGCGTTCGTCGTCAACTTCATCCTCCAGGCGATCAGCCCGGTCGTCGAGTTCGTCAGCGCGGAGTACGGGGTCGGGACGAACCTCGACCCGATCGTGATGGAACTGCTCGCGATTCTGACCCTCGTCACGCTGATATTCGTCATCGGACTCGTCGCCGAGGCCCGGTCGGGCAACGGCTTCGAGCGCGTGTTCGACACGCTCATGGCCCGCATCCCGGGGATCGGCTCCGTCTACACGAGTTTCAACGAGATGACCGAACTCCTGCTGTCGAACGACGCCGACAGCTTCCGCGAGGTGAAACTCGTCGAGTTCCCCCGCGACGGCTCCTACTCGATCGCCTTCGTCACCGCCGACTCGCCGCCGACCATCGGCGAGACCACCGGCCACGACGACGTGACGACGCTGTTCATGCCGCTCGCCCCCAACCCCGTGATGGGCGGGTACGTCATCCACGTCTCCTCGGAGCGGGTGTACGACGTCGACCTGACCGTCGAGCAGGGGATCCGGTCGATCGTCACCAGCGGGGTCGCGACCGGCGAGCGGGGTGACGACGAGCCCTCCGAGGAACTGGTCGATCTGGAGACGATCCGCGAGCAGGCCCGCGACGGCGTCGACGACCTGAGCGCGTGGGGCACCCGCACCGTCGACGACCTGAGCGACATGACCGGCGACGCCGCCGAGGACCTGCGCGAACAGGCCCGCCGGGAGTTCGCCGCGCTCCACCCCGACATCGACGAGTCGGAGATCGACGACGAGGAGGCCGTCCGACACTACATGCTCGACCAGAGCGGCGCCGGGAGCGAGCGGACCGCCGACGGCGACTCGACCGGCGGGGCACCCGCCGAAGCGGACGGCGAACCGACCGACGAGACGCCCCCCGGTCGCGACGCGACGGGCGACGACCCAGCGGGCGGTGACGCGTGAGCTTCACGTTGCGCGAGCACACCGCCGACGTGGCCGTCGAGGCCACCGGCGAGTCGCTCGACGCCGTCTTCGGCGCCGTCGCCGACGGCATGGCCGCGGCGATGTGCGACGACGTCCCCGACGAGGGGGGCGAGCGCTTCGAGTTCGCCGTCGCCGCGGAACGACGGGAGGCGCTACTGTTCGACTACCTCGACGAGCTCATCTACGAGCGCGACGTGCGCGGCGTCCTCCCGGTCGACAACGAGGCCGCGGTCGAGGGGCCCGACGCCGACGGCGAGAGCGAGGACGACGGCGACGCGTGGCGCCTCTCGGGGTCTGCCCGCGGGATCCCGCTCGACGCCGTCGATGCGCGAGACCTGAAAGCGGTCACCTACTCCGACATGGACGTCTCCGAGACCGCCGACGGGTGGCACGCCTACGTCGTCTTCGACGTGTGATCGCGCGCTCTCGGCCCGTCCCGTGGCGAGAAGCCGCCACTTATCTCGGACCGAGACTAACTGCCGGACATGAGCAAACCGGGTGCGCGGTCTGGTTCGGGACTCCTCCTCTCCGGAATCGTGCTCGCGACCGTCGTCGGGCGGGCGAGCGCGCACGTCGACTACGTCACCGACCCGCCGACGGCGACGCGGGACGCGGTCGAGTTCGCCGTCGAGGTGCTCTCCGAACCGCTGAACCTCGCGCTCGTCGCGGGCGGAACGGTCGGCGTGGTCGGCTTCCTGACCGCACTGTTGGTGGTGCGACCGACGGTGCCCGATATCGACGCGCTGCGGGCCGCGTTAGCGGACTACCGTGAGTACGTCCCGTGGATGCTCCGGTTGAGCCTCGGTCTCCCGCTCGTCGGTGCCGGGTTCGCAGGGTATTTCTTCAGCCCGGCGGTGCCCGCCGAGGCCCGGGTCCTCCAGGTCGGACTCGGCTTCCTCCTGCTGTTCGGGCTGGCGACCCGAGCGGTCGCCGCCGTCGGCCTCCTGACGTATCTCGCCGCGTTCGCGTTCGATCCCGCTCTCGTGCTGGCGATCGAGTACGTCCCCGGATTCCTCGCCGTCCTCCTCGTCGGCGGCGGACGCCCCAGCGCCGACCACATGCTCGGCGTGGTCGCCGGCACACCCGGAACCTACTACGGCCGGATCGACCCCGTGGGTGGCGTCGCAGCGCGCTTCGCCGAACGGATCGACCCCTACGAGCGCTACGTCGCGACCGTCCTCCGGGTCGGCGTCGGCCTCGCCTTCGCCTACCTCGGCCTCGTCGAGAAACTCGCCGATCCGTCCCGCGCGGTCCAGGTCGTCGCGAAGTACGACCTCACCAGCGTCGTCCCCGTCGACCCCGGACTGTGGGTGCTCGGCGCCGGACTCACCGAGATCGGCGTCGGCCTGCTGCTCGTCGTCGGCTACTACACCCGCGGCGCGGCCGCCGTCGCGTTCACGATGCTCGTCATGACCCTCTTCGGCCTGCCCGACGATCCCGTACTCGCCCACATCACGCTGTTCGGCATGATATCGGCAATCTTCACGCTCGGGAGCGGCCCGCTCTCGCTCGACGCCTGGCTCAGCGCCTCGGAAGATCGCGAGCGGGAGCGCGACGCGATTCCGACCGCCGATTGATCCGTCCGCTTCGCGGCCTGTTCGACGCGGGCAAGAGACCGTGTCTCCGGGGCAGAACGGGGAGGTCGAATGGAGAAGGTAACTCCGGTCGGTGGTCGTCAGAGGCACCGCCCTCCCCACTGTGCTCACCGTTTCGATCCCCATGAAACGGTATCTTCACCCGAACGATCACTGCATCGGGAACTGGCACCCGTCACGATACGAGCGCCGGATGCCCCGGCGCTCGTGAGCCGTCGCTCCGGAACCCGCCCGCCGCCTCGGGGAACAGCGAAACCGCTTTCGGCGCGCCGGGCGGACAATCGCACATGACCACTTACGACGCCGACGGCATCACCCTGGAGAAGGTCCGGGACTACGTCTGGGAGATCCCGCGGGAGGGAGACATGAACGCCCCCGCGCGTGTACTCGCCAGCGAGCAGTTGCTCGACGAGATCAGCGAGGACAAGACGCTCCAGCAGCTCAAGAACTCGACGCACCTGCCGGGCGTCCGCAAGTACGCCGTCTGTATGCCCGACGGCCACCAGGGCTACGGCTTCCCGGTCGGCGGCGTCGCGGGCGTCGACGCCGAGGAGGGCTGTATCTCGCCCGGAGCGATCGGCTACGACATCAACTGCGGCGTCCGCATGATGACGACGAACCTCACCTACGACGACCTCCGGGGCCGCGAGGAGGAACTCGTCGACGCGCTGTTCGCGAACGTTCCGTCGGGGCTGGGCGGCGGCGGCGTCTACGAGGGGTCGATGGACGACGTGGAGGCCATCCTCGACCGCGGGATGGAGTGGGCCCTGGAGGAGGACTTCGCCGTCCCCGAGGATCTGGAACACTGCGAGGACGAGGGCGTCCGAACGGATTCGGACCCGAGCAAGGTCTCGAAGAAGGCCAAAGACCGGGGGAAGAACCAGGTGGGAAGCCTCGGCAGCGGCAACCACTTCCTGGAAGTCCAGCGCGTGACTGACGTGTATCGCGAGGACGTGGCCGCCGACTTCGGCCTCGAAGCCGACCAGCTCGTGGTCCTGATCCACTGCGGCTCGCGGGGCCTGGGGCACCAGGTCTGTACCGACTACCTGCGCGAGATCGAGCAGGCCCACTCGGGACTGCTCTCGCAGTTGCCGGACAAGGAGCTGGCGGCGGCGCCCGCGGGCTCGCAGCTCGCCGAGGACTACTACGGCGCGATGTGCGCGGCGATCAACTTCGCGTGGGTGAACCGCCAGCTCATCATGCACCGCACCCGCGAGGTCTTCGAGAAGGTGTTCGACCGGTCGTGGGAGGCCATGGAGATGGACCTGCTGTACGACGTGGCCCACAACATCGGCAAGAAGGAGGTCCACGAAGTCGAAGGTGGTGAAGAACGCGAGGTGTACGTCCACCGAAAGGGTGCGACCCGGGCGTTCCCGGCGGGTCGGCCCGAGGTGCCGCCCGCGTATCGCGACGTGGGCCAGCCGATCCTCATCCCGGGGAGCATGGGCGCCGGGAGCTACGTCCTGCGCGGGGGCGAGCAGTCGTTGACGGAGACGTTCGGCTCGACGGCCCACGGGGCGGGCCGGCTGATGAGTCGCACGCAGGCCAAACAGGAGTTCTGGGGCGGCGACGTGCAGGACGACCTGCGCGAGCAGGAGCACGTCTACGTCAAGGCCCAGAGCGGCGCGACCGTGGCCGAGGAAGCGCCGGGCGTCTACAAGGACGTCGACGAGGTCGTCCGCGTCTCGGACGCGCTCGGCATCGGCGACCGCGTCGCGCGCACGTTCCCGGTCTGTAACATCAAGGGCTGACCGGAGACCCACGCCGGCGTTCGTCCGGCACCGTCCTCACTCACCCGGTGCCGTTCCAGTTGTCGAGGACCGTCTCGTTGCCCGACGGCGGCGTGTGGACGACGGCGACTCGCGACCCCGCCGAGACCGGGCTGCCGTAGGCGTTTCGCCGGCTGAGCTGGACGGTCGCTCCCGGGGAGACCGTGCGGTTCGCCGGCGAGTTGGCGAGGTCGCTCCACAGCGCCGACCCCCCGTCGCCTCGAACGGTGAGGTTGCCGGCGGTGAAGTTGTCGCCGCGGTCGTGAGTGACGATGAGGACCGACGCGCTATCGAGGTACTCGAAGGTGAAGTTCGCGTTCGCCCCCGGGTTCTCCGACCCGGGGTCGACGAGGACGAACAGCCCCACCGAGCCGGTCACGAGCAGCGTGATCGCGACCAGGATCGCGACGCCGGTGAACTCCGAGACGCCGCGGTCGGCCCCCTCGCGGCTGTCGCTATCTGCTCGCGTCCGTTCAGGGTCGCCACCCGCCATGTACTTCGACGTAGCGCGAGCGGGAACTATACCAGCTTCGGCGGGAGTATCAGAATCGATAGAACCGGGGCACGAGATCGCCGTCGAGGCGGGGGGATCTACCCGGTGCGATCGGCAGGGGGAAAGCCTTTGAGCGCGAGCGGCGACGGTTCTAGCATGATAGACGAGACGGTCGAGGAGATCGCGGACATGCAGACGCACAGTTCGTCCGTCGTCGCGGTGAAGGCGGCCGAGGCGCTGCTCGCGCTCACCGACCGGGAGTATCCGACCGTCGAGGAGTACGTCCGGACCCTCGAACGCAACAGCCACGCGCTCCGGCGGGCCAATCCCTCTCACGCCTCCCTGCAGACGACCCAGCGGGAGATCCTCTCGACCGTCGAGGACGCCGACGCCGACTCCGTCGAAGCGGCCAAGGAGACGACGCGCGACGCCGTCGAGTCGGTCGTCGACCGCGTCGAGTCGGCGAAGGAGCGGGCCGCCGAGCGGGCCGTCGAGTACCTCGAAGACGGGACGACGCTGCTGACCCACGACTACTCCTCGACCGTCCTCGAAGCCATCGAGCGAACCGTCGAGGCGGGGGCCGAACTGGAGGTGTACTGCACCGAGGCGCGACCGCGCTACCTCGGTCGGAAGATGGTCCGGACCCTCGCCGAACTCGACGGCGTGGAAGCGCACCTCATCGTCGACGGCGCGGCCGGTCACTTCCTCCCGGAGATCGACCAAGTCGTCGTCGGGATGGACTGCATCGTCGAGGACACCCTCTACAACCGCATCGGCACCTACCCGCTAGCCGCGACCGCGGCCGACACGGACGTGCCCGTCCGCGTCGTCGGCGCCGAAGCGAAGGTCGTCACCGGCGGGTTCGCCTTCGAGAACGAACATCGCTCGGCCAGCGAGGTCATCCGCGAACCGGCCGACGGCTTCGCCGTCGAGAACCCCGCCTACGACGCGACGCCCACCGACCTCCTCGACGCCGCGATCACCGACGAACGAGTCCACGAGTTCTGAAACGGGTCGGGCGAACGGCCGTGTCGAGTGCCGCGGTCGTCCGTCCGCGACGAACGGGCACCAGCCACGCGTCGGGTTTCCGGGCGCTCGACCGGATCGCCCGGGCCAGGAAACTGGCGCTGTGACCGACTTCCGTCCCCCTGACTGCCCGGTGCACAACCCTTTTGCCGGGTGGGACGGACACCTCGGCATGGTCCAGTGGGTGCGGGCGCTCTCGATCGCGGTCGGACAGGCGGCCACGCCGACGGAGGGGACCGGACCGGCCGGCGGCGACGGGACCGCGACGCCCGCCGGGGAGGCGACCGCCTACTCGTGGCTCCCCGACGGCGTGCGGAGCGTCCTCGACGCCACGCCGCTCCCGGTGATCCATCTCGCCCAGTCGCTGGTCGTCATCGCGCTCGCCTACTTCGTCTCGCAGCTGCTCGTCAGGTTGCTCGGCCGGCGGATCGCACGTCGGTTTCGCCGACCGAGCCTCACGCGAACGGCGCTCAGCGGTATCCGGGGGATCGTCTTCGTCTTCGCGGCGTTGACCGTCATGGGCGTCTACGGTTACGAGCTGTCCGACCTGACGCTCTCTGTCGCCGTCTTCTCGGCCGTGATCGGTGTCATCCTCGCCCCGATCGTCGGGAGCGTCATCGGCGGCGTCTTCCTGCTGGCCGACCAGCCCTACGAGATCGGCGACATGATCGAACTCGCCGACCGCAACGAACGGGGCTTCGTCGAGGACATCACGCTCCGGTACACCAAGATATTCACGCTAGACAACACGTTCATCGTCATCCCGAACGGGACGATGCGCGAGCGCGACGTGGTCAACTACTCCGCCGAGGACACCCGGACGCGCCAGTCGCTGGACGTCCTGGTCACCTACGAGAGCGACGTGCCCCGCGCCCGACAGCTCGCCGAGGACGCTGCGCGCGAGGTGGACGGCGTCGTGAGCGGCGGTCCGCAGATCCGCGTCGGCGCCGCGCGCTACCCGGCGGGGCCGACCTGCTACATCGACGCCTTCGGCGACCACGGCATCAACCTTCGGCTGCGCTACTGGGTCGACGAACCGTACTGGCTGCTGCGGGTCCGGTCGAAGATCCAGACCGACTTCGCCGAGGCGATCGCCGACGAGGACGTGGCGATAGCCTACCCCCATCAGCACCACGTCTTCGACGAGACCAGCGGCGAGATGCAGGTCGACCTCGCCGACCGCGCGCCCGTCGAGCGACCGCCGGGCGAGCCGCGGACCCGCGACCGCTCGAGCGGCGACCGTTCGCGGCGTCCGGATCGCGACCCGTCCGACACGCGCGGATCGATAGACCCGACGGACCGACCGGACGGCTCGTCCGGCGGCGACGGGGACGGAAACGAGCGGCCCTGAGAAGGAGGGGCGAGCGGCGGTCAGTGCTCGGCGGTGACCACGTCGCAGTCGAGTTCCTCGCGGAGGAACGTCTCGATGTCGGGGTCGTCGACCAGGCGGCGGATCATCCGGCGCCAGCGACCGGCCTGTTTCTTCCCGATGACGACGATGTCGGCGTTCTCGGCGACGATCTCGTCGAGCAGCGTCTCCTCGACGAGCAGCCCCTGGCGGACGACGTAGCGGGTGTCGGACAGTCGGCCGAACTCGCGCTCGACCGCGTCTTTCAGGTCGCGCCGGCCGGGCTGGTGGTTGTCCTGGTACTGCTTGACGTGGAGCACGGTGAGCTGGCCGGCGTGCTCCTCGGCGATCTCGATGGCCCGGGCGAGCGTCGCCCTGGAGTGTTCCGAGAGCGGGTAGCGGACCGGGACGACGACCTGCGTCATCGTCCCACGGTTCTCGACCCCAATGCCTGAACTTTTCCATTGGGCTCGCCGGTCAGGGCCTCCCGGTCGCGCGGTGCCATCGCTCACTCCGCGGCGACCGCGTCGGGGATCCGCCCCTCCAGCCGCGCGTCGATCCCGGACTCGCGGGCGTACTCGACGACGACCTCGTACTGGAGGTCGTAGCGCTCGACCGCGTGTGACTCCGTCAGCGTCGGGAACTCCAGGTCGGTGATCAGGAGGTAGTTCGGGACCGCCAGCGTGTAGCGGTCGTCGCCGGCGACCGGCTGTCCGTCGACGTACGGTTCGTATCGGCCGTTCTCGGCGGCGACGCGCATGCCGCTGACGTGGCCGTACCAGTAGTCGTTCAGCCCGTCGACGGCGCGGCCGTCCGCCTCGGCGACGACCGACCGGAGCTCCCGCCCGGTGACCGAGGCGACGACGACCGGCTCCTCGAACGGGCTGACGCTGACCAGGTCCGCCACCGTCACGTCGCCCGAGAGGGGCGGCCCCTCCCGGATCCCGCCGCCGTTCTGGAGCGCCGCGTCGGCGCCGGTCTTCCACCGGTAGGCGTCGGCGACGAAGTTGCCCAGCCGCCACTCGCCGCCGAGCCGTCGCTCGCGGTCCCGCGAGATCGGCTCTTCGACGTGCGCGACCACCTCGTCGAGGCCGTTGTCGGCGATCCGGTCGCGGAGCGCGGCCTCGACGGTCGGGTCGGGGTCGGCCGTCCCGGTGTCGTGACAGGTCACGTCGCCCGCGTCGAGGTCGACCTCGTAGACGTACGACCCGGTCGCGCCCGGTCGGGTGAGCGGCGTGCCCCCGATAGCGGTCGCGTGCTGGTGGTGCGAGTGGCCCGCGAGGACGGCGTCGACCCCCGTGTCCGCAGCGATCGAGCGGGCGTCGTCGTCGTTCGTGTGGGCGAGCGCGACCACGAACCCGGCGCCCGCCTCGCGGAGTCGGGGCTCCGTCCGGGCCACCGCGTCGACCGGATCCGAGAACGCCAGCGCGTCGGTGCCGGGCGTCATCTCCGTGGTCGCGGGGTCGAGGACGCCGACGAAGCCGACCGCCGCGTCCGCCGCGTCGACGAGGACGCCCGGTTCGACGCCCGCCTCGGTGCCGAAGCGCTGGCCGTCGAGGGAGACGTTCGCGAGCGTCCACTGCTGAGGGGAGTCGGCGACCACGCCCCGGAGGGCGTCGAACCCGTGGTCGAAGTCGTGGTTTCCGGCCGTCTCGACGTGGGGCTCGACGGCCTCGAAGAAGTCAAGCGACTGGCGGCCGTCGGCGACCAGCGAGAGGACGCCCGGCCCCGTGTTGTCGCCCGAACCCGCGACGACCGCGTCGGGCCCGTACCGGTCGGCGAGCAGGCCGGCGACGCGGGCGACCCGTTCGGGCGTGTCGTAGGCGTTCTCGATGTCGGAGTAGTGGAGGAGACGGGGCGACATCCGTCGGATCGTCGTCTCCGCGAGCCATATCGTCTTCGGTGGCGCGCCAGTCGGTCACGGGACGGAGCCGCGGGTGCGAGTAGCGCACTCTCGTCGCCTGCCGACGGGGGGTCCGGTCGCTCGACTGCGCCTGCCACGGACGGAAGGACTTTGGGCGGCGTGGCCCTCTCGACGCACATGGAGACGAAGACCGGACCCGACGCGGAGACGCTGTACGTCGATACCGAGGACGCCGAGCGCGGGGCGGAGGGCCCCTTCTTCGTCGTCTACCGGACGCCCGACCGGGAGCGCCGCTGGGGCTACTTCTGCGGCAACTGCGACTCCTTCCGCACCGCGATGGACTCGATGGGACGGATCAAGTGCAACGACTGCGGCAACCTCAAGAAACCCGACGAGTGGGACGCCGCCCACGAGTGACGGTGGCCGGCGGTCGCCCCTCGTAATGCACCGCTACCGGCCGATAAGGGGACGTGCACGTTCCCAGCGACCGTGAACCGTAGGAACATTTATACCGAGTCCCGCGGTATCGATACACGAATGAGGGCTGTTACCAAGCACCTCGACGAGAAGGCCCGGTCGATCTTCGCAGACCTCGGATACACGGTGACCGACAGCGGCGGCGAGTACCTGGCCGAGCGCAAGTGGCGGAGCGTCCACGTCACACCGGCCGAGGAGTTCGACGAAGCGCCCGATTCCGGCGAGTACCGGTGTTTCGTCGCGTGGTCCGAGGACGTACCGGATCTGGAGCGCCGCCTGGAGGCGGCCGACCCGGACTACGAGTGGGCGATCATGGGCGTCGACGAGGACGGGGACTACGAGGTCGCCTGCCACCGCAACGCGGCCTGACCGGCCGCGGGGTTCTCCGCACACGAGCGCGGGCCGCCAGCATCACGTAGCCGACAGCGTTTCATTCCTGGAGTCGAGTCTGTGTGGGTAGCATGGCACAACGGGACCTGGGCGAGCTACTGACCGACACCCGCGTCAACGCCGGCGCCGCGTGGGCGCTGGTCGGCGTGTTCGGGCTGGTCTGTATCGAGAGCGCGGTGACGGGCGATCTACTGTGGGCCGCCTTCGCCGCGACCGTCGGAGCGGTGGTCGCGCTGCCGGCGCTGTTGGTGCGGAGTCCGCGCGCGATGCCGCCCGCCGAGGTCGTCCTGCTCGCGGGGCTGCCGGTCGTCGGCCGGGCCGTCGCGACGCTCCAGGTGACCAGCACCGTCGCGGTGTACCTCTCGATCGCCGCCTTCGCGCTGCTGGTCGCCGTGATCCTCCACACGTTCACGCCGGTCGAGATGAGCGTCGGCTTCGCCGTCCTGTTCGTCGTCGTCACGACGCTGGCCGCCGCGGGACTGTGGGCGCTCGCCCGCTGGGGCTCCGACGTACACCTTGGGACGACGCTGTTGCTCGACCCCGGGGCCGACGGCGTCCTCACCGACGCCGACCTCGAAGCGATCGAGCACGAACTGATGGTCGAGTTCGTCGGCTCCGGGATCGCGGGGCTGGTCGCCGGGTTGTTCTTCCAGTTCTACGTCCGGCGGCGAGCGGTGACCGAGTTCCGCCTCGGGGAGGGTGCGGCGTGAGACTTCGCGACCGCCTCGGTATCTCCGTGCGCCGCCAGCGCCAGCTCACCTGGCTGATGGAGGTGGTCATGCTCGGCGTCTTCCTCTACGGCGTCTGGGACGTCAACGTCAAGATCATCGCCAACGCCGGCGTGGCACTGCTCATCGCGCAGTTGGTGCCGATACTCGAACGGGACTACGGCGTTCCGCTCGACGCCGGGCTGACGCTGTGGATCACCAGCGCCGTCTTCCTCCACGCCTTCGGGACGATCGGCACCGGCGGTCAGAGCTTCTACGCCTCGATCGACTGGTGGGACCACATGACTCACGCGCTGTCCTCGTCGGTCGTCGCCGGCGTCGGCTACGCCACCGTCCGCGCGCTCGACGAACACTCCGACCAGATCAGCCTCCCGCCGCGGTTCGTCTTCGTCTTCATCCTCCTGTTCGTCCTCGCCTACGGCGTCTTCTGGGAGATCCTCGAGTTCACCATCGGCCAGGTCGCCGCCCTGCTCGGCACCGACTCCGTGCTCACCCAGTACGGCCTCGAGGACTCGCTGTGGGACCTCATCTACAACACCCTCGGGGCCGTCGTCGTCGCGACGTGGGGGACCGCCCACCTCAACGACATCACTCGCTACATCGAGGAGCGGTTCGAACAGCGGGCCGCCTGAGCGACCGCGGTCGACCCCGCACCGACCGCTCCGATCGACCGCTCCCGTCGCTCACTCTGTCACTCGGGCGAAGTTTTTGTACCGTGCGACCGTATCCCACGTCGCGATGGTGTTCAAGAAGATAACGCTGATCGGGACGAGTAGCGAGAGCTTCGACGAGGCGGTCGACGACGCCGTCGATCGCGCCGAGGAGACGCTCCAGAACGTCAAGTGGATCGAGGTCGAGGAGATGGGCGTCGAGGTCGCCAGCGTCGAGGGGCGGGAGTACCAGGCCGAGGTCGAGGTGGCGTTCGAACTCGAAGACTAGGTCCGGAAACTCTCGCCGCAGCCGCACTCGCTGACGACGTTGGGGTTCTCGACGTGGAACCCTTCGCCCTGCAGCCCGCCCTCGAAGTCGAGCACCGACCCCTCGACGTAGTCGATGCTCGCCGGATCGACGAACACGCGCAGCCCGTGGTGTTCGTGGACGGTGTCGTCTTCGTCGGGTTCGAACTCGAAGCGCATCCCGTAGGACAGCCCCGCACAGCCGCCCTGCTGGACGAACAGCCGCAGCCCCGCCACGTCGGTGTCCATGTCTTCGTCGTCCAGCAGCGAGACGGCCTCCTCGGCGGCCGCCGCCGTGACCTCGATGTCCTCCCCGCCCGGGTCGGGGTCGGCCTCCGTCGTGGAACTCATACACGTGGGTTCCGTCCCGAACGTGTTAACCCTGACGGCGGGCGAGCCGCTGGCGGTGACCGCCTCCGGGAGTACCCGCCCCGACGCACCGGGCTACAGGCGTTTCTGGAAGATGTACTCGGTCGCCGTGGTGCCCTCGAAGTCGGTCTCCTGTTCGTCGACGCGTTCGAAGCCGACCGCCTCGTAGAAGGCGATCCCGCGGTCGTTGTCGGCCAGCACCTCCGCCTCGTAGGCGGTCACGTCCCGGTCGTACAGCGCCTGTTCGATCTCCGCGAGGAGGTTCCGGGCGATCCCCTCGCGCCAGTGGTCGGGATCGACGTAGAGCCGATACACCTGGTGGACCCGCCGGGGCGGGTGCGGGCCGGCGTGCGCGTAGCCGACGACCTCGCCGTCGGCGGCGGCGACGAAGAAGTCCTGGGCCTCGTGTTCGACCCCGGCCTCGATGGCGTCGTCCCCGTACCACTCGTCGAGCATCGTCTCGACCGTCTCCGCACCGAGGATGTCGTCGTAGGCGGTGTGCCACGCGTCGTCGGCGACCCGCTGAATGCCGGCCACGTCGCCGACGTTCGCCGGCCGATAGCGTACGTCCCCTGTCATGCACGACCGAACGAAGCTATCGCAGAAAGACCTGACGACCCGCGTCGCGGCCACACCCGCGACTGCCCCGGTAATCCGGCGCTACTCGTCGGACTGCTCCGTGTCGCCACCGCCCTCGAAGCGCGCGTCGACGCTGTGGGCGTGGGCCTCCAGCCCCTCGGCGTTCGCCAGGGTCGTCACGGTGTCGCGGAGGTCGCCCAGGGCGCCCTCGGAGAGGCGCTGAACGGTCGTCGACCGCAGGAAGGTGTCGACGGAGAGCCCGCCGGTCACCCGGGCTTTCCCGTTGGTCGGGAGGACGTGGTTCGTCCCCGTGGCGTAGTCGCCGGCGGCGACGGGGCTGTAGGGCCCGAGGAAGGCGCTGCCGGCGCTGGGGATGCGGTCGAGCAGCGCCTCGGCGTCGTCGGCCTGGATCGAGAGGTGTTCCGGTGCGTACTCCTCGGCAAACAGCACGGCCTCGGGCATCGACCGCGCGAGGAACACGCCGCTGGCGTCCCGGTCGAGGGCCGCGCGGATCGTCTCCTCGCGGTCCCGTCCCGCGGCGTGGTCGTCGACCGCGGCGGCGACGGCGTCGGCGGTCGCCTCGTCGTCGGTGACGGCGACGACGGAACTCGTCTCGCCGTGTTCGGCCTGCGCGACGAGGTCGGACGCGACCAGCGAGGGGTCGGCCGTCTCGTCGGCGACGACGAGCACCTCGCTCGGACCCGCGAGGAAGTCGATCTCCACGTCGCCACGGACTTCGGCCTTGGCGGCGGTGACCCACTGGTTGCCCGGCCCGACGACCTTCTGGACGGCGTTTATCGTCTCGGTCCCGTAGGCGAGCGCGGCGACGGCCTGGGCGCCGCCGACCTGGTAGACGGCGTCGGCCCCGGCCGCCTCGACGGCCGCCAGCGTCACCGGATTGATCTCCTCGGCCGGCGGCGTCGCGACGGCGACGTGTTCGACGCCCGCGACGACAGCCGGGATGACGCCCATCAAGACGCTGGAGGGGTAGGCCGCGGTCCCGCCGGGGGCGTAGACGCCGACGGTGTCGAGCGGGCGGAACCGGCGGCCGAGTTCGCGGCCGTCGAACGCCTCGGTCCAGTCCTCGGGCAACTGGCGCTCGTGGAACTGGCGGATGTTGGCCGCCGCGTCCTCGATGGCCGCGCGCGTCTCCTCGTCGACCGCCTCGGCGGCGCGCTCGACGCGGTCGGTCACGTCCACGTTGCCGACTTCGACGCCGTCGATCTCCCGCGAGAGCTCCCGGAGCGCGGCGTCGCCCTCCGACCGGACGCGGTCGACGATGTCGCGGGCGTCGTCGCGGACGGCGTCGACTCCCGCGTCCCGGTCGAACAGCGCCGCTCGCTCGCCGGGGTCCAGCGCGTCTACCCGTCGTACGTTCATGCCGAGCCCTTGCCGCGACTGGCCCATACGACTTGCTATCGCGGGCGGGCGAACGTCGACGACCGCGCCGAACGTCGAACGGCCGGGGAACGGTCACCCCTGCAAGTACCACCAGGCGGTGACGACGACGATCATGAACAGCCCGCCGAGGAAGAAGGCGACCGCGGGGTCGGCCAGCAGGGCGTCGCTCCCCGCCACCTGCCGGGCGCCGTCGACCGTCTCCGCCGGGACCTGCGTGGCGGTGTCGAGGGTGATCGTCCCCGAGTCCATGCCCGTCTCGGTCGGTGTCGGCGACGGCGGCTCCGTCGTCGTGGGGGTCGGCTGGGGCGTCGCCGTCGCGGTGGGCGTCGAAGTTGCGGTCGGTGTCGCCGCGGGCGTGGGAGTCCCAGCCGGCGTCGGACTCGGAGTCCCCGCCGGCGTCGGGGACGGGGTGCCGGCGGGGGAGGGGGTCGCGGACGGCGCCCCCGTCGCGGCCGGCGTCGACTGCGTCGCGGTCGCCGGGTCGGGCGTCGGGCTCGCGGTGGCCCCGCCCGCGTCCGTCGCCGTGTCCTCCCCGCCGAAGATCCCGATTTCGCCGCCCTCCGTCGTCGTCGATGTCCCCGCGCCGTCTCCCGGTTCCGTCCCGGTGACGCCGCCGTCGCCGCCAGAGCCACCGGCGTCGACGCCGTCACCGCCGCTCGCGCCGTCACCGCCCGTCGCCGCGCCACCGCCGTCCCCGCCGTCGCCAGCGCCGCGCTCGCCGCCGGACTGCGAGCCCATCCCGAACGAGACGCCGTAGTCGCCGAGGCTCGCACCGGACTCGCCGAACAGCCGTCGAACTGCGAGACTCGCGACGGCGAGCAGCCCGACCGAACCCAGCAGGCGGGTCAGCGCGGTCTTCAGTCGCGAGCGGTCGTGTTCCCGGCCGGCGAAGAGGACGAGCGCCTCGCTCGCCGGCGCGTAGATGGTCATCTCCGTGCCCTTCTCGGAGTAGCCCTCGCCGGCGGGCTGGATCAGCTCGGCGTCTTCCAGGCGCTCGACGTGGTAGTGAACGTTCTGGAGCGAGGTCCCGACTTCGTCGCGGATCTCCGGCGGGGTCTTCGGGTCTTCGTACAGCGTCGCCAGGATCTTCCGTGCGGTGTCCGACGAGAGCGCGGACAGCGCCTCCTCCGTCGCCTCGTCGTCGAGGTCGAGGACTCGCGGCTCGTCGGGCGTCCGCGTCGGCTCCGACTTGAACGGCAGCAGACGACCCATTGCCCTAGCACAGATGGGCGACCATAATGGGCTTTCCCAAAAGACAAAAACTCGTTTGAAGCACTAACCGCGACTGGCGACGCCCAGCGCTCGTTATCGGTAGAGTCGCGAGAGTATGTGCAACGACGACAGAACCACGGCGACCCCTACCTCGCCGATCAGCACGAACAGCAACGCGACCGACCGCTCGGCCGGCGGCAGGACGACCGCGTAGACGTACCAGCCGGTCCCGACCGCCAGCGAGAGGAAGATCACGTGGACCAGGAGCCACGGTCCGAGCCGGCGGAGCGCGGCGAGGGCGCGCCGAGTCACCGGGTCCGGCGACCGACCGGCGCTCGGGCGGTCATCGGTGACCTCCCAAAAGCTGGTCGTGGCGTACGAGCCCGTCGACGACCGCCGACGCCGCCGCGTCCCGTCGGTCGCCTTCCCCGCCGCCGCGCCGGATCCGGTCGCCCCGGTGTCGGTACCGCCCGGGGTTTCGCGGTTCGTCGTGCCCTCGCCACTGCTCGACGCTTCGCTGTCGTCGGGCCCCGTCGAATCCGACGAACCGGGACCGACGCCCGAATCCGTCGAACGGTCGCTCGCCGTCTCACCCGTCGTTCCGTCACCACCGTCGTCGGTACTCGACGCCGTAGCGTTCCGCGACTGGGACGACCCCGACCGGCGGGCGCGGTCGGTCCGCGTCCGTCGCCCCGCCCGTCGTCCGCCCCCGCGAGTCGCGGACCGCCGGTTCGCCTCGGCTCGCCCGGCCCACGTCCCGGTCGACCCGCTCCGTGACGAACCGGCGGTCCCGTCGCGGTTGCGACTCCGATCCGCCGCCGCGTCGCCGGCGCCACTCGCCACGTCGTCGGAGCTACTCACCCCGTCGTCGGAGCTACTCACCCCGTCGTCGGAGCTACTCACCCCGTCGTCGGAGTCGCTCGCCTCGGTCGTCGACTCGCGAGTCGACGACGTGGACGGTTCCGGCGACGGCTCGGTCGCCCAGAGCGTCGAGTCGCCGTGAGAACTGACGTACGCTCGATGGCCGAGACGGTCGTATCGGGCGCGTTCGGCCGCGTCGAGGAGCGTCTCCTTCGCGGCGGTCAGCCGCTTGAACCGTTCGGCGGCGTCGGGGTCGGCGCTCACGTCCGGGTGGTGCTCCTTGACGCGCTCACGGTAGGCGGCGCGGATCGCTTCGTCGTCGGCGTCGGGTCCCACCCCGAGGACGCCGTAGAACGTCCTGCTCATACACCCAGTGACGGTTTCGCCCCGTTCTTTCGGCTTCACCTACAAGTAAGTTGCTACCGGCGGAGCGAGCGACGGCCAGAGAATCCCGCGAGTTCGACTCCGCCACACATCGGGGTCCGGAACGCGGACGCTACGACTCGGTCCGCCGACCGCCGTCGGCCACCGCGCGGCGCTCCGACGCGGTCGTCCGACCGGTCTCGCCCAGTTCGGGGTGGCAGTCCTCGCAGACCCACGCGACCGTCCGGTGGGTCATCGTCTCCGTCCGCTCGCGTCGGCGCCACGCTCGGAATACGTCCTCGCCGCAGTGGTCACATTCTACCATCGTACTCCAATGTGTGTGGAACGTTCACATATAGCTTGCCCTGAAACGGGTATAGACGCCCGGGGAGTGGTAAGATACCCTTATACGCCTGGGAGGTGCGAGGCGTCGACGGTCGTCGGTCCTGGGAGTCCGTCCGTGAGAGGGGATCGCTTTTGATGCGGACGGGCGTACAGGCGGGCACGAATGGCAACGAGTGAACGGTCTCCGCTTCGAACGGTCGTCGCGCTGGTCTCCGCCCTCGGCCTCGGCGGCGGCGGGCTGGCGTTCGGGTTCGTCCTCGCCTCCCTCGCGGCCGCCGTACTGACGCTCGGCCTGGGTATCGACATCTCGCCGGCGGCGGTGATCGTCCTGAGTCTCGTCTTCGTCCAGGGCGTGGGCTGTGCCGGCGTCGCGTTCGCGTACCTCGAACTCCGGCCGACCGTCGCACCGAAGATCAGGTCGCTCCTCGGGTTCGATGGCGTCCCCGGCCCGTTCGACATCGGTGTCGATCTGCCTGACCTGCGCGGGGCCGCCGTCGTCGTCGGCGGCTACGTCCTCGCGCTCGGCGCCGCGTTCACCGGATCGATCCTCGTCACGCTCCTCCAGGTCGACACCGGTACCAACCAGGCCGCCGAGATCGGGATGCAGAACCCCGAAGTCCTGCTGATCCTGATCCCCGCGTCGATCCTGGTCATCGGCCCCGGCGAGGAGTTGCTCTTCCGCGGCGTCGTCCAGGGACGACTCCGCGAGGTGCTGGGCCCGATCGCCGGTATCCTCCTCGCGAGCGCCGTCTTCGCCGGCCTCCACTGGTTCGCGCTGACCGGCGGCTCGGCGGCGGGCAACTTCGTCGCGCTGGGCATCCTCGTCGGCCCGGCCCTGGTCTTCGGAGCGGCCTACGAACTCACGGACAACATCGTCGTGCCCGCCCTGATCCACGGGATCTACAACGCGACGCTGTTCACGCTCCTCTACGTCGTGGTCGCGTTCGGCGACCAGCTGCCCGACACGCAGAACGCGACCTCGGCGGTGCTCGCGCTGCTCTGACCGGCGACCGCCTCACAGCGCCGACAACGCGAAAAACAGCGGCGGATACACGCCGAGCACCGTCGCGCTGATGACCCCTATGAGCGCGGTCGCCTGGTCCGCGTCGTCGGCGATCCGACCGGTGTAGGTCGTGTACGCCGAGTAGAGGCCGACGAGCGAGAGCAACAGCGTCGCGGTCTGTCCCAGGGCGCCCCAGCGGCCGACCGTCGCGAGCGCGTAGCCGAGCCCGACGAACAGCCCCCCGCTCAGGGCGGCGAACACGCCCGATTCGAACACCGGTTCGGGCGGGTCGTCCTCCCCCTCCCTCGGCGGCGGCTCGTAGTGGCGGCGCGTGACGACCGCGACGGCGCCCGCCCCGAACAGTGAGACGACCGCGATCGCCGCGGTCTCCGGGTCGACTTGCATGGGCCCGTTGTTCGAGATCCCCTGCCTTAACGGTAGGTCACTCGCGACGGCGCGGTCGCTGTCCGTCGTGGCAGTGTCGCCCGGAACACTAACGACCGACATCATCCCAGGCGGCGTGCCGGGTCAGCCGGGAAACCCTCGTGCCGGGCGGGTGGCGCGGTAGCGCCACCAGTTGCCGAAGCGGCGGTAGCCGCTGAGGCGGGTCGCCCGATCGGGCGACCGATTGCCGAAGCATTCGCGACCCCTCGGCTGGTCGGCGCTTACGGCGCCACTCGGTGTCGCGTGCCCGGGTTCGCCGCGCTGTCATCGCTCCCGTCCGGGTACGCTCGGGCGGGGACTAAAGGCACGCATCCGCTCTAGACGACCGGGACGATTAAACACTCCGCACCGTCGCGGGGAATCGGCCCGGATCCGCGCGCCGCGTCGCCATGACAAGCACTAAGTTTAGGTTTGCCTAATCCAGTCCCGATGAGCGCGAGCGAGGACGGTGGCACCGACCGGACGCCGAGCGAGCGGGTCGACGTGTGCGTCGTCGGCGCGGGACCGGCGGGTGCGCTGGTGGCGAACCGGCTCGCTCGCCGCGGTCACGAGGTCGTCGTCCTCGAAGCGGGGCCGCGATTCGACGCCGCCGACCGTCGGGAGCGGATGGAGCGGGCCATCCGGCCGGCGCACGGTCAGCTGTCGGTCTGGGAGATGGGCGGCGAGCGCGACGCCCACAGTTCGAGCGGCGAGCGGTTCTACCCGCTGAACGCGATGCGGGTGAAGGGTGTCGGCGGGTCGACGCTGCACTGGCAGGGGATGGTGATGCGCATGCACGAGTCCGACTTCGAGCGTCGGAGTCGCGACGGCGTCGGCGCCGACTGGCCGATCGGCTACGAGGACCTGCGACCCTACTACGCCGAGGCGGAGTCGGCGCTGGGGGTGGCCGGGGCGTCGGACAACCCCTTCGCGCCGCCCCGCGAGGAGCCCCATCCGCTGCCGGCGTTCCCGCCCTCCTACAGCGACTCGCTGTTCGCCGAGGCCTGCGAGGAACTGGGGATCGCGACCCACTCCGTGCCGAACGCCCGCAATTCCGAGGGCTACGACGGGCGCGGGCAGTGCGTCGGCTACGGCACTTGCCAGCCCGTCTGCCCCTCCGGCGCGAAGTACAGCGCCGACCACACCGTCGAGGCGGCCGAGGACGCGGGCGCACGCGTCGTCGACCGCGTCCCGGTCCAGCGTCTGGAGACGGAGCGGAGCGGCGAGCGCGTCGAGGCGGCGGTCTACGCCGCACCCGACGGGACCGAACACCGACAGGAGGCGCGACAGTTCGTCCTCGCCGCCGGCGGGGTGGAGATCCCGCGCCTGCTCCTGCTGTCGAAGTCCGAGGCACATCCCGACGGGCTGGCGAACGCCAGCGGGCTCGTCGGCCGGTACTTCATGGAACACCTGTTCGCCGGGACCGGCGGGACGCTCGACCGGCCGACCCGGCAGAACCACGTCGGGTTCAACACGACGGAGACCCACCAGTTCTACGACAACGACTTCGAGGGCGTCGGGCCGATCAAACTGGAGTTCCTCAACTACGCCGGCCCCTCTCCGGTAGCGCAGGCGCTGGCCGCCGACGAGTGGGGCGACGACCTGCTCGACTCGCTGCGGGAGTCATACGGCACCCACGTCGCGATGGGTGGGCTGGTGGGACAACTCCCGCGGAAGGCCAACCGGGTCGCGCTTGACCCGTCGACGACCGACGACCACGGCAACCCCGTGCCCGACGTTCGGTGGTCGCTGGATGACCGCACGCGGCAGACGCTCGCGAAGGCCACCGATATCCAGGGGCGCGTGATGGACGAACTCGGCGTCGACGTGGGCTGGACGGTGGGACCGGAGAACACGGGGCCGGCGGCTCACCACATGGGGACGACGCGGATGGGAACCGACCCCGGGTCCAGCGTCGTGAACCCGCGGTTGCGGACGCACGACGTGGGGAACCTCTCGGTGGCGTCGTCGTCGGTGTTCGTCACCAGCGGCGCGGTGAACCCCACGCTCACCATCGCCGCGCTCGCGCTGAAAGCGGCGGATCACGTGGACGAAGCCCTCTGAGAAGCCGTAGGACGGTCGGGGACTCAGACGTACCCGGACGCGAGCAGGCCGCCGACGACGAGGAGGGCGGCCGCGACGACGGATCCGGCGAGGAAGAACGGGCGAGCGTCGCGGGCGGGCTGGCGGACCTTCTTCCGGTCGAAGCCGTCGGCGAGCTTGCTCGACCCGACCTCGACGAGGCCGGCGAGGACGAACCACAGCGCGACCATCGTCAGGACGAGGTGCCCGCGGGGCGTCCCGGTCAGCGACTCGACGGTGTAGCGGCCGGTCCCGCCGGCCATGTGACCGCCCGAGGCGAGCAACACGAGCGCGCTCGCTCGCGAGATCCACCGCAGTTTCTCGACGACTGTCCGGAGCGGTTCGGCGTTGGCGGTGCCGTCCTGGGCGGTGGGCAGGATACCGACGGTGACGAAGACGACGCTCCCGGTCCACACCCCGCCGAAGACGAGGTGCAGGACGTACATCGCCATATCCAGCGCAGACATGTGCGACCGGGAGGACGCGACTCACTTGAACGTACTCACTTCCGGCGGTTCGCGGGCCGCGGTCGGCCGTCGGTCCGAAGGGTGTCCCTGGCCACGGTGTCACGCCGTGTGAGCACGCTTAAGACGCGGCCGACGTTCCTGTTCGGTATGGAACCACGGGACCTCTCCGACCACACCGTCTACCGCGCCGGGAGGGGCATCGAGGAGGTGGCCCGCGAGCTCGGGCTCGACCCCGACGACCTCGTCAAGCTCTCCTCCAACGAGAACCCCTTCGGCGCGAGCCCGAAGGCCGTCGAGGCCGTCCGCGAGCACGCCGACCGCGTCTCGTCGTACCCCAAGTCCGCCCACACCGACCTCACCGAGAAGGTCGGCGACCGCCACGGGCTGGCGCCCGAACAGATCTGGCTGACCCCCAGCGGCGACACCGCGCTCGACAACATCGCCCGGGCGTTCATCGAACCGGGCGACCGCGTGCTCGTCCCCGCGCCGGGGTTCGCCTACTACCCGATGTCCGCCCGCTACCACCACGGCGAGGTCGACGAGTACCGCCTGGAGAAATCGGCGGCGTTCGCCCAGACGCCCGAGACCGTCCTCGACGCCTACGACGGCCACCGGATCGTCTACGTCACCAGCCCGCACAACCCGACCGGCTCGGAGATGTCCCTCGACGACCTCCGGACCGTCGCCGAGGAGACCGACGAGGAGACGCTCGTCGTCTACGACGAGGCCTACATCGAGTTCACGGACTCGCCCTCGGCGATCGACCTCGTCGAGGAACGCGAGGACGTGGCGCTCGTCCGCACGTTCTCGAAGGCCTACGGCCTCGCGGGGATGCGCCTGGGCTACGCCGTCGCGCCCACCGAGTGGGCAGACGCCTACGCCCGCGTGAACACGCCCTTCGGGGTCACCGAACTCACGTGTCGCGCCGGCCTCGCCGCGCTCGACGACGACGACCACGTCGAGACGACCGTCGAGACCGCGAAGTGGGCCCGCGAGTACATGCACGAACACCTCGACGCGAAGACCTGGGAGAGCGGCGGCAACTTCGTCCTCGTCGAGGTGGGGGACGCGACCGCGGTCGCCGACGCCGCCCAGCGGGAGGGCGTCATCGTCCGCGACTGCACCTCGTTCGGCCTCCCCGAGTGCATCCGGATCACGTGCGGAACGGAGGAAGAGACCCGCCGCGCCGTCGAGACGATCAACGGGATCCTCGCGGAGGCCTCCGCCTGATGGCGAGCGAGGAGTCGCCGGGAGGCCGCGACTGATGCGCGTCGCCGTGACCGGGACGCCCGGGACGGGGAAGACGACCGCGGTCGAGCGGCTCGCGGACGCCGGGGGACCCGTCTCCGAGATGGCCGTCGAGCATCTCAACGACGTGATCCGCGAGGAGGACTTCGTGGTGGAGCACGACGAGGAGCGCGACTCCGCCGTCGCGGACATCGAGGCGGTCGCCGACTACCTCGACGGTCGCGACGACGTGCTCTTCGAGTCGCATCTGGCTCACCACTTCGACGCCGACCGCGTGGTGGTCCTGCGTTGTCACCCCGAGGAGCTGGACCGGCGGCTGACCGACCGCGGCGAGCCCGCAGCGAAAGCCGAGGAGAACGCCGAGTCGGAGGCGCTGGACGTGATCCTCTCCGAGGCGGTCGAGCGCCACGGCGCGGAGCGCGTCTACGAGGTCGACGCGACGGATCTGGACCCGGACGGTGTCGCGGCGGCTATCGAGGCGGTCGTCGCGGGCGAGCGCGAGCCCCAGGCCGGTACAGTTTCGTTCCTCGACTATCTATGACCGAACCCAGATGACGCTGGACAGGCTCCGCCCCGCGGTGAACGGTGCCGTCGCGCCGTCGGTGACGCTGGCCAAGCGCGTCGGTCTGACGCCCAACGGGGTGAGCGTGCTCGCTCTCGCGCTGGCGCTTCTCGGCGCCGCGGCCTTCGCCGTCGCGCCGCGCCGCGATCCGCTCCTCTACCTCGGCGGTGCGGTCGCGGTGGCGCTCAACGGCTGGCTCGACCTGGTCGACGGCGAACTCGCCCGGGAGACGGGCACCGGGAGCGACGCGGGCGACCTGCTCGACCATGTCCTCGACCGCTACGCGGACATCGCGATGATCTCCGGACTCGCGACCGGTCTGGAAGCCTACGCCCTGGGTCTGGCCGCCGTCACCGGCGTCCTGATGACCTCGTATCTCGGGACGCAGGCCCAGGCGGTCGGCCTCGACCGCGTCTACGGCGGGCTCGTCGGCCGCGCCGACCGGCTGGCGCTGGTCGTCGCCGTCGGCGCCGTCGCCGCGTTCGTCACGGAGCCGATCTCGGGGCTGACCGTGGTGGGCTGGCTCCTCGTCTTCTTCGCCGTCGTCGGCCACTTCACGGCGCTCCAGCGGTTCTACTACGCGATGAAGGCGCTCTGACTTACGGACGAACGGCGCCGACCGAGCAGAGACGCCCGCGTCTCGGTCGGGACGACACGACCGCCGACCGATAATTTATCCCCTCGCCGAGCGACCGTCGGGTAATGACGGTTACCGCCGAGTTCGTCATCCGCTCGCCGTCGCTCCCGCTCACGGACTTCGCGGCGTCGCTGCCGTCGAGCCGGTTCGAGTGCGAGCACGGGCTCTGTCTCAAGCGAGACTGCGACGTGTTCGTCGTCCACGTCGACCCAGACGACGGCGTCTCCGAGGACGACCTCGCGTCGCTCGAAGCGGTCGTCGAGACGACGGCGCTCGGGCGGCGAGACGGCAGGGACGTCTATCGGCTCACCGTGGAACTGGGGGCGGTCGCCGAGGCGTTCGCCCCCGAACGGTTCACCGCGGTCGAGGTCGAGCCCGTCGTCGTCACGCCGGAGGGATGGTACGAGAAGAAGCTCTTCGAGAGCTACGACGAGCTCGACGGGATCCGGACGCGGTTCGAAGACCACGAAATCTCGATGGAGATCGTCTCCGTCACGCAGGACGCCGACTCGACCGACGAGTCGCCGCAGTACGGACTGACCGACCGGCAGTACGAAGCCCTGACGCTCGCCATCTCGCGGGGTTACTACGAGAGCCCGCGCCAGATCACGGCCGAGGAGCTCGCCGAGGAGATGGGCATCTCGCAGCCGTCGATGTCGAGTCTCCTCCGCCGCGGCGAGCGCCAGCTCCTCTCCTCGACGCTCGAACCTCACGACCGGCTGAACGCGCTCTCCTCGTAGGTCGGTACCTGCGGTACTGGCCCTCGAAGCGTCCGACGACCGTCGGTCCCCGGAGGCGACTGTTCGGTGGCCGTCGGGTCGTCTCGTCGGCCCGTATAAACGCCCTATCCATACAGGATCGATCCTATGCGCTATAGGTCCGGCAGTTACGCTGCATACAGAACATGAAGGCAGCAGTGTACGGCGGTCCCGGCGACATCCGCATCGAAGAGCGGGACGACCCCGAGGTCGAAGCACCGACCGACGCGGTCGTTCGAATCACACACACCGCTATCTGCGGGTCGGACCTGTGGTTCTACCGCGGCGAAGAGGAACACGAAGTCGGGGCCCCGGTCGGTCACGAACCGATGGGGATCGTCGAGGCGGTCGGCGAGGACGTCCGCCACGTCAGACCCGGCGACAGGGTCTTCGCGCCGTTCTCGATAAGCTGCGGCGAGTGCGAGTTCTGCCGCAAGGGGCTCCACACGTCGTGTCTCTCCGGCGGGTTCTGGGGCCCACACGGCGAGGCGGGCGCGCAGGCCGAGAAGCTGCGGGTCCCCCAGGCCAACGGCACGCTCGTGCGCGTTCCCGACCGGTACGCCGACGACGAGGACGCCCTCGAAGCGTTGCTCCCGCTGACCGACGTGATGGCCACCGGCCACCACGCGGCGGTCAGCGCGGGCGTCGAGGCCGGCGACACGACCGTCGTCGTCGGCGACGGCGCCGTCGGCCTCTGCGGCGTCCTCGCGTCGCGTCGGCTCGGTGCCGAGCGTATCGTGGCGGTGGGCCACCACGAGGACCGACTCGAACTCGCGCGGGAGTTCGGCGCGACCGACGTCGTCTCCGCCCGCGGTGACGAGGGGGTCGAAGCGGTCCGGGGACTCACCGACGGCGGCGCGAATCGGGTCCTCGAATGCGTCGGCGCGGCATCGGCGCTGGAGACCGCCGCGCGAGTGGTCCGTCCCGGCGGGAACATCGGCTACGTCGGCGTCCCACACGTCGATAGCGGCGACTTCGTCGAGCAGCTGTTCTTCAAGAACGCCTCGTTCACCGGTGGTCCCGCGACCGTCCGGGCCTACGCCGAGGAGCTCATGGCGGACGTACTGCAGGGCACGCTCGACCCGTCGCCGATATTCACGGAGACCGTCGACCTCGACGGCGTCCCTGCGGGCTATCGAGCGATGGACGAGCGGGAGGCGGTGAAAGTCATGGTGAAGGTCGATGGATAGCGCACCGACGGGGACCCGGCGCAAGCTTCACTCGTTAGCACACCCAACGGAACGGAACGATGGTTGACACTGACCACGAGGCGCCGTCGCCGGTCGAGTACCGGAACTTCGACGACAAGGTCGCCTTCGTCACCGGAGCCGCGAGCGGCATCGGCCGCGCGACCGCACTGGCGTTCGGGCGGCAGGGCGCCAACGTGGTCGTCGCGGACGTGGCCGAGGACGACAACCGGGAGACAGCGGAGCTAATCGAAGAGGAAGGCGGGCGCGCCCTCGCCGTCGGCTGCGACCTGCGGAAGTCCGAGGAGGTGCAGGCGGCGATAGAGACGACGCTCGACGAGTTCGGGCGCCTCGACTTCGCCTGCAACAACGCCGGCGTCGAGCAGGGCCCCGAGAAGACGCACGAACTGGACGACGACGAGTGGGACCGCATCGTCGACACCGACCTGCGCGGGGTGTTCCTGTCCATGAAGTACGAGATCCCGGCGATCCTGGACGGTGGCGGCGCGGTCGTCAACGTCTCGTCCGGTGCCGGGATCAGTGGGTTCCCCGGGAGCGCGTACGGCGCCGCGAAACACGGTGTCGTCGGGCTCACGAGGTCGGCCGCGCTGGAGTACGCCCAGACGGACCTCCGCATCAACGCCGTCTGTCCCGGGATCGTCGACACGTCGATGATGGACCGGTTCACCGGCGATACCGAGGAGGGTCGACAGGAAGTGATCGCTCAGGAACCGATCGGACGAATGGGGCGGCCAGCGGAGATCGCCGACGCGGTCCTCTGGCTGTGTTCGGACGCCGCGTCGTTCGTCCTCGGGCACGCGATGGTCGTCGACGGCGGTCAGACTGTGTAACTCATGAACGTGACACGCATCTCAACGGACGACAGGGACGAAACGGACCACCCCGTGCAGGTGGGGACCCCGCTGCTCTCGGACGGCGTCGAGAGCGCGTTCGACGGGACCGCCGCGCGGGCGGCGGAAGTGACCTTCCGACCGGGAGAACGAACCAAGTTCCACGCCCACGAGGGGGTCCAGATCCTCTACGTCACCGAGGGAACCGGCGTCGTGGGCACCCGCGAAGGCGAACGCGAGGTCTCGGAGGGCGACCTGGTCGTCTTCGAACCCGGAGAGGAGCACTGGCACGGGACCGGCGAGGACGCCGATTCGGTATTCAGCCACGTCTACTTCCTCGCAGAACCGGACGACGCCGAACTAGCGATACAGGAAGCGCCCGAAACCGAATAGCGACCCGCCGCGTTCGTCACCGAACCGTTCTCGGGGCTGACGGTGGTCGGCTGGCTCCTCGTCTTCTTCGCCGTCTCGGCCACTTCACGGCGCTCCAGCGGTTCTACTACGCGACGAAGGCGCTGTGAGCGACTGCTGACGACCACGGGAGATACGTACCGGTTCGACGCCGACTACTTTCACGGCCGGAAAACCACTTTCACCCGCGGGACGGCGCGGCGGTCACCCGCGAAATTCGGCGTTCACTTTCACTCCGGAGGTGCGGCTAACGGCTTTTGTACAGGGGTCGCTGGTCGGAGGTATGACGGCGAGCGAGTACGCGGACGACGGCACGGCAGGTGACGGTTCGGTGGGAGACCGTCGCCCGGTGCCAGCCGAGGGATCGGACGACGAGGACCCGCCGTGGCATGGGCGCCGGTGGACGACCATCGTGCTGGAGGAGTACGGTGGCGGCTGGCGGGCGACCCAGACGGGCGTCGCCGCGGAGGGCCACGGCGACACCGCCGCGGACGCCGCCGCGGCGTACTGCCGCCGGATCGCTGAGACCGGCGACCGACGGTCGGCCGATGCGAGCGACGAAAGAGCGGAAGACGACACCGCGGACGCGGGAGCGGCGGTCGAGGGCCCGGGAGGGTGCGATGGCTGACGCGGCGCGGCCGGGTTCGCGGGTGGTGTATCGGTGTCGCGCCTGCGGGTTCGAGTTCGGGGTGGGGACCGGCGGAACGGTCCCGTGCCCGCGCTGTGGCTGTATCGGCGACCACGACCGGACGGAGACGCTCGCGGGGGCGACGGATGGTGGCCCCTGAGGACCTGGCGGACCTGCTCACCGAACCCTACCGGGTGGCCTGTCCGAACGGACACACGGCGCTGAAACCCGCGACGACGACGCCCAGCGCCTACTGCCGGACCTGCGCCGAGTCGTATCACGCGACCGAACTGGTCGACAGACGGATCGACTCCTGCAAACCGTACCGCAACGGGAACGGTTAAGTATGTGTGGCAATAACATACAGGTGGAGCCATACGGGGCTCCCGACGTGAATCAGCGTCGTGAACTCCCGGAACATTGGCACCGTGCACGAACAAGCGGGCGACTCGCGACGGGTCCTGGCCACCCCGTCGCACCTCGAGGCTTTTATCGATGTCATTCGGTGAGAGCGGCCGGTATTGCGTCGCGAGTTACGCGCGGGAACTGCACGAACAGCGGTGCGTCCGCGCCCACAGGTGAACGGCCGACTGAAGACGGCGTGAGAGGGGCGACTCGCTCGATTCGTGGCGTTCGCGCTGGTCGCGGACACGAGTCGGTCGGCGTTCGGTGCGGCTGTCGCCGTCTCGGAAGCGCCTCCCGTGTCCGCTCCGAGCACCGCTGTGAAACCAGCTCGGACGCCCCGGACCCCTCGGCCAGTAACTCTATTGGGGAGGACGGAAACGGGAGTGTGTGAACGGACGCTGGGGCGCTCGCGGAGTCTCGGAGAACGCCGTCCTCCTGGCGATGGCGCTGGCGGCGCTGCTGCTGGCGATGTCGGTGGTCGCGTCCATCTCGGGCGGGCCGACCGACCCCGACCGGCCGCGGGCGAGTTTCGTCTTCGAGCCCAACGGGACGGACGTGGTCGTCACCCACTTCGGCGGCGACGGGCTCAACGGCTCGCACGTCCACGTCGAGTCGGCGACCCGCGGGTCGCTCGGCACCTTCGCCGGGACGGAGGGCGGCGCCTGTGCGACGCCGGTCGAAAACGTCACCCGCGGCAGCGCGTGTCGCGTGCCGGGGGCCGTCTACGAACAGCTCTACGTCGTCTGGAACGGCTCGGGCGGCGACCGGCTCGTCCTCGATCGCCGCCCCGCGGACCCGACGCCGTCGCCGACACCGACCGCGACGCCGACCCCAACTGCGACGCCGACGGTCACCCCCACCCCAACGCCGACTGCCACGCCGACCTCGACACCGGGCGCGGTGACCCCCGGGACGCCGACCGACGGCACCGCGACCCCGGGCAACGGGACGGCCGTGCCGAACGGGACGGCCACCCCGGGACCGAACGGTACCGCTGCGCCCGGGGGCACAGCCCCGCCGAACGGGACGAGCGCACCGACCGGGACCGACGCCGGGACGGGCACACCCGCTGGAACGCCGACCGCCGCGGCGACGCCGGCCAGTTCCGAGGCGCTGGCTCTCGGTCGCACGGGCGGATGACCGACGACGCCGGCGAGGGGTTCTTGCCCCGCGGGGCTAGAGAGGCGACAGAGACGATGGTGGCGAGCGAGCGCCGGGCCGTGAGCCGGCGACCGACGCCGAGGGGGGAACGCGGATGAGCGGCGACCTCGGGAGCCTCGGCGCCGACGCGACGCCCGATCAGGTGGTCTGTCACGTCGACATGGACTGCTTCTACGCCGCCTGCGAGCGCCTGCGCGAGCCCGCACTGGCGGGCCAGCCGCTCGTCGTCGGGATGGGCTACGAGTCCGCGGAGACGCACGGCGCGGTCGCGACGGCGAGTTACGAAGCTCGCGAGTTCGGCGTCGAGAGCGCGATGGCCATCTCCGAGGCCCTCGAACGGCTCCCCCGGAAGGTCGAGGCCGCCCGCGACCCGGATCTCGACGTCGAGGAAGCGGGGTTCTACCGGCCCGTCGACCTGGACTACTACGACGAGGTCGGGGCGGAGGTGAAGGCGATCCTCCGCGACGCGGCCGACGTGGTCCGGGAGGTCAGCATCGACGAGGCGTACCTCGACGTGACCGACCGGGTCGCCTGGGAGGAGGTCGAGGCCTTCGTCCGCGACCTCAAGGAGCGCATCGGCGAGGAGGTCGGGGTCGTCGCGAGCGTCGGCGTCGCGCCCACGATGAGCGCGGCGAAGATCGCCAGCGACTACGACAAACCCGACGGCCTCGTCGTCGTCGAACCGGGCGACGTCCGGGAGTTTCTCGCGCCGCTCGACGTCGCGGAGATCCACAACGTCGGCCCCGTCACCGCTCGGCGGTTGCGCGACATGGGCGTCGAGACCGCGGGTGACCTGGCGGCCGCCGACCCCGAGCGCGTCCGGGACGAGTTCGGCGAGCGGGGGCTGGCCGTCCGCCGGTACGCCCGCGGCGAGGACCCCCGTGAGGTGACGCCCGTGGGGGAGCCCAAGAGCCTCTCGCGCGAATCGGCGTTCACCGAGGCGACCGAGGACACCGAGCGCAAGCGCGAGAAAGTTCGGGCGCTCGCCGCGGACGTCGCCGACCGCGCACAGCGGGAGGGCGCGCTCTATCGAACTATCGGGATCAAGGTCGTCACGCCGCCCTACGACGTGAACACGCGCGCCGAGTCGTTGCCCGGCCCCGTCGACGACCCCGACCTGCTCGAATCGACGGCGCTCGCGCTCCTCGAAGAGTTCGCGGACGACCGCGTCCGCAAGCTCGGCGTCCGCGTCTCGAAGCTCGACTTCGCCGAGAGCGACCAGGCCAGCCTCGCCGGGTTCGAGGGCCAATCGTCGGGCGCGGCCGGCGACGCGACGACGGACGGCGAGTCGGCCGTCGCGTCCGCGGACGACGGTGCGGACGGGTCGGACGGTCGAGACGCCTCGGACAGTCCCGACGGCCAGCGCTCGCTCCGAGAGTACGAGTAACCGTCGGCGGATACGGGGGATTGTTGTCGGAGACTGTCCAACGGCGAGCCATGCGACTGGCACGACTGCAGACTTCGGAGGGCGTCGTCGAGGGCCGGTACGAGGACGGGACCGTGGTCGCCGACGACGGCGAGTACGTCATCGGCCGCGACGGCGAGCTGACCTACCCCTGTTCGCCGTCGGCGCTGTACTGCGTCGGGCGCAACTACGCCGAGACGCTCGACCAGATGGACTACGAGCGCCCAGAGGAGCCCGATTTCTTCATCAAACCCCCCGCGTCGCTCGTCGGTCCCGAGGACCCGGTCCGCTACCCCGAGTGGACCGACGAACTCACCTACGCCGGCGAACTCGTCGCGGTGATCGACGAACGCTGTCGAGACGTGGCGCCGGAGGACGTGCCCGAAGTCGTCCGCGGGTACACCCTCATGAACGACATCGACGCACTGGACCAGCAGGGCCGTACCGCCCGGAAGGCGTTCGACACCTCGGCGCCGCTGGGGCCGTGGATCGAGACGGACATCGACCCGACGGGGCTGGACATCGAGACCACCGTCGGCGGCGAACCCCGGCAGGACGCTAACACCGAGCTGATGCTGTTCGACCCCTACGAGACCGTCTCCTATCTCTCCCGGCGGTTCACCTTCCGACCCGGCGACGCGATCGCGTTCGGGAGTCCGGCGAACCCGGGCACCGTCGAACCGGGCGAGACGGTCGAGATCACCTACGAGGGCGTCGGGACGCTGCGCAACGAGGTCGTCGAAGCGGAGTGACCGATGGGACGGCACAGTCACTCCGCGCCGCGACCATCCGACGGGTTCCGCGACCGCCGAAGCGAGTTCCGCGACCGTCGGGGTAAAGACGCTCGGCGGGGTAGGGGCGCCCAGTGAACGGCAACGACAGGGCGATCACGGGGATCGCGTCGCTGGCCCACGGGGCGGTCCACACCTACGAGATGACGGTCCCGCTGTTCGTCGTCGTCTGGCTCACCGAGTTCGACGCCATCCCGCTCGGTGTCACGAGCGTCGACGTGACGACGGCGACCGTCGGCGTGGTCGTCACGCTGGGCTACGGCCTGTTCGGCCTCGGCGCGCTCCCCGGGGGAATCCTCGTCGACCGCGTCGGCTCCCGGCGGCTCATCAGCGCCTGCCTGCTCGGGATGGGGCTGTCGTACGTCCTGCTCGGCCTCGCGCCGAACATGCTCGTCGTCGCCGCGGCGCTGGTGCTGTGGGGCCTCTCGGCCAGCGTCTACCACCCTGCCGGCCTCTCGCTCATCAGCAAGGGCGTCGAGGAGCGCGGTACCGGTCTGGCCTACCACGGCATGGCCGGGAATCTGGGGATCGGCCTCGGCCCGCTCGCGGCCGCGGTCATGCTCCTGTTCGTCGAGTGGCGCACCGTCGCGCTCGTCCTCGGCGCACCTGCGGTCCTCGCCGCCGTCTACGCCGCCCGCGCGAACTTCGACGAGACCGCCGCCGTCTCGGAGAGCGAGACGGCCGCCGACGGCGGCTCGAAGGCCACCAGCGGCGTCGACGACCTCGGCGAGTTCTTCACCGAGTCCCGGCGGCTACTCGCCGGCGGGTTCGCGCTCGTCTTCGTCGTCGTGATGTGCTCCGGGCTGTACTACCGCGGCGTCCTGACGTTCCTCCCCGAGCTACTCCGGAGCCTGCCGGGCTTCGAACCGATCCCGGTCGACGCGCTCCTGCCCGAGTCCGTCCGCTCGACGCTCGGCGTCGAGTCGGGCGCCGGACAGACGCTGAAACCGCAGGACTACTTCTACTCCGGCCTGCTCCTGGTCGGCGTCGCCGGCCAGTACGCCGGCGGGAAGCTCACCGACCGCATCCCCGTCGAGTACGGCCTGGCGGGGTCGTTCGGCGTGCTCGCGGTCCTGGCGGTCCTGTTCGTCCCCGTCTCCGAGGCGGGGCTCGGGCCGCTGGTGGTCCTGGGCGCACTGCTCGGCGCCTTCCTGTTCGTCGTCCAGCCCATGTACCAGGCGACCGTCGCCGAGTACACGCCCTCGGGGACCCGCGGGCTCTCCTACGGGTTCACCTACCTCGGCGTGTTCGGCGTCGGCGCGCTCGGCGGCACCATCGCCGGCGCCATCCTGGCCGTCGCGAACCCCACCGCGCTCTTCCTCACGCTGGCCGGCATCGCCGCCGTCGGATCGATCACCGGACTACTGCTGGCTCGTCGCGCCGGCTGAGTGCTATAGACCCCGGACCGACTGCCGGTGGCCGCTCAGCAGAAGTTCTGCGTCGCGATCACCTGCGTCTTGCCGTCCTCGGCGTCGAGGACGACGCCGATCCCCTCACGTTCCCAGTAGGGCCGCAGGAGGTTCTCGCGGTGGCCGGGGGAGTGCATCCACCCCTCGACGATGCCGCGGGCGATCCGCGTCTCGTTGCCGTCGTAGCTGACGACACCGCCCTCGGTCTGGACCGGAACGTATGCGTAGGTGTACGCGAGGTTCTCGCCGCCGGTCACGTACCGGCGGCCGCCGGTGTCGACCCGGCAGTCGTAGCCGAAGCGGTCGTAGCGGTCGAGGAGGGTCTGTCCGTCGGGCCCGGTGTGAGCGAAGAACTCCTCGGCCGCCATCCGGCGGCTGTAGTAGGTGGCGATCTCCGCCAGGTCCTCGCCGTCGGTCAGCGCCGAGAGACCACGTTCGCGGCGGATCTCGTTGACGCGGTCGTGGATCGCCCGCTCGATCAGCGTCACGTCGATCTCGGCGGCGGCTGTTCCAGCGTCGTCGGTCGCGGACGGCCCGTCGTCGTCGGTCACGGGGGGGTCGCCGTCGTCGGTCAGCGCGACCGGGTCCGTGCCGCCGACGACCGTGGCGTCCCGACCGGTCGCGGGCCCGTCCGTGGAACGGTCGTCCGTCGCGGGTCCGGTGCCGTTCGGTGCCTCGACCGCGAACCCCGGTCCCCCGTCGAGCGCGACGAACCCCAGACCGACCGCGGCGGCGACGAGGACCAGCAGGACGAGAGCGCCGAGGACGGCGTTCCGGCTAGCGAGCGCGATAGATCCGGGCGCTCGGGCGCTTTCGCGGCCCCGGCGGTGGTCCATCGGGCGGGTCTAGTCGATACGGGCGGAAAGGGCCGTCGGCGGGGCTCGACGGCCGGTCGGGTCGCGCCGGTCAGTCGACACCGTTCTCCAGGTTCTCCAGCAGTTTGCCGACGAACAGCCCCATCCGGGGGGACAGGTCGTCGTTCTCGGGGGGGTCGACCGGGTGGGCGGCCATCGTCTCGACGAACCGTTCGCCGAAGGTCATGGTGTGCATCATGTCGACCACGTCGACGGTCAGCCCGGCGTCGGAGGTGTCCATCTCGGGGTGGCGGTCGCGCTCGGCGGACGAGTAGCTGATCGTCCACGAGGGACCGCCCACCGCGTCGAGCACCGCGTCGAGCGGACCGATCTCCAGCGGGCCGTCCGGCGCGCCGACGTAGACCGTCCCCTCCTCGACGTGGGTCTCGTAGCGCGTCACGGTTCCGTCCACTCCATCGGTCGCGACCACTCTACGCTCGATTGGGTCTCCGATGGTAAATGTATTGACCATCGCGGCGCCACTCGACCGGCAACGGCCCGCGATGGGGGATCGAGCGGTCCCGTTCGCGGCTCGATCGGCCCGGTTCGCGGCGTCAGACGGAGGTCTGACGGGGGCTTATGGCTCGGCCGCGGGTGTGGATCGGTAATGGCAGAGACAGAGTCGATCACCGTCGCGGACGTGAGCGACGGACCCTGTGGGAGCGGCGAGCCGGGCCGGGCCGTCGACCTGCCGGTCGTCGAGCTGCTGACCGGCCGCGGGTTCGTCACCGGCAAGTCCGGCTCGGGCAAGTCCAACACCGCGAGCGTCGTGGTCGAGAAGCTGCTCGACAACGGCTTCGGCATGCTCATCGTCGACATCGACGGCGAGTACTACGGGCTCAAGGAGGAGTACGAGATCCTCCACGCCGGCGCCGACGACGAGTGCGACATCCAGGTCACCGTCGAACACGCCGAGAAGATCGCCACCCTCGCCCTCGAACAGAACGTCCCCATCATCCTCGACGTCTCCTCGTTCCTCGACGAGGACGAGGCCGCGGACCTGCTCACCGAGGTCTCCAAGCGGCTGTTCGCCAAGGCCAAGAAGCTCAAACAGCCCTTCCTGATGCTCGTCGAGGAGGTCCACGAGTGGATCCCCCAGAAGGGCAGCGTCGGCGAGTGCGGCAAGATGCTGATCAAGATCTCGAAACGGGGCCGCAAGCACGGCCTCGGCATCGTCGGCATCAGCCAGCGGCCGGCCGACGTGAAGAAGGACTTCATCACCCAGTGCGACTGGCTCGTCTGGCACCGCCTGACCTGGAACAACGACACGAAGGTCGTCAAGCGCGTGCTCGACGGCGACTACGCTTCCGCGGTCGAAGACCTGAACGACGGCGAGGCGTTCATGATGAACGACTGGGCCGAGGAGATCCAGCGGGTGCAGTTCCGCCGCAAGCAGACGTTCGACGCCGGCGCCACGCCCGGCCTCGACGACTTCGAACGCCCCGACCTCAAGTCCGTCAGCGACGACCTCGTGTCCGAACTCGCCGAGATCAGCGAGGAGAAAGAGCAGACGGAGGACCGCATCTCGGAGCTTCGCGAGCAGCTCGACGAGAAGAACTCCCGCATCGCCGAACTCGAAGCCGAGCTGCAGGACGCGCGTGACATGCAGCGGATGGCCGACCAGTTCACGCAGGCGCTGGTCGACCACGTCAAGGGCGCGAACCCGGGTCGGACCGAGCAGGCACGGATGCGCGACCGCCGCGCGGCCGCGACAGGAGACCAGTCGTCGTTCGACGACGCCGACGAGTGGGTCGACGCTCCGGACGCGCCCGGAGGGGACGACGACGAGCCGCCGCTGCCCGACGAGACCGCCCGCGAGGACGACGGCTACGACGACTCGACGATGACCTGGCCCGGCGACGAGGCCGCCCGCGCCGAAGCCTGGGAGGGCGGTCCCGACGCCGCCGAGGGCGGAGACGCCGACGCGGAACGCCCGTCGGACGCGGACGGCGCAGTCGACGACAGCGGGATGTTCGGCGGGATGGGCGACGCGTTCGGTGACGACGCCGAACCGGTCGAGAGCGCCGCGACGGACGGCGGAACCGCGGCGCGGACCGACGAGGGACTCGACGGGGGCGACGACGCGTCGATGACCCGCGGGTTCGACGGCGTCGAGACCGACCCGCTGGGCGACCGGGCGACCGACGCCTTCGAGGCGGGCACCTCGACGGCGGTCGACGACGGAGCGGTCGAAGACGCCGCGGCGTTCGCCCGCGGGCTGGCCGACGACCTCGCGGACATGGAGCCCGCGACCCGACAGATGTTGCGGTACTACCGCGACCACGGCCCGGGGACGCCGATGGACGCGCTGTTCGCCGCCGGCGGCGCCGACGACCGCACCGAGGCCTACGCCCGCAACAGGCGCCTGCGCGTTCACGGCCTCGTCGAGCACGTCGGCCGCGGCCGGTACGACTACCGCGTCCCCGCCCTCCTGCGCGAGCGCACCGACTGCGAGTCGGTCGACGCGTTCGTCCGGCAGGCCGAGCACGCGCTCGACGACGGCGACCTCGAGGACGCGTCGGCCGACGACCCCACGGGCGCCGAAGCGTCGTCTGTCGCCGACGCGGGAGCCATGCCGGCCGAAGACGCCACTGCGGGCGAACCGACCGACAATGCGCTCGACGACCTGCGACCCGACGACTCCGGCAGCGACCCGGTGAGTGAGGATTCGGGCAACGACAGCCCGACCGACGAGGTCTCCGCCGCGGCCGACAACGACGACGTCGAACTCCTCGACTGACGGCGCGTCGACTTCCGTTCTTTCCGACGGTGGTGAAGCGCCCCGGATTCACACTTCGGGCAGCCGAATCCCCGCCGCGACCATCGCGACACAGCCGACGGCCAGCAGGGCGAGGCCGGGGGCGAACGACCCCGTCAGATCGCGGAGGCCGCCGACGAGGAACGGACCGAAGAAGCCGCCGAGCTCTCCGACCGCGAACACGAGGCTCACGGCGGTCGCGGTCAGCGCCGGGCCGATCTCCTCGACCTCGGTCGGGATCGCGCGGACGAGCGGCGAGACGCCGCCGACGCCGCCTCCGACGACGACGGCGGCGACGCTCGCCGCGAGGACGCTCGCGCCGACGGCGAGACCGGCGACGCCGAGGAGTGCCGCGGCCCCGCAGGCGACGACCGCGCCGCGGCGCCGTTCCAGGCGGTCGGAGAGGGGCGGAACGACCACCGTGCCCGCGGCCTGGCCGACGACGAACAGCGTCGCGACGGTCGCGGCCCGCCCGGGGGCCGCACCGCGGGCGCCGGCCAGCGTCGGGAGCCACCCCTGGAGGCCGTGGCTCAACAGGAGGTAGACGGTCCCGACGACGACGAGTAGTCGCATCACGCGGTGAGAGAACACCCGGGCCACGTCCGCCCGGAGCGACCCGAGCGAGAACTCCGCGTCGGCGTCGGCGCCGTAGGGGGTGCCGTGGCGGCGGGCGTGCCAGACGGCGACCGGGACCCAGACGACGAGGAAGGCCAGCGCCGCGGCGCCGAGGACGCGGAAGGTCGGGCGCCAGCCGCCGAGTTCGGGGCCGAGGATCGCCCGACCGACGCTGTAGGCCGTCGCCGTGCCGGCGTAGGAGCCCAGGATGTAGACGGTCGACATGGTCCCCAGCAGTCGGGAGGGGAAGACGCTCGCGACGAGCTTCGGGAGGCCGAACGTGATCCCGGTCGCGCCGACGGCGAACAGGACAGTCGTTGCCAGCATTCCGGCGAAGCCGGTCGTCGCCGAGCGCAGCAGCTGTGCGACGCCGAAGATCCCGACCGCGAGCGCGATGCCCCGACGGGCGCCGATCCGGTCGAGCGCGAGCCCCGACAGCAGCGAGAGCGGGACGTACGTGAGCGGGACCGCGCCGACCAGGGCGCCCGACTGGGTGTCCGAGAGCCCGAGCTGTCGGCCGATGGGTTCGAGGAAGGCCGCCAGCGCGAACCAGTTGGCCATCAGGAGGAGATAGCTCACCGCGCCGAGAACGGCCAGCACGTAGGAACTCGGCGGGACCGCGTCACGACCCCCGTCGGTGCTCGGCGACGGGGAACCCACCTCGTCGTCGGTCATGTCCGCTCTAGCGACGAATCGAGGAAATACCCTCCGACAGCGGACGCGCGGGCCGGTTCTCCCATCCGCGGGCGGAGACGGGTCGTCGAGCCGGGGTCAGGGCGATGCGCCGGTGTCGGTAGGGGAGGGAGTCAGGCCGACGCGCCGGCGACCGTGCCGTCGACGACGGCCTTGCGCGGGACGACCTCGATGTGGGTCTCGGCGCCCATCGCGGTGCCGCCCTCGACGGCCTCGACGCGGAGCACCACGTCCTCGGGGCTGGCGCAGCCGCAGTTGACGAACTCGTCCCACTCCTCGCCGACCGCGACCGGACCGGCGTGCGCCCAGCGGAGGTACCGTCGGTACGACCGTTCGGCCATCTTCTCGACGATCCAGGCGCTGTCGGCGACCCACCAGCCGTCGTCGCCGTCCGCGTCGACCTCCGGCGACCGGAACGAGACGACGACCCGGTCGGCGGGGTCGGCCACGGTCGACGGATCGGTGGTGTTCACCGCGCGGTCGGTCCCCGTCATCCGCCCGCCTCCGGAGTGCCGTCGTGGGCCATCACTCGGTGTGGCCCTCGATCAGGTCCCGCAGCTGGGCCTCGGGCTGTGCGCCGACTACCTGTTCGACCTGCTCGCCGTCGGCGAACAACACGAGCGTCGGGACGCCGCGGACGCCGTAGCTCGACGCGAGTCGCTGGTTCGCGTCCACGTCGACTTTCGCGACCGTCGCCTCGGTCGTCTCGGCGATCCGCTCGACCACCGGTTCGAGCGCTTTGCACGGACCACACCAGTCGGCGTAGAAGTCCGCGAGCACTACGTCCCCCGTCGCGACCAGTTCGTCCAGATCCGATTCGCCGTTCACCGCCACCGGGGCGTCCGTCGAAGCTTCGGAGCCGTCTGCTGTCTCGGTTGCCATCGTCCCATCGTACGGCCGCCACTGCTTTATAGTTTTGGGAGATTGGTGCAATACCGACAGGAGCCGGCGGACGCGATATTATCATAAGTCCCGGCCAGAGCGTCGTTGGGATCAGTTTCGCCCCCTGATTTGTTTAATCTCCACAAGACTCCGGTCCAGGACGGTCGATCCGTCCCGCGGTCGGAACCGGTCGGCGACGAGCGACCCCCGTGAAACGGTCGCTTATACGGCTTCGGCCCCAACGAATCACGTGAGTGTCATCGGCGACTTCACGGTGCCGGCAGCGTCGTTCGCGCTCGCGGACGTGCTCGCGAGCCACCCGGAGACGCGGATCGAGGCGGACCGCCAGGCGACTCACAGTCCGCGCGAGGTGTTCCCCTTCCTCTGGGCCACGGGCGGCGACCTCGACGCGTTCGCGGGGGCGCTTCGCGACGTACCGGCCGTCGAAACCGTTTCCGTCGCCGAGCGGAGCGACGACGCGGTCATGTTCCGGGTCGTCTGGGGAGACTCGTTCCAGGAGTTGATCCACGACATGATCGACCACCACGCCTCGATCCTCGAGGCGTCGGCGACCGACGACACCTGGTCGCTCCGGCTCAGATTCGCCGACGAGGAGATGGTCTCGTCGTTTCAGAACCACTTCGACGAGACGGGTCGCCGCTTCGAGGTCCGCTCGCTGTGGCACCCCTCGGGTCCGCACCAGCGGGAGTACGGGCTGACCCCCGAGCAGTACGACGCGCTCGCGACGGCGGTCCGCGCGGGCTACTTCGACGTACCGCGCGGCGCGTCGGCGACGGAACTCGGCGAGCGACTCGACATCTCCGGGAACGCGGCGTCCCAACGCGTCCGCCGCGGCTCGGCGACACTCGTCCGAAACGCGCTGTTGCTCGACGGGGAAGCCGACGGTACTTGAACGGCGGTACGATCGAAGGCGGTGGCTGAACCGACTCGGGCGCCTCCCCGAAGACACGATGGGCAGCCAGAGATCCACGACCGTTACCGTCTCACAGCTATCCGAAGCCGACGCCGGTCTCGTCTACGCCGCGCTCTCCGTCGCCGACCGACGGTTCGTCCTCGCGGTGTTGGCCGACCGGGAGGGGGCGGTTCACCTGTCGTCGGTCGCCGACGCGCTCGCGGCGCGGAAACACGACGGGTCCGGGTCGGTGTCCGACTCGGCCGTCCGGTCCGCGACGACGGCGCTCTATCACGTCCACGTGCCGAAACTCGCCGACGCGGGGCTCGTCGTCCACGACCCCGAGGCGGAGACGGTATCGCTGGCGGCCGACCCCGAAACCGTCGAGAAAGCGGTCGACCTCCCCTCGACCGACTGAGTCAGACCAGCGGCTCGACCAGGTCTTCGAGCGCCGCGCGCGGGTCGTCGGCCTTCGCGACGCCGCTGGCGAGGAGGACGCCGGTCGCGCCCAGGTCCGCGGCGGCGTCGAGGTCGTCGCCGGTCGAGATGCCCGCGCCGCAGAACACGTCGACGGACTCGTCGACCGCCGCGGCCGCCTCGACGGCGTCGGTGACGATATCGGGGTCGGCCTTGCTGACGGGCGTCCCCGTCCCGATGAGTTCCGGCGGTTCGACGGCGACGGCGTCCGGACCGAGCGCGGCCGCGGCGCCAACCTGGTCGGGGTTGTTCGCGCAGACCACCGTCTCCAGGTCCGCCCGCTCGGCCGCGTCGAGGCTCGCGTCGATGTCGGCGAGCTTGCGCCGCGCCTCGGAGTGGTTGATCAGCGTGCCCGCGGCGCCGGCGTCGGCGACCGCTTCGGCGAGCGTGCTGCCGGTGTGACTGCCGTGCTCGACGGGACTGACGTGCTGGGCCCAGGTCTCGACGCCTGTCTCGGCGACCGCCGAGAGGTGGGCGGCCTGGGGGGCGACGGCGACCCGGACGCCGGTCTCGTCGCTCACGTCGGCGGCCGCCTCGGCGATCTCGACGGGGTCACACGGGTAGGCTTTCAGGTTGACCAGAACGAACATACCCGAGTGGCGGACCGCGACGGTCAAATAGGTTGTGAGTCCGACGACGGCCGATCGTCGGGGCGGCGGTCGCGACCCGGCCGTCGGTCGACGGCTGTCAGCCGGAGAACCGGTTCGCGCCGCGAGGGTGAGAGTTAAGACGGTCGTCTCGCTATACCAGTCCGTTGTGACACAGGCGACCGCCGATCGGGGAACGGTGCTGGTCGTCGAGGACGAGGACCACCTCGCCGAACTGTACACGGAGTACCTCGAGGGCGAGTACGAGGTGCGCACCGCCTACGGCGGCGTCGAGGCCATGGAGATGCTCGCCTCGGACCTGGACGTGGTCCTGCTCGACCGGCGGATGCCGATCGTCTCCGGGAACGAGGTCCTCGCGGAGATCGAGGAACGTGGCCTCCAGTGTCGGGTCGCCATGGTCACCGCCGTCGACCCGGACTTCGACATCATCGACATGGGCTGTGACGACTACGTCGTCAAGCCCGTGACCAGAGACCGCCTCACCGAGGTCGTCGACCGACTGCTGAAGCTCTCGGAGTACACCGACCGCAAGCGCGATCTCACCTCGAAGAAGCTCAAACGGAACGTCCTGCAGGTCGAGAAGACCGAGTCGGAACTCGCCGACAGCGACACCTTCCAGCGGCTCCAGCGCGAGATCGCCGAGATGGAGGAGACCATCCAGGGGATCGCCGACGACCTCGGCGACGACTACGTCGCCAACAAGCAGTGAACGGCCGCACGGGGGCGCGCTCGTCCGATCGCGTCGCCTGATGGGTTCTCAGGAGTCCTTGCGCTCGACCACGTCACCGAGCGTGTACTCCCCCGTCGAGTCCCCGCCGGACCACTCGGACTCGTCGGCCGTCCCGCCCGCCGACAGATCCACGTCGAGCGCGCTCTCCAGTTTGCGCTGGACGTCGTCGCTCGGCAGCGTGTCGCCCCGCTCGATCTTCCGGATGAGGCTGGCCTTCTCGTTGAGTTTGCGGGCCAGGTCCTCCTGGCTCATGCCAGCCGACTCCCGGGCCGAACGGACGGTCTCGTCGTAGTCCTGGGCGAGCTCGTCCATCTCGTCGAACATGTCCCGGCGACGCTGGGAGCTCCCGCCCGAACTCGACGAGGAAGAGGAGGACCCGCTCGAGGAACTCGACGACGAACCCGACGACGACGTGGAGTACTTCGTCGAGGCCGACGACGAGGACTGCTGTTTGACCTCGGTACCGAAGTCGGTACACTCGTCGCAGACGTCGAGCTCCGCCCCCTCGACCTTGACGCGGTTGGGGGAACTCGTCTCGCTCCCGCACATCTCACACTGAACCATGATCGCCCCTTGCCGGTCACCGGTGATAAAGCATACGCCAGAGACACCCACGATCGGCGCTCGGTTCGGTGCCGCTCCCCGCCGCCCCGGGCCCACACGTCACTGCCCCGGACGCCCACGCCGGGGTCACCGGGATTTTTCTCGCTCTCGGTCTAACGGCCGGTATGGAGACCAGACCGCTGGGCGACACCGGACAGGACAGCACGGTCCTCACCTTCGGCGCTATCGCGCTCGATTTCCTCGAGCAGGAGGCGGCCGACGAGATGACCGAGCGGGTCCTCGACCGCGGAGTCAACCACGTCGACGTGGCGCCGCAGTACGGCACCGCCGAGGTGAAGCTCGCGCCGACGCTCGCCGACCGCCGCGAGGAGGTCTTTCTCGGCTGCAAGACGCTCGAACGGAGCTACGAGGGCGCCTGGGAGAAGCTGGAGGCCTCGCTCGACCGCCTCGGTGTCGACCACATCGATCTGTACCAGTTCCACGCCGTCACCGAATCGTCGGAGATCGACGAGATAACCGCCGACGACGGCGCCCTGAAGGCCTATCGCGAGGCCCAGGCGGAGGGAATCATCGACCACATCGGCCTGACGAGCCACGGCAGCCCCCAGGTGATCCGCGAGGCCGTCGAACGCATCCCGGACCTGGAAACGGCGATGTTCCCCGTCAACGCGACCGTCGCCGCCCACGACGACGACGCCCACGCGTTCCCGGCGCTCGCGCGCGAGCTGAGCGAGCACGGGATGGGCGTGCTGGCGATCAAGACCTTCGCGAAGCAACCGTGGCCCGACGACCTGCCCGAGGACGAGCGGCCGTACGACACCTGGTACGAGCCGTACGACGACCCCGCGGAACTGCGTCGGTGTCTCCGCTTCACGCTCGCTCAGGAGGGCGTGACGACCCTGACCAACGCGGGCGACCCGCGCCTCGTCGACGACATCCTCGACGCCGCGACCGATTTCGAGCCGATGGACGACGAGGAGCAGGACGCGATGGTCGACGAACGACGCTCCGACGAGTCGCCCGTGCCGACGGTCGACATCTGAGCGAGACTCCGGAGACCGACTGGGGGGGTGAGTCGCCCGGTTCCGTGAACTTCGGTCCGGTTCGGTCCAGCCGGTTCCGATTCGTTCCGTTTCGTTGTCCTATGCTGCACACTCACGTTCCAGAACGAGCGATTTTGTCCGGAACCGGCGGCTCCGGATCGCGGGGTATTTTATTCGCCGCCCATATTCATCGGTCATGAACCGACGACGTTTCCTGACGACCGTGGGTGCGGGAGCGGCCGGACTGGTGGCCGGGTGTAGCGCCGAACCGACCGACGACGGTTCGACCGAAACCGAGGGCGGGTCGACGGATACGAGCGGCGGCTCGACGGACGCGGGGACCGCCGACGGGACCGCGACCGCAGACGGAACGGTGACCGGGACGGCTTCGGGCGGGACGCCGCTGCTGCGCGTCGGGACCTACCCGTCGTTCGTCGACGCGCCGAGTTCGAGCCCGGGCCCGTGGCTGAAAGAACGCTTCGAGTCGGAGTTCGACGCCGAACTACAGTGGTTCGCGCCCGAGAGCAGCATGGACTACTTCCTCCAGCGGCGCCAGCAGGGCGTGAGCATCGACACGGACCTGTTCCTCGGGCTGGCGCCGGAGAACCTCGTCAAGGCCGACCGCGCGGTCGGCGACGGCGAGTCGCTGTTCACCAGCGTCGACACCGCCGACCTCTCGAACGCGAGCCACGTGGTCGACGACTACCGCTTCGACCCCCAGGAGCGGGCCATCCCCGTCGGCGCCTCCTACATCAGCCTCGTCTACAACCAGAACGCCCTCGACGAGCGCGGCGTCGACGCGCCCGCGACGTTCGACGACCTGGCGAGCGCGCCCTACGAGAACGGGCTGCTCGTGCCGAACCCCCAGAACAGCGAGACGGGCCTGGAGTTCATGTTCTGGACGATCGACCAGTTCGGCGAGGACGGCTATCTCGACTACTGGAGCGACCTGATGGGCAACGGGACGCGCATCCTGCAGGACTGGGGGACGGCCTACGACGCCTACTCGAACGACGAGGCGCCGATGGTCGTTTCCTTCTCGACCGACCAGGTGTACGCCGACCGCTACGACCAGGACATGGCCCGCCACCAGGTCGGGTTCCTGAACGACTCCGGCTACGCGTACCTGGAGGGCGCCGCGCCCTTTACCGGCACCGACAAGCCGGGGCTGGCGACGGAGTTCATCGACTTCGTCCTGCGACCGGAGGTCCAGGCGGAGATCGCCCAGCGCAACGTCGCGCTCCCGGCGGTCGACAACGCGGAACTCCCCGACGAGTACTACGACCTCGTGTACGAGCCCGAGGAGATCGTCAGCTTCGGCTACGACGAGCTGATGGGCAACGTCGAGCCGTGGCTGAGCGACTGGTCCCGCCAGATCGCGACGCAGTAGATGCGCGCCAGGCAGCTCGCCGAACGGCTGAGCGCCCCCGCCCTCGCAGTCGCGACGCTCGCGCTGCTTTCGCTGATGTTCTTCTACCCGGTCGGGATCGTCCTCGTCGAGGCGGTCCGCGTCGACGGCGCCTACTCGCTCGCGACGGTCGTCGAGGTGTTGCGCGACCCGTTCTACTTCGGCGTGTTCGCGCAGGCGCTCGACGACCCGGGAGTCGTCGTCCGGTCGTTCCCGGACTACCGGCTGGGACTGTTCGGGTTCACCGCCTACCAGGCGCTGCTGTCGACGGTCGCCGCCATCGCGCTGGGGCTGCCCGGCGCGTACGTCCTCGCCCGCTTCGAGTTCCCCGGCCGACGGACGATCCGGTCGCTGACGGCGCTGCCGTTCGTGATGCCGACGATCCTCGTCGCGATCGGGTTCGTCGCCACGTTCGGGGCGAACGGCGTCGTCACCGGGGCGCTGCAGTCGCTGGGTCTGCGAGTCGAGAGTTTCACCGGCACGCTCGGGATCATCGTCCTCGCTCACGCCTTCTACGACGCGCCGCTGATAGCGCGGATCACCGCGGCCTCGTGGGAGGGCATCGACGCGGAGATGACCGAGACCGCACGCTCGCTGGGGGCGTCGCCGCTGCGGGCGTTTCGCGACGTGGTCGTCCCGCAGTTGCTCCCCGCGATCTTGACCGGCGCCCTGCTCACCTTCATCTTCTCGTTCATGTCGTTCGCCATCGTCCTCGCGCTGGGCGGGCTCTCGCTGGCGACGGTCGAGGTGTGGGTGTACCACCGGATCAGCCAGCTCGACTACGGGACGGCGTCGACGCTCGCGACCATGGAGATGCTGTTCTCGCTCGCGCTGACCTACGCCTACCTGCGATACGAGGCGCGCCAGCGAGCGACGGGCGCCGCCCGCCCGCCCGACCGGATCGACTTGCTGGGCCCGGCCACGAAACGGCGGCTGTTCGCCTGGGGCTACGCCGTCGTCGCACTGGTCGTCTTCGTCGTCCCCATCGTCAGCCTGGTCCTCGCGAGCGTCACCGGTCCCGAGGGGGTCACGCTCCGAAACTATCGGTTCCTGGTCGAGCGACAGACCAGCGCCTACGCCTTTCAGGTCAAACCGCTGACGGCCGTCACGAACTCCCTGCTATTCGGCGCCGGGACGCTCCTCCTGGCCGTTCCGATGGGGGTGTTCCTGGCCATCGTCAGCACCCGACAGTTCCGCGGCCGCAAACTGATCGACACGCTCTCGATGGCGCCGTTCGCCGTCAGCGGCGTCGTCGTCGGGCTCGGCCTGCTGCGCGGGTTCGTCTTCGGCACGGAGGCGTTCGGCTACCGCTTCACCGTCACGGGCGCGCTCGCCATCGTCGCCGCCCACGCCGTCGGCGCCTACCCGTTCGTGACGCGCAACGTCGCGCCGGCGCTCTCCGGCATCGACGACGCCATCGTCGAGTCGGCGCGCTCGCTCGGCGCCTCCCGCGCTCGCGTGATGCTCGACATCGAACTCCCGCTCGTGGTCCCCGCGGTCCTCGCGGGGACGGCCTTCGCCTTCGCGATCAGCATCGGCGAGTTCGATTCGACGGTTATACTGGCCACCGGCGGCTCCAGCTACACCATGCCAGTGGCGATCGAGCGGTTCATCGGCCGACGGCTCGGCCCCGCGACCGCGATGGGCGTGGTCCTGCTGGTCGTGACGAGCGTGAGCTTCGTGATCATCGACAGGCTCGGCGAGGGGAGTGGGTTCGGTGGCTGACCTGGAACTGGCGGCGGTCCGCAAGGCCTTCGCCGATACGGTCGCGCTCGACGGCGTCACCCTCGACATCGCCGAGGGGGAGTTCTTCACGCTCGTCGGCCCCTCCGGCTGTGGCAAGACCACGACCCTGCGAACGATCGCCGGGCTCGAATCGCCCTCCTCGGGCACCGTTCGCTTCGGCGGCGAGGACGTGGCCGGCGTCCCGACCGAGGACCGGGACGTGGGCATCGTCTTTCAGAACTACGCGCTGTTCCCACACATGAGCGTCCGCGAGAACGTCGCCTACGGGCTGAAGTTCGCCGACCCGCCGGACGGCCAGTCGGTCGACGAGCGCGTGACCGACCTGCTGGATCTGGTCGACCTCTCGGGGATGGGCGACCGCGAGCCCGACCAGCTCTCGGGCGGCCAGCAACAGCGGGTCGCGCTGGCTCGCGCCCTCGCGCCGGCGCCCGACGTGCTGCTGCTCGACGAGCCCATGTCCGCGCTGGACGCCCGACTGCGCGAGACGCTGCGCCGGCAGGTCAAGCGCATCCAGACCGAACTCGGCGTCACCACCGTCTACGTCACCCACGACCAGGCGGAGGCGCTGGCCATCTCCGACCGCCTCGCCGTGATGAGCGACGGCGCCGTCGAACAGGTCGGGACCCCGCGGGAGGTGTACGAGCGCCCCGCGACGGAGTTCGTCGCCTCCTTCGTCGGCGAGAACAACCTCTTCCGCGGCGAGGTCGTCGGTCGGGACGGCGACGAGACCACCGTCGCCGTCGACGGCACCGAGTTCCGGATCGACGACGGGAGCAGAGACCGACCCGGTGGCGCCAACGACCGCCTGACCTTCTGCGTCCGCCCGGAGGACCTCACCGTCGGCGTCGAGGCGAACCGCTTCGAAGTCGCGGTCGACACCGCGGAGTTCCTCGGTGAGACCACCCGTTACTACGCCGACTGGGGCGACCGAACCGTCGTCTTCCGGACGCCCGAGGCTCACGACGGCGACGCGCTGGTGCTCGGGTTCGACCCCGCGGACGCGCGAGTGCTGTGAGCGGTTCGCGGACGGTCGGGCCCCTCCGAGCGCGCGGGAGACCGAGGGAATTAACCGCCGAATCGCCGTGCGAACGGGTATGATAACGCTCGCTTCGGACTTTCCGAGCCCCTATCCCGCGGCGATGCGGGGCGTGATCTGCTCGCGTAGCGAGGCCCGGATCGAGGACGTGGCGCACGACTTTCCCCGGCAGGACGTTCGGGCGGCGGCCTTCTGGCTGCGCGAGGTGCTGCCCTACTTCCCGCCGGCCACCCACTGCGTCGTCGTCGACCCCGGCGTCGGGACGGACCGGGCCGCCGTCGTCGTCGAAGCCGGCGGCCACGAGATAATCGCGCCGGACAACGGCGTCGCGATCCCGGTCGCGCGCGAACTCGCGAGCGGCGACCCGGCGACCGAATCCGGCGACGGGTCCGGGAGCGGCGACTTCGACGTGTGGGAGATCGAGTACGACGACGCGGAGACGGCGAGCACCACGTTCCACGGCCGGGACGTGTTCGCACCGGCCGCGGCCGACGTACACGACGAGGGCGGCCCGGCCGCCCTCGACCGCTGCCACCGGGCCGACGAGTGGGTCGACCTGACGTTCCCGGAGCCGGACATCGTCGCGAAGGGGGCCCGGGGCGAGGTGCTCGTCGTCGACGGGTTCGGCAACGTCGTCACGAACGTCCCCGGCGGCCCCATCGAAGACAGCGAGGGCGTCCGGGTCGACGACGAGCTGATCCCGGTGCGGGACGCCTACGCGGCCCGCGACCCCGGCGACAGGCTCGTCACCGTCGGCAGCCACGGCAACGTCGAACTCGCCGTCAACAGGGGTCGCGGCGACGAGGCGTTCGGGCTGTCCGTCGGCGACGCCGTGTTGCTGGAGTGGTAGGCCGGCGCCGCCGCTCACGGCACCGAACCGGCGCTGGTCGTCCGCCGCGTCGCGAACGGCGACGCCCGCACCGAAGCGTGCTCAGCCGACGAACTCGCGGAGGTTCGACAGGCTCTCCGGACCGAGTCCGGCGACCGCCAGGAGCGCGTCGTCCGCGGCGCCGCGCACGTCGCTCTCGGTGACGTAGCCGGCGGTCCTGAGCTTCCCGGCGGTCTTCGGGCCGATACCTGTGACCTCCTCGAACGGGACCTCCGGGTCGGTGTCGGTGCCGTTCCCGCCGGATTCGGCGTCGTCCGCATCGCCGTCACTCCCGTCAGAGTCGGCGTCCGGGTCGGCGAGCAGGTCCAGCGCCTCGCGGAGCGCGTCGGCCTTGTGCTCTGCCTTCCGCCCGTCTTCGCGCTCGTAGGCGGCGAGGCGCTCGCGGAGGCGGGCGTACTGGCCGGCGTCGCTCGGCGTCTCGGCGCCCGGTCGCGGGCGGTAACGCGTCTCGAGTTCGGCGTCGAAGGCGTCGCGACGCACGAGCGTCGTGCCCCCGGATTCGTCGCGCAGGAGCACTACCTGCGCGTCGGTGTAGATCACTTGCCGTCGCTCGGTGGTGCGCTGATCTTCGATAACGAGTCCGATCTGCGTGGCGATCCTGTTGGTTCTCGACGGATCGAGGGTTGGGTCTGCCATGGTCGGGTGCGAAGCCGTGCCTGGTTGTTTCTCGGCGGCACGTACCCCGTACGAACATCACGCCCTCGGGCGGTTTGGACCTGTCGGTCCCCGCACCGCCGGTGGCGCGCCGGGCGGGTCAGAGCAGCGACGCGAGGTGTTCGGGGTAGACGGTGACGTCGTCGAGCGCGTCGATCCGCGTCCAGACCGCTCTGTAGGTCTCGTCGGCCTCCGGCTCTCGACCCTCGAACTCGTCGCGCTCGTAGGGCCACGACTCCGCGAGCGTCACGTCGTAGAGGAACCAGATCTCGTGGCCCCGCTGGCCGTCGAAGGTGAACGCGTTCTCCAGGGTCTCCAGCAGCTCGGCCTCGACGACCTCGACGGCGAGTTCCTCCTCGAACTCCCGGACCAGCGCCTCGTCGCTCGACTCGCCGAACTCGATCGCACCGCCGATCGGACGATAGAACGTCTCGGCCTCGCTCTCGTCGCGCAGTCGACTCAGGAGCACCTCGTCCTCGCGTCGGGGGACGCCGACCGCCACCGGCCGAATGTCGCGCCAGCTCATGGACCGTCCGCTACAGGTGTCGGTCGCATAGTCGTTACGAGCGCGGACCGTCAGCCCTGCGAACGCTGTCTTCGGTGTTTCACAGCGTATACACGGGACAGCCGGCCACCCGACGACACGTATATTCGGTCGAGGGCCGAACGACGGGGCGTGACTCGGCAGGTCCGACTGGGGAGCGGGGTCGAGGTGACGTTCGCCGGCGGCGAGCGGTTCGTCGCGGACGGGAGCGGCGACGCCGACGCGACGCTGGTCAGCCACGCCCACGGCGACCACTACGCGAGCGGGTCGGCGGTCGTCGCCTCGGAACTGACGGCGGCGCTGCTCGGTGCCCGGCGCGACGGCGCCGCTCCGACGGCGGTCGACCACCCAGCGGTCGAACTGTTCCCGGCGGGCCACGTGGCGGGCTCGCGGGCGATGCGGCTCACCGACCCCGAGACGGGGCGGCGGTACCTGTACACCGGCGACTGCTCGACGCGCGATCGGCTCCACCTCGACGGCTTCGAGCCCGTCGACGCCGACGTGCTGATCGTCGAGACGACGTACGGGAAACCCGAGTACCGCTTCCCGTCCACCGAGGAGTCGGTCGCTGGGGTCCGGTCGTGGCTCGCGGCGACGACCGACCGTCCGGTCCTCCTGTTCGGCTACGCGCTGGGGCGGGCCCAGAAGCTCCAGCGGGTCCTCGCGGATTCGCCGCGCGAGCGGGTGTTCGTCACCGACGCCGTCGCCGACGTGAGCGACGTGATCGAGCGCCACCGCGACGTGAGCTTCCCGGGCGACCGCTACGGCGACGACGTGGACCTGGGCCCGGGCGACGCGCTCGTCTGCTCGGGGTCGCCGCGGAGCCCGTGGGTCGAGTCGCTGGTCGAGTCGACCGGGGCCGTGACGGCCGGCTTCTCGGGGTGGGCCGTCGACGACTCGTTCGTCTACCGCCGCGGGTTCGACGAGGGGTTCGTCCTCACCGACCACTGCGACTACGACGAACTCCTCGCCCTCGTCGCCGCCGTCGACCCCGAGCAGGTGTACACTCAGCACGGCTTCGCCGACGCGTTCGCGACGGCGGTCACGTCCGAACTCGGCGTCCCCGCGCAGTCGCTGAAGCGAAATCAGGCCACGCTCGACGACTTCTGAGTGCGCGCGGATAGTTCACACACCATAGCAACGCTCTTGACGGGGCCGGTCGATCGAACGGACACGGCGATGGAGACCAGACACTTCTGCTAGCCGGTCGCTGACCCGAGCGCACCGCGTCCGACGGCCGGACGCGAGAGCGGCAACAGGAACCTCGGCGTTTGAGGCACCGCTGTGACGCTGTGACCGGTTGCGTTCGAACTTCGATAGCCCTGCGGCCGTCCGGCGATCGGACGGTCGTCGGACGGTATCGCGCGCAGACCGACACCACCCACAGAGACATCGATACATGAGACGACAGACTGGATCGACGGCAATCGTCGCGGCGCGAGCGGACGAACGACCGGTCGACACCGACGAGATACGAGCGCTGACAGAGGCCGCGGGCTACGAGGTCCGCGGCGCGGTGACCCAGGCCAGGGCGGAGGACCCGGGGACCTACTTCGGCCGCGGGAAAGTCGCCGACCTCTCGGCGCGCGTCGCGGAGGCGGACGCCGACCTCGTGGCCGTCGACGCCGAGTTGACGCCGCGACAGACGACCGACCTCCGGGAGGCGCTCCCCGCGCGGACCGGGGTCTTCGACCGCTACCGGCTCGTGCTCGCGGTCTTCGCCGACCGGGCGAACACGCGGCGGGCGCAACTGCAGACCGAACTCGCGCGACTGAGATACGATCGCCCGCGCCTGAAAGAACGCTCGGACGTACAGGCGCTGAACAAGTACGTGGAGAAGGGAACGCCCCTCGACGGGGTGCGAAACCGGATCGCGGACCTCGAACGCACGCTCGACGACCTCCCGCATCCGGCCGAGCAGCACCGGGCCGAGCGTCGCGAGCAGGGGTTCGACCTGGTGACCCTCGCCGGCTACACCAACGCCGGGAAGTCGACGCTGCTGCACCGGTTGGCCGACGACCTGACACTCGGCGGAACCGGTGGGGGCGGCGGCCCCGGGCCGCACGAGCGCGACACTCACCCCGACGCGGCGACGGAGACGGCGGTGATCCGGGACCGGCTGTTCGAGACGCTGGAGACGACGACGCGGCGAGCGACTATCGACGGCCGGCGCCTGCTCTGCACGGACACCGTGGGATTCGTCGCCGACCTCCCCCACTGGCTGGTCGAGTCGTTCAGCGAGACGCTGTCGGACGCCGCGGCGGCCGACGCGGTCGTGCTCGTCGCCGATGCCAGCGACCCGCCGCCGGAGTTGCGCGAGAAAGTCGAAGTCGCGCTCGACGTGCTGGACGAGCAGGGCGTCGACGAGTCGGCGGTCGTCACGGCGCTGAACAAGGTCGAGCTGCTCGACGACGGCGCGCTGGCCGAGCGCCGCGAGGCGGTCGCGGACCTCGCCCCGGACCCGATCCCGGTCAGCGTCCGCGAGGGGACGAACTGCGACCGCCTCCGCGCGGCGGTCACGGGGCGACTCCCGACAGAACGGGCGGACCTGCGGCTCCCAAACTGCGACGAGGCGATGGGGATCGTCTCGCGAGCGCACGACCGCGCCGTGGTCGAGTCGGTCGAGTACGGCCCAGAGAGGGTGACGCTATCGGTCAGTGGACGACCGTCCGTCGTCGAGCAGTTGCGGGCCGACGCCGAGGCAGTGTCGGACTGAGTCGCGCCGTCGGGAGCCGTCCCGAGCGGTCCCCACGACTACGTTCGTCTCAGACGTTGTGACACACGAGATTTATAAACGAAGAAGAACCATTCCCGAGCGACCATGGGTCTCCTCTCCAGCATGGGAATCGGATCGGCGACGGTCGACCTCGTCCTCGACTCGGAGCGCGTCACGGCCGGCGAGGTACTGACCGGCACCGTCGAGGTCGACGGCGGTAGCGACGCCCAGACCGTCGACGAGATCTACGGCGCCCTCCGCACCGCCTACCGCACCGACGAAGGCTCCTACACGACCACCGTCTCGGAGTTCACGCTCACCGAGGGGTTCACCGTCGGCGAGGGCGAGTCACTCGAGTTCGACGCGGCGATCGACGTGCCCGCCCACACGCCGACGACGGTGTTCGGCCCGACCGACGTGTGGATCGACACGGGGCTCGACATCGACTGGGCCGCCGACCCCGACGACAAGGACCACGTCACCGTCGCGCCCTCCGACCGCCTCCGGTCGCTCCACGACGGCGTCAGCGACCTCGGGTTCGACCTCCGGACGACGCAGACGCTGACCTCGACGGGCACGCAGTTCGCCGGCACAAGCGAGTTCGTCCAGGAGTTCGAGTACGCGCCGGTCACCGACGAGTTCCGCACCGCCCTCGACGAACTCGAGGTGATCGCCGCACCCGGCGGCGACCGCCTCGACGTGGAACTCGAGATCGACGCCACCGACACGCTCCTCAGCGAGCGCGAGACGTTCGCGCACTTCGCCGTCGAGGAAGCGGACGCCGACGCCGTCAGCGAACGGATCCGCGAGGAGATCGAGACGCACACCTGAATTCGGGTTCGTTCCGCCTGCATCGCCGTACTACGGGCTCCCGTAGCGAGAACGTGAGCGGGGTCGGGTCCTCGGGGAGTCGCCAGCGGCCGGCCTCGGCCCGCACCGTCCGCTCGCGCGGCCCCCTCTCGAAGTACGAACGCTCGGCGGTCGGATCGGGACCGAGCGCGTGGACGATCGTGAGCCGGCGGACTCAGAGATGTCGACGCCACGCTTCGAGGCCGAGAATGGCGAGGGCCACTCCGAGACCGACGGCGAAAGACAGCGCGAGCGCCCCACCGACCGACCCTTCGCGGAGATATCCCGCGATGGCGCCCAACACAGCGGCAGCGACCACGTACGAACCCGTCTGAAGAATCCCACTGCGCGAGTCTCCGGCCATGCGAACAGTGGCTATCCCGACGCTGTAATACTGTGGGAAGGGGACGCTGCCCGCGCGCTCCGATTCGAGCACGTCGCGTCCGAGGTGCCAACGCTCATGCGGTTGGCGGACCGATCGAGGATATGAACGGGCGACTCGCTCGAGTCGCGGCGGTCCTCGCGGTGGCGCTTCTGGCGGTCGTCAGCGGTTGCGCGGGCCTCTCGCTGGGGAAAGGGCCGAGCGCTGGGCCGACGGCCGCGGCGCCCGGGGTCGCGAACGGGACGGCGGCGACGGTGGTCGACGTGGTCGACGGCGACACCATCGACGTGCGGTACGCCAACGGCTCGACGGACACGGTGCGACTGCTGGGCGTCGACACGCCCGAAGTGTACGCCGACACCGACCCGTCGGAGTACGAGGGGGTACCGAACGACGAGGCGGGGGTGGCCTGTCTCGACTCGGCGGGCGAGAACGCCAGCGCGTTCGCCGAGCGGTGGCTCGCCGACGAGCGGGTGACGCTGGTCACCGACCCGGCGGCCGACCGCCGGGACCGCTACGGCCGACTGCTGGCGTACGTCCACGTCGACGCGAGCGGCCCGAACGGCATCGTGACGGCGACCCCGAACGGAACTGTGCCGACCGGCACCGCGACCGACCGCACGGACTTCACCCATCGACTGGTCGCGACCGGGCACGCTCGGGTCTACGACAGCACCTTCCAGCGCTCGGAGCGGTACTACGCCGCCGAGGCCGACGCGCAGGCGGCCCGGCGCGGGCTGTGGCGCTGTCGGGACCCGAGCGCGACCGTGACGACCGCTGGAGACGGCGGGAGCGACACCGGCGCTCGCGGCGACACTGACGGCCCGGTCGCCACGTCGGATTCGGGACTGACGGTCGAACGGGTCCACGCCGACGCGGCGGGCAACGACCACGAGAACCGCGACGACGAGTACGTCGTCTTCGGCAACGACGGCGACGGGTCGCTCGCACTGGGCGGCTGGACGGTCGCCGACGAGGCCGACCACACCTACACGTTCCCGGCGGGGTTCGCGCTCGGGGCCGGCGAGACGGTGACGCTCCGGACAGGGTCGGGGACGGACACCGCAGACACGCTCTACTGGGGCAGTGATTCGGCGATATGGAACAACGGCGGCGACACGGTGGTCGTCACCCGTGACGGGGAGACGGTCCTGCGGTACGCCTACGGCTGAACCGTCCGGCGAGCGGATTCGCGAACGGGGCGGGTCGATACGTCTCCGCTCGACCGGCGTCCCACGCGCGCCCACGTTCTCGTCACCGGCAGAGCCAACTGGGTGGCGACGCAGGAGCCGCTATGGACCTCCCACCGGTCGGGCTCGGCACGATGGGGATCGGCGAGCCCGAGACGATCGAGACGGCGATCGAGAGCGGCTATCGCCACCTCGACACGGCACAGATCTACGACAACGAGGCGGTCGTCGGCGACGGGATCGCGGCGAGTGACACCCCCCGCGAGGAGCTGACCGTCGCGACGAAGCTCTGGATCGACTCGCTGGCCGGCGACGACGTGCGACCCGGGACCGAAGCGAGCCTCGACCGACTCGGCCTCGACGCGGTCGACCTGCTGTACGTCCATCGCCCGCGTGGCGACTACGACCCCGAACGGACCCTGCCCGCGCTCGACGCCCTCGTCGCGGACGGCCTCGTCGGACACGTCGGGCTCTCGAACTTCGAGCCCGACCAGCTGGAGCGGGCCCGCGAGGTGCTCGACGCGCCCGTCGCGGCCCATCAGGCCGAGTTCCACCCCTACTATGGGAACCCGGCGTTGCTGGCCGACGCGCGCGAACACGACTATCCGCTCGTCGCGTACTCGCCGCTGATCGGCGGCGACGCGTTCGACGACCCGGTCCTGACCGACATCGGCGACGCCCACGACACCTCGCCGGCGGCGGTGGCCATCGCCTGGGTGCTCTCCCACGAGAACGTCGTCACCATCCCGAAGGCGTCCTCGCCGGAGCACCTCCGGGCGAACCTCGCCGCGCGCGATCTGGACCTCTCGCCCGCGGAGATCGAACGCATCGACGCGATCGACCGCGAGCGGGAACTGTACCCCGAGTGACCGTGCGCGCAGTCGTCCTCGCCGAGCACGGCGAACCGCTCGAACTCCGCGAGGTGCCCGAGCCCGAACCCGACCCCGACGGGGTCGTCGTCGAGACGGAGGCCTGCGGGATCTGCCGGAGCGACTGGCACGCCTGGCAGGGCCACGGCGACTGGGTCGACGACCGCGTCCCGACGGGACAGGTGCTGGGTCACGAGCCCGTGGGGACCGTCCGGGAAGCTGGCGAGGAGGTGGAAACCGTCGCGGTCGGCGACCGCGTGGTCGTCCCCTTCAGCCTCGCCGACGGGACGTGTACGGCCTGCCGAGCGGGCCGGCAGAACTACTGCGAGGGCGCGACGGCGCTCGGATTCGGGCCCGAGGCGCCGGGGGCGTTCGCCGAACGGTTCCACGTGCCCGCGGCGGACGTGAACGCCGTCCACCTCCCCGACGGCGTGTCGGCGGTCGCCGCCGCGAGCATGGGCTGTCGGTTCGTCACCGCCTTCGAGGCGCTGGACGCGACCGCAGACGTGGGCGGCGGAGACGTAGTGGTCGTCGTCGGCTGCGGGGGCGTCGGTCTCTCGGCCGTCCAGGTCGCCGCGGCGCTGGGCGCCACCCCCGTCGCCGTCGACGTGCGCGAGGCGCCGCTGGAGCTGGCCGCCGATATCGGTGCCGCGGCGACGCTGAACGCCGAGGCGGTCGACGCCCCCGAGCGCGTCCGCGAGCGCTTCGGCGGCGCCGACGTGTCGATGGACGCGCTGGGGTCGGCCGACACGTTCCGGACGGCGGTCGACTCGCTGGGGAGCGGCGGGACGCACGTCCAGGTCGGGCTGACCGGCGACGACGACCGTGGCGAGGTCGCCCTGCCGGCCGACCGCCTCGTTCAGGACGACCTGACGGTCGCGGGCTCGCGCGGCATGCCCCCGCGCCGCTACGACGACATCTTCGCGATGGTCGCCGCCGGTCAGGTCGACCCCGGTGCGCTCGTGACCGACCGCGTCGCGCTCGACGGGGTGCCCGACCGACTGGCCGCGATGAGCGAGTTCGACACCGTCGGCGTCGAGGTCGTCACCGAGTTCTGAGCCGCGCGCCGGCCGCGCGGCGGTGCGCCGGCGCCGCTGTCACCTGCAACCGGCAACTACCCGATCCGTACCCTCCCGCACCCTGCGAGCGGCGGGCCCGTTTCCGGCGCCGAGCCGGTACGTACTGTCGACGAAACATCGCTTCGCTTATACGGGTAAATCCGCTCCTCTCCACGACGACCATCGCGGGGCGAGTCGCCTCGCGACCCTTTCCAGCATCATGACACGTCAACGACGATCCGAGGCGAGGGGAATCGAGACCGAGCCGGGTGGACGCCTGAGGCCGGACGGGGTGAGTCACCACCGATGAGTACGAACCGTCGCGTCGGTGACAGCGAGGCCCGGAGCCGAGTGCTCGGCCTGGACAGCGGAGTCGACGCGCTCCGTGAGAGCGCGGAGTTCCGCGGGCCCGTCGAGCCGCTCGAGGGGCACGGACACGCCAACGACCACTTCGCGCTCGTCTACGACGACCGGGCGGAGCGACTCGCGGCGGCGGTCCCGTTCCTGCGCCAGGGCATCGACGCCGGCGAGAAGTGCCTGTACGTCGGTGACGAGCGGTCGCTGGAGACCGTCGCGGACCTGCTCCGCGACCGCGGCATCGACGTCGAGCGAGCGGTCGAATCGGGCGCGCTCGTCTTCGAGAGCGTCGCGGACACCTACCTCCGTGACGGCTCGTTCGACCCGGAGTCGATGATGGAGATCTACGGGGCGGAGATCGAGGCCGCCACGGCGGAGTTCGAGGCGCTCCGGGTGGTCGCCGAGACGGACTGGATCGTCGAGACGGGCGTCCCGGTCGAGTCGTTCATGGAGTACGAGAGCCGGATCAACGACCTGTTCGACGACGCCGACGCGATCGCGCTCTGTCAGTACGACCGCGAGCGGTTCCCGGCCGAGGAACTGATCGAGATCGTCCGCGTCCACCCGCATCTCATCTACGACACGACGGTCTGTCACAACGTCTACTACACGCCGCCGTCGGAGTTCTGCGGCCCGGACCGACCCGAGAACGAGCTCGACCGGATGCTCGGGACGTTACGCGACCGGGCCCGGGCCAGGGCGTCGCTGCGGTCGCGGACCGACACCCTCCGCAGACACCACGACCTCGTCTCGCGGCCGGACCTCTCGTTCGACGAGAAGCTCCGCCGGTTTCTGGAGGTCGGGCGTCGCCACTTCGACCTCGATATCGGCTTCCTCTCGCACACGGCGGGCGGGACGTTCGAACTGGTGGACGCCGTCGGCTCGCACGACCTGATCCAGCCCGGACGGACCGCGGACCTCTCGGGGACGTACTGCCGCCGAGTGCTGGAGACCGACGGTGTCGTCGCCGTCGCCGACGCTCCCGCGGCGGGCTGGACTGACGAGCGGGCCTACGAGACGTACGGGCTCGACAGCTACATCGGGACGGCAGTCAGCGTCGGCGGCGAACGCTACGGGACGCTCTGTTTCGCCGCCCGCGAGGCGCGCGACCGCCCGTTCTCCGAGGCCGAGCGGACCTTCCTGGAGCTGACGGCCCAGTGGGTCGGCTACGAGCTGGAGCGCGAGCAGCGCCAGGCGCAACTGGCCGCGCTCAACGAGATGAGCCGCGACCTGATGGACGCCGAGACCGAGCCCGCGATCGCCGAGGCGACCGTCGACCACGCGGCGGGGACGCTCGCGCTCCCGCTGACGGCGGTCGTCCGATACGACAGGGACGGCGGCCACCTGGAGACGGCCGCGCGGACCGAGCGAGCGGTCGACGAACTCCCGACGGCCGCCCTGAGCGAGACCCCCTCGGGGCCGCTCTGGACGGCGTTCACCGCCGGCGAGACGCGGATCGTCGACGACCCCGACGTGTCGGGGGCGGGCGACGACGTGACCGAGATCGCGGCGGTGCCGCTGGGCTCTCACGGCGTGTTCGTCACCGCGACCGAGGCGCCCGAGGGGTTCTCCGAGGCGGCCCTGGAGTTCGTCGAGACGACGGCCGCGACCGTCGAGACCGCCTGCAGCCGGGCCGACCGCGAGCGGCTGCTCGCCGAGCGCGAGCGGCGGCTGGAGGAGCAAAACGACTCGCTCGAGCGGCTCAACCGAATCAACGACACGATCCGTTCGATCGGGCAGTCGCTCGTGGCGGCGTCGACCCGCGGAGAGATCGAGACGGTCGTCTGCGACCAGCTGGCCGACGTCGGGCCCTACGAGCTGGCGTGGGTCGGCGACCACGACTCGGTCACCGACGAGGTCACCCCCCGCGAGTGGGCCGGCGCCGAGAAGGGGTACCTCGACGCGACGACGGTCACCGCCGACGAGCGGACGACCGGCCGCGGCCCCGCGGGACGGGCCGTCCGGACCCACGAGCCCCAGGTCGTCGACAACATCGTCGAGGACCCCGACTTCGAGCCGTGGCGCCAGGCGGCGCTGACACGCGGCTACCACGCCTCGATCGCGCTGCCGCTGGTCTACGACGACGCCTTCTACGGCGTGCTCAACGTCTACGCCAACCAGCCCGGCGTGTTCGACGAGCTGGAGCGGTCGGTGCTGGCCGAGCTTGCCGACACCATCGCCTACGCCATCAACGCCGTCGAGAGCAAGAAGGCGCTGGTCAGCGACGAGGTGACCGAGCTGGAGTTCGTCGTCAAGGACCAGGGCCTGGAGATCGTCGATCTCGCGCGCGAGACGGGCTGTGAACTGACCGTCGAAGGGGTCGTCCCCTCGGCGGACGGGCGCGCCCGGGCGTTCGTCTCGACCCGGGGCGTCACGGCGGACGAGATCAGGGCGTTCGCACCGCGGCTGGCGACCTCGGACCTGTCGGTCGTCTCGGAGTACGAGGACGACGGGCCGGTCTGTCTCTTCGAGGCCGCGCTGACAGACGAGAGCCTCTGCGAGACCGTCCGTCGCCACGGCGGTCGCCCCCACGCCGTGACCGTCGAGGACGGGGCGGCGACCGTCGTGGTCGAGATCGCCGCCGACGCGGACGTGCGCGAGTTCGTCGACGTGTTCGTCGACGCCTACGGGGACACCGAACTGGTCGCCCAGCGGACCCGCGAGCGACCGCGCCAGTCGCCCACGGAACTGCGCGCGGCGCTGACGGAGGACCTCACCGACCGACAGCTCGAAGTGCTCCAGACGGCGTACTTCGGCGGATACTTCGCCACGCCGCGCGGGCAGACGGGGAGCGAGGTCGCCGAGTCGCTCGACATCACGCAACCGACGTTCAACACGCACGTGCGAGCGGCTCACCGCAAGCTCTGCCGTCAGCTGTTCGAGACCGACGCGTCCGGCGGGTGAACGGACGCCTCGCGCCAGGCGGCCAGACAGCCCTCGTCGCAGAAGGAGAACACCGCGAACGACTCGCCGTCATCGCGGGAGGTCGCCGGATACCACTCCGGTCCCGACAGTCGCGCGCCGCAGTGAGCGCAGGTCTCGAATCCGCCGCTGTCGGCGGGCGACGCCACGCGTTACCCGAGTACCGCGTCGTCGGTCACCGCGTCGAGGACGACCTCCCCGTCGCCGGACACCGTCACCTCGTATCCGCAGTACTCGAAGGAGACGCGTATCGGTGTGGCCGCGTCGCCGCCGGTCCGGTAGAACGCGTCGAGCGCTTCGGGGTCGACGGCGTCGTAGAGCGGGACCGAGAGGTCGAGTACGTCCACGCCCGCGCGCTCGGCGACCGCCTCGAGGACGGCTTCGCTGGCGGACTGGTCGCCGTCGATCCGGTGGGTGAACTCGGTTCCGATGGATGATTGCATCATCTACTATCGTCCAGGCACCGTTCGGGCAAAGCCGTTGTACCTCAGTGTGAAGCGTCGCCGCGAACCGGCGGCTATCAGTCTAGACGAGACTGGACCGCCGCCGGGTCCGCGAGTCGACCGCCACAAGACCGATGAGGGTTCCAGTCGTCGCCCTCACACGAATGGCCCTCTCCGACGTGTTCCTCGCACCGCTGGGGCTCGCCGCCGCGCTGGTCGCGGTCCCGATCGTCCTCCTCTATCTCATCCGGCCCGACCCCGAGCGCGTCGAACTCCCCACGTTCCGCTTCGTCGCCGACGAGCAACGCCAGCGAGCGGTCACACCGCTGCTCGAACGGATATCGCGGAGTCTGCTGTTGCTGATCCAGATCCTCGCGATACTGCTGCTGGCGGGGTCGCTGGCCGCGCCGTACGTCCCCGTCCAGGAGCGAGCGGTCGTCGAGGAGACGGTGCTGGTCGTCGACACGAGCGCGAGCATGGCGACGGCCGACGGCGGCGGGACCCGACTCGACCGCGCGCTCGGCGCGGCGCGCGAGGAGGTGACGACCCGGACGTCGGTCGTGACGACCGACGGCGGCGGGCAGGTGACGCTCCGGCGGGGGCCGCCCAGCGCCGCCCGCGACGCGCTCGACGGCCTCGAGGCGACCGACGCCCCGGGCGACCTCCGCGGCGCCGTGGCGCAGGCGCGAGCGCTCGCCGAGGACGACGTGCGCGTGGTCGTCCTGAGCGACTTCCAGGGCGAGGAGTGGGCCGACGCCGTCCGGGGACTGCGCGCACGGGACGTGAGCGTCAGCCTCCGACAGTTCGCCGGGGGCGGCGCGGGCAACGTCGGCTTCGTCGACCGCCGGTTCGGCGGCTCCGAGGTGACGTTCTCCGTGCGGAACTTCGGTGCGGAGTCGGCGACCCGGACCGTCTCGCTGGGCGACCGGGAGCGCGAGGTCGAGCTGGCCGGCGGCGACGTGGCGACGGTGACGTTCCCGGTCCCCGCCGGAGCGAGCGAGGCGCGACTCTCGCCCGGCGACGACTTCGCGACCGACGACGCCGTCCCCGTGGTCGCGCCCGAAGACCCGACGGTCGACACCCTGGTGTTGACCAACGACCGCAACCGCTACCTGACGACCGCGCTCTCGCTGGTCGACCAGGTCGACCTGACCGTCGACAGCCCGCCCACGACCGTCGAGGGCGACTACGACGTGATACTGTACAGCAACGTCGACGGCGACGCCCTGCTGCCCGGGAACGTCCAGGCGGGCCGAGACGCGGTCGCGAGCGGCGGCGGCGTCGCCGTCCAGGCCCAGGAGGGGATCCCCGACCGACTGCGCGACCTGCTCCTGATCGAACCGGGACCGACCGGCTCCGCGCCGACGGTCCGGCGGACCGCCGAGACGGACCTGACGGAGGGCATCGACTTCCAGGCGCCCGGCGAGTACGTGACGGGGTCGCTGCGGTCGGGCGAGACGCTCGTCGAGCTGCGCGACGGGACGCCGCTGCTCGCGACCGACCGCCGCGAGTCGGGGCGGCTGCTGTACTACGGCTACATCGAGCAGCGGTCGAGCTTCAAGTACAACTACCAGTACCCCGTCTTCTGGAAGCGCGCCGTCTTCCACCTGGCCGGTCGGGAACCCCTGTCGGCGCTGAACCACGAGACGGGCGACACCGTCCGGTTCGGCGCCGACCGGATCGAGGGCCCCTCGGGCCGACTTGCCGGCCCGACGGCCACCGTCCGGGAGGTCGGCGTGTACACCGCGGGGGGGACCGCCGAGAGCGCGGCGCTGCTCTCCGAGCGGGAGTCGGCGGTCGACGCCGCGGACCTGAACGAGCGGTCGGGGCCGGTCGGGAACGTCACGCGCACGGAGACGCGGACCGTTCCCCAGCGGGTCACCGAGTTCGTCGCCCTCGGAGCGCTGCTCGTCGTCGTCCTCGAAGTCGGCTACCTGCGCCGGCGAGGTGAGCTGTGATGGCGACCGCGCTGTCGGTCGTGTGGGCGGTCGGGTCGACCAGCGTTCCCACGGCCCCGCTCCCGCTCGCAGTCTCCTACTCGTTGGACGGCCTGACCGCCGGGGTCGAACAGCTCTGGCCGCTGGCGGCGCTCCCGGTGGCGCTGGCCCTGCTGACCTACCTGATCTTCCGCGGTGAGGCGAGCGCCCGGTCGGCCTCCGCGCGGAGTCGGCGGCTGCTGTTCGCCAGTCGGCTGCTGGTCGTCACGCTGCTGGTCGTCGGCGCGATGGGGCCGTACACGGTCCAGACGCGGGAGACGCCGGGGGAGCCGCGGGTGACGCTGCTGACCGACGAGTCGGCGAGCATGGGGGCGTTCCCGAACGCGACCGACGACCTCGTCGACGGGATCGAGTCGGCGGGCGTCCCGGTGACGACCGCGACCGTCGGTAGCGGCGACGAGTCGCGCCTCGGCGACGGCATCGCGGCGAACCTGCGGGAGAACGGTACCGTCGTCGTCGTCTCCGACGGGCAGGTGACCGCCGGTCGCGGCCTCGCGGCCGCCGCAGAGGACGCTCGCGGGCTGAACGCCACCGTCAGCGCCGTCGAACTCTCCCCCGAGCGGACCGAACGAGCGGTCGCGGTCGCCGGTCCGTCGACGGCGAGCGTCGGCCTCCCGACCGAGTTCGCCGTCTCCCTCTCGGGCGTCGAAGCCGACGACGCCGTCCCCGTCACAGTCGAAATCGACGGCGAGGAAGTCCGAACGGGCCGACTGGCCGCCGGCGAATCGCTGGCGGTCAACCACACCTTCGAGGCGGTCGGCGACCACCGCGTGACCGCCAGGGTCGACGGCGAGGACATCTACCAGCGCAACGACATCTTCTACCACGACGTGCGCGTCGTCGAGAAGCCGCGGCTGCTGTACGTCGCCCAGGGCGAGTATCCGCTGCGCGGTTATCTCGGGTCGCTGTACAACGTGACCAACGCCTCGTCGGTGCCGGGCGACCTCGACGAGTACGCGGCGGTCGTGGTCCAGGACACCCCCGCCGGCCAGCTGGGCAACGTCAGCGCCCTGCAGGAGCACGTCATCGACGGTGGCGGCCTCGTGACGGTCGGCGGCGAGAACGCCTACCAGCAGGGGAGCTACGGCGAGTCCCCCATCGCGGCGATGCTCCCGGTGCGGATGGGCAACGCGACCGGCGGCCGGACGAACATCGTGATGCTCGTGGACATCTCGGGCAGCGCCGAGGAGGGGCTCTCGACCCAGAAGGGGATCGCGCTGGACGTGCTGGACCAGCTGGGCGACCGCAACCAGGTCGGCGTCGTCGCGTTCGGCGGCGAGGCCTTCCGGATCGCCGACCGCCAGCCGCTCGAGGACGCCCGGGAGGCGATCGGCGAGCGGATCCGCCGGCTCCAGACCACCCGCGGCGGCACCGACATCGCCGTCGGCCTGCTGGGCGCGGCGGACATGCTCGGGGACAACCCCGGGACGATCATCCTGCTGTCCGACGGCGCCGACGACGTGGAGCGACCCGCGGCGGTCGCCAGCCAACTGGGCCGGGAGGGCGTCCGCGTCGTCACCGTCGGCGCCGGCGACCGAGTCGACGAGGGCACCCTCCGGCGGATCGCCGAGGAGTCGGGCGGCTCGTACTTCGCCGCGAACGAGACCAGCCGCCTGCGTCTGCTGTTCGGCGGTGCTTCCCGGCAGTTCCGCGGGCAGAACCTGACGGTCGTCAGGCAGAACACCTTCATCACCTCCGGGGTGACGCTGACGGCAAGTCCCTCGCAGGCCAACGACGTGGCGGTCAAGGCGGGCGCGGACTACCAGGTCGCGACCGGCGACGGGACGCCCGCGATCGCCTCGTGGCGCTTCGGGCTCGGTCGCGTCGTCTCGCTGACCGCCTACGGTGACGACAGCGGCCTCGATGGCCTGCTCGACCGGCCGGACTCGCTGGTCGTCACGAAGTCGGTCAACTACGCCATCGGCGACCCGGCGCGGAGCCAGACCGGCGTGACCGACGTGAGCGACGCCCGCGTGGGGAGCCGGGCGACGCTCACCTACCGCGGCGACGAGCGCCCGTCCGTCGCGAACGTCACCTTCCGGCAGGTCGCCGACCGGACCTTCCGCGGGGAGTTCACCCCTCGCGAGGCCGGCTATCGCGACCTGCTCGGCGCGACCTACGCGGCCAACTACCCCGTCGAGTACGCCCGCCTGGGCGTCGATCCGGACCTGGAGCGGCTGGTCGACGTGACCGGCGGTCGCGAGTTCGGTCCCGGCGAGGGCGCCCGGATCGCGGAGCTGGCTCGCGAGCAGTCGACGCGCGTCCGCTCGGTGCGTGACGCCTGGGGGTGGGTCGCGCTGCTCGGTGCGCTGGTCGTCTTCTCAACCGAAGTGATCGTCCGGCGCGTTCAAGTGTATCGCGGCCGCACCTCACTCACGAGTGGTCTCCCGTGAGCGCAATCGGCCGACCGATCAGTCTGGGCCTGGTCGCCCTCGTCGTACTCACCGCCGCCGGCGCGGCGGGCGCGACCGTCCTCTACCAGGACTCGGCCCAGCAACTCCGGTCCCAGAACGACGCCCTCCGCACCGAGAAAGCCCAGCTGACCGCCCGGCTCAACGAGACCCGCACCGAGTTACGGGCGACGCGCCAGCGGCTCAACGAGACGCGGGCGCAGTTGAACACCCGGACCGAAGACGTCGACCAGGTCGCCGGGACGCTCAACCGGACCGAGCGCCAGCTCAACACCACCGAGGCCCAGCTCGCGCAGACGCGCCAGCGGCTCGCGAACGCCAACGAGAACGTCTCCCGGCTGGAGGGCGAAGTGACCGAACTCGAAGACCGACGCGACGAACTGGAGTCGACCGTCTCCGACCTCCGTGAGCGCCGCGACGAACTGGAGTCGACCGTCTCCGACCTGCGCGGTCGGGTCGACAGCCTCGAAACGGACCTGTCCGACGCCCGGGACCGCGCCGAGGAACTCCAGAGCGAGGTCGACGAACTCGAGGTGACACTCGCCGAGCGCGACGACCGCATCGACGCCCTCGAGTCGAACGTGAGCAGCCTTCGCTCGGAGGTCGAACGGGACGAGGAGACCATCGCGAACCTGGAGGAGGACGTGGCGAACCTGGAGGAGCAGGTCCGCGCGCGCGAGGTCATGCTGAACGGGAAAAACGAGACGATCGCCGACCTCCGGTCCGACCTGCGCGCCCTCTGTTCGGACCCCGCGAACCGGAACAAGACGACCTGTGAGGGATACGAATGACGGAGCGGCCGGGCGGCGGGGCGGGACCGAGCGAGGCGGCGAACCGGGGCGGTGAGACGGTCCCGTCGGGGGACTCGCGCGAGCGGATGGACGAAGCGATCCGGGAGATCCGCAGCGAGGCCCGGAAGGCGGCCGTGACGGCCGGGGTCGTCGAGGCCGCGGCCGTTTTCCTGGGCGTCAATCTCGCGCTCGCGGCGCTGGCCCCGTCGTGGCTGCCGGACAGGCTCCGCGTCCCGGCGAGCGTGACCGAGCCCGTCGGCTCCGCGCTGGGCCGCGACCTCGGGAGCGTCGCCGTCCCGGGCTCGGCGACGGTGGCGGCCGCCGTCGGCGCGCTCGCGCTGGCGGTCGCGGTCTGGGTGCGACTGCGCGAGCCGCTCGTCGAGCAGTTCGAGGCGGTCAACCCGTCGGTCGCCGAGAAGCTGCGGACCGCCCGGGACGCCGTCGAGGCGGACGCCGACTCGCGGATGGCCCGGCGGCTCTACGGCGACGTGCTGGCCGACCTGCGCGAGAGCTCGGCCGTCGGCCTGCTGAACGTCGGCCGTCTCGGGGCGGTCGCGGTCGTGGTCGCCGCGCTGAGCCTCGCGACGGTCCAGGTCGCCGTCGTCGACCTGGCGCTGTTCGACCGGCCCCAGCCCACGGCCGACGGGTCGACGGACGAGCCGGGCAACTACACCGGACTGCTCGACGGCGACCGCGTCCTCGGCGACCGCGAGGAAGTCTCCGCGGGCGACGACAACCAGACGGCCGAGATCGAGTCCTCCGGCGGCGGCCGCGACGTCGAGGACGACCGCACGTTCCCCGACCGGGAGTCGAGCGGCGCCGGCGGCGGGAGTTCCGGCGGCGTCGACAGCCAGCAGGCGGAGTTCGCCGCACCCGAACAGGTCGAGGACGCCGACCTCGTCCGCGAGTACAACCGGCGGATCCGCGACGGCTCCGGGGACGGTTCGACCGACGGTGACGAGAGCGGCGACGGTAACGACGGCGGTAGCGACGACGGCGCCAGCTAGCGGTCGACGACCTTCCTACTCATGCAAGACGAACCCGACACGGACGACGTGGACGCACTGCAGGCGAAGCTCGCGACGGCCCGCGAGGAGGTCGGCGAGCGCATCGTCGGCCAGGACGAGGTGCTCGAAGGGCTGTTCGTGTGCATCCTCGCCGACGGCAACGCCCTGCTCGAATCGAACCCCGGCCTCGGCAAGACGACGATGGTCCGCACCGTCGCCGAGGTGACCGACCTCGCGTTCTCGCGGGTCCAGAACACCCCTGACCTCATGCCCTCGGACATCACGGGCACCGAGATCATCCGGGAGACCGACGACGGCCGCGAGTTCGTCTTCGAGAAGGGACCGATCTTCGCGAACGTCGTGCTCGCCGACGAGATCAACCGCGCGACGCCCAAAACGCAGGCCGCGCTGCTGGAGGCGATGCAGGAGCGCCAGGTCACCGCCGGCGGCGAGACCTACGAGCTGCCCGACCCCTTCTTCGTCCTCGCGACACAGAACCCCATCGACCAGGGCGGTACCTACGCCCTGCCGGAGGCCCAGACCGACCGCTTCATGTTCAAGCTCCTGGTCGACTACCCCGAGGCCGACGAGGAGCGCGACATCGTCGACCTGTACACCAGCCGCAGCCGACAGGTCCCCGTCGAGCAGGCGCTGACCCGCGCGGAGATCCGCGAGGCCCAGGAACTGGTCCGCGAGATCCCCATCGCCGAGGACCTGCGCGACCGCGCCATCGAACTCGTCCGGCGGACCCGCGAGGCCGAGGCGGTGGAGTTCGGCGCCAGCCCGCGGGCGAGCATGGCGCTGGTCGTCGCGTCGAAGGCCAGGGCCTTCCTCCGCGGGCGCAACCACGTCTCCGAAGCGGACATCGAGGCGCTCGCGGCGCCCGTCCTCAGGCATCGGATCATCCTCGACTTCCGCGCCGAGCGGGACGGCCAGACCCCCGACGACGTGATCGCCGACCTGCTGGAGTGACCCGTGGTCATCGAACCCGACTTCCTCGACGAACTCGACCGCTTCGACGCGGCGCTGGACCGGGAGACCGCCGCCGTCCGCCAGGGCGAACAGCAGTCACCGCGCGTCGGCGAGGGACTCACGTTCAGCGACTACCGCCGGTACTCCCCCGGCGACGACACCCGACTCGTCGACTGGAAGCTGTTCGCCCGCACCGAGGAGTACTACATCAAGCAGTTCGAGGAGGAGCGGAATCTGACCGTCCACGTCCTGCTGGACGCCTCCGCCTCGATGGACTACGGCGAGGGCGAGCGCCACAAGTTCGAGTACGCCGCGAAGGTCGGACTGGGCTTCTGCTATCTCACCGCCGAGGAGCACAACGACTTCCGCTTTTCCACGATGGGCGAACGCTCCGAGCGACTCGATACCGGCCGATCGAATCGCGGCGAGGTGTTAGGGTTGATCGACCAGATCAACGGGTTCGACCCAGAGGGCGAGGCGGACTTCGAGACGGTGCTCGAAGCCTACGCCGACCGGATCCGCTCGCGGTCGCTCGTCGTGGTGCTGACCGACTGCCTGGCCGAACCCGAGGCGATAGAGTCCGGTGTGTCGGCGCTGGCGCGCAACGAAGTCGACGTGTTGCTCGTCCGCGTGATGGCGCCGGACGAACGCGACCCGGACGTGGTGGGCGACGCGTTGTTCGCGGACCCGGAGAGCGAGACGACCCGCCGGTCGTACTTCAGCCAGTCGCTGGCCGACACGTACCGGTCGCGACTGGACGCCCACGTCGACGAGGTGAAACAGCGGGTGACGGCGCTGGGCGGTGACCACGTGCTCGTCGATACCGGCGACGAGTACTTCGATTCGTTCTCGAGCGTCTGGTTAGGGTGACGCGGCGCGGGCGGTCGTATCCGGCGACCGGTCACGGGAGGCGTTCGCACGCGACGCCGTCGCCGTCCCCGTCCAGCCCGTGAGCCCCGTTCGACGCTTCGTGTACCTCCTGTGCGGCCGCCTGCGACGAGAAGTCCTCGCAGTCGTAGTCGCCGCTGTACCCGGACGACTCGCCCGATCGCTCGGAACGGCTCGTCTCCGGTGCGGGCTTCGTTGGGGTGTCGGCCGTTTCGGGCCCGAGCGGGTTGTCGAGCCCCGTGGCGAGGTCACTCCCGGTAGCGAGCGCGGCGCCACCGCCGCCGACCGCCGCGAAGACGACGACGAACACGACGAGTCCGCGACCGGGATTCCCGAAGAAGCTGAGGAGACTGCCCAGCACCGCGCCGGCCGCGACGGCGAGGTTCGAACCCGCCGCGGCGAGACTCGACTGGACGGCGAGCGAACCGAACTGCCAGAGGTAAAACGCGGCGACGCCGAGTCCGGCCACGGTGAGGACGTTCTTCACGCGGGTGACCGCGAGGACGAAGACGACCCACAGCACGCTGAAGAAGTTCCGCCGGAACCGCCGCCACGAACTACTGGCCATCTGGTTGCTACATCACTGTCAGCTACGTACATAACGTCTCGTGTTCCAGAACGGCGGTCGGCGGTATCTGGAACGGGAATCCGGGTCCGGATCGCTCCGCAGCCGGTACGCGTCACGCGTACGACTGGCTACCCGCTGGCAAGTGATGATTTACAGCCATGTTCCGTACCGTCGGCCATGCTCTCGCCCGAAGATCTGAGCGAACTCGAATCGGAACTCGTCAGCGTCTGTCGCACCGCGATCGGAGACGACCTCCGCAGCATCACGTACTTCACCGCTGACGACTACCAGCAGCTCTACCTCCGGAGCGACCTCGAACAGGACGCCGATCTGGAACCGTTCGTCGCGAACGAGCGACTCGGATTCACCTCCCAGCAGACCTACGAGGAGACGGAACTCGGCGAGTACCAGTTCACGATCCGCGTCTTCGAGTGGGGCGCCATCACTCGCACGATCGTCGGCGGCCACGGCGTCTTCGTGACCACCGATCCGCTCCAACTCGACGAACTCAAGGAGGTCGACACGTCGATTCGGACGGTGTTGAAGGAGTTTAGCGGGTGAATGACGGTCGGTTCGCGCTGATATATGGGTGTGGAGAACTCGAAGATGAAACTACCGAGATTTAAATACGGTATGGGGTCGGAGGGATTTGAACCCCCGATCGACTGATATCTCCGGTAGCGCCTCGGAACTCCAGAGGGTCATCACAGGGTCAGTGATCAGCCGACCCGTTCAGTATATCAGCTGGAGTGTCGTCCCGGGCGCCGTTGCCTCTGGAGTCAGTCGCCATGCCGGACTTGGCCACGACCCCGCCTGCATCACCGGATAAGCCCAATCGCACTAAAGGGGTTTCGGTCTCTGCCGGTCGGAGCGGTCAGTCGTCGTCTTCGATCTCCGCCCAGTCGCACTCCTGGCACTTGTAGCCGGTGACGAACGACGTGACGCCGGGCATGTAGCCGACTTTCAGCACGTTCTCGCCGCAGTCGGGACAGTCCCGCTCGGCGTCCTCGATGGCCTCGGCGTCCATGACCGACTCGCCCTCGATCAGCTCGGCCAGGCGCTTGGGCGTGACCATCCGCCCCTGCACGACGCGATTGTCTGCCATACCGTCGTATCGCCGTGCCCACCCGTAAGCCCTTCCACTCGCGACTATGAGTCTGTGCTTCGGAGACGGCACCGAGTGGCAATACAACCGCAAACAGCGTGAAATCCCCCGTCTTCTGCGCTCCCGCGGCTCGCTGCGCCATTCACTCGCTTCGCTTGTTCCAGTGCTTACTCCGCCGAGGTTCCCGCAGAAGACGGGGGCTTTCATTCCCACCCGCGTAGCTTGGCTGGACAGTCTGTGCGGGCGGGAATGAAAGGGGCGGCCGTCTCGACGAAGGACGGCGAAGCAAGCACCGCAGGGAGTGAAACGACCGAGGAGCGCAGCGAGACGCCCGAATCGAGACGGGCGGGGCTTTCACGCTGTTCGCGGTCACGAGTCGAGCAGCGTTGCGGTCGCCGTCACCGACAAATCGGACGAAGACTCACAGCCAGGGTGCGCGCTCGTCATCGGTGGTGACGTAGTCGGAGACGCGGCCGGGGACCGACTCCGACTCGTCGTCGCTCGCGTCGTCCGGCTCGTCATCCGGGTCAGCGGGGTCGCCGCCGTCGGCGACCGCGGCGTCGTCTGCCGGTGCCACACCGTTCATACCGTCGTACTCGCGGTCGCCGTCGGGGTCGAAGGCGAACAGCGCGGTCACGCCCAGGACCGCCAGCGCGATGGGGGCGTCGCCGGGGACGAGTCCGAAGATCGACAGCGGGAGGACGCCGAGCGCCACCGCGCTCCCGAAGCGGAAGCGGTCGATGTCGACGACGGCGCGGAGCCACGGGCCCAGGAGGGCGACGAGCAGGGCGAAGCCGACGCCGACGCCGGCCGCGGCGACCGCGCGCCCGATGAGTTCGGGGTCGGTCGTCACCGACAGCGAGACGCCGCTCGGGTCGAAGCTCGCGACGAGGCCGAGCGCGATGACGATCGCAGGGCGGGGGAGGTACTCGCCGACGCGGGCGCTGGCGGTCTTCGCCGCGACGGTGAGGATGACCAGACCGGCGAACCGCGAGAACACCGACATGTTCAGCATGTCGCGGATGGTCGGCGCCAGCGCGGCTTCGACGGCGGCGACGGGGATCAGCACGGCGCCGACGGCGAGGATGGCCGTCGCGACCTCCTTCCGGGAGCCGTCCATCTCGGCGAGGACGACGGCGACGGTGGCGCTGCCGCCGAAGATGAGCAGGCCGACTTCGAGGATGCCGACGGGGTCGCCGAGCGCGCCCGCGAGGACGAGCGCGGGGAAGATGCCGTCGACCAAGGGGAGACACATGATGGTCGCGAGGAGCTTCGTCGCGCCGCCGACGCGCCGCTCGACGGTGAGTGCGACCGGGTGCTGGGAGCTACTCATGCGCTCAGGCGCGGCCGTCTCCCGTGGCCAGTGGGTGGTCCGACCTGCGATACGCGCATCGGCGACCGGCGACGGGCTGCCAGTTCGCGCCGACGGTCCAGGTCGGGTGCTCCGCGAAGTCCCGTTTGAAGAAGCCGGCAGAAGGTGTGAACGCGACGCTCGACGCGTCGCGTGCGGTCTTCTGACCGATGCCAGCGATGGCGGGACTGGCGGAGTCCATGTCTATCATTATTTTCCTATCGAGTATAAGAATTGCGTGAGAGACGGCCACATGCGGCGCGATCCCGGCGAATCCCGGGTCGAACGGGTCGAATCTCGGGTCGGCTGCGACGAACCGTGTGACGATGTGGTCGAACTGCTCGGCCACCGAATCGAACTACGCTGCGAAAGAATGGAACGGCCGTTCCGAACGAGCCGGATCGCCGGACGCGGGCGGGTAGGTGTCCCGGGAACGGCTGGCACGGAACGGGCGTCTCGCAACGTTTTTGGGCCGGCGGGAGCGACGGTTTACATGGCGAACGATCCCGAACCTTTCTCGGAGAAACTCCGCGTGCCGGAGGCGTTGACGTTCGACGACGTGCTCCTGCGGCCGAAGGAGAGCAGGGTGGAAGCGGACGAGGCCGACACGACGACACGTGTGTCGAAGAACGTGCAGTTACAGGTGCCGGTGCTCACGGCGGCGATGGACACCGTCACCGAGAGCGAGATGGCGATCGCGATGGCCCGCGAGGGCGGCCTGGGCGTCATGCACCGCAACATGGACGTCGACGAGATGGTCGCGGAGATCGAACGCGTCAAGCGCGCCGACGAGCTCATCATCCGCGACGTGGTGACGGCCTCGCCCGACCAGACGGTCCGAGAGGTCGACGAGATGATGGCCCGCGCGGGCGTCTCGGGCGCACCGGTCGTCAGCGACGACGACGAGGTGCTGGGGATCATCTCCGGCACCGACATCCGACCGTACCTCGAGGTCGGCGAGGCCGACGAGGTGCGCGAGGCGATGACCGACGAGGTCATCACGGCGCCCGAAGACGTGACGCCGCGCGAAGCGCTCGAACTCATGTACGAGCACAAGATCGAACGCGTCCCGATCGTCGACGACGACGACGGCCTCATCGGGCTCATCACGATGCAGGGCATCCTCCAGCGCCGCGAGTACGACTCGGCCGCGCGCGACGAGGAGGGGTCGCTCCGCGCCGGCGTCGCCGTCGGTCCCTTCGAGGCCGAGCGCGCTCGGGCCGCCGACGAGGCCGGTGCCGACGTGCTGTTCATCGACTGCGCGCACGCGCACAACCTCAACGTCGTCGACAGCGCCCGCGAGATCACCGACGAAGTCGACGCCGACGTCGTCGTCGGGAACGTCGGCACCCGCGAGGCCGCCGAGGCCGTCGTCGACTTCGCCGACGGCATCAAGGTCGGTATCGGTCCGGGGTCGATCTGTACGACCCGCGTCGTCACCGGCGCCGGCATGCCCCAGATCACCGCGGTCGCACAGGTCGCCGACGTGGCGAGCCAGGAGAACGTGCCCGTCATCGCGGACGGGGGCATCCGCTACTCCGGCGACGCGATCAAGGCCATCGCCGCAGGGGCCGACGCGGTCATGCTGGGCTCGTACTTCGCGGGCACCGACGAGGCGCCCGGCCGCGTCGTCACGATGAACGGCAAGAAGTACAAGCAGTACCGCGGCATGGGCTCCGTGGGCGCGATGCAGTCCGGCGGCGGCGACCGCTACCTGAAAGACGTCGACGAGGACGAGGAAGAGGAGATGGTCCCCGAGGGCGTCGAGGCGGCGACGCCGTACAAGGGCACCCTCGCCAGCGAGCTCCACCAGCTCGTCGGCGGCATGCGCTCGGGTATGGGCTACGTCGGCGCCGAGACCGTCCCCGAGTTCAAGCAGCGCGCCGAGTTCGTGAAGGTCTCCCAGGCCGGCCAGCAGGAGGGCCACCCTCACGACGTGGTCATCACGGACGAGGCGCCCAACTACAGCCCGGACGGCTCGTAAGCTAGACGCGCCGCGACCCCGCCCGCCGCTTCGATCGCAATTCTCAGGACCGTTCGGACCCGTCACTCGGCCATGAGCGTCGACGTTCGCGTCGCGGAGTGCGAGACCGACCGCGAGGCCGCGCTGGCCGTCCGGCGCGCGGTGTTCATCGACGAACAGGGCGTCCCCGAAGATATCGAGATGGACGGCAGAGACGACGAGGCGGTCCACTTCGTCGCCAGGGACGACGGCGACCCCGTCGGCGCGGCGCGACTCCGCGAGGTCGAGCCCGGCGTCGGCAAGGTCGAGCGGGTCGCCGTGATCGCCGACCGTCGCGGCGAGGGACTCGGTCGGCGGTTGATGAAACGGCTGGAGACCGCGGCCGCCGACCGGGGGATCGACCGGCTGGTCATGCACGCACAGACCCACGTCGAGGCGTTCTACGAACGACTCGGGTACGAGACGACCAGCGACGTGTTCGAGGAGGCCGGCATCGACCACGTCGAGATGGAGAAGGGCCTCTGAGCGCGACGGGTCGACACGCTACTCCGGCGGTTCGGCCGACTCGGTTACACCGGGTGCCGCGGTCGCGCGCGTGGCGGTCGCCTTGAACGACGCGACCACCTCGACGCCCGGCTCCAGCCCGAGCGCGGCGAGACTCGTCTCCGTGACGCGGACGACGAGCGGGCCGTCCGCGCCCACGTCGATGCGGACGAGCGCGGTCCCCTCGCCCCTGTCGACGCCGACCACCTCGCCGCGGAAGCGATTGCGCGCACTCGTCTCGTCGCCTCCCGGAGCGGTCTCGGTGGCGTGCAGCGTCACGGCGTCCGAGCGGAAGGACACCTGCACGTCGTCGGCGTCGGTCAGCGCGAGCGCGCGGACCGTCCCGGCGGCCGTCTCGACGGTCGCGAGGTCGCCGTCCCGGTCAGCGACGCGACCGTCGAGGACGAGCCGTTCGGTGGCGGCCGTTCCCGCCAGCGCCGCTTGCAGACGGTCGAACTCGGCGAGGAGTTCGCGAGCGTCGTCCGTCAACCGACTGCCGCCGCCCTCGCTCCCGCCTCGACGGCGCTCGACGAGCGGTCCCGCGGCGTTCTCCAGGTCACCGATGCGACCGTGCGCCCGGGAGTACGAGCGACCCAGCGCCGACGCCGCGGCGTTCAACGACCCTTCGGCGGCCACCGCGCGCAACAGCGCCGCGTCGCGCTCGTCGAACGTCTCCCCGCCGACCCGCAGGTGAGCCTCGAACCCCGCGTCCATACCGTCGAGTCGACCGCACCGACCAAAATCGTTATGTCTCGACCGACACAACGTCGATGTATCTATGTCGGCACAACGCTCGGTCGGCGGACCCCGTCGGCGCGGGGCCGACGGCGTGGGGTCCACCGACGGGACGAGCCGGCGCGGATTTCTGACTGCCCTCGGCGGGGCGGGGGCGACGGCCGTCGCCGCAGGGGTGAGCGGTTGTGTCGGTGGTGAGGGGAGCACCGCAGACGGGTCCGGGAGCGGGGATAGCGGGGGGGACGAGGGCGACGGTGGCGAGCGGCCGGTCTCGGTCCTCGCGGCGGGGAGTCTCCAGTTGGCCTTCTCGGAGGGGCTCCGGGCGGCGGTCGACCGACCGGTGCAGGTCGAGGCCCACGGCTCCGTGACGGTCGCGCGACTCGTCGCCGAGGGCAAGCGCGACCCCGACATCGTCGCACTGGCCGACACGGCGCTGTTCGACCGGATACTCCCGACGGAGTGGCACGCCGAGTTCGCGACGAACGCGCTCGTGGTCGCCCACACCGACAGCGACGCCGGCCGACGCGTCGCCGAGGCCGACCGCTGGTTCGACCCCGTCGTCGGGGGCGAGGCGTCGCTCGGTCGGACGGACCCGGACCTCGACCCGCTGGGCTATCGGACGCTGTTCGCGCTCGACCTGGCGAGCGAGTACTACGACCGGCCGGGCCTGCGCGACGCGCTCGTCGATCCCGGGCAGATATACCCCGAGACGTCGCTGCTCTCCCGGTTCGAGACCGGTGATCTCGACGCGGCCGTCGTCTACCGGAGCATGGCCGAGGACCGCGGGTACGACTACGTCGACCTGCCCGCCGAGATCGACCTGAGCGACCCCGCGCGCGCCGAGGCGTACGGCGCGGTGAGCTACGACCTCCCGTCGGGCGAGACGGTTCGCGGCGCGCCGATCGCGTACGGCGCGGCCGCCCGGCGAGACGGCGACCCGGTCGTCGAGACGTTCGAGACGGTGGTCGGCGGCGAGTACCTCGGCGACCACGGCTTCGTCGTCCCCGAGGAGTTCCCCGAGTACAGTGGTGATGTCCCGCGTGTCCACCGCCCGTGAGCGCTCGCCGTGGGGCGCCGCCGCGCCCCTGCTCGGCGCCGTCTTGCTCGTCCTCTACGCCGTCCCGGTGGCGTGGCTCCTCCTCGCCCAGCCACCGGGTGCGGTCCTCGCCGCCCTCGACGCGCCGTTCGTCGTCGGTGCGGCCCGCAACACGCTCGTCTCCGCGAGCGTCAGCACCGCGCTGGCGGGGCTGTTCGGCGTGCCGCTGGCCTACTGGCTCGCCCGCGCGCGGTTCCGCGGGCGGACGCTCGTCACCGCCGTCGTCGCCTTCCCGCTCGTGCTCCCGCCGGTCGTCAGCGGGATGGTCCTGGTCGGCGCTGTCGGCTCGAACGGGCTGGGCGGCCTGCTCGGCGTCCGGATCACCGGGACCATCGCCGGCGTCGTCCTCGCGCAGACGTTCGTCGCCTCGCCGTTCGTCGTCCTGACCGCCCGGAGCGCCTTCGAGCGCGTCGACGCCCACACTGAGGAGGCCGCCCGGACGCTCGGCGCGACGGAGTGGGGGACCTTCCGGCGAGTGACCCTCCCGCTCGCCTGGCGGGGGATCCTGGCGGGAGTCACGCTCGCGTTCGCCCGCGCGGCCGGCGAGTTCGGCGCGACGCTCATGCTGGCGTACTACCCGCGAACGCTCCCGGTCCAGATCTGGGCGACGTTCTCGGGGCGCGGCCTCGACGCCGCCTTCCCCGTCGCCGTCGTCCTCCTCGCCCTCGCGTCGGGCGCGCTGGTCTGCATCAACCTGCTCGGCGAGTCCTCGCCCGTCCTCCCCGAGTGAGCGACCATCAGGAGCGGCCGACCACAGTCGGCCGGAGACGCGCCCTTTTTCACCGGGGGAAGCCTCTCGTCGCCCATGAGCGACCGCGAGGCATTCCTGGCCGGCGACCGGCCGGAGGACGTGTTCATGTACTTCGCCGACGACGCCGTCTCGGGCATCGACGCCCTGGCGGACCACGGCGAACGCGTCGACGACGGCGTCGTGCTCGTCGTCGAGGGCGACAGCGGCCGCAGCGCCTTCCAGAACGCGACCGACATGGATCCCATGGCTTTCGCCAAACAGGCGATGGCGAACGACGGCACCGTCGACGCCGACGCGACCGGCGGCGTCTGTCCCGACAGCGACGAGGAAGGCCCCCACGACGCGCGGTTCGTCTTCGCCTTCGCCGAGGAACAGAACGAGGAGGTCGAGGGGCTGTACAACGAGGGCGACGTGATCCACGCCTACGTCCAGTGCACCTGCGGGACGGCCTACTCCGAGAAGTGGCTCGCCGGCGAGAAGTAGGCGCCTATCGCGACCATGAGTTTCTCGGGCTACGGCCGCGACGCGTCGCTCTCGACCGCCGACCTGGCCGCGGCCGTCGCCGCCGTCCGGCCCGACTGGGGACTCGTCGACGCCGAGCCGATGCCCGAGGGCAGCGATATCGTCTACGGCGTCACCGTCCGCGACGGCGACGGGGCGACCCGCGACGCCGTCCTCAAGTGTTTTCACCCGGACAAATCCCCGACGCACACGCCCGAACGCTTCCTCGTCGAAGTCGACCTGATCGGGATCGCCGCCCGAGAGACCGACCTGCCCGTCCCCGAGCGCTACGGCGTCCGCGGATCCCACGAGTCGGCGCCGACGCCCGCGTTCCTGATGGAGCGCTTGCCCGGCGAATCCCCGTCGGCGGTCGCGGACCCGGTCGCCGCGGACGCGGCGGCGCCCGCCACCGACCGCCTGCTCCGCGAGTCCGGCCGGTACCTCGCCCGGATCCACGACCTGCGCACGTTCGAGGCGTTTGGTGACCTGGTCACCGACGCGGACCGTACGGCAGGAGACGACCCCGCCGATCCGGTCGTCCGCGACGGCCACCGAACCTGGACAGAGCGGCTCGGAGACCTGACGACGTTCTCGCTCGACGGGCTCGACGGGACCCGCTTCGCCGACCTCGAACCGCGTCTCCGCGAGTACGCCGACGAGCGACTGACTGCGCTCGACCTGCGCGCCGAGGCCGCGCTCCTGCACGGCGACTTCCGACCGGGGAACCTCCTCGCCGACCCCGAAACGGGATCGGTGACGGCCGTCCTCGACTGGGGCGCCGCCCAGGCCGGTGACCCCCGGTACGAACTCGCGTGGGCCGTCCGGGAGTTCTCCGGGCGATCACCACTCGACTCGCCCGCGCACGACCGCGTCCGCGACGCCCTGTTCGAAGCCTACGAGGCCGAACGCGGGACGGCGTTCGACCGAGAGAGCGACGCGTTCGAGGAGCGCCAGCGGTTCTACCGCGCGGTGACGTGGATCACAGAGTGTCGGTGGTTCGAGTACTGGTGGGCCGACGCCGACGAGGCCGTCCGCGAGGGACGGGCCGCGCGACTGCGCGAGAACGTGAGAGAGTTGCGCTGAGCGGTCAGCGGTCGGTATCGACGCCGTCCTCGTCCTCCTCGGGCGGGAGCGCGCGGAAAGCGTCGAGGATGGCCTGTTTGGCGACCGCGCCCCGAGTCGTCCAGTGGTGAGCGTAGTCGAGCATGTCGTCGTAGATGTGCGGTTTGCAGCCCGCGGCGCGAGGGTGGCCGCCGCCGTTGACCTGCTCGGCGACCTCGTGGGCGCGCTCGAAGCCCTCCGACCCGCGGATCGAGGCGCTGCCGGCCGGCTTGACGATCACCGAGGCGTCGGCGCCCTGCTGGCGCATCGCCTCGGCGACCTCGTTCTGCGAGCAACGGCCGTAGGTCACGCCGACGGTCCACTCGCCGACCTCCCGGAGTTCGCCCCGCTCGACGGCCTTCTCTATCAGCGCCTCCTTCTCGACGCGTTCGTCTTCGAGGAACTGTTCGACGGCCTCGGGGAAGTCGACGCCGTAGCGGCGGATGACGCGAACGTACTCCTCGGGGTCGGCCCACATCGCGTAATCCGCGAGGTCGTCGCTGCGCTCGTCTTCCTTGATCCACAGGTCGTGGTCGCGGGTGACCCGCGCCAGCGCCTCGAACTGCTCGGGGAAGCCGTAGTCGAGTTCCGCCAGCGCCACGTCGGTCGTGCAGACCTCGTCGGAGTCGCCGACGGTCAGGTCGACGCCCGCGGCCTCGACGGCGTCGGCGAGGTCGTCGTCCCACTGGTGGTGGTCGAACCAGCGGACGGTCGTCCGCTCGGCCAGCGCCTCGATGCCCTCGATGTCCCCCTCGCCGTCCGGACAGAGGTCGCAGACGAAGACGACGGCGTCGTCGGGCGCGTACTCGACTGCCCACTCGATGCTCTGGCGGAGTTCGTGCGGTCCCGAGGGGACCAGCGCGGCGTCGTCACCGTGGACCTCGCGGATCAGCGCCACACAGCCGAGGCCGTCGGCGTCGGTGTCGGCGATCACGACCGTCTCGGCGCCCGACAGCGCTTCGACCGCCTCGCTCTCCTTTTTCGTCTCCTGCAGCGAATCGGGGTAGAAAAATCCCTCGCCCGGCAGGACCGACTTCCGCTCCAGCGGGAGCCGGTCGCCGTCGATGATCCAGTCGTCCATACGCCCGAGAGCGGCCGCGAGGGTATCAAGCCCCCGGTTGCCGGAGTCGAGGCGGCGACGCGTCGGCGGGCCGGACCGGCCGCTCAGACGTCGGCCGCCGCGACCTCCGCGTCGTCCAGCTGGCGGACGGTGAGGACGGGGCGGTCACACCGGCGGACGACGGCCTCGGCGACGCTGCCGAGGACGAACCCGTGGTCGCCGTGGCGGCCGCGGGTGCCGAGCGCGACCACGTCGGCGTCGACTTCCTCGACGTACTGGGTGATCTCGGCGCCCGGGCGGCCGTTTCGGACGGCCGTCTCGACGGAGCCGTCGGTGCGGTCGCGCACGTCGTCGAGCGCCTCCTCGGCGGCCGCCTCCAGCGCGTCGACGAGTTCCTTCCGCAGTTCGTCCGGCGACGCCGCTACGTCCCCCCGGTCGACCACGTACAGCGCGTGAACCTCGGCGTCGAACTTCTCGGCGACGTCCAGCGCCACGTCGACGGCCCGCGAGGCGCTGTCCGAACCGTCGGTCGCGATGACCACCGTGTCGAACATGGTGGAGTGATCCCCCGCCAGGGGTATAAACAACCCCATCGCCGACGCGCCGGCCGCCCGTCGAACCTCGGTGACTTTTTGCCCTCGCCCGACCCAGCAGTAGCCAATGAGCATGGACATCGAGCAGGTCCTCGTCCCGGTCGACGCGACCGACCAGGCCGAGCAAGCGGTCCGTTACGGCCTCGCAGTCGCCGACCGATACGGCGCCGCGGTCCACGTCCTGCACGTGATCGACGAGCCCGTCAAGCGGGGGATCGAGTCCGGCGACGTCGACGCCGAGGCCGTCGCCGACGAGCAGGTGTCGTTCGCCGACGACGCCGACGAGTTCGCCGACGACGTGTCGGTCACCCACTCGACGGTCGTCGGCTTCTCCCGGTCGCGGCTGCGCCAGCACCCCGGCAGCGCCATCCTCGACGTGGCTGAGGAACTCCCCGCGGACTTCGTCGTCGTCCCCCGCGAACACGGGACCGACCCCGACGAGACGCTCGGCAAATCGGCCCAGTACGTCGTCGAGTACGCCAGCCAGCCCGTCCTCTCGGTGTAGAACGCGGTTCCGGACGCGCCCGCTGGGCGGCCCGGTCAGGACAGCCGGATCGCCATCTCCAGCTCGAAGCTCTCGGCGTTGCTGGTCTCGAAGCCGAGTTTCTTGTACAGGGCGATCGCCGGCTCGTTCCAGCGCTCGACGGTGAGCCACACTTTCTCGACGCCCGCGGCCTGTCCGCTCCCCAGCAGCGCTTCGAGCAGTTCTGTGCCGATGCCCGAACTCTGGTAGTCGTGGAGGACGAACACGGCGAGTTCGTAGGCCGCCTCCCGGTCCGGGACGAGGATGGCGTGACCGACCGGCGCCCCCTCGTGGACGGCGACGACGTTGACCGACTCCTCCGACAGCAGTGTGTCGAGCCACTCGCGGACGGCGTCTTCCTTGACAGGCGGGATACCCTGCGCGCGGTCGGCCGGGTCGAACGCGTCGTACATCTCGGCCAGTCGGTCGAAGTCGCCGACGCCGCTCTCCTCAATGCGGATCTCGCGGTCTTCGCCGTCGGTGAACTCGACCGGTGGCTCCGGGAACGAGTCGGCCACCTCGTCGGGGTACGTGCGTCCGCTCATCGAACGAGAGTCACCGTCGTGTCGGCGTTCAACAGCACGAACTCGGCGACCTCGCCGAGTTCGATCTTTCCCATCGGGCTGCGCTGGCCGCCCCCGATGACGATGCGGTCGAACTCCTCGCGCTCGGCGAACTGCGAGAGCTGACTGCCGGGGTGGCCCGACAGCTGCGTCACCGCCGCGTCGACGCCCGCCTCGTCGACGCGGTCTCGGATCTCCGACTCCACGTCGTCGGGGTCGTATTCGTCCGACGTGTCGAGGACTGCCACCGTTAGCTCGTCGCCCGCGTCGCGGGCGCGAGTCAGTGTCTCCTCCAGCGCGTCGAATCCGTCCGGACTCCCGCCCATGCCCAGGAGGACCTTCATACTCGACGGTGCCACCCGCGGACGCAAAAAGCTTCCCGCCTGCGCCCGCCCGGCCCGACCGACGGTCAGTCGTCGTCGCTGGCTTCGGCCTCGGCGTCGGCGTCCACCTGTGAGCGCCGTCGGGCCGCACGCTCGACGAACTCCTCGGGCAGTTCGTCGATCTCGCCGGCCTGGACCGCCCACAGCTTCGCGTAGAGGCCGTCTTCCGCCAGCAACTCCTCGTGCGAGCCCCGCTCGACGATCGCGCCGTCCTCCAGCACGACGATCTTGTCCGCGTCCTTGATCGTCGAGAGCCGGTGCGCGATGGCGAACGTCGTCCGGTCGGCGGTCAGTTTGTCCAGCGAGCGCTGGATGAGCATCTCCGTCTCCGTGTCCACGTCCGAGGTCGCCTCGTCGAGCACGAGGATGTCCGGGTCTTTGAGGATCGCCCGCGCCAGCGCGATGCGCTGGCGCTGGCCACCGGAGAGTTTCACGCCGCGCTCGCCGACCTTCGTGTCGTAGCCGTCGGGGAGGTTCTGGATGAACTGGTGGGCCTCGGCCATCTTCGCCGCCTCGACGATGTCCTCGCGGTCGGCGTCGAAGGTGCCGTACTCGATGTTCTCCTCGACGGTCCCGTAGAAGAGGAACGTCTCCTGGCTGACGTAGCCCAGCGCCTGCCGCAGGCTCGGGATAGTCGCCTCCCGAAGGTCCGTCCCGTCGATGGTGATGGCGCCCCCGTCCACGTCGTACATCCGCAGGAGCAGTTTCATTACCGTCGACTTGCCGGCGCCCGTCGGCCCGACCAGCGCGACCGTCTCGCCGCCCTCGACGTCGAAGCTGATATCGTCGACGATGGTCTCGGCGTCGGGACCGTCCCCGTACCCGAAACTCACCTCGTCGAACGCGACGCGTCCGTCCTCGACGACCAGGTCCTCGGCGTCGGGGTCCTCGACGATCCGGCTCGGCGTGTCCATCAGCCCGAAGATGCGCTCGCTGGAAGCGTGCGCGCGCTGGTACATGTTGATGATCTGCCCGAACTGGGCCATCGGCCAGATGAACCGCTGGGACAACAGGATGAACCCGACGAACTCCCCCTCGGTGAGCGTGCCGGTGAAGAACCACGGGCCGCCGCCGGTCGTCTGGGAGGTGAACACCCAGAGGCCGCCGACGAGGAAGGTGGCGACGAACCCGACCCCCGAGAGCAGACGGAGGCCGGGGAAGAACTTGATCCGCGTGTTGATCGCCGCCCAGTTGGCGTCGAAGTAGTCTTCGGAGACGTCGTCGACTCGGTCGGACTCGAAGCTCTCGGTGTTCGCGGTCTTGATGACCTGTACCCCGCCGAGGTTGTTCTCCAGTCGCGAGTTGAGCTGACCGACCGACGAGCGCACCTCGGCGTACTGCGGCTGGATGATCGTGACGAACTTGTAGGTGAAGTAGGCGATCATCGGGACGATCACCAGCGTCACCAGCGCGAGCTGCCAGTTCCAGTAGAGGAGGATGGCCGCGATGGCGACCACCATCACCGACAGCCGGAAGAAGGAGTTCATCCCGTCGTTGAGGAACCGTTCGAGCCGGTTCACGTCGTTCGAGAGGATCGACATCAGCTCCCCGGTCTGCTTGTCCGAGAAGAAGTCCATGTTCAGCCGCTGCATCTTGTCGTAGGTGTCGGTACGGATGTCGTGCTGGATGTTCTGTGCGAAGGAGTTCCAGCCCCAGTTGCGCGTCCAGTGGAAGGCCGCACCGATCAGGAACGCCGCGGCGATGATACCGACGGTGAGCCACAGTTGCGCCTGTTTGTCCGTCGGCAACCACGCGTCGGGCACCAGGAAGATACTGAACTCCGTGTTGTCGAGGAAGATGGCGTCGATCGCCATCGTCAACAAGAGCGGGGGGAGGAGGTCGAGCACGCGCGCCAGCACACTGCTGATCAGGCCGACGACGAACTGCGGGAGGTTGTCGCGGCCGTACTCGGCGAACAGCCGACGCATCGGCCGATTCGCCCGGTCGCGTACGTCCTCGAAGACCTCCTCCTCGTCGAGGTCTACACTCATCGAATATCTTCAGGGGACGAGGTTCCTAAAGCGCGTCGAAGCCGTGAGAAACCTTCCCGTATCGGAACTCGCGGCTCTGCACGACCGGTGCCGACCGCGACTCACCCGCTCGCATCTTCCGCCGCCCCGGGGATCGCGATCCGGTCACCCACGTCGACGCCCGTACTGTTCGCCCACCCGCGAGGGACCTCCAGTACCCACTTCCCGCGACCGCGATACCGTTTCTCGTAGCTCCCCTCGGGGACGCTCGCGTGGCGGATCGTCGTGACACGCTCGTCCGCCCCGACGAAGACGATGTCCAGCGGAAACGCCATCTCCCGCATCACGTAGCCGTAGCTGCCCACCTCGTCGTGGACGAACAGCATCCCCTCCCCCGTCTCCAGCTCCGACGTGTTGCTGAGCCCGAGGTAGCGCTTGGCCTGCGTGTCTGCGACGCGGGCCTCGACGGTCGCGAGTTCGGTCCCGTTCTCGTCGGAAGCCGTGATCGTCACCCGGTCGTAGCCGTCGGGGTCTGGCGGGTTCAGCTGGTAGAGCAGGCCCGACTGTGCCACGTAGACCCCTCCGAGAAGTAGCAAGAGGACGGCCCCGAACCCCCAGACGATCCGACTGTCGACCATAGTCGGCGGAAGGGGCGCCGCTGGCGTAAGCCTGCGGGTTCGACCCAGAGAGAAAGGGTTATTCCGACCCGGGCGGAAAATCCGTGCGAGGGTTCGTGGTCTAGTTGGTTATGACGCGGCCTTTACAAGGCCGAGACCGGTGGTTCAAATCCGCCCGAACCCATCCACTCGGCGCCCCATCACTATTTCACACATCCCGACGACAGTTCTGCTATCGGGATGGCCGACGGGGAATCCGACGGATATACGGCCGACGAATCGAAGACGGTCGCCGGAACGGCGATCGGACTCACGCCCGCGCCGCTGGCCGTCTCGCCCGTCGACGGGTGAGAACTGCATCGCTTCGCGCTGGCGCTCGTCAGCGGTGCACTCGCGGGTGCGGTCGGACTGAGCGTCCGCAGGTTCTGGACCCGCCGAAGAAACGGCGAGAACGCGAGGGACCAGTAGTTTGAACCCGGTTCCCGCCTAATCGAGAGGCGGTGACAGTTCTATGACGACGGTTCCGACGAAGACACTGCCGAGCGGCGACGAACTCCCGCAGATCGGGTACGGCACGTGGAATATCGACGGCGAAACCGTGAAAGAGGGCGTCCGCGCCGCCCTCGATGCCGGGTACGGCCACGTCGACACGGCGGAGGGGTACGAGAACGAGGCCGAGATCGGCGAGGCGCTGGCGGATTACGACCGCGACGACGTGTTCCTCACGTCGAAGGTGCTCGCGAAGAACCTCAACTACGACTCGGTGATCGAGTCCTGCCGTGACTCGCTCGAGCGCCTGGGCACCGACTACCTCGACCTGTACCTGATCCACTGGCCGAACCCCGCGATATCGCTGCGGGAGACGCTGGACGCGATGGCCACGCTGCACGACGAGGGGCTCGTGCGGAACGTGGGCGTGTCGAACTTCAGCGCCTACCAGCTGAGCTGCGCCCACCACATCTCGGACGTGCCGATAGCGGTCAACCAGATCGAGTTCCACCCGTGGCTCCAGCGACCGGATCTGGTGGAGTACTGCCGCGAGACCGACACCGTGGTCGAGGCGGCGGCGCCGCTGGCGCGCACCGAGGTCTTCGAGGACGAGGTCGTCCAGACCCTGGCCGACGAGTACGACAGACACCCCGCCCAGATCGTCCTCAAGTGGGCGACGGAGCGCGACATCGTCGTCCTGCCGAAGTCGTCTTCGCCCGCACACGTCGAGTCGAATTTCGACCTGTTCGACTGGTCGATGGCCGACGAGGACCTGGAGACGCTCGACGACCGCGACCGCGACGAACCGGTGTACGACCACCCGGCGCGCGACTGGTCGAGCGACGTGTACGGCATCCACCAGTAGCCGGCCCCGACCGGTCGCACCTACCGCCGGTTTCGCCCTTCTCTCTCCCGCGGCGGTCGACCGCGACTCGCACTCCTCGTCGTCCGACCGCGAGGACGGTCCGGCGTCTCGTTCGCGACGCCCGTGATCGTTACCGTCCACATCTGAAGTCGAGATCGAGACGGCAGTTCAGCGATTCCGGATACTTCTTTGAATGTATGCCATAACCGCGCCCAAACCAAAACATTCATCATACAATCCGAGGAATATCTGAATATGAGCACCGATGTCCGGTCGGTCGAGCAACGGTCGGTGGACGAGCGGGAAGTGGTCGCGACGGTCGACGGGGCCGGCGATCGGGCCCGCTTCGTCGTCGCCGACATCGTCCGCGACGACGCGTGGGTCTCCGCTCCGGAGAGTGACGCGTGTTCGCTCGACGAGTGGTGCTAGGTCACCGCCGACGCTCTCGCTCTCTCTCATCGTTTTCCGTCGCCGACGTGACGAGGAGAGAGACGTCGACGCGAGTGAAGGGGGGCCGGCGCTCGCGGGCCGCGAGCGCAGAGACGAAAACGCGAGCGCACGCTGGGCGGTGCTCGCGAGTCGTTCACGACGGAACACGGGCCGGAAGGGACTGATCGAAGCCGGAGGCTTCGCGAGGGTCGAGAGACGCCCCGCGTCTCTCGGGATCTGAACTACGCCGAGACATTCCGGGTCGCTCGCTCCGCTCGCTTCCCGGGCTGTGACTCGTCTACTTCAAATCCCTTCCGTGACGCACAGCAGGGGCTCGCGATTTGCGAGCGCCAGAGTGAGCGGGCCGGAAGGGATTTGAACCCCTGACCGTCTGATTAAGAGTCAGACGCTCTGCCGGACTGAGCTACCGGCCCACGAATTCAGGTTACGGAGGTTGGTTGAAATACGTTACTGTTCGGACCCGGAGGTTCGGAACAAGGGGGAATTATATGCGTCGTCGCCTTTGACGTGACACTATGAGTACCGGCATCACGATGGCGTCGATGTCTCGCTACGCTATCCTCGGGTGTGGGAGCGTGGGCCACGCCGTCGCCGAGGAACTCGTGAGCGAGGGCAAGGAGGTCGAGATCATCGACCGCGACGAGGGCCGGGTCGAAGCGCTGCGCGACCAGGACCTCGACGCGAACGTCGCCGACATCAGCGACGAGTCAGTCGTCGACCAGGTCGCCGACTGCGACGTGGTCCTCATCATGTCCTCCGACGTCGAGGCCAACTCCGCCGCCGTCGAGAACATCCGCGGCCGCAGCGACGACCACTTCATCGTCGCCCGCGCCTCCGACCCCGTCTCCGCCGACGAACTCACGGAGCTGGGCGCCGACGTGGTGATCAATCCCTCCGCCGTCATCGCCGACTCCGCGCTGCGCGCCCTCGAGACCGGCGAACTCGAGTACAAGGCCCGCAACCTCGCCGAAGTCATCGACGACACGGACGGTCGGATGGCGATCCTCGTCCACCGCAGTCCCGACCCCGACTCCATCGCCAGCGCCGCGGCGCTCCGGGACATCGCCGCCAGCCGCGACGTGGAGGCCGACATCATCTACGAGGGCGAGATCGGCCACCAGGAGAACCGCGCGTTCGTCAACCTGCTGGGCATCGACCTGGTCTCCCGCGACGAGATCGAGATGGCCGACTACGACACCGTCGCCCTGGTCGACTACGCGAAGGGCGGCGCGCCCGCCGAGGCCGAGGCGATCGACATCCTCGTCGACCACTACGAGAAAGAGGACGACGAGGTCGACGCCAGCTTCGAGGACGTGCGCTCGAACGTCTCCGCCACCTCCACGATCCTCACCAAGTACATCCAGGAACTCGACCTCAACCTCAGCCAGGAGGTCGCCACGGCCCTGCTGTACGGCATCCGGGCCGAGACGCTCGACTTCAAGCGCGACACGACGCCCGCCGACCTGACCGCCGCCGCCTACCTCTATCCCTTCGCCGACCACGACACGCTCGAACAGGTCGAGTCGCCGTCGATGTCGCCGGAGACGCTGGACGTGCTCGCCGAAGCGATCAGGAACCGAGAGGTCAGCGGCTCTCATCTCGTCTCCAACGCCGGGTTCATCCGCGACCGCGACGCGCTGGCTCAGGCCGCCCAGCACCTCCTGAATCTGGAGGGGATCACGACGACCGCCGTCTTCGCCATCGCCGACGACACCATCTACCTGGCCGCCCGCTCGAAGGACATCCGCATGAACATCGGGAAGGTCCTCGACGACGCCTTCGGCGAGATGGGCGAGGCGAAGGGCCACTCGACCGACGCCGCCGTCGAGATCCCGCTGGGCATCTTCACCGGTATCGAGACCAGCGAGGACAACCGCGAGACGCTGCTGCAACTCACGGAGGAGGCCGTCCGGAAGAAGCTCTTCGACGCGATGGGCGTCGACTCCGCCGGCGAGAGCAACGGCGGCTAACTGGCGACCACCGGCGCGCGAGCGGGCGCGACGAGCGGGAGATACATACCGGAGAGCGTGTTACTCGAAGGCATGAGCGACTCCGAGTGGAGCGACCGGATCGTCGGCGAGCGGATGCAGACCGACCAGGAGTTCGCCGAGAAGGTCGCCGCCTCGAACTTCTCGCGCCAGCAGTGGGGGCTGATCATGACCGCCGTCGAGTTCGAGATCGAGGACCCAGACGACCCCGACTCGGCCCGACTGGTGGCGGACACGAGCAAGGTCGAGAGCGTCGTCCCGGAACTGGAGAAGGTCGACCAGGCGAGGGGGATGGCCGCGGGCGGCGGGCGACCGGACGACGACTCCGGCGGGATCCTCGACGGCGTGAAAGACGCCCTCGGGCTCGGCGGCGGGAGCGACGGCATCGACCGCGAGCAACTTGCCGCCGCCGAGGAGATGGCCCAGATGTACGCCGGCGACCTCCAGGAGAAACTCGAGGCGAAAGGGAAGTGGGAGGAGGTCTGCGTCCTCGCGCGGGAGTGAGTGGTCCTGCGGATACGGTCGATCTCAGAGGCGGTCGACGACGGCCGCGGTCACGTCGTCGGCCGAGGCGTCGCCGCCCAGGTCGGGCGTGCGCGGGCCGTCGGCGAGGACGCCCTCGACGGCCTCGCGGACGGCGGCGGCCTCGTCGGCGTAGTCGAGGTGGTCGAGCAGCATCGCCGCTGAGAGGATCATCGCCGAGGGGTTGGCGACGCCCTGGCCGGCGATGTCCGGCGCGGAGCCGTGAACGGGCTCGAACAGCGCGTTGTCCTCGCCGACGTTCGCGCTCGGGAGCAGGCCCAGCCCGCCGACCAGCCCGGCCGCCAGGTCCGAGAGCATGTCGCCCGCGAGGTTCGGGCAGATGACGACGTCGTACTCCTCCGGACGCATGACCAGATGCATCGCCAGCGCGTCCATCAGCGCCGTGTCGTAGTCGATATCGAAGGAGTCACCGACCGCCTGTGCGGCTTCGAGGAACAGGCCGTCGGTCTCGCGCATGACGTTGGCCTTGTGGGCGATCGTGACGTTCTCGAAGCCGTTGCGTTTGGCGTACCTGAACCCGAACTCGGCGATCTCGCGGGAGGCGTCCTCGGTGATCACTCGGGTGAGCGTGCGGACCCCGTCGTCGATCTCGGCCTCGATTCCGGCGTAGACGCCCTCGGTGTTCTCGCGGATGAACACCAGGTCGGTGTCGGGCTGAACGGCGTCCAGCCCGGGGTAGGAGCGTGCGGGGCGGACGTTGGCGAACGAGCCCACCACGTCGCGCAGCGGGAGGATCACGTCGGCGGCCGTCTCGCCGGCGGCGCCGAACAGCGTCGCGTCGGCGTCGGCGGCCAGTTCGCGCGTCTCCGCGGGCAGCGCCTCACCGGTCGCTTCCTTCACGGCGTCGCCCGCGTCGCCCTCGACGAAGTCGAAGTCGGCGTCGACCGCTTCGAGCACGTCGACGGCCGCCGGCGTGACTTCCTGTCCGATCCCGTCGCCGGGGATCACGGCGATCTCGTGAGTCATGGCGCTAGCTCCACAGGGTGCCGAAAAGAGGGTGTCGATGTGTCTCGGAGTCCCGCGGGCCGGGTCCTCACCGTTGGTCGCGTCCGCGGCGGTCGCGCCCCGCGTGCTCGCCTTCCGCGTGGCCGTCTCCCGCGTACGCCACCGCACGCACGGGCGAGGCGTCGGCACCGTCGAACCGGAGCGGATAGGCGCGGAGGTCGAACCGCTCCGGGAGCCGGTCGAGCCCGCGGAGGTTCTCGACGATCAGCCGGTCGCCGTCGAACAGCCGCTCGTGGACGGGGAACCCGTCGGGCTCGCCCTCGCTCGCCCGCTCGGTCGGCGTCGGGTCCGGGTTGATCGTGTCGACGCCCAGATCGCAGGAGCGCCCGGCCAGCCACTCGGCGGCCTCGGCGGTGAGATACGGGTGCTCGAAGTACCGCTCGTCTCCCCAGTGGCGGTCCCAGCCCGTGAGGACCGCGACCAGGTCGACCTCGTCGGGGTCGACCGACAGCGCGTCACGGAGCGCGTCGCGGTCGATCCGGTCGCGAGCGTCGAGCGGCCGCAGATCCGCCGCGGCGGCGTCGAACCGGAACCGGTCGACGGGCAACTCCTCGAGCGACGGGCCACCTGTGAGATGTGCGGGCGCGTCGACGTGGGTCCCCGCGTGGGAGTCCAGATCCAGACGCGTCGTCCGATAGCCGTCCGAATCGCGGGTGGCGTCTGATCCGACGCGGATGGGCTCGGTCCCTGGATACACCGGCATGTCGGTCGCCAGCGACTGTGAGAGGTCGAAGACGGACATCCGAGGCGATACTCGACCGCGGCTGAAAGCCCCGTCGGTGCTCGATCGCCCTCCCGGTCGCCGATACTGTCACACAGGTTGCTATCAACCCTGATAATTGATGAATCAAACATAAGAGAGCCGGCGATAGCTGGAGTGATAATGAGACTGAGTGCGAAGCTCATCCTCGTCTTCCTGGTGGTTTCGCTGATCCCGACGGCGGTGGTCGGGGTGACGGCGAACCAGTCGATGACGGATCTGAGCGAGCAGTCCCAGCGCGCGAGCGCCGCGTCGCTGGAGGCGCAGGTGACCGACGAGCTGAACAACAGCGTCGAAGCCCGCACCGAGGAGATCGGGAACCTCCTCAACGAGCGACGGGCCGACGTGAAGTCGCTGGCCGGAACCGCCGCGATCGACGACTACTACTCGGCGGCGAGCGGCGAGTCGGCCGGGGCGCGCGAGCGGAGTGCACGGCAGCTCGGCTACGTCGCGCTCCACGTCCGCGACGCCGTCGAGAGCACCGTCGAGACGCTCCTCGCCGAGCGCTACGACGGACGCGCCTGGGAAGACCTGCGCGCAGACGAGCGACGGGCCGTCGAGACGGCCGTCGAGCGGCGGATCGCCGGGACGGCCGGCAACGGGACGGCCGACGAGGGCGCACTCGCCGACACCTTTCGACCCGGCTACGTCGGCGAGACTGGCTACGCGATGGTCACCGACCGCGAGGGAGCGGTCGTCGTCCACCACGATGTCGGCGACGGCGAGCGCCTCGGGAACGGTGTCGGCGGGCTGACGATGGTCTACGACGCGATCAACCGGACGGTCCGCGAGGACGAGCGCGTCCGCGCGGGGGAAGACTGGGCGACCGAGACCTACACCACCGATAGCGCGGACGGCGGCGAGGGAACGCGCGTCGTCTCCTACACCTACTACGACCGGTTCGACTGGGTGATCGCACCGGGCGTCTTCGCCGACGAGTTCCGCCGGGGCAACGTCGCCGAGGCCCGGTCGAACATCGCGGGCTCCTTCGAGAGCGCGCTCTGGACCCAGACGATGACGGTCGACGGCCGGGACGCCCAGGCCTACCGGAGCCTCCACCTGACCGACGCCGACGGCCGCGAGGTCGTCAGCGTCACTCACTCCGACGACGGCTCGGCCAGCGTTTCGGAGGACAGCACCTCCTACGCCGACGCCGAGTGGTTCTCCCGGGCGAAGAGCGCCCGCCCCGGTCGGGTCGTCGTCGGCGAGATAACGATGCGAGACGGCGAACAGCGCAACATGCTCGCGACGCCAGTGTACCACGAGGGTCGCCTGGCGGGCGTCCTCGCCGCGGAGTTCAACTACTACCACGTCACCAACATCACCAACAGCGTCACCGTGGCCGAGTCGGGCTACCTCTACATCGTCAACGACCGGGGCGAACTCGTCAGTTACCCGCGCGAGTCGCTGCTGCGGGAGAAGGCGAACCTCGCGCAGGGGGCGCTCGGCGACTCGCTGGCGACCATCGTCAGCGATCGGATGCTCCAGGGCGAAGCCGGGATGGCGACGTACAGCCTCGGGAACGGCTCCAGTGAGGCCCAGCGGTACATCGGCTTCCGCCCGCTCGACATGGGTGAACGGACGTACACGATGGTGGCGACCGTCCCCGAGTCCGACGTGACCGACCCCGCGGCCGCCCTCGGCGCGCAGCTCCGCGAGGAAACCGCCTCGACCCGACAGACCATCCTGCTCATCCTCGGCGCCATCCTCGTCGGCGTCGTCGCGACCGGCTACGGGCTCGCGCGGTACTTCGCCAAACCGATCGAGCAGGTCCGCGACCACGCCCAGCGACTCGCTCGCGGCCAGTTCGACGAGGAGTTAGACGTCGACGCCGACAACGACGAGATCGGCGAGATGGTCACCGCCTTCGAGGAGATGCACGGGAACATCTCGACGGCCGCCGCCCAGGCCGACGCGCTCGCCGACCAGGAGTTCGACGCGCCCGTCCTCGACGAGGACGTGCCCGGCCGGCTGGGCGCCGCGCTGACCACGATGCACGAGAACACCGAGGCGTTCGTCGCGGATCTGGACGAGGCCCGCAGCGAGGCCGAGGCCGCCCGCGAGGAGGCCGAAGCGCTCGCCGCCGACCTGCAACGGCAGGCCGAGGAGGCCGCGGGCGTGCTCGAACGGGCCGCCGACGGCGACCTGACCGCGCGGATGGACGAGGCGCGCGACAGCGACGCGATGCGGACCATCGCCACCGAGTTCAACGACATGCTCGGCGAACTCGAGGACACCGTCGTCGACATCAAACGGTTCAGCGACGAGGTCGCCGGCGTCAGCGAACAGGTCTCGCGCGGGTCGAACGAGGTCTCCTCGGCCAGTCGCGAAGTGGCCGAGTCCATCGAGGGGATCGCCGCCCGCGCGGCCGAGCAGACCGGGAGCCTCGAAGAGGTCTCCGGCGAGATGAACGATCTGTCGGCCACCGTCGAGGAGATCGCCTCCTCCTCGGACGAAGTGGCCGAACTCTCCGCCGAGGCCGCCGTCGACGCCCGCGAGGGGACCGATCTGGCCGAAGACTCGATCGACATGATGGAGACCATCGAGGACCAGGCCGACGCGACCGTCGACGAGATGGAGCGCCTGGAGGCAGAGGTCAACCAGATCGACGAGATCGTCACCCTCATCGACGACATCGCCGAGCAGACGAACGTCCTCGCCCTGAACGCCTCCATCGAAGCCGCTCGCGCCGGCGAGGCCGGCGAGGGCTTCGCCGTCGTCGCCGACGAGGTCAAACATCTCGCCGAGGAGACGAGCGAGGCGACCGACGAGATCGCCGGCCTCATCGACGGCGTCGAGTCCTCGACCGCCGAGACCGTCGGCGACATGCGCGAGATGCACGAGGCCGTCGCGGACGGCCGCGAGACCATCGACGAGAGCCTGCACACCTTAGAGGAGATCGCCGACCACGTCGAGGAGGCCAACACCGGCGTCCAGTCGATCAACGACGCCACCGACGAGCAGGCCGCGTCCGCACAGGAGGTCGTCGCGATGGCCGACGACGTCGCCGACGCCAGCCGCGAGACCCGCTCGGAGGCACAGGAGGTCGCCTCCGCCGCCGAACAGCAGACGATGACCGCGACGCAGATGGCCGGCACCGCCGACGAACTCGACGATCTGGCCGACCGACTGCGCGAGCAACTCGACGAGTTCACCGTCGACGACGGGAGCGAACACGGCGGCGACGACCCCGCGCTGGGCGACGGTGACGACCCCGCGTTGGGCAGCGGCGACGGCGACGACCTGGGCGCCGCGGCCGACGACGACTGACGGCCGTTGCGGCGAGGACTTCCGGCTCGATCTCCGATCCGACAGTCACGGCTGCGCGGAGGCGGTCCTCCGCGGTCGTGAGATCGGTACGTGATGGACGGTTCGGAGCGGTACAGACCGCAAAAGGGCCTCCGACTCGCCGGGGCCGGTCGCGTCGCTCAGTTCGCCGATTCGAGATACGGCAGGGAGTCCGCGGTCTCGTTGATCGCGTTCTGGTTGGCCTTCATCAGCGCGGTCGTGTCCCAGTTGCCCTCGACGAGGGCCTCGCGCTGGGCGCGGTCGACGCTGACGTTGATCTCGTTGCCGCCGTACGTGACGGTCTCGGCGCGCACGTCGACCTCGATCTCGCCGTCGGGGTTGTCGTCGACCCACTGCTGGAGCGCGTTGATCGTCTCGTGGTCGGCGGTGACGGTCGGGATGCCGAGCGCGAGGCAGTTGCCCGCGAATATCTCCGCGAACCCTTCACCGATGATGGCGTCGATGCCCCAGCGCATGAGCGCCTGCGGGGCGTGCTCGCGCGAGGAACCGCAGCCGAAGTTGTTGTTGACCACCATGACGTTGGCGTCCTGGAAGCGCTCCTCGTTCATCGGGTGGTCTTTCTCGTTGTCGTCGTCGTCGAAGCGCAGGTCGAAGAAGGAGAACTGACCCAGCCCGTCGAAGGTGACGACCTTCATGAACCGCGCCGGGATGATCTGGTCGGTGTCGATGTCGTTGCCGCGGATCGGAATGGCCGTCCCCTCGACGTAGTCGACCGACGGGATGTCCTCGGTGGCGTCGCTCATTGGACCACCTCCAGAGCGAAGCTCTGGCGTACTCCAATTCGCTCGCATGACTCGCTCATTGGACCGCCACCTCCTCCAGGTCGCGCACGTCAGAGACTTCCCCGGTGATCGCCGCCGCGGCGACCATCCGCGGGTTCATCAGGACGGTGCGGCCGTCCTTGGAGCCCTGGCGACCGACGAAGTTCCGGTTGGACGAGGAGGCGCACGCCTCGTCGCCCTCCAGCTGGTCCTCGTTCATGCCGAGACACATCGAACAGCCGGCGTTGCGCCAGTCGAAGCCGGCCTCCTCGAAGATCGCCTTGAGTCCCTCCTCCTCGGCCTGCCGCTGGACGCGCTGGCTGCCGGGGACGACGAACGCGCGCACGTCGTCGGCGACCTGGCGACCCTTCACGATGCGGGCCGCGCGGCGCAGGTCCGGCAGGCGGGCGTTCGTACACGAACCGAGGAAGGCCACGTCGATGTCGTAGCCGGCCATCGTCTCGCCGGGCTCGACGCGCATGTGCTCCTGAGCGCGCCGGGCCGTGTCGACCTTGTCGTCGGCCAGGTCCTCCGGCGCCGGGATGGGGTCGTGGATGCCGATGCCCTGGCCGGGCGTGGTGCCCCACGTGACGACGGGGTCCAGCTCGCTCGCGTCGATGCGGACCACGTCGTCGTACTCCGCGTCGGCGTCGCTGCTGATGGACTCCCAGTACGGTTTCAGCTCGTCGAACTTCTCGGGGTGCTCCTGGAAGTAGTCGGTCTCTTCGAGCCACTCGAAGGTGGTCTCGTCGGGGTTGACGTACCCCGCGCGAGCGCCGCCCTCGATGGACATGTTACAGATGGACATCCGCCCCTCCATGTCGAGGGTCTCGATGGCCTCGCCGGCGTACTCGTAGACGTAGCCGACGCCGCCCTCGGTGCCCAGGCGACGGATGATCTCCAGGATGATGTCCTTGGCCTCGACGCCCTCGCCGAGTTCGCCGTCGACCTGGATCTTGCGGACCTTCTGCTTCTCCATCGCGATGGTCTGCGTGGCGAGCACGTCGCGGATCTGGGAGGTCCCGATCCCGAACGCGAGCGCGCCGAACGCGCCGTGCGTGGAGGTGTGGGAGTCGCCACAGACGATGGTCTTGCCGGGCTGGGTGAGCCCCTGCTCCGGGCCGACGACGTGGACGATTCCCTGCTCGCCGCTGGTCGGGTCGAGGAACTCGATGCCCGCGTCGCGGACGTTCTCCTCCAGTTCGGACATCATGTTCTCCGCGGCGTCGTCGCCGTAGGGCCGTGACTGGTCGGCCGTCGGCACGATGTGGTCGACCGTCGCGAGCGTCAGGTCCGGTCGCGCGACCTCGATGTCGCGCTCGCGGAGCATGCCGAACGCCTGCGGGCTCGTCACCTCGTGGATGAGGTGCAGCCCGACGAACAGCTGGTCCTGCCCGTTTGGCAGCGTCGTTACCTTGTGCCGATCCCAGACCTTGTCGTACAGTGTACCCTTGCTCATACTGAGTCCGATTGTCGCTCGTTGCCCCGCTGGAAGACGCGGTTCGCGTCGGCCGCGTCGTCGTCGGGGTGTTCGTGGTCGACCTCGCTCATCGTCTGCGCCGGTTCGTCCTCGGCGTCCGCACGTCCGCCGTCGGCGGCCACCGTCGGCCCCCGCTGGAAGGCGAACTCGTCGCCGAAGGGCTTCCCGGTGTGGGGGTTGGTGTGGCTGAACTCGGCCATCGTCGCCTTCGGGGCGCCGTCGCCGACGGTCGCGGTGGTCGTCTCCCTCGTTCGTGTCGCGTCTGTCGTGTCGTTCGAATCCTCGGTCATCTGTCTCTGTGTCCGCTCGCTACTCCTCGTCGGCCCACGCGAACAGCTCGCGCAGGCGCCCGCCGACTTCCTCGATCTGGTGGTTGGCTTCCGCGTCTCGGTACTGCTTGTAGGCCGGCCGGTGGGCCTGGTTCTCGTTGATCCACTCGCGGGCGAACTCGCCGTTCTGGACGCCTTCGAGGATCTCGTCGAAGCCGTCGCGGTCGATGATCTCCTCGCCGCGCGTGAGCCCGCCGTACTCGGCGGTGTCGGAGACGGAGTTCCACATCTCCATGTGGCCGCCCTCGTACATCAGGTCGACAATCAGCTTCAGCTCGTTGAGACACTCGAAGTAGGCCATCTCCGGCGCGTAGCCCGCGTCGACGAGCGTCTCGAAGCCGGCCTTGACCATCTCGGTGACGCCGCCGCAGAGGACGGCCTGCTCGCCGAACAGGTCGGTCTCGACCTCCTCCTGGAACGTCGTCTCGATGACGCCCGCGCGGGCGCAGCCGATGGCCTGCGCGTAGGCCAGCGCCTCCTCCTTGGTCTCGCCCGTCGCGTCCTGCTCGATGGCGATGAGGCCCGGCGTGCCCTCGCCGCGCTTGTACGTGCGGCGGACGAGGTGGCCGGGACTCTTCGGGGCGACCATCGTCACGTCGACGCCCTCCGGCGGCTCGATCTGCCCGTAGTGGACGTTGAACCCGTGGGCGAACTGGAGCGTGTCGCCCTCGTCCAGGCCGTCCTTGACGGCCTCGAAGACGGCCGGCTGGACGGTGTCCGGGACGAGCATCACGGTGATGTCCGCCTCGGCGACGGCGTCGTCCGGCACCGCGACGCGCAGCCCGTCGGCTTCGGCCTCGTCGCGGGAGGCCGACCCCTCGCGGAGGCCGACGACCACGTCGACCCCGCTGTCGGCGAGGTTCTGGGCCTGCGCGTGGCCCTGGCTGCCGTAGCCCAGGACGGCCACGGTCTTGTCCTCGATGTGCGATGCGTCGGCGTCGCCGTCGTCGTAGACGGGTACGGTGAAGTCGTCAGTCATCTGTAGCTGTCTGAGGGGTCTCGCCCGCCTCTGATATCGTCTCCGTTTTCCGTCGGGTGTCTTCGAGCGCGTCCGCGCCGCGCTCGACCGCCGCCGCGCCCGTCCGGACGACCTCCTGCACGTCGAACTGGTCGAACGCCTCGACCGCCGCCTCGATCTTCTGCTGGCTCCCGGTGATCTCGATCGTGATCGCCTCGGGCGAGGCGTCGACGACGTTGCCGTCGTACATGTCCGCGACGGCGTTCACGTCGTCGGGCTGCTCGCCGCTGACCTTCACGAGGATCAGCTCGCGCTGGACCGCCTCCGGTTCCAGTTCCTCGACGGAGATGACCGGCACGAGCTTCTCCAGCTGTTTCTTCGCCTGGTCGACCCCGGGCTCGGGCTCCTCGATGACGATCGTCATCCGGGCGACCTCGGGGTCGTCGGTCGCGCCGACCGTCAGGCTCTCGATGTTGAACTGCCGACGGCTGAACAGGCCGGAGACCTCCGCGAGGACGCCCGGCTCGTGGTTCACCAGCGTCGACAGCACCGCCTTGCGCGGCTGGTGCGTGGCTTCGGCTTCCGGATCGATGCGAATGCCCTGCGAGTTCCGTCGGCCCGCCGGTCGCATCCGTTCGTCGGGATGGGGGCCGTCCATGCCTTGCGTCATCTCAGAGATCACCCAGTTGGTCGCCGTTCAGTGCGAACAGTCCGTTGTCCCCGCCGCTGGGGACCATCGGATAGACGTTCTCGGCCGGGTCGATGATCGCGTCGATCACCGCCGGACCGTCGTAGTTGCGCGCCTTCTCGATGACCTCGTCGACCTCTTCGGGGTCCTCCAGGCGGAACCCGCGCGCGCCGAACGCCTCGGCGAGCATGTCGAACTGCGGGATCCACGGGTACTCCGAGGCCATCCGGCGGCCCTCGTAGAAGCCGTCCTGCCACTGGCGGACCATCCCGACCGCCTCGTTGTTCAGGACGACGTACGTGATATCGAGGTCCTCCCGCACCGCGACCGAGAGCTCCTGCACCGTCATCAGGAAGGAGCCGTCGCCGTCGAAGCAGACGACCTCCTGGTCCGGCGCGGCGATCTTCGCGCCGATCGCGGAGGGGACGCCGTAGCCCATCGTGCCCAGTCCGTGGGAGGAGACCCAGGTCCGGGGCTCGGTGAACGTCCAGAACTGGCTGGCCCACATCTGGTGTTGGCCGACGCCGGTCGTGACGATGCCGTCGTCGGCGGCGAGCTCGGAGAACCGCTCGACCACGTACTGGGGCTTGAGCGGCTCGTCCTCCGGCGTGTCGTAGGTCATCGCGTACTCGTCCTTCCAGGTCTGGCACTGCTCGCGCCACTCCGCGTAGGCCTCGGGCGAGCTATCGGTCGCCTCGTAGGCGACGGGCATCGCGTCGTCGAGCTGGCGCAGGACCTGTTTGGCGTCGCCGATCAGCGGGTAGTCCGCCTCGATGTTCTTGCTGATCTCGGCGGGGTCGACGTCGACGTGGACGATGTCGGCGTCGGGTGCGAACGTCTCGACGTCGCCGGTCAGGCGGTCGTCGAAACGGGTCCCGACCGCGAGCATGCAGTCGGTGTTCGTGATCGCCATGTTGGCGTAACCCGTGCCGTGCATCCCGGCCCACTCCAGGGAGAGCTCGTGGTCCTCCGGGAAGGATCCGATCCCGGGCATCGTCGTGACGACCGGAATCTCGTAGTCGGTGGCGAACTGCCGGAGTTCGTCGCTGGCGTCGGCCTTGATGACGCCACCGCCCGCGAGGACGACCGGGCGCTCGGCGTCGGCCAGCGCGCCGGCGGCCGCGTCGACCGCCGCCTCGTCGGCCTCCGTCGGCGGGTTGTACGTGTCGGGCGTCTCCGCCTCGCCCGGGAACGCGTCGGTCTCGCCCTGGGTCACGTCCTTGGGCAGGTCGACCAGCGTCGGGCCCTGGCGGCCCTCGTCGGCCAGCGCGAACGCCTCGCCGACCTCGGTGCCGACCGTGTGGGCGTCGTCGGCGAAGTAGCTGTGCTTGGTGACCGGCTGGGTGACGCCGACGGTGTCGGTCTCCTGGAAGGCGTCGTTGCCGACGAAGTTCGTCGGGACCTGCCCGGTCAGCGCGATCATCGGGTCCGAGTCCATCGACGCGTCGGCGATGCCGGTCACGAGGTTGGTCGCGCCCGGCCCGGAGGTCGCCAGGCAGACGCCCGGTTTCCCCGAGACGATGCCGTAAGCGTCCGCCGCGTGCGAGGCCCCCTGCTCGTGGGCCATCGTGATGTGGGTCAGCTCCTCGGAGTCGTACAGCGCGTCGTAGACGGGCATGATCGCCCCGCCCTGGACGCCGAACAGCGTCTCCGCGCCGGCCTGTTCGAGCGCCGCGACGACCGACTCCGCGCCCGTCGACACGGTGTCGTTCGTCGTCGCGCCCGCCTCGTCCGCCGTTGTCTCCGTCGTCTGTTCCTCGGTGTCCGTCCGTTCGCCCTCTGGAGGCGACACTGGTGTTTGCTCGCTCATGTGTGGTGGTGTGGTCGTCGAATCCGCTCCGCGTCGAACCGATGCGTCCGCCGAGAATGAACTGCTGTAGGTGTGGGGGCTAGGGAGCCCCTACGATACCGCGAAGCGCGCCGCTGGACGCGAGTTCGGTCGCCTCGACGCCAGCGGTCGGTGTCATCAGTACGGACACGTGTACACCGGCGGCAATAAATTTTCCGTGTCCGGAGCGCGCTCCCGACCGTTCGGCGGCGGGAGGGCGCCGCTCGCGGCGACGGTAGCTCTCGCTGTGTGCGCTCGGCGGCCGTGGAGGCGGGCATCGTCCTACGCCCGGACCTCCTCTTCGTCGACCTCGCGGTCGACGCCGACGTCCTGGGCGAACTCCTCCAGGACCTCCATGGTGACGCGGTTGTCGTCCGCGCCGAACTCCTTGACGCGCCGGGTGATCTCGCGCACCTCCTCGTCGGTGGGCTCGTAGCTCGCCTCGACCAGCCGCTCGCGCACCGAGTGCTCGCCGGTGTGTTTGCCCAGGACGAGTTCGCGCGAGGCCCCGACCATCTCCGGGGTCATGACCCCCGGCTCGAACGTGTCGGAGTTCTCGATGACGCCGGCCGCGTGGATCCCGCTCTCGTGGGAGAAGGCGTTGCGGCCGACGACCGGCTTGTTCGCCGGCACCGGGATGTCGCTCTTGCCCTCGATGATCCGGGAGATCTCCGTAATTCGGGTCGTGTCGATCCCCGTGTCCACGTCGTACAGCGACTCCAGGGCCATCACGACCTCCTCGTAGGCCGCGTTGCCCGCGCGCTCGCCGATGCCGTTGACCGAGACCTGCGCCTGGGCGGCGCCCGCCTCGAAGCCCGACAGCGCGTTGGCCGCCGCCAGCCCGAAGTCGTCGTGCGTGTGCACGTCGATGTCCGCGTCCGTGCGGTCGACGACCTTCGCGATCATGTCGCGGAACCGCGTGGGCGTCGCCACCCCGCAGGTGTCCGGGATGTTGATCCAGTCGGTGCCCGCCTCGCTGACGGCGTCGACGACCTCCATCAGGAACGCCTCGTCCGTCCGGGTGGCGTCCATCGGCGAGAACATGCAGTCGACCCCCGCCTCTTTGACGCGCTCGACCGACTGGACGGCGCGCTCGACGGCCTGCTCGCGGGTCGCGTGCATGGAGTCCTCCAGCTGTACGTCGCTCGTCGAGACGAACACGTGAACCAGCTCCACACCGGAGTCCAGTGCCGCTTCGACGTCTTTCTCGACGACCCGCGCCAGCCCGCAGGTCGTCGTCGAGGTCGAGTTCGCGATATCGCGAACGGCCTCGAATTCCGCGTCGGAGTTGACCGGGAAGCCCGCCTCGATGACGTGCGTGCCCATGTCGTCCAGCACCGCCGCTATCTCCCGTTTGTCTTCGTAGGAGAACGACGTGCGTGGTGACTGCTCCCCGTCGCGGAGCGTGGTGTCGAAAATACGTGCCTCGTGAACTTCCGAGGTACTATTTAAAGTACCCTGGAAGAACTCGATCCGCCGGCGAAGCCGACGTGCCCTCTGTATTGGACATTGTACTCTATCCTGTTCTCCCGGAGGCAATAAAGGCTCCGCTCGGTGCGTTCGTGCGGTAACTCGTGGCACAGAGCTGTCGCCGATACGGTGAGACGGCGACCTCCGGCAGGGGATACACTTGAGTGACTCGCCGACGAAATCAACGAGATATGAAGGGTTTTGCCGGAAAGACGGCACTCGTCACCGGAGCGGGCTCGGGTATCGGACGCGCCTCGGCGCTCCGGTTCGCCGAGGAGGGCGCGAACGTGGTCGTCGCCGATATCGACGTCGAGGGCGGCCGCGAGACGGTCGACCTGATCGAAGACGCCGGCGGCGACGCCGTCTTCGTCGAGGTCGACGTGTCCGACACCGACTCGGTCGAGCGGATGGTCGAAGCCACCGTCGACACCTACGGGCGCCTCGACTTCGCGCACAACAACGCGGGCGTCCTCACCGACTTCGTGGAGACGACGGGCATCAGCGAGGCCAACTGGGACCGGATCGTCGACATCAACCTCAAGGGCATCTGGGCGTGCATGAAGGCCGAACTGCAGGTCATGGAGCGCCAGGGCGGCGGCGCCATCGTCAACACCGCCTCCGAGGCCGGCCTCGTGGGGATGGGCGGGCTCTCCAGCTACTCGGCGAGCAAACACGGCGTGGTCGGGCTGACGAAGTCGGTCGCGCTGGAGTACGCCGAGCGCGATATCAGGGTCAACGCCATCGCGCCCGGGCCGACGGAGACGAACATCCAGTCCGGGATCATGGGCGAGTCCGGCGGGTCGTCGATACTCGACCGGATACGGACCGTCGTCCAGACGATCAAGATGGCGCTCTGGAGCCTCCGCGCCGACTTCGACACGTCGGCGATGCGTGACGTGCCGATGGACCGGATCGCCGAACCGGAGGAGATGGCCGGCGCCGTCGCCTTCCTCTGTTCGACCGACGCCTCCTACATCACGGGCGTCACGATCCCCGTCGACGGCGGGCAAGCGGCCGACTAGCGAGGGCGGGTGCCGACCGGGCCGGGAACGAGCCGAAGCCGGCCCGAGTGCCGCTCAGAACGGGTACTCGCGGGGCTCGCGCTGCAGGGAGATCCACTTCGTCTCGGTCAGCTGTTCGAGGATGGCGCCGTCGTTGTAGCCGCCGACGCCCGAGGCCTCGGTGCCGCTGAACGTGACGTGGGCCTCGTCGTTGATCGGCTGGTCGTTGATGTGAACCTGCCCGGTCTCCATCCGGTCGGCGATGTCCATCCCGGTACCCAGATCGCCGGCGTGGACCGACCCCGCCAGGCCGTACTCGGTGTCGTTGGCGATCGCGACGGCCTCGTCGATGTCGGAGAAGGGGACGACCGGCGCGATGGGGCCGAAGTGCTCGTTACACGCGGCGGGCATGTCGTTTGTCACGTCCGAGAGGACGGTCGGCTCGACCACGAGGGAGTCGTCGACGCCGTCGTAGTCGAGCGTCTCGCCGCCGGTTTCGAGGGTGGCGCCGGCGTCGACGGTCCGCTCGACGTAGTCGAGCATCTCGTCGCGCTGGGACTCGTCGATGATCGGGCCGACGACGGTGTCGGCCTCGTGGGCGCTGCCGACCGCGAGCGACTCGGCGCGGTCGACCAGCGCGGCGACGTACTCGTCGTAGACGTCCTCGTGGACGACGTGGCGGTTGATCGAGATGCACACCTGTCCCTGGTGGACGAACGAGCCGAAGGTGGCGCTGTCGATGGCCCGCTCGACGTCGGCGTCGGCGGTGACGACGTGGGCGTTGTTGCCGCCGAGTTCCATCGACTGCTCGGCCAGGTTCTCGCCGGCGGTGGCGGCGACGTGGCGGCCGATCTCCGTCGAGCCGGTGAAGGCGACCACGTCGCTCTCGGGGTGACCGGCGACGCGGTCGCCGATGGCCGAGCCGCGACCGGTGACGACGTTGAGCAGTCCCGCGGGCAGGCCGGCGTCCTCGAAGAGCTTCGCGAACAGCAGCCCGCCGGTGATCGGGGTGTTCGTCGCCGGCTTGAGGACGACGGCGTTGCCGGTCGCCAGCGCCGGCGCGACCGCGCGCATCGAGAGGTTCAGCGGGAAGTTCCACGGCGAGATGACCGTCACGACGCCCTGCGGTTCCCGCTTGACGATGTGCTCTTTGCCGGGGACGTTCGAGGCGGCGTGGTCGCCTTTCGTCTGCCGAGGGAGCGTCGCGGCTTCCCCGGCCTGGTCCGTCGCGATCTGGACCGAGGTCTCGCCCATGATCTGCGACCCACCGGCCTCGTGAGCGAGCAGGTCGGTGATGTCGTCGCTGTGGGACTGCAACGCCTCGATGGCGTCCTGGATCACCGCCTCGCGGCGCGCGGGCGGTGCCGCCGCCCACTCGGACTGGGCCTCGGCGGCCGCCTCGTAGGCGGCGTCGACGTCCGCCTCGACTGCGGCGGGGACCGTCGCCACCTGCTCGCGGGTCGACGGGTCTTCGACGGCGAGCGTTTCGTCGCTCTCGGCGGCCGCCCACTCGCCGTCGACGTACAGTGCGTTCCAGTCGGCGTCGATCGCGTAGCTGTCGGGCACGAGTGTCTCGACTAGGGAATTCGGACGGATAAGGTGCGAGGAGCCGGGCGGTGCTGCCGGGGCTCGACGCAAACGCAGGCGACCGGTCGAAGAGCGGGGTACAAGTCGCCGGCAACCCTACCGTATCACGGATGTTCGACGCACAGACGGCACCGACGACCGGCTTCCGGCCCTCGGTGGGAGCGGAGTGAGATGGACGACCCCCACCAGGACCAGCCGCTCGTCACCGCCGGGGCGCCGCTGTCCGTGGCCGAAGTCGCGGTCGTCCTCGTCCACGGGCGCGGCGGGAGCGCCGACGGAACGGTCGCGCTGGCCGACGAGTTCTACCGCCACGGTCTCGCGCTGGTCGCGCCCGCGGCGCGTCGCAACCAGTGGTACCCGAACTCGGTTCTCGCGCCCGAGGCGGCCAACGAGCCCGACCTCTCCTCGGCCCTGGCGGCCGTCGCCGACGCGGTCGAGACGGTCCACAGGGCGGGCGTTCGGCGCGAGCGCGTGATCGTCCTCGGGATCTCACAGGGCGCCTGTCTCGTCGCCGAGTTCGTAGCACGGACTCCCCGTCGGTACGGCGGCGTCGTCCTCTCCAGCGGCGGGCTGATGGGTCCCGAGGTCGGCGACTACGACGGGAGCCTCGACCGGACGCCGGTCCTCGTCGGCGGCCACGAGGGGGACCCGGCGATGCCGATAGAGCGCGTCCGCGAGACGGCGGCCGTCTTCGAGTCGCTCGACGGGGACGTGCGGAGGCGGATCGACCCGGGCGACGACCACGGGATCACCGACGCCGAACTCGCGGCGGTCGGTGATCTGGTCGACGACCTCTTGCCCGACGCGGGCGGCGAGCGCTCGGGGCGGTGAACCGGATTCGGTCACCGACTTCCGAGCGTCGACGCGGGGGTTGAGTGTGCCGGCAGAGGGGGTATCGTGGTCGGCCCCGAACCGCGGGGCATGCCGGCCGACATCCCCGGGGTCCACCACGTGACGGCCATCGCGAGCGACCCCGGCCGTACCCACCGCTTGTTCACCGAGACGCTCGGGTTACGACTGGTGAAACGCAGCGTCAATCAGGACGACGTGTCGGTGTATCACCTCTTCTACGGCGACCGGGTCGGGACGCCCGGAACGAGCATGACGTACTTCCCGTACACGGACGCCCAGCCCGGCCGCGTCGGCACGGGCCAGGTGACCACCGTCCAGTTCCTGATCCCCGTCGGCTCCGTCGAGTACTGGACCGACCGCCTCGACTCGGCGGGCGTCGACCACGACCCGCCGCGCGAGCGGTTCGGCGACACCGTCATCGCCTTCGAAGACCCCGACGGCCTCCCGATGGAACTCGTCGCACGCGCGGACGCGCCCGACGGCGACCCGCCGGACGGCCCGGTCCCCGATCGACACGCCATCCGCGGCTTCTTCGGCGTCGCCCTCTCGCTGGCGACGGCCAGCGGGACCGGGAATCTGCTCAAGACGATGGGGTTCCAGCCGACCAAGAGCGAGAACCACCGCCAGCGGTTCCGCGCCGGCGGGGAACTGGGCGCCGTCGTCGACGTGCTCGAAGACCCAGAGGCACCGCGGGGCGAGTCGGGCACCGGCACGGTTCATCACGTCGCCTTCCAGGTCTCCGACGCCGAACAGGCCCAGTGGCACGACGCGCTCGTCGAGCGCGGACTCCGCCCCACGCAGATCATCGACCGCAAGTGGTTCAAGTCGATCTACGCCCGGACCGCCGGCGGCGTCCTCTTCGAGTTCGCGACCAAGTCGCCCGGCTACACCGTCGACGAGCCCGTCGACGAACTCGGCGAGCGGCTGGTCCTCCCCGAGTGGCTCGAGGACCGTCGCGAGGAGATCGAGGAGGGCCTCCCCGAGTTGTCGACCGCCGCCAAGGAAGCCTGAGCGGGCCGTCGGGTCGGCGAGCGGTCGGATCGTGGCCCCGCTCCGGGCTCACTCGTCGTCGAACGGCGGCAGTTGCCCCTCTATCATCTCGCGGTCTTCCTCCAGCCACGGCGGGAGCACGAGGTCACTGCCGGGGTCGGGCTCCCGCTCGGCGACGCCGAGCCCGGGTCGCTCGGTCGCCAGTTCGAACAGGACCCCGCCGCCGTCGCGGACGTACAGCGACTCGAAGAAGTGCCGGTCTTTCACCCGCGACACGTCGAAACCCCGCTCGTCGAGCAGCTCGCGCCACTCGCGGAGCCGGTCGCCGTCCTCGACCGTCAGCGCGACGTGGTGGATCGATCCCCGGCCCTCCTTGCCGTACTCGGCGTCGTCGGTCAGCAGGTCGACCGTCGACTCGCGGGCGCCCGGGAGCCGGTAGCGGACCGCGTCGTCGCGCTCGGCGACGATCTCGAAGCCGAACGTATCGAGCAGGCTCGCGGTCACGTACGGGTCCGCAGAGCGCACCGAGACGCCGCGGACGCCGCGGATCGCGTGTTCGGCGGGGACGGGACCGCCGCTCCGGGGGTGGTCGGTCCCCTCGCCGAGGTCGGTGGGAGCGGCCCCGTCGTCCGGGACGCCGACGAGTTCCAGCGACGTGCCGTCGGGGTCCTCGAACGCCAGGACGGACTCGTCGAACCGCTCGGTGCGGTCGACGGTCACGGCGCGGTCGGCGAGTCGGTCGTGCCAGAACGCCATCGAGTCCGCGGGAACGCGCAACGCCGCGGTCGTGATGTCGGGCTTGCCGACCCGACCCGGGTCCTCCCGCGGGTAGGTGAAGAAGGTGAGCACCGATCCGGGCGACCCGCGCTCGTCGCCGTAGTAGAGGTGGTAGACGAACGGCTCCTCGAAGTTCACCGTCCGCAGGAGAAAGCGCAGTCCGAGCGTCTCCGCGTAGAACCGCCGGTTTTCGGTCGGGTCGCCCGCGACGACCGACACGTGATGCACGCCGAGGGTGTCCGAGAGCACTCGCGAGGGTAGGACCCGGCTTCGGATAAGCCTGTCAGCACCGGCGATCGAAAGACGAGGGCCGCGGGGCGCTACTCGTGACGTTCGCCGGCCGCTATCGTCGTCTCCAGCCAGTTCTCCTCGGGCGGGTACGGACAGGAGAAGGTGTCGCTGAAGGCGCAGAACGGGGAGTACGCGAGGTTGAAGTCGATCGTCACCTCGTCGCCGTCTTCGAGGTCGCGGTCGGGTTCGAGTTCCATGTAGCGGCCCCCCTCGTAGGTCTGCTGGCCGGTCGTCTTGTCGCGGAACGGGACGAAGATGGCCTCGTCGTCCGGTTCCTGTTTGTAGCCGTGGAGTTCGTACGACTCGCCGTCGAGGTCGAACGCGAAGGAGACCACGCCCTCGTAGCGGACCGTCCGGCCGTCGGAGGTCTCCATCTCGACGGGGTCGGGCTGGTCGTGGACGGTGACCGTCGCGTCGACGCGGTAGTCGGCGTCGGGCTCGAAGTAGTCCAGCCCGTCGAAGTCGTCGCGTTCCTCCGGCGGGATCGGCGATTGGGGGTGTTCGTCGAGGAACTGGTCTTTCTCGGCGCGGTTGGCCCGCAGGCGCTCGGCCCAGTCGTCGGTGTCGCTCATACTCGGAATTACCGCCGCGGCGGTTTGAGTCCGGCGGTCGGCGGGGAGCGATAGTCGCCGGGGCGAGAGAGTACGTTGGGTCGGGGTGGCGTGGGCCGTCGGACACACCTTTTTCTCGGTCGACCGCGAGGGGGCGGGTATGAGCGAGATCGACCTCGACCTCCAGACGGTCGAGGAGGAACTGACCGACGAAGACGAGGGCGGCGACGACGGCGGCGGGCGGGTCGTCCTCGGCGTGCTCGACGGCACGACGCCCGACGAGGAGTGGGTCGATGTCGTCGAGGACGGCGGGACGCTCGTCCTCTCGATCGAGGGGGACGTGAACGAACTGGCAGCGGGGTTCGCCGGCGACGTGCGCGAGATCGACGGCGACCTCATGCAGTTCCGCGGCTTTCTGGTCGTGACGCCGCCGGGCGTGGGCATCGACGCGAGCCGGCTGGACTGAATCGTCCCGGCCCCCGCGGCCCCGCGATGCCGGACCGCCCAACTCGTGAGCGTCGCCGCTTATGTGGCCGGCGCGCCAACGTGGAGGTATGCCGATGAAAGGATCCGGGCGGGCGGCGTCGTGGCGGGAGATCGACCAGTGGGACGGCGGCACCGGCTGGATCGCCTACCCCGACGAGGAGATGGAGCGGGCGAGCCACGCGCTCGTCTCCGACGGCGACGTGTGGCTCGTCGACCCCGTCGACGTCGACGGCCTGGACGACACCCTCGCCGAACTCGGGACCGTCCGCGGGGTCGTCCTCCTGCTCGACCGGCACGAGCGCGACGCCGAGACGCTCGCCCGGCGTCACGAGGTTCCCGTCTACGTCCCCGAGTGGATGGACGACGTGCGCTCGGACCTGTCGGCGCCCGTCGAGCCGATCCGGCGGAGCCTGGCCGACAGCGGCTACGACCTGCACAAGCTCGTCGACAACCCGGTCTGGAAGGAGGGCTTCCTCTACGACGAGGACTCGAAGACGCTGGTCGTCGCCGAGGCGGTCGGCACCTCGGCGTACATGCGGACGAGCGACGAGCGACTCGGCGTCCACCCCGCGCTCCGGCTGAAGCCGCCGAAGGCGCTCGGTCGCTACTCGCCCGAGCGGATCCTGGTGGGCCACGGCGAGGGCGTCACGACGGGGGCGGCCGAGGCGCTGACCGACGCGCTCTCGGGGTCGCGCAAGCGGACCCCGCGGCTGTACGCCCAGACCGCCCGGGAGTTCCTGTTTTGAGTTCCAGGCCCGTCGACGCCCGCGAGCGACGGAGTTTTGCCGGGCGCGGGGGATGACCCACTGTGGTCTACGCGACGCGCGGGCTGGTCGAGTCCTGTCTCAGATTCGCACGGGAGTCCGACCCCGACCCGGTGACGATCTCGCTGTCGGTGACGCCGGCCGAGGAGTTACCGGGCGCGGACTTGGAACCCGACACGCCGGTGTTCACGCATTTCTACTACCCCGATTCGGCGGGGTCGGTCAACTTCGTCTTCGGCGTCGACATGGGGACGCCGGTCGGCCAGACCCAGGCGCGGTTCGTCTCACACCCCAACGGGGAACTGCGCGTCCGCCAGCGCGACGACTTCCACGAGCGCATCTTCGTCGCCGTCCCGCCGTGGGACGACGACTCGGTCGCGGTCTTCGACCGCCAGGGCGAGCGACAGCCGCTCGAACTGCTCGACGTGGAGCCGCCCGAGGAGTTCCCGGAGTGAGGCGAGCGGCGGCGCGGCCGCCGCGCCGTCGAACCGCCGGTCAGTCCAGGTAGCCCAGGTCTTCGAGCTGGTCGGCGATCTCCGAGAACTCCGCCTCGGTCAGCTCGCCTTGCTGCTGGTTCTGGATGACGATACTCCGCAGGAGAAAGCGGACGAGGTCGCTCGTCGAGGAGAAACTGGTCCCCTCGATGGTCTCGTCGACCCGGTCGGCCAGGTCCTTCGGGATCGAGACGGTGGTGTAGTCGGTCATACCGGCGGATGGGCACGGGCCGGGTTAGGCGTTGTGTCTGGCCCCTGTCGCGCCCCTGCGCGGGCGACGCGGGCCGTCGCGTCACAAGAACTACCAGCGCGCCGTTCGATACCGACGAACGATGCCCTCCAACGACGAACCGCAGTCGCTCCGCGCGGACATCGTGCGGCGCTGGAAGGAAGAACTGTTCTCGGCAGACACCGTGGTCGCGGCGGTCGCCGTCGCGGTGGCGATGCCCGCCGGTCTCGCCGCCGCAGTCGTCGTCGGCCCGGCCGCGCTCTACCCGGTCCTGTTCGCGACCGCCGCCGGCCCGAGCCTGGGCTACTGGCGCGGGATCCGGATCGAGGTCCCGACGGGCACCGCCGCGAAGGTCGGCGGTGTCATGGCGCTCGCGACCGCGGTCGTGACGGCCGCCGCGGCCGCACTCGCTCTCGCACTCGACGGGGGCGAGGGCGCCGCGGTCGTCGCGGGCGGGCTGGTCGGTCTGCTGTTCAGCGGACTCGCCAGCCGGTTCGCCTTCCACCGCCTCGCGGGCGAGACAGCGTGACCGAAGCCTCCGGTAATCGCCGCGCTACAGCGACAGTTCGACCCGGTAGTCGGTCAGGTTCTCGTAACCGTCCTCGGTGACGACGACGAGGTCCTCGATGCGGACGCCGCCGACTTCCGGGTCGTAGAGGCCCGGCTCGATCGTGATGACGTGGCCCGGTTCCAGCTCCTCGCCGCTGGGAGCGAGACTCGGTCCCTCGTGGACGTCCAGACCGACGCCGTGGCCGGTCGAGTGGATGAACCCCGTCTCGGTGCCTTCGTCGCTGCGCAGCGTCGGCTCGCCGGCGTCCTCGTACACGTCGCAGGCCGCGGCGTGTACGTCCGCGCCCGTCGCGCCCGGCTCGACGGCGTCCAGCGCCGCGCGGTAGGCGTCCGCGGTCAGATCGTACCACTCGCGGACGGTCGCGTCGGGCTCACCCTTGCAGAAGGTCCGGGTCATGTCGGCGTGGTACTTCGTCGCCTTGTCCTGCGGGAAGATGTCGATAATGATCGGCTCGCCGGCCGCCAGCGGGCCGCTCCCGCGGTCGTGGGGGTCCGCGGCGTCGGCGCCGCAGACGACGATCGTCTCGTCCAGCGCGCAGCCGTGTCTGAGGAGTGTGACCTCGATCTCCGTCTTGACGGCCTCGCTCGTCAGCGGGTCGCCGTCGTGATAGAGCGTGCCGTCTTCAACGTCGGCGCCGGCGATCAGGTCCTCGGCGGCGTGCATGGCGGCTTCGTTTGCCTTCTGGGCTTCGCGGACGTTGTCGACCTCCTCGTCGGTCTTGACGGCGCGGATGTCAGAGACGGCGTCCTCGCGGTCGACGGCCACGTCGACCCCCAGGTCGCGCAGGCCGTCGGCGACGTGGAGCGGGAACCGCGGCGGCGCGGCCACGCTGTCGACGCCGTGGGCCGAGAGGAAGTCCGCGAGCGAGCGGTAGCTGGCTTCGCGGGGGCCGTACTCCTCGGTGTAACCGCCGTAGTCGTAGTCGATAGCGCGCTCGACGCTGGCCGCGCGAGCCTCGCGTTTCGCGCGGCCGAACTCGAGACTGCGGGCGAAGAGGAGCCGCACGTCGCCGTCGTAGAGCGTGACGAAGGGGTCGGGCGCGTCGAACCCCGAGAGGTAGTACTGCGTCGAGTCGGTCGAGTCGGCGTGGACGAGGTAGCCGTCGCAGTCCTGGTCGTCGAGGAACTCGTCGAGCGCCGAGAGGTCCGGGTCCATACACGGGTGCAACACCGCGGACGGTAAATAGCGTATGGCGCCTGCAAGCGAGCCGACAGCTACGGTCGCGACACGTCGGCCCGTTCCGGCGCGGACCGCCGTGCCAGCATCGCCGCCTCCGGTAGCCTGATACACCGGGGGACCGACCCGAGGCACATGGACGCAACCATCGAGCGGTCGAGGGTCGGGGGTCGGGCGCGCGCCCCGCCGTCGAAGAGCTACACGCACCGGGCGATCCTCGCCGCGGGGTACGGGGACGAGGCGACGGTCCACGACCCGCTGATCAGTGCCGACACGCAGGCCACACGCCGCGCCGTCGAGGCCTACGGCGGTGAGACCGCCCTCGCCGAGGACCGGTCGACGCTCGAAGTCTCGGGCTTCGACGGCCTGCCCGACGTGCCCGCCGACGTGATCGACTGCGCCAACAGCGGGACCACGATGCGACTGACAACCGCGACGGCCGCCCTCGCCGACGGCTTGACCGTCCTCACCGGCGACGGGTCGCTGCGATCGCGTCCGCAAGGGCCCCTGCTGGACGCCATCGAACAGCTCGGTGGGCGCGCCGAGAGCACCCGCGCCAACGGCCAGGCGCCGCTCGTGATCGGCGGCCCCGTCTCCGGCGGCACGGCCGCCATCCCGGGCGACGTGTCCTCGCAGTTCGTCACCGCCCTCCTGATGGCCGGCGCCGTCTCCGAGGAGGGGGTCACCGTCGACCTCGAAACCGAACTCAAGTCCGCGCCGTACGTCGACATCACGATCGAGGTGCTGGAGGCGTTCGGCGTCGAAGCGACCGAGACCGACGGCGGGTACCGCGTGGAGGGGGGCCAGTCCTACGCGCCCGAGAGCGGCGAGTACCACGTCCCCGGCGACTTCTCCTCGATGTCGTATCTCCTCGCGGCCGGCGCGCTCGCCGCGCCCGACGGCCTCGTCGTCGAAGGGGCGTACCCCAGCGCGCAGGGCGATTCGGCCATCGTCGACGTGCTCGAACGGATGGGCGCCGCGATCGACTGGGACCGCGAGGCCGGCGAGATCACGGTCTCGCAGTCGGCCCTCTCGGGGGTCGAGGTGAGCGTCGCGGACACGCCGGACCTGCTCCCGACCGTCGCCGTCCTCGGCGCCGCGGCAGACGGCACCACCTCCATCGTCGACTGCGAGCACGTCCGCTACAAGGAAACCGACCGCGTCAGCGTCATGGCCGACTCGCTGACCGAGATGGGCGCCGCCGTCGTCGAGGAACGCGACCGCCTGTCCATCCGCGGCGGCGAGACGGATCTGCGCGGCGCCACGCTCCCCGGGCGCGACGACCACCGCATCATCATGTCGCTCGCCGTGGCGGGGCTGGTCGCGGACGGCGAGACGACTATCACGGCGGCCGAAGACGTGGACGTTTCCTTCCCCGGTTTCTTCGACACGCTCGCCGAGCTGGGCGCGACCGTCTCGAAGTGAGCGCGGCGGCGGCCGTCGGTCGGCCGGTGAGGCGTCAGGTCGCCTTCGCGATCTCCGTGACGAGTTCGTCGCAGTAGGCATCCAGGTCGTCGGGCTTGCGGCTCGTCACCAACCCGTCGTCGGTGACGACCGTCTCGTCGACCCACTCGCCGCCGGCGTTCTCGACGTCGGTCTCAAGGCTCGGATAGGAGGTCAGCCGCCGCCCATCCACGGCGCCCGACTCGACGAGCGTCCACGGCCCGTGACAGATCGACCCCACCGGTTTGCCGTCGGCGAGCACTTCGCCGACGAACTCGACGGCGTCGTCGTCCGCGCGGAGTCGGTCCGCGCCGACCGTGCCGCCCGGAACGTGGATCGCGTCGTAGTCGCCCGCGGAGACCTCGTCGATCGTTCCGTCGATCGCGACAGTCGCCGCCGCTTCGAGGTCGTTGTCGACGGTCTGCGCTTCGCCGTCCTCGATGCTCACCACGTCGACCTCGGCGCCCGCGTCGGTGAGCGCCTCGGTCGGTCGCTCGTACTCCACGCGCTCCGTGCCCTCCGGTGCGACCAGCACCGCGACGGTCGTCCCGTCGAGGTCTCGCGACTCTGTCTGGCTCATTGCAACCGTTTCAGGGGAGAGACAGAGGTAGGAGTTACACTTGCCCACGCAACCCAGAGAGGGCTGCAGAAACGACCGATCAGAGGGATTTCAGACGTTCTTCGCGGTTCGGTCGGCGAACTGTTCGCGGACCTTCTTCACTTTCGGCTCGGCGTGGAACTGACAGTAGCGGTCGTTCGGGTTCTTGTCGTAGTAGTTCTGATGTTTCTCCTCGGCCCGCCAGAAGGTGTCCAGCGGCGCGATCTCCGTGACGATCTCGTCGTTCTCGTAGCTGTCGAACTCGCCGCCTCCCTGGAGGTTGTGGACGAACCGCTCGGCGATCTCTTTCTGCTCGTCGTCGTGGTAGTAGACGGCCGAACGGTACTGCGAGCCCACGTCGGGGCCCTGGCGGTCCTCCGTCGTCGGGTCGTGGATGCGGAAGAACACCTCCAGCAGATCCTCGTAGGCGATGACCGCCGGATCGTACGCCACCTGCACGACCTCGGCGTGGCCCGTCGATCCCGAACACACCTGCCTGTAGGTGGGGTCGTCGACGTCGCCACCGGCGTAGCCGGAGGTAACGTCCTCGACGCCGTCGAGTTCCTCGAACGCCGCCTCGATACACCAGAAGCAGCCGCCGGCCAGTGTCGCCGTCTCGGTGTTTGTCATTGGAGGGTGTTAGGTGTGGAACCGTTTGAACCCAGCGACGGGCAATGCGCCCCGGCGACCGACCCTATCTCGCCCCGTCCCGGCCCCTGCCACATTCTACAAGGTTCAAATGCCCCCGCCACTCACACGGATACAATGAACGGCAACGAGTTCGGCCGTCTCTTCCGGTTCACGACGTTCGGCGAGAGCCACGGGGAGGCCATGGGCTGTACGGTGTCGGGCTGTCCGGCGGGAGTCGAGATATCCGAGGAAGAAGTTCAGGAGGAACTCGACCGGCGCAAACCCGGCCAGTCGATGATCACGACCTCCCGGGGCGAACCCGACGAGGTGTCGATCAAGTCGGGGACGCTGGAGGGCTACACGACCGGGACGCCCATCGGGATGGTCATCCAGAACAAGGACGCCCGCTCGGGCAAGTACGAACCGTTCGTCACGGCGCCGCGACCCTCCCACGGCGACTACACCTACTCCGCGAAGTTCGGCACGCGCAACTGGGGCGGGGGCGGCCGTTCGTCGGCCCGGGAGACGGTCAACTGGGTCGCCGCGGGCGCCGTCGCCAAGCAGGTCCTCGACCAATCGGACCACGACGTGCAGGTCAAGGCCCACGTCAACCAGATCGGCGATATCACCGCCGAGGACGTGACCTGGGAGGACATGCTCGAACACACCGAGGAGAACGAGGTCCGCTGTGCCGATCCCGAGGTCGCCGAGGAGATGCGCGACGCCATCGACCGCTACCAGCAGGAGGGCGACTCCATCGGCGGGTCGGTCTACTTCGAGTGTCGCGGCGTCCCGCGGGGCCTGGGTGCGCCGCGGTTCGACTCCTTTTCCGCCCGGCTGGGCCAGGCGATGTTCTCGATCCCCGCGACGACGGCCGTCGAGTACGGTCAGGGTCGCGAAGCCCGCGAGACGGCCGGGATCGACCGCAACGAGGACTGGGAGTTCGACGACGGCACCCGCGACGACGTGGTCAGCGAGGAGGGCGACCCCGTCCCCGTCGGCAACGACCACGGCGGCCTGCAGGGCGGGATCACCACCGGCGAACCGATCTACGGCGAGGCGACGTGGCACGCGCCCGTCTCCATCCCGAAGAAACAGGAGACCGTCGACTGGGAGACCGGCGAGACGAAGGAGGCGCAGGTCGTCGGTCGTCACGACCCGAGCCTGCCGCCCCGCGCGGTCCCCGTCGTCGAGGCGATGCTCCGCGTGACCATCCTCGACTTCATGCTACTCGGTGGCCGGATCAACCCCGACCGCATCGACGACCGACCCGGGGAGTACGACACCGCGTATCACCCCGAGAGCCCCCAGAACGACCCCGACGACGCCGACACGATGACCGAGACGGTCGACGAGGACTGATGGGGCACCAGCGACTAGAGGGCGACGACTGATGGACGCACGCCAGGACGAGCTGTCCAACCCGTTCGGGATGGACGAGGACTGCACGAACTGCCCGGAGCTGGTCGAGACGCGCGAGCGGATCGTCCACGGCTACGGCGACGTGGGCGCGGACTTCGTCGTCATCGGCGACCAGCCCAGCGCGGCGGCCGACGAGACCGGCGTCCCCTTCGCCGGCGACCAGTCGCTCGTCTGGGACGTGCTGGACCGCGTGGGGCTCGTAGATGGGGACCCCGGCGCCGCCGAGCCGGTGCCCGACGAGGTGTTTCTCACCTACGTCACCCGCTGTCGCCACCCCGACCGCGATGCGACCGACGAGGAGGTCCGGGCCTGCGAGGCCTACCGCTCCAGCGAACTCCGGATGATCAACCCCGAGATCATCGTCCCCGTCGGCCAGCGGGCGATCGAGGCGCTGGCCTTCCAGTACACGACGAAGAGCGAGGACGAACTGGACGTGACCGAGCTGCACGCGACGACGATGCGCGGCCGCGGCTTCGAACTCGTCCCGATGCTCGACCCCGCCGACCAGACGCCCGAGCAGACGGAAGCGTTCGTCGAGCACTTCGCGGACCTCCTGGGGACGGACTACCGCCAGACGAAGGGGCGTCAAGGGAGCCTGGAGACCGGTCGCGGCCCGGATACGGACGAGTAAGCGTCTCGCTTTTCCGCCGATCGGCGTCAGCCGTCGTGCCGCCAGTCCCGCTCGGCCAGGTCCTCGGCGGCCGCGGCGGCCTCCTTCCGGAGGTCGGCGACGTGGTACACCACGTCGGTGAGGGTGACGATACCGAGCACCGACAGCCCCTCGGTGACCACGATCTTCTTGACGCCCTCCTCGGCCATCGTCCGCGCGACGCGCTGGACGGTCCGGTCGGGGTCGGTCGTCACGAGCGGCGGGTGGGCGAGGTCGCGGACGGCGATCGCTCCCAGCGGCTGGCCGCGCTCGTGGGCCGCTCCGAGCGCGTCGGTCTCGGTGACGATCCCGGTGGGCGTCTCCCCGTCGACGACGACGACGCTGCCGACGCCCTCGGCGAGGAGCTTCCCGACGGCGTCGTCGAGCGTCGCGTCGGTCTCGACCGTCACTACGTCGGTCGTCATCAGTTCCTGGACGAGCATATCCGGGCTACTGCGGCGGGGGACAAGGGCCTGCCGACCGCGGCACCGACTCAGGCGGCCGCGCCTACCCGTCGGGGTCGCCCCAGCCGTTGGCCCACCGGCCGAGGTCGAGCCGTCGGTCGCTCCGCAGCGACCGTATCGACGGCTCGGCGTCGGACGGGACGACGCCGTGCGACCGGAGGGTCTCGCGGAGACCCGGCGGTCCGTCGAGGTCGCCGACGTGGGCGAGCAGCCGTCGCGGCACGCGGACCCGGTCGTGGGCCGGGTCGTAGCGCACCCGCTCGCGGAGGTACGACGCGGCGGCGGCGTCGAGTTGCTCGTCGATCCGGTCGGGCTCGTAGACGGCGACCGGGGGGCAGTCGACGGTCCCGCGGTTGAGCGCCGCGTGGACACGCCAGTCGCGCCGGTCGACCCGGTGGACCCGCTCGAAGGGGTCGACGAACGGCCGCGGGACGTACCCGAGTCCGTACTTCCAGCGCGATCGGCGGAGGATCCCGTGGACGATGTCGTCGAGACTGATCCACTCGTTGGCGACCGGGACCTGGTCGCGGGCGAAAAAGCGGCGGTCGTACTGCCGCGGGTCCCGCAACAGGAGCAACTGGACGGAGGCGTTGTGGACGTTCAACCAGAAGGCCACTCGCTCGCGGTCGATCCCGAGCGCGTCGGCGAGCGCCGCGCTGTCGAGGTCCGCGAGGCGCGTCTCGACGGACCCCGTCTCCGCCCCGTCTCTGAGCGCGCGGAGGAGGCGTTCGGCCAGCACGAGCGGGTTCGGGTCCGCCATCGGCCGGCGATACCGCGCCGGGGTTGAAAGCTCTCTCGCCCCGGCGCGAGAGAGTCAGTCCCCGATGTCGACGACGAGGACGGGCGTGTGGACGTCTTCGAGCACGCGGTCGGTGACGCTCCCGAGGTTCTGGACGCGGTCGCGGCCCGTGCGACCGTGGGTGCCCATCACGACGAGGTCGATACCCGTCTCGTCGACGTGGTCGACGATCTCCCGATGGGGGATGCCGTCACGCAGTTCCGTCTCGACGACGAGGCCCGAATCCTCCAGGTCGACCTGCAGGTCCTCGACGGCCCGTTCGCCCTCCTCTTCGAGCGACTTGACTATCTCGGCTTTCGTCTCGGTCTCCGCGGCCCGGTAGCGGCGACTGTCGACGACGTAGAGCACGTGTACGGTGGCGTCGTTGTCGCGGGCGATCGAGATGGCGTGTTCGACCGTCTCGGTCGTCCCCTTGCTCCCGTCCGTCGGCAACAGGATATCGTCGTACATACGCCAGCGTTGGTCGCCGGGGTAAATAGTGGTGGGTGGCCGTTCCCACCCGTCGATACCCACCGTCGGGGAGTCGCGTCGACAGAGTTTTGGCTCGTGGTAACAAACAACGCGCGGTAGCTATGCACGGGGGAGCCGACGCGAACGAGACGCGGATCGAGGTGTACGTGCGGTCGCTGCGCCCGGGGGTGCGCCGCCCACAGCGACGCGCGCTCGACCGGCTGGACGCGCTGGCGACGGCCGGCGATATCGCGGGGTACGAGGTCGTGGTCTGGGGGGACCGCGCACCGCCGTCGCCCGAGGCGGTCCGGACGCGCGCGGGCCGGTTCGTGCTCGACCGAGTCACCGTCTTCCAGCGGTGGGCCCAGCGCAACGACGCGTCGCTCGAGGACGCGTTCGGCGTCCGGACGGTCGACTCGTCGATCACCGGCGAGACGCACGCCGAACTCGTGCTCCCCCGACTCGCCGCGGCCGCGGTTCGGGACGGTCGCCTCCTCGGGGTCGCACCCGCGACGGTCGACGACGACCACCGCTCGGTCGACGAGTTCATCGACGAACTCGAAGCCGGAGCGCCGCCCCACGACCGGTCCGTCGAAATCCGTCCGCTCGGGGCGTCACGAGCCGCCGATGCGGCGGCGGCGGACGACCGCAGCCGTCCGAAACCCCCTCGGGATGCCGACGAGGCGACCGCGGAACCCGACTCTGGCCGCCGGAGTTCGGCGGCCAGTGCGTTCCACCCGGAACCGACAGACGAGGGACCGACGGACGAGGAACCGGCGGGAGAAGGGCCGACGGATCGAGCGGGCGATGAGGGCGGCGACACAGGGTCTTCCGGGAACGACGAGGGAATGGTCGGCGAAGACCGCGGCGACCCGGGGCGGACGCCCTACCCGCCGTACTGACTCATCGGCCGGTGAAACGCGGGTGGTCGCTCACGTGTCTCGGGAGATAGCGTCGCTTCCGGGGGAGCCCCTCGGTCTCCTCGCGGACACGCTCGCGCAGTTGCTCGGGCGTCAGTTCGACCTCCGTGTCGGCGGCGCGGACGTTCACGTCGAGCCGCCCGCTACCGACCTCCCGGTCGCCGACGACGGCGTAGTAGGGCACCCAGTCGGTCTCCGCGCGGGCGATGCGCTTGCCGACCGTCTCCGAGCGGTCGTCGACGTCGGCGCGGATACCCGCCGAATCGAGGTCCTCGACCAGGTCGTCGCAGTGCTCGACGTGTTCCTCGCCGACCGGGACGAACCGGACCTGCGTCGGCGAGAGCCAGGTGGGCAGTCGCGGGGCGTCCATCGTCGCCGCCGCCTCCAGCAGGGCGGCGACGACCCGCTCGATCCCGCCCGACGGCGAGTAGTGGAGGATCGGCGGGTAGTGGCTCCCCGCGGCGTCCGTGTAGGTGATGTCGAATCGCTCGGCGCTCTCGACGTCGATCTGGACCGTCGGGTTCTCGATCGGCCGTCCCAGCCCGTCGATCGCGGCGAAGTCGATCTTCGCCGACCAGTAGTGGTGCCGTTCGGGGACGATCTCGACCAGTGACGGCGTTCCGAGTTCCGCGACGACCTCGGCGACCCACGCCTCGTTGTCGTCGTAGAACTCGCGGGTCACCCGCAGAGCCGGCTGGTACTCCAGCCCGAGGTCGTCGGTCGTTCGCAGCGAGAGCTTCGCCTGACGGAGTAGTTCCCGGCGAGCGCCGTCCATATCGGCGGTCGCCGTGTGCATGTCCGGCATCGTGAACGAGCGCAGTCGCTTGAGCCCCGTCACCTCCCCCTTCTGTTCGCGGCGGAAGGAGTAGGTCGACAGCTCGTAGATCCGCAGCGGGAGGTCGCTCTCGGCGATGTGCATGTCCCGCATGATGGAGAACTGGCCGAAACAGGCGGCGAACCGGAGCATCATCCGACGGTCGCCGGACTCGAAGCGGTACTGGCGCTCCCCGAACTTGCCGGCGTGTTCGTCGATCGCCCGAGCGCCCAGGTCGTACATGACCGGGGTCTCGACGGGCATCCCGCCGTAGTCGACCACGAGGTCGTTGACGTACTCGATCAGCGAGTCCCGGACCAGCTTCCCGCGGGGGTACCACCGCAGGTTCCCCACGTCCGAGAGCTCGTCGTAGCCCGCCAGCGACTTCTCCTGCATGAGGTCGACGTGTGGCGGCTCCTCGCCGGGCGAGGCCGTCACGTCCTCGACCTCGCTCTCGACGAACGCCCGCATCCCCTCGCTCACCTCGGATTTGGCCGCGACGGGGTCCTCGGTGGTTCCGTCGGGGCGCATCAGCAGCCACTCGCTGGGTTCGCGGTCCGTGTCCTCCCCCTCCTCCCCGTTCGCGCTCGCGTCGTCGCGGTGAGCGGAGACGTGGCGCGACAGCTCCGAGAGCGGGTGGCCCTTGCAGGCGACCTCGAAGGACTTGTACCAGCCAAAGGGCGCTCGCAGCACCTCGTACCCCTCGCCTTCGAGTTCCGACTCGAGGTCCCGCATGACGGACTTTGCGGCGTCGGGGTCCGCCAGGTCCTCGCTGAGGTGGGCGTAGGGGTACAGCACCACTCGGTTCGTGTTGAGCTGGCCCGTCACGTCCCGGAGTTCGTCGGTCGCGTTCGCCACGACGCCGTCGAGGTCCGCTTCGTCGTCGGACTCGACGCTGATAAAGGCCGTCACGCACTCCTCCATGCGCCCCTCCATCGGGACGCCCTCGGTCTCGGCGAGGTCGTCGGGCCCGGCCTCCTCGCGGGCCTCGAACTCCAGGTGGTCCGAGTGGATGAACAGGAGTCGCATACCGAACGGTCGCCGCGGGGAGCAAAAAGCGTGCTGGCGGGATCGTCTCGGGCCGCTCGCGGCCGCCCGACCGCGGCCGGGAGCGGCGACGGTCACCCAACTTTATGCCCGGCGGCGAGAGTCGAGGGACATGGTCCTCGGGCTGTCGACGGGTGCGCTGGTCGTCTTCGCGCTGATCGCGGTCGCGCTCGGGCTGTTCGTCTCCGAGTGGCTCCCGCCGGACATCACCGCGATCGGCGTCCTCGTCTCCCTCGCCGTTCTCGAACCGTACACTGGCGTGACGGCCACCGAGGCCCTCCAGGGGTTCGCCAGCCGCGCCACCGTGACGATCATGGCGATGTACGTCCTCAGCGCCGGCATCGAGGAGACCGGCGTCGTCGACTACCTCGGCGCCGTCCTCGCGGAGGTGACCGGGGGCGACGAGACGCGACTGCTCGGCGCGACCGTCGGCGTGACCGGCCTCTCGGCGGGCGTCGTCAACAACACGCCCGTCGTCGCGGTGTTCATCCCGATGATCACCGGCCTGTCGGAGAAGGCGGGCGTCTCGCCGTCGAAGCTGTTGATGCCGCTGTCGTTCGCCGCGATGCTCGGCGGGACGCTCACGCTGGTCGGCACCTCCACGACGCTCCTGGCGAGCGATTTCTCGCGGGATCTCCTGAACCACCCGCTGTCGATGTTCGAGATCACGCCCGTCGGCGCCCTCGTCCTCGCGGTCGGGCTCGCGTACCTGCTGACCGTCGGGCGGTGGCTCGTCCCCGAACGGATCCCCGCCGGCGCCGACTTCACCGACGAGTTCGACCTCGACAGCCACCTCAGCGTCCTCGTCGTCCGCGACGACTCGCCGCTGATCGGCCGGACCGTCACCGACGCGCTCGACGACGGCGGGACGCCGAACGCGGACCCGCTCGCCGACGAGCCGCCGGTCCGACCAGAGTCCGACGACCACGGGACGCCCGACGCGCCCGACCCTGCGGCGGCAGAAGCGAACGGCGGACCCACGGAGGCGAGCGCCGTCGCTGACGCGGCTGACGGGGGCGGCACCGGACCGGCCGCCGTCGAGTCGATCGGCGAACCCGACCACGGCGACGACGTGGACGTGCTCCAGATCGAGCGCGACGACGACGCCTTCGTGGCGAGCGCGACCGACCGCGAACTCCGCGCCGGCGACCGGCTCACCGTCCGCGGGAGTCTCCAGGCGGTCAACCGCTTCGCCGAGCGCCACGGACTCGCCCAGCGCTCGCGGGAAGCCGTCACCGAGGAGCGACTCGCCCTCGCCCCCCACGACGCGACGCTCGTCGAGGCCGTCGTCCACCCCGAGTCGCGGATCGACGGCCGGGTCGTCGGCGACCTGCAACTGCGCGAGCGGTTCGACACGACCGTCCTCGCGGTCCGCCGCGGCGACGACCTCCTCCGGGAGGGACTCGACGACGTGACCCTCCAGCGCGGCGACGCGCTCCTCCTCCAGACCGACGCCGCCACCGTCGACTACTTCGAGGAGGCCGACTACGTCGTCGTCACCGAACGCGTCGTCGACGACGGGGAGGACACCGACGGATCGGCGGCGCACGACCCGGAGACCGGACCGGCGGGCACCGAACCGACCGGACCGGGCCTGGGCGCCGACGCCGCGGTCGCCATCGGCATCCTCGCGACGGTCATCACGCTGGCGGCGACCGGCCTGGTCCCGATCACCATCGGCGCGCTCGGCGGCGTGGTCGCGCTCGTCGCGACCGGGACGCTCACCGGGTCGCAGGTGTACGACGCCGTCAACTGGAGCGTCGTGTTCCTGCTCGCCGGCCTCCTGCCGCTCGGCGTCGCCATGCAGGCGACCGGCGGCGCGAGCGCGCTGGCCGCCGGCCTCGTCGCGGTCGGCGAGACCGTCCCGCCGCTCGCGCTGCTCGCGGCCCTGTACCTGCTCACCGCCGTCGTCGCCGCGATCATCACCCCGGTCGCGACCGTCGTCCTGTTGATCCCCGTCGCCGTGACGACCGCCGAACGGCTCGGCCTCGACGGCTTCCCGTTCCTGCTCGTCGTCACGTTCGCCGCCGCCAACGCCTTCGTCACGCCCATCGGCTATCAGACGAACCTGATGGTGTACGGCCCCGGCGGCTACAAGTTCACCGATTACGCGCGCGTCGGCGCGCCGCTCCAGTTGCTACTCACCGTCGTGACGACGCTCGCGATCGCGACGATGTGGCCGCCCTGAAACCGGCCGAGAAGGCTGCGAGGACCGACCCGGGGACGGACCGCGCCTACTGGTCGTCTTCCTTGAGCTCTTCCAGCTCCGCCTCGACCTCCGAGTCGTCGACGGACGCGTCCTCCCCACCGGTATCCACGTCGGCCGCGTCCACGTCGGTGTCGACGTCCATGTCGACCTCGGCGTCGTCGCTCGCGGTGTCGGTGGATCCGTTCCCGCCGCTCGACCCGCTCGCGCTCTCGCTCTCCTCGGTCGTCTCGGTCGTCCCCTTGCCCATCTCGCCTTTGAGCGTGTCGAGTTCCGCGTCGACGGAGCTGTCGGTGCTGAGCTGTTCGAGTTCGCGGTCGATCGAGTCCTTGTCCGAGAGCACGTCGTCGAACGCGCCGGACTCCTGCAGTTCGTCCATCGCCTGCGAACGGGCCTCCATGTCCTCGGTGCGCTCCTCGGCGCGCTCGATGGCCCGGCCGACGTCCTCGAACTCGTCGCCGGCGCCGGTCATCGCCTCCGAGACCTTGGTGCTGGCCTCGGCCGCCTCGTAGCGGGCCTTCATCGTCTCCTTCTTGGTGCGGAACTCCTCGATGCGGCTCTGGAGGGTGTTCTTCTGCTCGACGAGCCGGTCCTGCTGGTTCTGGAGTTCCGCGATCTGGCTCTCCAGGCCCTCGATCTGGCTCATCTTCTGCTTTTTCTTCTCCAGGGCCTTGCGCGCCAGGTCGTCGCGGTCCTGCTGGACGGCCTCGCGGGCCTGCTCGTTGTGCTTCTCGACGTTCTCCTCGAGGCGGCGCTTCTGGATCTCCAGCCGTTTCTTCTGGGTGGTCAGGTCGGCGATGCCCTGTTTCACGTCCTGTAGCTGGTCGCGCAGTTGCTCGTAGGAGTAGTCGAGCGTCTCGGAGGGGTCTTCCGCCCGGTTGAGGACCGCGTTGATCTTCGACCGGACGACGTACGAGGCGCGCGAGATGATTCCCATACCCCCCGCTTTGTGCCCGAGCCTTTAATTGTTTTTCAGCCACACAGTGGCTCGCTTCGGGCTTCGACGCCCGGGCCGAACCGACCGCAGCCCCCGGCTGCTCCGCGAGCGAGACCCCCGACCGCGTCGACTGTTACCGGAACTGAAATTCTGCCCCAGACGGAACGAAGGCTCTCAAGCGCGATACTCGCGTCCCAACCGTTATTGCCGAGAACCGGTTGGAAGGGATCATGAGTGCGGTGTCGCGGGACGGAATTCGGGTCCTCCACGTCGACGACGACCCGGACGTGTCCGAGTTGACCGCCACGTTCCTGAAACGGGCCGACGAGCGGTTCGACGTCGAGACGGTCGCCGACGCCACGGAGGGGCTCGACAGGCTCGACGGCCGGACGTTCGACTGCGTCGTCTCCGACTACGAGATGCCGGGGCTCGACGGGATCGAGTTCCTCGAACGGGTGCGAGAGCGCCGTCCGGAGCTCCCCTTCGTCCTCTTCACCGGGAAAGGGTCCGAAACGGTCGCGAGCGAGGCCATCTCGGCCGGCGTGACCGACTACCTCCAGAAAGAGACCGGCACCGACCAGTACACCGTCCTGGCGAACCGGATCGCGAACGCGGTCGAACACGCCCGCTCGCGCCGACGGGTCGAACAGAGCGAGCGCCGCCTCCGGACGATCGCCGACTCGCTGCCCCACCTCGTCTACGTGGTCGACGAGACGGGTACCTACCGGCTGGTCAACCGTGCGCTGGCGGAGTTCCACGGCACCACCGTCGAAGCGATCGAAGGCTCGACCATCGACGAGGTGCTGAGCGACCGCGCGGCCGCGCAGTTCCGGCAGGACTTCCGGTCGGTCATCGCGACCGGGGAACCGAAACGGCTCTCGGGGATCGAAGTGACCGACAGCGAGGGGCGGACCCACGTCTTCGAACCGCAGATCTACCCCCACGATATCGGCGACACCGGCGAGCGCGGGGTGCTCGGAGTGACCCGGGACGTGACCGAGCGCGAGGGCCGCGAGCGGAAGATCGAGCGGCTCCAGCACCGGACGAAGGCGCTGATGCACACCGAGACGCGCGAGGAGACCGCGCGGGTGGCGACCGAGGCCGCCGACGCCGTCCTCGAAGCCTCGCTGAGCGGCGTCTTCCTGCTCGACGAGGCGGGCGAGCGGCTCGAACCGACCGCGGTCGTCGACGCGGTCCGCGAGGCGTTCGACGAGGTGCCGGAGTACCCGCGGGACGCTCCCGAGGGGTCGCGGGCCGCGCTGGTCTGGGAGGTCTTCGAGTCGGGCGAGCCGGTCCGCGTCGACGACGTTCCCGACGACGACCGAGTCGACGAACCGACCCCTTCGCGGAGCGTGATCTTCTATCCGATGGGCGACCACGGCGTGTTCGTCGTCTCCGCCGAGCGGACTCACGCCTTCTCGGGGACCGACGAAGTGCTCGTCGAGATCCTCGCGACGACGCTGGAAGCCGCCCTCGATCGCACCGAGCGCCGCGCGGCGCTTCGCCGCCAGCGCGACGAACTCGAACGGAAGAACGAACGCCTGGAAGAGTTCACGAGCGTCGTCAGCCACGACCTCCGAAACCCGCTGACGGTGCTGAACGGCGCGATCGAGGCCGCCGAGGAGACCGGCGACGCCGACCAGTTCGAGCGCTGTCGGGACGCCGTCGACCGGATGGACGCGATGATCGAGAACCTCCTCTCGCTGTCCCGGCAGGGCGAATCGATCGCCGAGCCGGAACCGGTCGACCTCGCGCGGGCGGCCAGCCGCGCCTGGGGGAGCGTCGAGACCGACGCCGAGCGACTCGATATCGAGACCGACCTGACGGTCCGGGCCGACCCCGAGCGGCTGGCGCGACTGCTGGAGAACCTGTTCCGAAATTCGGTCGAGCACGGCTCCGCAGCCCGCGTGGGAGTCGACGGGCCGGTAAAGAGCGACCTCGTCGTCCGCGTCGGCGACTGCGACGGCGGGTTCTACGTCGCCGACGACGGGCCGGGGATCCCCGAGGACGTGCGCGGCGACGTGTTCGACTCGAGGTTCTCGACGCGGTCGGACAACACGGGCTTCGGCCTGGCGATCGTCGAGCGGATCGCCGAAGCCCACGGCTGGACCGTCGACGCGACCGACGGCGACACGGGCGGCGCGCGATTCGAGATCACCGGCGTCGGGGCCGTCGAGTGAGCCACTGGCGTCGAACCCGCCGGGCGAACGCCCGCCGATAGTTTTGAGGGCGCGACCGACCAGTTCCGGATCGTGAGCGAACACGTAGTCGTCCCCGGTAGTCGCGACGTTCGCGGGTCGCTGGACGAACCGGACGGTATCGACCCGACGGCCTGCGTCGTCGCCTGTCCGCCCCATCCCCGACTGGGCGGGTCCCGCTCGGACCGCCGGCTGACCGCGGTCGCCGACGCGCTGGTCGACCGCGGGATCGCCTGCCTGCGGTTCGACTACGGCGAGTGGGACGACGGGCGGGGAGAGCTTCGCGACACCCGAGCGGCGCTCGAATGGGCCGGGGGACGCTACGACTCCACTGCCCTGTTCGGCTACAGCTTCGGCGGCTGTCTCGCCCTGGTCGCCGCGGCCGACGTGGCGGACGGCGACGGGACACAGCTCGCGGCTGTCTCGGCGCTCGCGCCCGCACCGCGGATCGGCGACGGACCGGACGCGGTCGACGCCGTCGCGGCCGTCGCGCGGATCGACTGCCCCGGCCAGGCGGTCTACGGGAGCCGCGACGACACGGTCGACTCCGACCACCTCCTCGAGCGGGCCCGCGAGCGGGGGTTCTCGGTGACGGAACTGGCGGCCGACCACCACTTCGTCGGCCAGGCGGATCGGACGGCGGGGCTCGTCGCCGAGTTCCTCGCGGGCCCGATCAGTCCCTCTAGCTGACCCCGACCCGGTGAGTGAAAAGCCGGTCGGCCGCCGCTCTGCGGGATCGCTCGCGTCCCTCCCCGGATCGCCGCCGCGGCCCACGGGCCGGACAGACCCGTTGGTACCTGGGAACAATTAGTCGTGTCAACGTTGTCTCCACGAAATCACCCTTTCCTGGGTAGGTGTGATACGGTTAGACATGGCGTGGAGCGTGACGTGGGCGCTCGGTGAACTGGCGGTCCCGACCGGACGCCTACGGGGGACGGAGGGACCGAAATGAAAGGATCGCGAAGCGCGCTGGTCGCGGCGTGGGTGCTGGTGATCGTAGTGAGCGCGAGCGGTTCGGTGGCGGTGACGGCCGCCGGTTCGGAATCGAGACCGACGGCGCCGGTCTTCGCGGACGTGGATAGGCCCGAACAGAGAGAACGGGTCGAAGAGGTCGGGCAGGCGCCGGGACTAGACGTTCGGGTCGTTCCGACGGAGGGGGCGGAGTTGTTCTCCGGCGGGACGTACCTCCTGGCTGTCCGCACCGAGACGACGAACCGGGAGGTAGACGACCCGGAAATAGACATCAGGCTGACGGGTAGTTCTGCAGCCGCGATGTCGAGCGCGGAGACGAAGTCGACGTTCGGATACACCCGCGCCCGGCAGTTGAGCGCCACGCACGTTCGGTTCGACACGGACGGCGAAAGCCCGCTAGTACCAGGGGCGGACTACGCCCTCTTCGTGAAACTGCGGATTCCCGCGTCGCCCTCGGCCGACTCGGTCGACCTGGAACTCGACGTTACCGGGAACGGCGACTCCAGAACCGAGCGGCGGAGCTACCCGGTCGTGAACGTGACCGAATCCCGACCCAGTTCGACTGCGACGCTCGCCGATGCAGCGCGGGCCCGGGCCGAGACGGTTCGGCTGTACCAGCAGCTGTACCAGTGGCACTTCGACGGGGAGCGAGTCGAGAGCAACACCGACGACGCGCTCGCTGCGGCCTACGGGACCTACGTGAACGAGCAGGTGAAATCCGGCGTCGTTTCCGCCGTCGGGGCATACGTCCCCGGAACGGACGCGCTGGCGGCGGGAGACGAGTTGGCGACGATTCGGAACGAGGAGAGCGCGGTCCACCAGATCGGGCGGATCAACCAGGGACTGCTGTCCGGGCTCTTCCGCCGGATGGCACTGGACGATATCGAACGGAAGGCGAACGTCAGCGACGACCTCGAGCGACTTCACGAACTGTACCGGGACGAGGCCGCCGCCTGGCGGGCCGGCGACCGCGAGCGCGCGCTCGACCTCGTCCGGAAGGAGAACGCGGTGCTCCGCGGTACCGCCGACGGGTACGGGCACGGGACAGCGACCGAGGCGAGTGTACAGGAGGCCATGTCGCGTACACGCTTCGGTGACGACAGCCCGCTCGTGGAGTATTTCACATCGATCGAGTCGTTCGCTGGGCGCGACATCGAATACATCGAGTCGACCGCCCTGCCGTTCAGCCGGCTACCGGCCCCCGAGATCCGCCTCCGGCAGTCCGAGTCGGCCGTTCGCGACCGGCTACGAGGGCTTGCGACCGGTGAGTCGACCGAGGTCACGTTTACCGTCTCGAACGGCGACGAAGCCGGGATCTCTGATGTCGGGTACCTGTCGCTCTCGCACTCGCCAACCGTCGAGATCACCGACATCAGACAGGTCTCCGGACGACTGCCCCCGCGGATCGTCCGAACCCAACCCGGACAGACGGCGACCGCGAAGCGCGGGGAGGTCGTGTTGGAATACCCGCTGATCGACATCATCCACACGTACCGTCCGGGCGACGAGCGGCGATACAGGGTTCGGATCGAGCGCCGCGACCCAGGACCGATCTGGATCAATTACAGGACTGCGTTCCGACCGGCGGTCGGTGGGTCGGACTACGTTCGGAGTCCGAACAGCGGAACCCCGGACCAGCAGGGCTGGCCCGCGTACGAAATCAGCGTGGACGAAGAGACACCCACGCCTACTCCGACTCCAACACCCACGCCTACTCCGACTCCAACACCCACGCCTACGCCTACTCCGACTCCAACACCCACGCTCACGCCTACCCCGACTCCAACACCCACGCTCACGCCTACCCCGACATCGACCCCGACCCGCACGCCCACCCCGACAGTCACGCTGATCACCCCGACGCCGGAACCGAACGTCTCTCCGCCGGGTCCAACGCCTACACCAACGGTCTCTCCGCCGAGTCCGACGCCGACGCCCACGACGGACGCCAGTTCGCCCGCCGTATTCGAAGTCGTGGCGACTGGAGACGGGGAGATATCGTACGAGGTGACCGTAGATGGCGAAGTCGAGAAGACGAACACGTCGGAGACCGTCGGTGCGGGCGACAACGACCAGGTCCGACGCCTCGACAACGGCACCGTCGTCGTCGAGGGCTACACGGGGAACACGGGATACGGCGACGCATACCGGATCGACGGCGAGATCGTCGACTACCGGCGGGTCGACGGGAACGTCTCCGTCGACCTGTTCCTCGACGGCACCCCCGTCTCCCCGGCCGACCTCTCGGACGGAGGATCGGGCGACAGGTCCACCAGCGAAGGGGATCCACCGTCCGTCTTCGAGATTATCGCGACCGAAGACGGGGAGATATCGTACGAGGTGACCGTAGATGGCGAAGTCGAGAAGACGAACACGTCGGAGACCGTCGGTGCGGGCGACAACGACCAGATCCGGCGCCTCGACAACGGCACCGTCGTCGTCGAGGGCTACACGGGGAACACGGGATACGGCGACGCATACCGGATCGACGGCGAGATCGTCGACTATCGACGGCTCGGCGGCAACGTCTCCGTCGACCTGTTCCTCGACGGCGAACGCGTGTCGCCCGCAGACGTATCGGACGAAGCGAACGACGGGGGTGAAACCGACAGCGAGGCGGGGTCCGCGTCGCCACCGAACGGCGGGCCGGGACTTCCGGGAGCGGCGATCGTGCTGGTGGTCGCGGCCGCCGGGGCGATCGCGACGACGCGGAGAGGGGACGGATAGCGGTCGTCGGACGGATCAGCGAACCGACCGGATCGACGGTCCGCGGGCGTGAGACGTTGACAAACACGTGGATTTGCAGTGGCTCCCGAAACGGTTTTCAAGACACACCGCGCACGGTCGGTATGCCGACGGAACCGGAAACAGGGTACGACGAAACTCTGGGGAACAAGTTCGTTTTCGTCACCGGGGGCGTCATGTCCGGGCTGGGCAAGGGTATCACGGCCGCCAGCACCGGGCGACTCCTCTCGAACGCCGGCTTCGACGTGACCGCGGTCAAGGTCGACCCGTATCTCAACGTCGACGCGGGCACGATGAATCCCTTCCAGCACGGGGAGGTGTACGTCCTCAAGGACGGCGGCGAGGTCGACCTCGACCTGGGGAACTACGAGCGGTTCCTCGACATCGACATGACCTCGAAGCACAACGTCACGACGGGCAAGGTCTACCAGTCCGTCATCGAGAAAGAGCGGGCGGGCGACTACCTGGGCAAGACCGTCCAGGTCATCCCCCACGTCACCGACGACATCAAGCGACGCATCCGCGAGGTCGCCGAGGGCAGCGACGTCTGCATCGTCGAGGTCGGCGGCACCGTCGGGGACATCGAGGGGATGCCCTACCTCGAAGCCCTGCGGCAGTTCGCCCACGAAGAGGACGAGGACGACATCCAGTTCGTCCACGTCACGCTCGTCCCCTACTCGAAGAACGGCGAGCAGAAGACCAAGCCGACCCAACACAGCGTCAAGGAACTGCGCTCGATCGGTCTCCAGCCCGACATCCTGGTCGGCCGCGCCGACGACCGGCTGGACCCCGAGACCAAGGAGAAGATCGCGCTGTTCTGCGACGTGCCCACGGAGGCCGTCTTCTCGAACCCCGACGTGCCCGACATCTACCAGGTGCCGCTGATGGTCGAGGACGAAGGCCTCGACGAGTACGTCATGGAACGGCTGGACCTGGCCGACCGCGCGCTGCCAGAGAGTGAGCGGCACAACGAGTGGCGCGAGCTGGTCACACAGGAGCAGACCGGCACCGTCAACGTCGCCCTGGTCGGCAAGTACGGCCTCGAAGACGCCTATCTCTCGATCTACGAGTCGCTGAAACACGCCGGACTCGCCCACAACGTCAACGTCGAGACCGAGTGGATCCACGCCGAGGAACTGGCCGACGGCACGGACGGACAGCTCGACGGCATGGACGCAGTGGTCGTCCCCGGCGGCTTCGGCTCCCGGGGCACGGAGGGCAAGATGGAGGCCATCCGCTACGCACGCGAGAACGGCGTCCCCTACCTCGGTCTCTGTCTGGGCTTCCAGCTCGCCGTCGTCGAGTACGCCCGCAACGTCCTCGGCCTGGAGGGCGCCCACTCCGCGGAACTCGACGAGGAGACGGCCCATCCGGTCATCGACATCCTGCCCGAGCAGGAGGGCGTCGACGACATGGGCGGGACGATGCGCCTCGGCGCACACGACACCGAAATCGAGGCGGGGACGCTCGCGGCGGAGATCTACGACGACGACAGCTGCACCGAGCGGCATCGCCACCGCTACGAGGTCAACCCCGAGTACATCGACGACCTGGAAGCCGCGGGCCTGCGCTTCTCCGGCGAGTCCGGTCGCCGGATGGAGATCCTCGAACTGCCCGACCACCCCTACTTCCTCGGGACGCAGTTCCACCCCGAGTTCCGCTCGCGACCCGGCCGCGCCAGTCCGCCGTTCGTCGGCCTGCTCGACGCGGCGCTGGAGTTGCAGGGATCGACGGAAGACGAAGCCGTCGCGGACACCGAGGAGGTGGAGGCCTGATGGTCGACGTCGACTCCTTCATCGACGAGAAGCTCGACGAGATCGCGACGGAGATCGGCGACGCAAACGCCGTCATCGGCCTGTCGGGCGGCGTCGACTCCTCGACGGCCGCGGCGCTGGCCTACGAGGCCATCGGCGACCAGCTCACCGCCGTCTACGTCGACACCGGCCTCATGCGCAAGGGCGAGACCGACCAGATCCGCGAGACGTTCGACTACATGGACTCGCTACGGGTCGTCGAGGCCCAGGACCGCTTCGTCGAGGCGCTCGAAGGCGAGACCGACCCCGAGGAGAAGCGCCACATCATCGGCGAGCAGTTCATCCGCGAGTTCGAGGAGGTCGCCCGCGAGGTCGACGCCGACTACCTCGTCCAGGGGACCATCTACCCCGACCGCATCGAGAGCGAGGGCACCATCAAGTCCCACCACAACGTCGGCGGCCTGCCCGAGCGCATCGACTTCGACGGCATCGTCGAGCCGATGCGCGACCTCTACAAGGACGAAGTGCGGGAAGTCGCCCGCGAACTCGACCTCGAAGAGATCATCTCCGAGCGGATGCCGTTCCCCGGCCCCGGACTGGCGGTGCGGATCATCGGCGAAGTCACCGAGGAGAAACTCGAAGTCGCCCGCGAGGCCAACCACGTCGTCGAGGAGGAACTGGAGGACCACGACCCGTGGCAGGCGCTGGCCGCCGTGCTGGGCAAGGCCACGGGCGTCAAGGGCGACAACCGCGTCCACGGCTGGGTCGTCGCCGTCCGCTCGGTCGAGAGCCGCGACGGCATGACCGCCCGCGCCCAGGACGTCGACTGGGACACCCTCCAGCGCATCCAGTCTCGCATCACCGGCGAGAACGACAACGTGGCCCGGGTGCTGTACGACGTGACCCACAAGCCGCCGGCGACCATCGAGTACGAATAGCGCCAGTCTGTCGGTCCGCAGAAGCGCCGTTCTCTCGTCAGTTCGGTCCGAACGCGGCGACTCCCTGACCCGTCGCGACGACGTAGTACTCGCCGGCGACGGCCTGGGGACCGACACGCGGATGCTCCCACTTCGTTACCGTCGCCGAGCCGAGTTCCTCGTCGGCCGCCGGGTCGACCGCGGTAGCCGTCAGCGTCCCGTCCCGGGCCGTGACCCCGTAGAGGAGCCCCTCCGCCGCGACGAGTCCGCCGTCCGTGTCCATCCGCTCGACCGAGCCGTCGGCGGCATCGACCGCGAAGAAGCCCCACTCGCCGCGTTCCATGCCCTGGACGTAGACGGTGTCGTCGAGGACGAGCGCCGTCCCGTAGAAGGCGGCCTGTTCGAACGCTTCGGGGTCCCCCTCGTAGCTCGCGGGGTCGTCGCCTTCGGGGATCGCCGTCCACAGCACCGCGCCGTCCTCGACGTCGATCGCGACCATCCCGCCGGTATCTCGATTGGCGATCCGACCGCAGACCGCGTAGGCGGCCCCGTCGACGACGACCGGCGAGTTGAACGGCGCGCCCCGTTCCCGATAGAGAACCGTGTAGAAGTCGTTGCTCGCCGTCCAGCGCCGTTCGCCGCTCTCGCGGTCGACGGCGTGGATCTCGTCGGTCGCGGTCGCGAATATCGTGTCCTCGGTCACCGTCGGCGGGTACCGGTTGCGCCACAGCGAGTCCTCGCCCGGGGCGTAGCGGGACGCCCGGCTCCCGTCACCAGCGTCGTACGTGGTCAGGAGTCGGTCGCCGACGACCAGCGAGCCGCTCTCGGCCGTGACCGGCGACTCGAACGACGTCTCGAGCGACTGCTCCCACTCGGTCTCGCCGTCGGCCGGCGCGAGCGCGGCGAGGCCGGGGCCGTCCGAGAGCGTCCCGACGACGAGCCGCTCGCCGTCCGACCCGAGCGTCCGCGCCGGCGACGTCTCGCCCTCGCCGTCCACGTCGGACACCGGGAGCGACCGCTCCCACTGGCGGTCACCGGTGGCGAGGTCGAACGCCGAGACGACCGTCTGCCAGCCGGAGTCGCCGCTGATATCGGCGGCGGCGAAGACCGTCCCGTCGAGGACGATCGGCGAGGACATCGCACCCACTCCCGCGGACGCGTCGGACCCCTCCCGGAAGGGGGCCGTCCACGCCACCGAGAGGTCGCCGCCCGGTCCCGACGCGGAGGGGTGGACGGCCGTGTTGCGCGGACCGAAGCGAACGGTCGGCCAGTCTGTCTCACCGGGCTCGAACCCGGACGACTCGCCGATACCGGCCGGACAGCCGGCGAGTGCCGCGACGCCAGTCGCACCGAGCGCGCGGAGGAGCGAACGCCGCCGGAGGGACGTGTCCATGTCGAGCGTTTCGAACGGACTGGTAAGTGTCTTTTCCTGTTCGTGTGACTGATCGCGGTCGGCTGTCGGAAACGTGAGACACAAGCCCCCGGGTGTCGTGCGTGTCCGTATGAAGGCAGTTTTCGCAGGCAGTGACACCGAAGGGCTGGCCGACGAGTTGCGCGAACGGGGGTCGACCGTCGGGATCGTCGACGGCGTCGCCAACCGGCCCGCGCTCGAAGACGCCGGCGTCCACGACGCCGACGTGTTCGTCCTCACCGATGTCGGCCAGGCCACCTCGATCGTCGTCGCGAGGGACCTCAACCCCGACATCCGCGTCGTCGCCTACACCCCCGACTCGCTCCCGGAGTTCGTCAGCGGGCAGCAGGTCCTCGCGATGGACCCCGCGCTGTTCGACGCCGACACCGTCGCCGAGGAACTGACTGACGCCGGCGACGCGAGCGACTGACAACGGACGGGTCGCCGCTCCCGACCGTGTCGACTCCGGGGCAACATTATTGTCTCTGCAAGTTAAATTCAGATAACATGACTGGAGTGTCGACAGAGCCCGCTGCGAGCGCGTCGCCGACGGCAGCGGTGCTCTCCGCCTGGCGCGAAGGGCTGGGAGCGCTGGCCGGCGGCGCGTTCCTCGGTGCTCTCGTCCGGTCGCTGCTGGCGATCAACGGCCTCGGGACGCCGTCCGCGGCCACGGCCGTCGGCGGCGGCGCGCTGGCCGCGCTCGGCTGCGTCCTCGGCCTCGTCGCGATCGGTGCGGCCCGCCGTCGCGTCCGGTTCGGGCGAGACTCCCTCACCGTCGAGGGCGGACTCTCGCCCGGCGCGACCGCCGTCGAGTACGACGATATCGACCTCGGGATCCGCCGTGACACCGGGGTCGACCGCCGGCCCGGGTCGGCGAGCTACGACCTGGTCCGGTCGGGCGAGTCGGACATCTTCCTCGGTCACCTGCGCGACCCCGAGGCGGTCGAGCGGGCGCTCGACGCCCGCGTTCCGACCCCCCGCGAGCGGGTCGACGCGGTCGACGAGGCGACGGTCCGCGAAGCCCTCCAGCGGAGCCGCGTGTTCTGGCGGGGGTGGCCGAACGACGAGCCGCTCCCCCGTTCGGCAGTCGTGAGCGACGAGACGCTCGTGAAGAAACTCGATGGGGAGGGGAAGGCGACTCCCGCCCACAGAGAGGACGACGAGCGACCGCGTCGCTCCTCGCCCGGCCCGGACCGACCGGCCACGCTCGAAGGCATCACTCGCAACGGGAACACCACCGAGGCCGAGGAGTTCACCGGCGGAACCGGGGGCGACGGTGTCGCCGAGTAGTGTCCGGGACGCCGTATCGGGACCGCCGGCGGCCGCCCACTCCCCACAAAGCTTATCTCCGACAGACAACAATTTGACACGATGACCGATCCGATCCCGAGCGAGCGGTTCACCGGCGCCGTCCCGGGAGTCCGGTCGGAACTGCGCGTCTTCCGCGACCGCCTGGAGTACGATCCCGGCGGGCTCGGCGGCCTCGTCCGTGGGTCGAAGACGGTCGCGTTCGAGGGTGTCGACCTCGTGCTCCGCCGCGACGGGCGCCTCGACCGACTGCTCGCTGCCGGGAGCTACGATCTGGTCCGGTCGGGCGAGTCGACGGTCCGACTGCATCACGCCGCCGACCCCGACGAGGTCGAGCGGGCGCTCGACGGGCGGGTCCCGAGCCCACGCGAGCGGGTCGACGCGGTCGACGAAGAGTCCGCCAAGACGGCGCTCCAGCGACGGCGGGTCGCCTGGCGTCGCTGGCCCGACGACGAGCCGCTGCCCCGCTCGGCGGTCGTGACCGACCCCGAGGTCGTCGAGCGGGTGACCGGCGGGGAGACGGTCGAACGGCCCGAGGTGACGCGCGCGGAGGACGCCCGCCCCTCCGGCGTCACCGCCACCGACTTCGAGAACGGGGCGTTCCCCGGCGGCGGCGGGGGCGGAGACGCCGACTTCACCGGCGGCACCTCGCGCCACTCGCCCGGTCTCGCCTCTAACGAGGGCGGCGCGGAGAAGAACGTCGGCAGCGAATCCGCCGGCGATATGTGAGTCGGCGACTCGGCCGGTGGGCGGGGCTCAGAGTCGTCCCGCGAGAGCGACCAAGCGGTCGCGACCGTCGCGTTCGAACGGGACGCCGTGGCCCGGGGCCGCGACTTCGAACGCGGGGGCCGCCTCGCCCAGGTCGCGGATGCTCCGCCGGACATCGTCCGTATCGGCCGAGATAACCCACGACGAGGGGTCGAACTCGCCGTCGGACTCGCGGACCAGGTCGCCCAGGACGGCGATATCGAGGACTTCGCTCACGTAGGCGACGTGACCGGGGGTGTGACCGGGCGTCTCGTAGACGGTGAACGAGCCGACCTCGTCGCCGTCGGCCAGCGGGACGACCTCGCTCTCCGGCGCCGTGACGAGCGGGCCGACCAGCCGCTGGAACGCGCCTTTCGGTATCGAGAACGGCGGTGCCTCGCGGCCGGCCACCAGCGGGGCGTCCCGTCGACCGGCGTATATCGTCACGTCCAGACCGTCGAGGCGAGCGAGGCCGCCGACGTGGTCGAGGTCGTAGTGGGTGACCAGCACCCGGTCGAGGTCGTCGAGCGCGAACCCCGCTTCGACGACCGCGTCGAGCACGCGACCGCCGTGCCACGGCATGCCCGCGTCGACGAGCGTCAGCGCTTCCTCGTCGTCGACGAGGTAGGCGTTGACGCCGCCGAGTTCGATCCACCAGGCGTCCTCTGTGAGTCTCGTGACCATACGTCCGCGTACGGCCGTCGACGGCATAAACCGGCGGTCGTGCTGGGGCCCGTGACCGGAAATCGCGGCGCGACGGTCTGCGACCCGCGGTCGAACGGCCCCTACCGCTCGATCGTCACGTCGAGCGGGCGGTCCCGTGACGACGGGCCGACCGAGACGACGTGGTCACCCGAATCGACGGTCCAGCCCGTCTCCGAGTCGTAGCGGCCGAACGCCCGTTCGTCGAGGTCGAGCGTGACGCGGCGCGACTCGCCTGAACCGAGCGCCAGCGAGGCGAATCCACCGAGTTCCCGCGGCGGTCGGTCGAGGTCGTCGGGCGCCGCCGGCGAGTCGACGTACGCCTGGACGACCGTCCGCCCGGGGCGGTCTGACGTGTTCTCGACGGTCACCGCGACGGTCGCGTCGTCGACCGCCTCGGCGTCGCGGTACTCGAAGGTCGCGTACGAGCGGCCGTGGCCGAACGGATAGGTCGGTTCGGCGTCGATCGCGTCGAAGTGGCGGTAGCCGACGAGCAGCCCTTCGTCGTAGTGTACCTCCCCGTCGACACCGGGGAAGCGGCGCTCGTCGGCGGTGGGATACTCCGCTTCGGGGGCGAACGTCACCGGGAGGCGCCCGCCGGGGTCGCTGTCGCCGTAGAGGACGGCCGCCGCGGCCGATCCGTGAGCCTGGCCGGGGTACCAGCCGGCGACGACGGCCGCCACGTCCTCGCGCCAGGGCGTCTCGAAGGGACCGCTCGTGTTCGCGACCACGACCGTCCGCTCGTTGGCGGCCGCGACCGCTTCGATCAGTTCGTCCTGGTCGCCGGGGAGCGCGAGCGTCTCGCGGTCGGCGGCCTCCGTCGCCTGGTCGCGGACGAAGACGAGCGCCACGTCCGCGGCCTCCGCGGCCGCGACGGCCTCGTCGATGGCCACGTCGGATTCGCTGTCGTCCGCGTCCGCCCCGTCGTCGGGTTCGAACGCGTCGAACAGCGAGACGTCTTCGATTCGCGGGATCCCCCGAGCGACCGAGACCGACCCCTCCGCACGGGCCTCGATCCCGTCGACCGGGCTCGTCTCGGTGAACGGCGTCGTCTCGGAGGAGCCCCCGCCGCCGAGGATCGCCTCGTCGACGTTCGGGCCGACCACGGCCACGTCGGCGTCGTCGGCCAGCGGGAGGACGCCGTCGTTGTCCAGCAGGACCGTCCCGCGGACCGCGATCCGCTCGGCCAGGTCGCGGTGGTCCGGCGTGTCGACGGCGCCTCCGGGGTCCTCTGCGTCGCGACTCTCGTCGAGCAGACCGTGGCGCTCCAGCTGCGTGAGCAGCCGCCGGACCATGTCGTCGAGCCGCGACTCTGGCACTTCGCCCGCTTCGACGGCGTCGGCCAACTCCTCGCGGTAGAGCCCCCCCGTCGTCGGGTCCGGCATCCCATCGGCGTAGTCGAACCCTTCGGTGGGGTCCTCGGGCGCTTCGTCGGGCGCCCCGCCCTCGTCGCGCTCTCGCTCGGCGTCGCCTTCCCCGGGCGCGCCCATCGACTCGAACAGTTCCTCGGCGGAGATGCCGGGCATCTGCAGGTCCAGGCCGCCGTTGGCGGTGCCGACCACGCTCTCGGTGCCGAACCAGTCGGACATGACCACGCCGTCGAAGCCCCACTCGTCTTTGAGCAGCTCGGTCAGCAGTTCCTCGTGTTCGCTCATGTAGGTCCCGTTGACGCGGTTGTACGAGGACATCACGGCGCCGGCGCCGGCGTCGACGGCGTCGCGAAAGCCCGGGAGGTACAGTTCGCGGAGGACGCGCTCGTCGACCTCGGCGCTGACCGAGGCACGGGCCGTCTCCTGGTTGTTGGCGACGAAGTGCTTCGGCGTCGCGACCACGTCCGTCGACTCGATGCCGTCGACGACGCCCGCGGCGAATCGACCCGTCACCACGGGGTCTTCCGCGTAGTACTCGAAGTTGCGCCCGCAGTGGGGCACCCGAAGCAGGTTCAGTCCGGGCCCGAGCAGCACGTCCTGGTCCCGCGCCAGCGCCTCCCGGCCCAGCGTCCGTCCGAACTCGCGGGCCAGGTCGGGGTCGAACGACGACGAAAGCGCCGTCGACGCCGGAAACGCCGTCGCCGGTTCGTCCGTGCGGACGCCCAGCGGTCCGTCGCTGAACCGGACCGCCGGCACGTCGAGCCGTTCGACGCCGGGGACGAACCCCGTCGCCGTTCCCTCCGTGTCCGTCGCGCCGTGGGTCAGCCGCACTTTCTCCGCCAGCGTGAGCTCCGAGAGGAGCCGGTCCACCGTCTTCGAAGACATTGATTGGACGTTCAGTCAGGATCGACTTAACGGTTCTCCCTCCGCGACCGGTCGAAGAGAGCGGGAGCCGAACCTGAGAGTCCAAGCGCCACAGGTGGGGAACGGGGACGGGATAGACGGAAGGCGAGGGGGCCGCGATGGGTTCGGTGGGGATCGTGTTCTGTGGGAGATCGGAGGGGTGGAGGGACAGCGACAGTCGTCAGTGTTCGAGGATAGTGCCGTCGGCGCCGACGGCGATTTCGACCTCGCTCCGACGGCAGACCGCTTTCAGGTTCTGACCGGTGGGCGTCGCATCGGGCTTCCACTCGGCGTTCTCGCGGTCGTAGACCGTCCCGCCGCCGCCGACGGCGTAGCCGACGCCGTCTTCGACCTCGATGTCGCGCAGGCCGGCGTCGCCGGTGTCGGCGGGGACCCAGCTGCTGCCGTTCCAGTGGAACACCGTGCCGCCGCCGCCCGAGACCCACACGTCGTCGGACGCGTCGGAGTCGACGCCGTAGAGGTTGACGTCGGCGTCGGCCAGCCCGGTCTCGTCCCAGGTCGACCCATCCCGGGTGTAGAAGACGGACTTGTTGCCGTCGACGATGTGGCCCTTCCGGTCGTCGTAGAAGTCGACGGCGTTGATGGCCGACCCCGATCCCGGCGTGACGTAGTCCCAGGTCTGGGTCGCGCCGTTCTCGAAGCTGTAGTACAGTTTCCCGGAGTCGCCGGCGACGGAGACGTTGGCCTCGCCGGCCGCGCCCGTGACCGACACGTCGTTGAAGTTGTTGGTCACGTCCATCGGCGCCGAGTGGTCGTCGAGGTTGCCCGTCCTCACGTCGTACTCGCCGATGGCGCCCGAGGAGCCGACGAACCACAGCCGCTTCCCGTCGTCGGTCACGTCCGCGCCGTAGAGGTCGTTGCCGTTGCCCGTCGGGCCGCCGTCGAGAATCTTCTCCCAGCCCGTCGCGGTGCGTTCGAGGACGACGCCGGCGTCACCCGCGGCGTACGCGCCTTCGCTCGTCTCCTCGACGTCGTAGAGGGTGCCGCCCGTCGGGGACGTCACGGCAGTCCACTCCGAGTCGTCCGTCGAGCCGGCCGCGGCCGCCGGGATCGTCGCCGCGCCGAGCGCCGCGCCCGCTGCCTTCAGTACGTTGCGTCGAGTGGCGGTGCGTTCGGACATTGCATCCGGGACGTGTGACCGGTTGCACTTAGTGGGGCGTCGCGTTTAACTCCTATTTGGGCCGTTTTAGGCCCTGAAGAGGCGTTTTTCGATCCGTTCGGACCGCGAACCGACGGATTCCGCGTCCCGGAGGCCGCCGCGCCAGCTCGAATTAACCGACGTGAAACGCCGAAACACTGAAGTAGTGAAACGAACCGCCGTCGGGAGATCCGCTACGGCCCGAACAGGTTCGCCAGACGGCGCGGGTTCGATACCCGAACACTGTGGTACGACGCGGAGACGAGGGCCGAGGGGAGAGGATTTCGGCGGTCAGTCGTCGCGCCGTGCCAGCGAGACGAGGTGGGCCATCTCCTCGACGACGAGCTCCTCGGTACCCAGCCGGGCGGCGGCCTCGCTGCCGGGGAGACAGAAGACGGGGACGCCGTCGACCATGCCGGCGGTGGCCCGGGAGACCATCGCGCGGGTGCCGATCTCCTCGTAGGAGAGGATGCGGAACAGCTCGCCGAACCCGGGGAGTTCGCGGTCGAACAGCGGGCGCGCGCCCTCGACGGTCACGTCGTCCGGCGTGACGCCCGTCCCGCCGGTCGTGACGACCACGTCCACGTCGTCGCGCCCCGTGAGGTTCAGGAGTGCGGTCTGGACGCCGTCGAGGTCGTCCCGGAGGATCTCCCGGGTGACGACCTCGTGGTCGGCGGCCTCGACCAGCGCCTCGATCACGTCGCCGCTCGGGTCGTTCTCGCGTGTGCGCGTGGACGAGACCGTGACGACCGCGACGCCGAGGAGTCCGACTTCCGCGCCGTGGGCGTGGCCGTGTGAGTGACCCCCGGACTCGTGCGCGCGGTCGTCCGCGCCGTGGGAGTGACCGCCGGACTCGTGGGCGTGGTCATCCGCACCGTGAGAGTGGCCGCCGGAGCCGTCCGGATGGCCGTTCGCGCCGTGGTGACCGTCGGACTCGGCCGAATTGGGTTCCGTCGCTCCGCCGGTATCGGTCTCGATGGCGGTCTCCGCGCCGGCCGCGTCGTCGGCGAACGGGTGGTCGTCGGGACCGTCCACCGGCTCGGCAGCCCGCTCCGACCCGCCCGAGGGTGACAGCGGGTCGTCAGCCGCCGAGCCGGCGCCGCGGCCGTCGTCGACCGCCTCGGGCTGGGCGCCGTCGGTCGTCTCGTGTTCGCCGTCGTCGACCGTAGGACCGCCGGCGTCGTCGACCGGCGAGTCCGCGACGGTATCGCCGTCCGACGCCGTCGCACCGGTGTCGCCCGTGTCCGGCGCCAGCGGGTCGCCGCTCGCCCCCCCGGACGAACCGGCGAGCGGGTCTCCGCCCGGTTCGGCCGCGTCGTCGTCGACGGGAGCCGTCGACGCGTCGGCGTCGCGCTCGCCGTCGGACGCCACCCGGTCAGATTCGACCGCGTCTGCCCCCTCGGTTTCGGGGGCGTGCTCGTCGGCGGCCTCCGGGGCGGTCGGTTCCCCCTCTGTCGGCTCGTCCGTCTGTTCCCCCTCGGCGGCCGCCGCCGCGTCCCCCTCGGCGTCGGCCTCCTCGTCCTCGTCGTCGCCGTACCCGCGGCTGGTGTCGCGGGACTGGAAATCGACCATGGGATCGATACCCGGCAGCGAACCAAAAAGGCCAGCATGCCGACCGCGGGGGGCGGACGCCTCGGCGCTCAGGACAGCGCCGCGACCACGGTGTCGGCGGCGGCGTCGGCGTCGCGGTCCTGGAGAAACGTGGCGACGGCGTCTTTCAGCTGGACGACCTGCTCGGGCTGAACGGCCAACCCGTGACACATCGACGGGAGCTGGGTCGCGCGGCCGCCGAACGCCTCGTGGAGTTCGCGACTCATCGGATGCAGGTCCGCGACCGACACGTCGTCACGCGGCGGGACCGAGCCGCTGATCGTGTTGAACCGCTCGATCGTCTCGGCGGAGCCGAAGTACTCGACGAAGTCCGTCACCGCGTCGTCGCCCTCGGTGTGGGCCGCCGGGACGATGGCGTTCGTGTTGACGATGTGGGTGCCGTCGGTGCCCGGGAACGGGACGCAGTCCCAGTCGCGACCGAACTCCATGTCGGTCCCGGCCATGTGGCCCGTCGACCACGATCCGTTGTTGATACAGGCCGCCTCGCCGTCGGAGAAGGCGAACTCCAGGTCGCTGGAGTCCATGAACTCCGGGTTGTCCGGCCCGGCGGCGAGGTACCTACCGAGCGTGTCGAACCCGGCGCGGATACCCGCGCGGTGGGGCGACGGCCGACCGTCGGCCGCTTCCCTGTAGCCGCTGGGCCCCTCGTGTGCGAGGAACAGCGTCTCCCACAGCTGGAGGAGCCCGAACGGGTTCCGCCCGAAGACGGCGATCGGCTGTTCGGCCTGCTCGGCCAGCGCCGGGAGCGCCTCGGCGAGTTCGTCCGGGCCCGAGAGCCGCGCGGGGTCGACCCCGGCGGCCTCGAACAGCTCGACGTTGTAGTAGAGGTTGCTGATGCGGTGCATGTCCAGCGGGACGGCGTGGAACTCCCCGTCGAAGCGGGCCACGTCGACCATCCCGTCGAAGTACGCCCGGTCCATGCCCGTCCGCTCCCACAGCTCGGTGATGTCGGCGGTCGCGCCGGCCTCGACGGTCGGTCGGAGGTTCGCGCCGGGCCACTCGTCCCACACGTCCGGGGGGTCCTCGCGCAGGATCCGGCTCTTGATCATCAGGCGGAGCGCGTTGATGACCGTCTGCTCCTCGGCGATCGATACGTTCGAGGTGCGGTCGGTGTACTCCGCCAGCACCGCGTCCATCGCCTCCTCCTCGCTCCCCCACACGAAGTGGTGGTGTATCTCGATCTCGCGCTGTCCGCCCACGGCCGTTGACATACGGTACCATCTGCGCGACCCCCATAATGAGCTTACCCCCGAGTTATCCGAACTGAGAATCGTGTGAGCGGACCGGCGCGAGTCGCCGTCCCGGTTCGCTGGGTCCGTCTGGTTCGTCCGGTTCGTCACCGTTTTGCACACCGCACGAGTGGGTACGAGTATGTACGCAGTCCAGTACGCGGACCACGGCGACCGCGACGTGGTCGAATACGCCGAGCGGCCCGACCCCGAGGTGGGCCGGGCGGACGTGCTCGTCGACGTGAAGGCGGGCGCGCTGAACCACCTCGACGTGTGGACCCGGAAGGGTCTCCCCGGGATCGACCTGGAGATGCCCCACGTCCCCGGCTGCGACGCCGCGGGCGTCGTCGAGTCGGTCGGCGACGACGTGACCCGGTTCGAACCCGGCGACCGGGTGGCCGTCACCGCGGGCGTCAGCTGCGGCGAGTGCGAGTTCTGCCGCGACGGCGAGGCGTCGATGTGCGTCGACTACCACATCATCGGCGAACACGTCCCCGGCGTCCACGGGGAACTCGCGGCCGTCCCCGAGGACAACCTCGTCGCCGTCCCCGAGGGCGTCGACTGGGCGACCGCCGCCGCGGCGCCGCTGGTCTTCCAGACGGCCTGGCGGATGCTGATCACTCGCGCGGACATCGATCCCGGCGAGTCCGTGCTCGTGCTCGGCGCCTCGGGCGGCGTCGGTCACGCGGCCGTCCAGATCGCCGACTTCGCCGGCGCCGAGGTGTTCGCGACCGCCAGCACCGACGAGAAACTCGACTTCGCCCGGGAGATCGGCGCCGACCACACCATCGACTACACCGAGGACGACTTCGCCGCACAGATTCGCGAGCTGACGGACGGCCGCGGCGTGGACGTGGTCGTCGACCACGTCGCCGGCGAGACCTGGGACGACTCGCTGAAGAGCCTCGCGAAGGGCGGCCGGCTGGTCACCTGCGGCGCGACCGCCGGCGGCCGCCCGCAGACCAACGTCAACCGGGTGTTCTGGAACCAGCTCTCGATTATCGGCTCGACGATGGCCACGCCCGGCGAGGTCGACGACGTTCTCGCGAAGGTCTGGGACGGGACTTTCGAAGTGCGCGTGCGCGAGCGCCTGCCGATGAGCGAGACCGCTCGCGCCCACGAACTGCTGGAGGACCGGGAGGGGTTCGGGAAAGTCGTCGTCGTCCCCGACAGCGAGGTCGATGACTGAGACGTCCGCCGCCGACGGCGAGGGGGCGGGCGGCGTCGACCCGCGCGACGACCGCGCGGATGCGGACCGACGGGACGACGACGGACACGTTCGCGGGACGGAGGCGGACGCGAACGTCCCGCCGGTCGATCCCGGTGGGTACGACGTGCCGAATCCCGAATCGCGCGAGTTCGGCGTCCGCGGGTGGGCGCTCGTCGCCGCGCTGGTGGTCGCGCTCGTCGTGATCCCCTGGACGATCATCGGTATCCCGACGGCACAGGGGCTGCTCGAATCGCTCCCGCTGGGATACCGCGACGCCTACCTCGTCCTGCCGTTCGTCCCCGCGGTCTTCCTCGGCGCGCTCGGCGTCTGGACGGCGGTCGCGAACCGCCGCCGCTGACCGATCCGGCTCGTCCGGGCCCCGTTTCGGGACCCGTCAACCGTGACCGCTCCGATCCAATTCTGATATCGGGCCACATACACTTATCTCCGGGACGGTGAAACGACTCTCGTATCGATGCCGACACCGGCGTTCACGCCCTTCGTTTTGCTCGCGGCGATCGTCGGGAGCGGCGTCGCCGCGTTCGTGTGGGTGTTCCGCGACACGCCCGGCGCGAAGCCGCTGTCGGCGTTCGTCGCCGGGGCGAGCCTGTTCGCGCTCGCCCAGGGGATGGCGCTGGCGTCGCCGGGACTGGCGGGGAAGCTCCGGTGGTCGAGCGTCGCCGCGACCGTCTCGGTGGTCCTCCCGGCCGCCTGGCTCCTGACCGTCCTCGCGTACACCGAGAGCGACCGGTCGCTCGACCGGCGGACGCTGGCCCTGTTGCTCGTCGAACCCCTCGTTTTCGCCGCGCTGGTCTGGACGAACGACGCCCACACCCTCGTCTGGACCGACCGCTGGATCGAGACGAGCGGCGCGGGTGCGTACCTGACCCAGGAGTTCGGCCTCGGGATGTGGGCCCACGTCGGCTACTCCTACCTGCTCATCGCCGTCGGGGGGTTCGAACTCGTCCGACTGAACTTCCGGACGACGGACTTCTTCCGCAGTCAGGGGACGGCGCTGCTGGCCGCGATGTTCGTCGCCGCGTCGCTGTGGGCCAGTTCGCTGTTCGGCCTCGTCCCCCAGCGCTACGACCTGGGCGGCTTCGGGTTCGTCTTCGGCGGCCTCGTCATGACCGCGGCGCTGTTCCGCGGTCGCCTGCTGTCGATCACGCCGGCGACTCGACAGCTCGGTCGCGAGGCGGTCATCGACGAGATGGACGACCGGATCGTCATCCTCGACGACGAGGACCACGTCGTCGACGTGAACCCCGCCGCCGCCCGGCTCCTCGACGTCGACCCCCAGGCGGTCGTCGGAACGCCCATCGGGACCGCCGCCCCGAGTCTCGCGTCGGCGATCGACGCCGGGTCGGCCGGCCAGGTCGACCTCGAACTCGACGGGCCGGAGGGGCGCCGCTACTACGACGTACGCGTCTCCCCGCTCTACCGGAGTTACGGGGGCATCGCCGGTCGCGTCGTCAGTTTCCGCGACGTGACCGACCGCCGCCAGCACGAACAGCGCCTCGACGTGCTCAACCGCGTCCTCCGGCACAACCTCCGCAACGAACTGAACGTCGTCGCCGGCAACGCCGAACTGCTCCGCCAGGACGTGGACGCGACCGAGGGCGTGCGTCGTCGACTCGACCGCATCGAGGAGACGGTCGACGCCGTCGTCGCCCGCAGCGAGAAGATCGGTCACGTCTCCCGCATGGTCGACGAGGAGTGCGACCGCGGGTTCGCCGCCGCCGAGCGCGTCGAGAGCCTCGCCGACAGCGTCGAGTCCGCCCGCGAGGGCGTGACCGTCACCGTCGACCTGCCCGACGGGCTGACCGTCGTCGGCGGCCCCTGTCTGGAGCGGGCCTTCGAGGAACTCCTGGAGAACGCCGCCGAGCACGCCGGAGACGAGCCCGCCGTCGAAGTGCGGACGGCGCGGTGTACGGGGGAGTTCGTCGAGATCCGGGTCGCCGACGACGGGCCGGGGATCGAAGACCAGGAGCGGACCGTCATCGAAGCGGGCCGCGAGACGGCGCTCGAACACGGGAGCGGCGTCGGCCTCTGGCTCGTCAACTGGGTCGTCCGCGAGTGCGGCGGCGCCGTCGAGTTCGCCGACGAGGGCGACGGCTGCACCGTCGCGCTCGAGCTCCGGCGGACCGACGCCACGGACAGCGGACCCGGGCCCGACGGCGACTCGAACGACGGGTCGGACGCGGACTCCGACCCGGGCCCGACGGCCGAATCGACCGTGGACGGAAGCATCGACGGTCGCGACCGGACGGAGCTCGAAGCGGACGACTGACCGCCGACGGCACTGTCACGGGAGACGGGCTCGGCCGACGACGGAGCCGTCGGCTCGGCGACGACGACCACGGGAGACCGAGCGGGTCGGGCTGCGCTACTCGAAGTCCCGACGCATCGCGATCTCGAACCAGGGGCAGAGGCGCAGTTGCCGGTACCACCGCGGGTGCTCGTACAGCCGCTCGTAGGGGACCCACATGTAGCCGCCGACCTCCTCGGGGTCGGGGTCGAGGGAGGTGTCGAGCAGGGTCGCCTTCAGCACCGCGCAGACCTCGTGTTCGACGCCCTCGTCCATGTAGTAGCGCTTGTACTCGAAGCGGTCGGTCACCCGCAGGTTGTCGTACTGGTCGGGCGTGACGCCGAGTTCCTCCTCGAGTCGCTGGCGCGTCGCCTCGACCTGCGTCTGGCCCTTGATCGGGTGGGAGGCGACGGTGCCGTCCCAGCAGGTGTCCCAGAGCCGTTTCTTCGGGCTGCGCTGGGCGAGCAGGATGCGGTCGTGCTCGTCGAACAGCAGCGACGTGAACGCGCGGTGGCGAGTGCCGTCGCCCGTGTGGGCGTCGAGCCGGTTGACCAGCCCCTGTTCCTCGTCGTTCTCGTCGACGGCGATCACCGACTGATCGGCGTTCTCGTGGTAGTCGTCGGCTCCGTCGGCCGACGGCGCACCACCGCCTCCGGGAGCCTCCTCGTCGTCCGTACTCATGAGAGTGTGGTGGTAGAGCGGGTTCAAACAGTCTTCGACTCGCGTCGGTGGCCGCCGCCGGCGCCGCCCCGGCGGCTCGCTCACCCGACGCGCTCGTCGAGGATGAGCCGCGTTTTCGTACTCACGACCTCGTCGAGCTCCCGCGTCTGCGTGATGATCTCGTTGACCCGCCCGGTGTCCTGGGCGTCGACGACGAAGACGATGTCCTCCTCCCCGGAGACCTGCCAGACGAAGTCGACCTCGGGCCACTCGGCGACGCGGTCGCTGATGTCGTGGGTGTCGACGCTCACGTCGACGCCGACCTCGATCATCGCTTTGACGTTCCCCGTCCGCGTCGCGACGGTAAAGCGCTCGATGACGCCGTCGTCGACCAGCGACTCCACGCGGTTGCGGACCGTCCCCTCGGAGGTCCCCACGTCGTCGGCGATCTCCGTGTACGGCGTGCGCGCGTCCCTGCGGAGGATGTTCAGGATCTCCCGGTCGAGGTCGTCCATCGAATATCCCCACCTTCCACAGCACCCCACTTGACCGTTACGAAATTCGTAACCTGGCTTCGAAAGCAACACTTATCACCGGAGATGGTATACGCATCTCGTAATGACGGACGCCTACGTGGCACTGGAGGGCGGACGCGTCGTCGAGGCGCGCGCGCGCTCTCCGGGCACGACTCGCGGGGAACTGGTCTTCACAACTGCGTACACGGGCTACGAGGAGAGCCTCACCGACCCCTCTTACGAGGAGCAGATCCTCACCTTCTCATATCCGCTGATCGGTAACTACGGCGTCCGAGAGGAGCGCTTCGAGTCGGATCGCGTCCACCCCCGCGGCGTCGTCGCGCGTGACCTCACCGACGACGTGGTCGAGTGGCTCGAAGCGGAGGGCGTCCCCGCCGTCGACAAGCTCGACACCCGCGACCTGGTGACGGAGATCCGGGACTCCGGGGCGATGAAGTGCGGCATCGCCGCGGGCGAGGACGTGACCGAACAGGACGCGCTCGACGAACTCGCCGAGTGCAAGCACATGAGCGACCACACGGATATCGGCGACCAGGTCACCACGCCCGAGACGGTCGTCTACAACGAGGACGGCGACGGCGCCGACGTGGCGCTCATCGACTGCGGCGCGAAGGGCTCGATCATCGAGTCGCTCGTCGAGCGCGACGCGACCGTCCACCTCATGCCCCACGACACCACCGAGGCGGAGGTCGCCGATCTGGACCCGGACGTCCTCTTCATCTCGAACGGCCCGGGCGACCCGGAGAACTTCGAGGAGGCCAACGACCTCGTCGACGACTTCGTCGGCGAGAAACCCATCGCGGGCATCTGCCTCGGCCAGCAGGTCGTCGCCAACGCGCTGGGCGGCGAGACGGAGAAGATGGAGTTCGGCCACCGCGGCGTCAACCAGCCCGTCCGCGACCTGCGGACCGACCGCGTCGTCATGACCACCCAGAACCACGGCTACACCGTCGCCGACCCCGGTGACAACCTCGAAGTCACCCAGATCAACGTCAACGACGACACCCCGGAGGGCCTGGAGAACGACGACCTCGACATCCTCACGCGTCAGTACCACCCCGAGGCCAACCCCGGCCCCAACGACTCGAAGGGCTTTTTCGACGAGGTGCTGGCGATGGCCGAAGACGAGTCCGTCGCGACGACCAACTGAGGACTGACCGCTCAGTTCTCCGACCGGTCGATCGGTTTTCCGCGATACTGTATCCGCGAGTCGTCCCCGTCTTCGGCGGGCGTGGCGTCGCTCTGGTCCCGGGTCTCGTCGCCGTCGCTATCGTCGCCGTCGGGCGCGGAGGAGTCGGACGGAGGCTCGTCGGGGACGCCGGGGTGATTCTCGCGGCTGATCGGCTGGCCGCGGTAGGTCAGCTGGTTCGCCCCGTCGTCGGTTTCGATCTCCTCGGGCGAGTCCGCGGTGCGCTCCTCGACGTACTCCGCCGCCTCCGCGAGCAGCGACTCGGCCGTCGACCGTTTCGCCCAGCAGTGGTACTGCTTGCGCGGTGTTCGGAGGACGAAGCGGGTGGCGAGCAGTCCCGTGTGATAGGACGCGGCGACGACCGCGTCGTGCGGCACCTCGATCGCGCTGTCCTCCTCGGTTCCGCCGACCAGACAGAGCGTGCGACGGTCCGTGACGAGGATCACGGTCCCGCGGTCGCCGGCCGGGCTCGTCGTGTTTCGCTTCGTTCCCAGGCCGATCCCGCGTTTCTCGTTCGTCAGGACGTACGCGGGCGCCTCCGTCCCGTCGAGGCGCGTGACGGGCGGCTCGTGGAGCCGCCCCCCGGGAAACGACTCCTCGCGCCCCGCGAGCACGCCCACGGTCACCGAGGCGTGCGGCGCCATCTCCGCCAGTGTCATCGCCCTGTCGAGGGGGCTGCCGTCACTCATCGACTCCCTCCGGGCGACGTCGCGCACGTCTCGCCAGTCATTGACCGGTCGTTATCGACCGGTTCATATCAGAATATGCCTACGATTCCTTGGGGACAGGATACGTCCTAATACGTCTCGGTGGGGGTCGCGGCCGTGCCGAGCCCGCGACGCGCTCACCGCTCCCACTCGTAGAACCACCACGCCGTCCCGAACAGCAGGAGCCCCGCACCGAGCGCCGACGTGGCGGGTTCGGGGAACACGAACAGCACGAACCCGATCAGGATGAGGAGGCTCGGTTCGATCTCGTTCCAGTACTCGGAGTAGCTGGGGAGCGCCATGCACTGCTGTTGGACGGCGATCGGGAAATACGTTGACCGAGTTCGACCGCAGGCGGGGCTACGAGTCCCTGTCGCCGACTCGGATCAGCCTGACGTTGCCCCGCTGGTCGATCGTGGCTCGGTATCCCGCGTAGGAGAAGGAGATCTCCATCTGGGCGTCCGGCGACGGCGGCCGCCTGAAGAGGTTCTCGATGGCGTGGTCGACCTCGTGATACAGCGACGGTAACTCCGTCGCGTCGACCCCTTCGAGCCGCGCGACCAGTTCGAGAAACTCGTTATCGGCCGTCTCCGATTGCGGTTCGAGCTGTGCTCGCACGATCCCTGATGGTCCCCCGTCCGCGTCGTCGGCCTCGTCGAACGGGTCCTGTCCCATACACGTCGAGATGGGACGCGTCCGGCACAAGTGTAGTTGCCAGCTTCCGCTCAGCTACCCGTCTGGAGCCGTGTGATTGCTGGCCCGTTGGCGCGATGGGGGTTGCGGGGTCGCGGCCACCGGCCACGGAACCGTCGCCGATCGCGGACGCGCCGCTCGCGGTCCAGCGGTGGCTCCCGACGCGGAGGGGTGGGGACCGTGTGGCGGGAGAGCGACGAGGGTCGCTCAGGCCGGCGACGGCGTCTGCACGGAGGAGATGTAGCCCGCCAGGTCCGTCGTCGAGATCATGCCGATGACGCCCTCCTCGTCGTCGATCACGGGGAGGTGGTGGATACTGTGCTCGATCATCAGGTCGGCCGCGTCGACGATGGACGTCTGGGCGTCCGTCGTCACCACGTCGGTGGTCATGTAGCGCTCGACGGTGGTCTGGGCCTTCGGCTTGGACTTGGCGACGATGTCGACGAAGTCCGTCGTCGTGAGGATACCCAGCAACCGGTTGTCCCCGTCGACGACGACCAGCGACCCGACGCCGTTGTCCTGCATCTGCGTGGCCGCGTCCTCGACCAGCGTGTCGGGACCGACCGCCTGGAGGTCCGAACTCATCAACCGTGCGACGAAGATGTCTTCCATAGACACCCCTACACATATCCAGCGTATAAACGTCGGCGGTCCCGGCAGAGCGGTCGGGCGACGACCGTCGGGCCCGCTCCGACCGGCGGGCGTCCCGAACCGCAAGTCACAGGCGCGGACCCGCGGAACCACTCCACATGTCCTGGTATCTCCTCGTCGTCGCCGGCCTGTTCGAGATCGCCTGGGCGATCGGGCTGGAGTACTCCGAGGGGCTCAGCCGGCCGGTTCCGACCGCCGCGACGGGCGTCGCGATGCTGATCAGCGTCGTCCTGCTCGCGAAAGCCGTCGAGCAACTGCCCGTGGGCACCGCCTACGCCGTCTGGACCGGCATCGGTGCCGTCGGCACCGCAACGCTTGGAATCGTCCTCTTCGACGAACCGCTCTCCGCCGCCCGCGTCGCGTTCGTCGGCCTCATCGTCGTCGGCATCGTCGGGCTGAACCTCACCGCGGGCGGCGCGTCCTGAGACGGGCTGTCGGGCCACGTGTGTCAGGTCTGCCGGTACAGCAGCGTCGCGACCCCGACGGCGAGCAGGAGCAGCCCCCACAGCAGGTCGCCACCTGGGAGGACGCCGAGCAACAGCGTGACGATACCCGAGGAGATCAACGACCAGCCGAGGGTGGTTCGAAAGGCCATGCGAACTGGTTGGTGGTCCGAACGGAAAGGTGTCCGGTCGGGATCTCGGTCGGTGAGCGGACGGGCGTCGCTCGGCGACGGGTCGAGACGGAGAGAGAAGTGGGAGGGGTCGAGTCGCGGAGGGTCCTCAGTCGTCTTTCGGCTGGCCCCAGTACTCGTCGCGCTTGACGCGCTGGCCGACGGGCTGGACGTCCAGCGGCTCGTCGGCGGCCTCGATGGCCTCCAGCGCCGCGCGGGCCGAGGCGAGCGTCGAGAAGTAGGTGATCTCCTCCTCGACGGCCGCTTCGAGCGGCGCGCGCTGGCGCGAGACGATGAGGTCGACCTCGCCGCTCTCGACGGCGTCGACGAACTCGTCGGTGTCGTCGAAGGTCACCAGGTCGAAGTGCTCGGCGTACTGCTCGACGAGTTCCTCGCCGGCCTCGGTCTCGCGGCCGGGGAACTCGCTCTCGGAGAGGTCCACCACTGCGGTCCCCTCCAGCGGGATGGCCTTACCGACGGACATCTGGGCCTTCTGGTAGGCCTTGCCGAACGAGTCGGCGGTGCCCATGACCTCGCCGGTCGATTTCATCTCCGGGCCGAGGCGCGGGTCCGAACCCGGCAGGCGGTCGAACGGCAGGACGACCTCCTTGATGGAGGTCTGCTCGGGCACCTGCTCGTGGACGTCCAGCTCGTCGAGGCTCTCGCCGGCCATGACCTTCGCGGCGAGCTTCGCGATGGGGACGCCCGTCGCCTTCGAGACGAACGGGACGGTACGCGAGGAGCGGGGGTTCGCTTCGAGGACGTACACTTCTTCGTCCTTGACGGCCAGCTGGACGTTCATCAGGCCGACCGTGTCGAGCGCGCGGGCGATGTCCTCGGTGACCTCGCGGACCTTGCGATTGACGTCGCGGCCGAGCGAGCGCGGCGGGATCATGCAGGCGGAGTCGCCGGAGTGGACACCGGCGGACTCGACGTGCTCCATGATGCCGCCGATGAGGACGTTCTCGCCGTCGGAGACGGCGTCGACGTCGAGTTCGACGGCGTCCTCGAGGAACTCGTCCACGAGGATGGGCTTGTCCGGGCTGACGCGGACCGCTTCCTCGATGTACTCCTTGAGGTCCTCGTCGCTGTACACCACGTCCATCGCGCGGCCGCCCAGGACGTACGAGGGGCGGACGAGGACGGGGTAGCCGATCTCGTGGGCCAGGTCGAGGGCCTCCTGCTCGCTGGTCGCGGAGCCGCCCTGGGGCTGGGCGATGCCCAGGTCGTCCATCAGCCGGTTGAAGCGGTCGCGGTCCTCCGCGAGGTCCATCGCGTCGACGGCGGTGCCCATGATCTCGCAGTCGAGACCGCGGCGGTCGATCTCGGCTTCGAGCGGGTGGCCGATGTCGACGGAGGTCTGGCCGCCGAACTGGACCATCACGCCGTCGGCGCCGGTCTCCTCGACCACGTCGGCGACCTCCTCGGCGGTGATGGGTTCGAAGAACAGCCCGTCGGAGGTGTCGTAGTCCGTCGAGACCGTTTCGGGGTTGTTGTTGACGACCGTGGCGTCGATGCCCATCTCTTCGAGCGCGCGGACGGCGTGGACAGAGCAGTAGTCGAACTCGACGCCCTGCCCGATGCGGATCGGGCCGCCGCCGACGACCACGACGCTCTCGACGTCGCGGTCGACCTGGACCTCGTTGCGGCCAAGCCCCGAGATGGGGTCACGCGATGAGTAGTAGTACGGCGTCGTCGCCGCGAACTCGCCGGCGCAGGTGTCGACGAGCTTGAAGTCGCGGTCTGAGGTCTGCTCCTCGACCTCGTCGACGGTCACGTCGGGGCCGGGCGAAGTCGCGGCCTCGGCGGATTCCGCCTCGGCGCCGCCGTCCGCCATCGCCGTGTCGTCGTCGGGGGCGTCGGGGCCCTCGACGGTCGGCAGCCACGAGACGTGCGTGTCGTTGAACTCGCCGCCGGCGAGGGCGGTGATCTCCTGGTCGGTGAAGCCCACGTCCGCGGCGGCCTGGTAGTCGCCCTCGGCGGCCGCGTCGGCCGCGTCGGCGATGCGCTGGAAGCGCTCGAGGTACCACTCGCGGATCTCCGTGATCTCGTTGATCTCCTCGACCGTGTAGCCCCGACTGAACGCCTCGAAGATGGCGTAGGGGCGGTCCGGCGACGGGCGTTCGAGGTAGTGCTCCTCCAGCTCGTCGTTGAAGACGGTCGCGAAGTCGACCGCGGGGTCGTACTCGCTCGAACGGAGGGCCTTCAGCAGCGACTCCTCGAAGGTGCGGCCGATGGACATCGCCTCGCCCGTCGACTTCATCGCCGGGCCGAGCTCGAACTCCACGTCGGAGAACTTGTCCTTGGGCCACCGGGGCACCTTCGTGACCACGTAGTCGATGGCCGGCTCGAAGGCGGCGGTGGTCTGGCCGGTGATCTCGTTTTCGATCTCGTGGAGGCGCTTGCCCAGCGCGACCTTCGCGGTGACGCGGGCGATGGGGTAGCCGGTCGCCTTCGAGGCCAGCGCGGAGGAACGGGAGACGCGCGGGTTGACCTCGACGACGCGGTACTCGCCGCCGGGCGTGCCGTCGTCGCGCCAGGCGAACTGGATGTTACAGCCGCCCTGGATCCCGAGTTCGCGGATGACGTCGAGCGCGGTGTCGCGCATGACCTGGTGGCCCTCGTCGGGGATGACCTGGCTGGGCGTGACGACCGTGGACTCGCCCGTGTGGATCCCCATCGGGTCGAGGTTCTCCATGTTGCAGATGATGATACACGAGTCGTCGGCGTCGCGCATCACCTCGTACTCCAGCTCGATCCAGCCGTCGATGGACTCGGTGATCATCACGCGGTCGTCACGGGAGAGACGCAGTCCCTTGCGGACGGCCTTCTTGAGTTCGTCCATGTCGTCGATGACGCCCGACCCGGCACCGCCGAGGGTGTAGGTCGTGCGCATGATGACCGGGAGCCCGCCGACGGCCTCGACGGCGTCCTCGACTTCGTCCATGGACTCGATCGTGATCGACTCGGGGACCGGCTCGTCGATGGACTCCATGCGCTGGCGGAACTGGTCGCGGTCCTCCGTCGCGTAGATGGTGTCCAGCGGCGTGCCCATGACCTCGACGTCGTGCTCGTCGAGGACGCCCTCCTCGGCGAGCTCCGCGGTGACGTTCAGGCCGGTCTGGCCGCCCAGCCCCGCGATGACCCCGTCGGGGTTCTCCTTCCGGATGATCTCGGCGATGGCCTCCGTGTTGATAGGCTCGATGTAGACGGCGTCGGCCATCTCCGGGTCGGTCATGATCGTCGCCGGGTTCGAGTTGACGAGCACGACGCGAGCGCCCTCCTCCTGGAGCGCGCGACACGCCTGCGCGCCCGAGTAGTCGAACTCGGCCGCCTGTCCGATCTTGATCGGCCCACTCCCGATCAGCAGAATGGTACGGTCCTCGTCCTGTGTCATTACTCGGGGGGAGTCCGCTCATCGTAATAAACCCGGCGAAAGAATGCGGAAATCGAAACGCAGTTTCGAAAATCGTATCCGGGCGGCCGCGTCGCGCTTCCCCGGCGGATCGCCGAGAAGGGGTCGGAACGGGCGGGTCGAGCGTCGGGGGCCGCCGCCCCAGACGGCGGCCGAACGTCTGTCGGAGCCACGACGAGGGAACGTAAATGGGCGACGATATGGCGACGGCTGGCGGCGGCGAAACCCCCTCCCCAGCGGTACGGCCTCAGTTGGTGCGGTCGGCGAACTCGTAGCGGTATGGCTGGTCACGGATGACCTCGACGTCGCCCGACTGCGCGTGGCGGCCGAGGACGGTCGCCACGCGGTGGGCGCTGTCGAACTCCTCCCCGTGTTCGTCGAGGAGGTCCAGGATCTCCCTGGCGGTCAGCGGCTCCTCCGCGTCGGCCTCGTCCAGCACGGCGCGGATCCGTTCGAAGTCGCGCTGCCGTACGCGCATACACCACGGTACACCCTCCACCATCATTAAACGGCGTCAGACAGCCGTCAGACGGCCGATCTCCGGGAATCGCAGGACGGCGACGCACCGGGTGCGTCATCGACTGTCATACGCACCTCGCAACTACGTGCAACCAGACGGAAACGTCCCGGACAGCGTTCGGTATCGTCGAACGACAGTTCGATCGGCTGGCGCTCCGGATCCGGGTGACGCCGGCCGACCGGCCGGCCCTCGGGACGCTCAGACCGCCGAGTCGTGTTCGGTTTCGAATTCGCGTTCCTCGCGGTACTGCGCGACGAACTCGCTCACGTCGAACTCGTGGAGCCACTCCTCGAACTGCGCGGTGGCCGCCTCGTCGTCGGCGTGGCTGACCGCGTGGTCCATCAGTTCGACCACGAGTTCGACCACGACTTCGTGGAGCCGACGGGCGTCGAAGTCGGTCAGCCACAGCATCGAATATCCGACTTCGCCCTGGTCGGACAGGTCCTCGCTGACCACGGCCTCGGGGAACTCCTCCATCACGATGCCCATGACGTGAGCGGTCGTGAACTCGGGGAACTCGTCGGCGGTCTCGATGCTCTCGGTGAGCACTTCGACCAGGAACTCGGGGACGAACCGGCCGAGCGGGTGCACGTCCATCACGACCGCGTGCGCCTCGCCGCAGGTGCAGTCGTACTCCCGCAACCCCATGTCGAGGTCGTGGACGGCGACGGTCTCCCCGCAGGGCAACTCGACGTCTGCCCCCTGGCTCCCGGGGACGCGCGGTTCTGCCATTACCGGTTCTACCGCCGTCAGCCGTTTAAACGCCGCGGTACCCGGCGAGCGACCGCCGCGAGAGCGTCAGGGCCAGTCGTCGCGTTCGTCGTCGCCCGCGTCTTCCTCGGGCGCCTCCGGTTCGCCCAGTTCCCACTCGGCGGCCTCGGCCGCGTCGGTGACGGGGAGGTACTCCCAGCCGACGTCCCCGGCCAGTTCGGCGTCCTCGTCGTCGGTCCCGACGAAGACGTGTCGTTCGGTGCCGAACTGCTGGGCGACGTTTTCGAGGCTCTCCGCCCGGCTGCGCGGGCCGGAGAAGAAGTCCTGGCGGATGCGGTGTTTGCGCGTGAAGTTCGTCACCACGTAGGTCGGCTGCTCGGAGACGACGCCGACGTACTCGCTCCACTGGCGCGCGTCCTGAAACACCCTGTCGGGGTAGGCCAGGGCCTTCAGCGCGTCCAGGTCGAAGGCGAGGGTCATGTCGCTGCTGCCGCCGCTGTCCATACACGAGTGACGCACTGGCCCGGGGAAAACGGCTTCGATCAGGCCCCGAGCGCGTCGCTCTGGCCCGGCTGCGTCGTCGCCGCGTCGCCACCGACGCCGCCGACCGTCTGGGGTACGCGCTCGCCACCATCGAGATCGCGAACACGACCGCGACCGTCCCGGCCGCTCAAGCGCGTCCTCCGGCGTGTCACCCGCCGATACCGTCACGGGACGAGCGGTAGACCCTCTTTCGTAACCCACCGCATATCAGCAGCAGTTACAGTCAGGACCCGTGGCTCACGCGGTGACGGAGAAACGAGTCCGCGGAGCGCTCGCGGGGGTGATCGTCCGGCGGTGGGAGAAAACGGCTGGAGCGTGGTCGGCGTTACTCGGGTTTGGGGGTGGCCTCTTCGAGCTTGTCCATGTCCACGTCCTCTTCGAGGAGCAGGTCCTTGTGCTGGGCGACCTCGCGCTCCTCGCGCATGAGCTTCTTGAACTTGGACTGCTGGGAGAGGTCACCGATGAGGACGCCGCCGACGATCTTGCCGTCGTCGAACGCCAGCCGGCGCCACTCGGTGTCGCTGTACTTGCGGGCGGCGTCGTCGTCGCCGATCGTCGGGTGGCCAAAGGAGAGGAACGGGAAGTCGAAGTGGGTGATCGAATAGGAGGAGACCCAGCGGAACTCCTCGGGGTCGTCGGTCTCGCCGCCGGCCTCGAGGTCCTCGACCATGTTCTGGCCCGCGATCGAGCCCTGTTCCTTCGCGGAGCCCCACGACCCGTTCTGGCCCATCTCGCCGAGGATGGTGTCGTAGAACCACGTCAGGTCGCCCGCGGCGTACACGTCGTCGACGTTGGTCCGCATGTACTCGTCCGTGACGACGCCGTCGTCGTTGGTCTCGACGGGCGTGTCCTGCAGGAACTCGGTGTTGAAGCTCAGCCCGATGGCGACGCCGGCCCAGTCGCCCTCGTAGCGCTCGCCGTTGGGGTCGATGGCCGCCTCGACCCGACCGTCGTCGTCGGTCTCGAACTCGGAGACGCCCGAGTCGAAGACGGGCGTCACGCCGCGCTCGCGCATGGCCTCGTGGAGGATCTCCGCGCCCTCAGTGTCGAGCGCGTAGCGCCACCAGCACTCGCCGCGCATGAGGTAGTTGGCCTCGAGGTCCTGGGCGCCGCAGATGGCCGCCAGGTCGATGCCCAGCAGGCCCGCGCCGACGATGATACCCTGGTCGGCCGCCTCGACGTTCTCCTTGATCGAGCGGGCGTCCTGAAACGTCCAGAAGTGGTCGATCCCGTCCGCGTCGGCGTTGTCGATGCCGAAGCTCGCCAGGCTGGCGGGCGTCCCGCCCGTCGCGACGAGCAGTTTGTCGTACTCGTAGACGGTCCCCTCGTGGGTGAGGACCTCGTTGTCCTCCGTGTCGATCGTCGTGACGTGGGTGTTGAGCTGGAGGTCGATGTCCCGCTCCTCGTACCACTCGGGCTCGTGGATCGAGATGGGGGCCTCGGGTAGCTTGCCCTTGGCGAACTCCTTGATCAGAATGCGGTTGTACAGCGCCTCACCCTCGTCGGTGATGACGGTGATGTCCGCATCGGGGTCTTCCTCCCGAATCGTCTCCGCTGCCGAACTCCCCGCGATGCCATCACCGATGATGACGTGGGATGCGCTCATGCCCAGGGTGTTCGCAAGCGTGGTTAATGTGGGTTGCTATCTCTCCATGCGGATGGTTGGCAAACACATTCCCTCGAACGAAAAATCTGATCGTTCCGGCATGACGAACGGTCACTGGAACGCAAACCGGTAGCCGATCGCCGATCCGGTCGGCGTTCGGGCGCGCCGCCGGTCGGTGCGTACCCGAGACGTTGAATACGCTCGCGTCCAAAGCGGCGCACACGATGAAAATTCGCCAGAACGTCCGTCACTTCGCCGCCAAGCAGGCGTTGACGCTGCCCGTCGTCGGGGAGAAGGTCAACGACCGGCTGGTCGGGATGCACACGGACATCTTCGCCGAGAAGGCCGACCCCGCCCGTCGGGAGGAGCGCCGCGCCCACCTCGACGACTTCTTCGACGCGACGATGGACACCTACGTCGCCGCGCTGGAGGACGGCTATCCGGAGGCGGAAGCCCGCGAGATCACCCACGTCCAGGCCAACTTCGACTTCTACAACCACGGCTGGACCGAGATGATGGAGTTCCCGAGCGACGAACTCGGCGACCACTACGACCGCTACAGCGACTTCTTCGAGCGCTACGACATCGCGATCGACGACCCGCTCGGTGCGTTCGCCCCGGCCGACGGCGTCGCCGACGCCCCGTCGACGCCCGAGAAGCTCGACGACCCCGAACACCCCTACGCCGAAGGCGGGTTCGCCGACGACGTGTACGTCGAGACAGCCGACGGCGAGCTCGTCGTCGGCGGCCAGGAGGAACCCGAGGACGTGTCCGTCGAAGAGGCGCCGGGCGTCGACGGCGACGAAGTCGACGCGTGAGCGGCCGCTCAGTCCGCGTCTGACTCGCCGGCCGCCTCCCCCGCACCCGACAGCGCGTCGACGACGGTCGCGCGCCACTGCTCGACCGACTCCATCTCCTCGCCGAGTCGAGCGAGCTCCGATTCCACCTCGTCCACGGCGTCGGTGAGTTCCGCGCGCGTCTCGCGAACGGTCCCGTCGAGGTCTTCGACCGACTCGTCGAGGTCCTCGACGTCACCGAGGCGGTCGTCGAGCGCTTCGAGTTCGGTTTCGACCGACGAGAGGCGCGCGTCCAGGTCGGACTGGGCGGACTCGACGGTGTCGAGCCGCTCGGCCACGTCCTCCGTGCGCGCCTCGACGCGCTCGATATCGTCCCGGAGTTCCGTGAGCAGTTGCCGGGCGGTCCCCTCGTCGTCGAGGAACGCCTCGAGCGCGTCGACGTAGGCGTCGAGTTCGCCGATCCGCCGCAGGCAGTGGTCGAGCTTCGCGTCGACGCTGCCGTTCGTGTCCGGTCGGAGTTCCCCCCGGAGCGTCGCGAGCGCCGCTTCGGGGGGGTCGTCGCGACGGAGCTCGAGCGCGACCCGTTCCGCGAGCGTCCCCTCGTCGTCGAGGTCGCCGGGCGACGAGTCACGGCCGCCCCGGTCGGTCTCCGACGACGTCGAGTCGGCGTCGGGCTGGGCCGGACCGCGCTCGTCCTCACCCGTGAGCGAGTCGTCGGTCTCGGCCGCCGGCGACGAGCCGTCTTCCGTCCGCTCGCTCTCGCCGGCCCGACCCGGTGTCGTCGACGGATCGGCGCGACCGTTCGTCCCCGAGGCGGTTTTGCTTCCGCCTCGATAGAGGACCTCCTCGTCGGCGTCGGTCGTCTCCGCGGCGTCGGCCTCGCGCTCGTCGGCCGATCCGTCGTCCTGTGCGTCGTCGGTAGATGTGTCCTGATTCATCGTGGTATCCGAACCGCCCCAATCACCGTCCCTCGGACTGGTCTGTGGGTCCGTGGCGTGGATCTCGTTCCCGTCCGCATCGAGGACCGTCACGTCGATCCGGTCGTCGTCCAGCGTCGGCCGGTCGTCCTCGATGATCGTTCGGTCGTCGTCCAGCGTCGCCCCCCGTCGGTCGGGGGTCGGAGCGTCGTCGTCCGGCGTCGCCGCGCGGTCGTCGATCGGTGCGGCCTCGACGCTCGGCGGGTCAAGCGACGCCGACAGCGTCTCGCGATCGGCGGCGATCCCGTAGAGCGTCGAGACCGGGGCGCCCGGTTCGACGACGTTCTCGTAGGCGATCCGACCCTCGTCGACCACGGCCCAGTGTTCGTACCCTTCGTCCGCGTGGAACCCCACGGCGGTCGCGTCCACACCCGGTGGGAGCGACTCGACGAGTCGAACGGCGACCGGGCCCGCCCCGTCCGCCGCGACCCGTATCACGACGGACGGGTACGCGTAGCCGTCCGCGTCGAGTCGCTTCGAGACCGCCAGGGAACGTTCGGCGTGCATTCGTTACCGCCGAGTGAACTGTACGGAATAGTAGTACTTCAGTATGTCCCGGATACGTGCGTTCTCACTGGACAAGAATACCAGATGCGCTCGTTCCGTTTCCGGTTTGATAGAGATACGTGCGAGTCACACACGGGCGGGTCGGGCGACGCCGTCACGTGTCTCTCGGTCGTCTCCGGTTCGTCGGCGGCGTCGTCAGTCGGCCGTGACTACCGGTCGCCCGTGATCAGGTCCGCGCAGGCGTACCCCGCCTCGATCCCACCGTCGAGCGAGCGCTCGGGGTACTGCGCCCGCGAGGCCATCCCCGCGTAGTAGACCCCCTCGGCGACTTCCCCGCCGAGGTCGTAGGGGACGACCATGTCGAGATAGCCGCGCTCGTAGATGGGCGCGGTCCGGGGGTTGCGCGCCGTCTGCACCCAGTTGACGCCGTCGCGGTCGAAGTCGGGGAACATGGCCTCGATCCCCTCGGCCCAGTGGTCCTCTACCTCCCCGTTGGACATCTGCCAGAGGTCCTCCGCCGGGTCCTGAATGTAGCTCGCGGTGTAGTAGAGGTGCTCGCCGCCGTAGCGCTCGGTCGGCACGAAGTTGGTGTGCTCGATGAACACGCCGAACGGCGCCTCGTCCTTGATGTTCAACCAGTACGTGTCCGACAGCGAGCGGTCCATGCTCCAGACCGAGCAGACCGTCCCCTGGAAGTCGATCTCGCAGGGGTAGCCCGTCAGGTCTTCGAGGACGTTCGGCATCGCCGCGACGACCACGGCGTCCACGTCGTGGGTCTCGGTCGCCCCGTCGCGTTCGACGGTGATCGACTCGACCGCCGGGCCGCCGGCAGCCGCCGTCGCGGTGTCCGTCACCGTCGACCCGCCGTCCGACACGGCCCCGGCGCCGACCCCGTCCGCGTGCCCGTCGGCCTCAACTCCGATCTCGGTCACGCGCGCACCGGTCGTCACGTTCTGCTCGCCGACCGCACCGTAGAGTTCGTCGAGCAGGACGCCGAACCCGCCCTCCAGGTACCCCAGCTGCTCGCCGCGTATCACGTCGCGCTCGCCGCGGAACTTCACGCGACCGAGCAGCCACGCCGCCGAGACGTCCTCCTTGCGCGATCCGAACTTGGCGTCCAGCAGCGGTTCCCAGAAGGACTCGTAGACGTGGCGGGTCGTGTGGTCGAGCAGGAACTCCTTGATGGGCACGTCCTCGAAGTCGGTGATGTCGTCGTAGGTGTCGAACTTCGGGACGCCGCCGCGCACGTCGATCTCCTTGACGAGCATCGCCAGGCGGAACTTGTCGTAGATCGACAGATGCGGGTAGGCGAGGATCTCCCAGGCTTTCTCCATGGGGTGGACGACCCCGTCGACGTAGTAGGAGTCGGTCTTGTAGCGCCACTCCAGGTCCTCGCCGAGACCGAGGTCGTCGATCAGCTCGACGATGGTCCCCTCGGAGGCCGAGAGGTGGTGGTAGAACTTCTCGATCGGGTCGCCGGCCGTCTCGTAGACGGCGGCCAGCCCGCCCACGTCGTCGCTCGCCTCGAACACCTGAACCTCGCGACCGCGTTGCTGGAGGCGATACGCGGCCGCGAGGCCAGCGACGCCGCCGCCGACGACTCCGATCATACCTCCCGTTCCGCCGTGATCGGAAAAGCCCTTTCGCTCGGTCGACCCCGTCCGTCCGGCCGAGACTCACCGTCGGGCGATCACTCCTCGACGGAGAGTTCGGCGGCCTCCTCGGCGAGCTGGAACTCCAGCACGACGACGGTCCCGTTGGCCTCCCCGCCGGTCGCCGTCGAACGACCCGACGAGGCCAGCCCCGCGCCGTCCTCGAACCAGACGTTGCCGCTGTACAGGTCCATCATCACCGAGACGAAGTACAGGCCGAACCCGTGGGCGGTCTGGCTGGTCGCCATCTCCCGCTGGAACACCTGCGTCTGCATCTCCTCGGAGAGCCCGGGGCCGTTGTCGGCGATCCGGACCTGGACCCACTCGCCCATCGGTTCGGTGGTGACCCGAACCCGCGGCTTGGGGCTGTCGTTGTGTTCGACCGCGTTCGAGAGGACCCCCGCCACCACGTCGGCCACGAGCTCGTTCGCGGCGACGGTCAGGCCGTCGGCCACCTCGGTCTCGACGCCCGCGTCGTAGCGCTCCGAGAGCGCGACCGCCTCCTCGCGCAGGACCCGCGAGAGGTCGACCCGTTCGAGTCGCTGGTCCTCGCTGGCGGTGACGGTGTCGTTGACCGCGCGGATCTTCTCGGTCATGTCCGTCAGATCCGAACACCACGTCCGGATCGTCTCCAGTTTTTCGGCGTCCTCGTCGGTCACCTGGGACTGCAGGTGCTGGGCGTGACCGTCGATGACCAGCATGGCGTTGCGGATGTTGTGCCGGAGGACGCCGTTGAAGAACTCGATCTGCTTGTTGCGTCGCTCGACGGCGATCCGGCTGGCGCGCAGTTCCCCCTCGTGTTCGACGCGCGTCAGCGCCGTCTCGGTCGTCCGCGCGAGGATCTTACCCAGCTGTTCGTCGGTCTCGGAGTACCCCTCGGCCTCTTCGGTGCCGATGACGAGGACGCCGTGGTCGCCCAGCGGGAGGAACAGCGCCGAGGCCGACTCGAACGCGTAGGGGCCGATCACGAGGTCGCGCTCCCCCTCGAAGGCCGCGAGTTCGCCGCTCTCGTAGGTCGTCCAGAGCGGTCCCGATCCCCGCGGGATCCGGATCGGCTCGTCCGGCTCGACTCGGAGTTCCGCCGCCAGCCGGTCGGTGACCGCCTCCGAGACGAGCGCGTCCGTCGACTCGTCGTACCGCAACAGCGCCGCGTACGCCTGGTCGTGAACATCGCTGGCGAACCGGACCGCGATGTCGGCGACCTCGGCCGCGGTCCGCGCGCTGATGAACCGCTGGGTGGCCGCCTGCATCGCCGTCAGCTGGTCGAGCCGGCGCTGCTGGTCGGACACGTCCCGCAGGTGGACGAGCCGCCCCTTCGCGACCCCGTACTGGTCCTCGACGGTGGTCACGCCGAGCGAAAACGACGACACCGCCCGGTCGTACCCCGGCGCGTCGACGGTGACCTTCGCGCCGTCGGAAAGCCGCTGCGAGAAGCTGTCGGCGATCGCATCGGCGTGGCGCCCCGAGAGGTCGCGGCCGCTGACGAGGCGTTCCGCGGCCGGGTTGTGGTCGATCACCTCGTCGTCGTCGTCAAGGATGACCACCGGGTCCGCGAGTTCCTCGGCGAGCAGGTCCGTCGCGACGGGCGCGACCCCCTCGAAGTCGTAGCGGAAGAGCACGAGCCCCGCAACGACCCCGTGGACGGCGAACATCGCCGGGGCGACCGAGACGCCCGGGTGGACCCCGCCGGCGACGGAGACGGTGACCGTCCCCGCGGTCGGGAACAACCCTCCGAGGACGAGCGCGCCCGTCTCCGCCCGGTAGATGTTCCTCGGGTCCAGCAGGAAGGCGATGAGGATGAGGAAACCGACGAGCACCAGACCGTACGCGACCAGCGACTGGGCGGCCAGGGCGAGCGTCTCCGCCGCTGCCGGCGCGGTGATCCCGTTCTCGGTGACGACACGCACCGGGACGAGATCGAACCCGTGGACCGGAGCGGTCAGCCGGACGAACGAGTACGCCGTCAGCGGCGTCCACAGCGCGACCAGCCGACCGCGGGTGAGCCACTCGCGATTGCCCGTGTAGACGACGGTGAAGACCAGCCACAGCATCGGGATCTGCGACGAGACGGCGTCGGCGAGCAGGTGGGCGCCGCGTGCGACTCCGGTCGAGGGCGCCGCCAGGACCGTCACCTGCAGGAGCGCCCAGCCGCCGGCCGCGAGCGACAGCCAGCCGAACGCTCGCGCGCCCGGCCGCTCCCGGCGGCGGTAGGCCACCGCCGCGAGCGCGAGCTCGACGACGCCCCCGACCGCCGTCGCGACGACCACGGTAACGAACGCCTCACCAGCCATCTGACGCGTTCACGGACCCGTAATTTCAACTTGTTCGTAATATACGTTGGGACGCATTATCGTGCGGGACAACGCCGCGGCCCTGCGCCGCGGCTCGGCCCCCGTACTCCGCTACCTTTTTGCCCGCAGTCGAGGAAATCGCACGATATGGTGACGGTGCGGGCGCCGGCGACGAGCGCGAACCTGGGGAGTGGCTTCGACGTGTTCGGTGTGGCGCTGGACAGACCGGCCGACGTGGTCCGGGTTCGGCGGGCCCCCGAGACCACCATCGACGTGACCGGTGCCGGGAGCCAGTTCATCCCCGAGGACCCCGCGGACAACACCGTCGGGGCCGTCGCGGAGGCGCTCGACGCCCCCGCCCACATCGAGATCGACAAGGGCGTCCGCCCCGCCTCCGGCCTGGGCTCGTCGGCCGCCTCCGCCGCGGCCGCCGCCGTCGCGCTCAACGAACTCTACGACCGGGGGCTCACCCGCAAGGAACTCGTCCCCATCGCCGCCGAGGGCGAGGCCGTCGTCTCCGGCGACGCCCACGACGACAACGTCGCCCCCGCTATCCTCGGCGGGTTCACGATCGCCACCCCCGACGGCATCTCGAAGGTCGACGCCGACATCTCCCTCGTGACCTGTCTCCCGGACATCGTCGTCTCGACCCGCGACGCCCGCGAGGTCGTCCCCGACGGCGCCCGGGTCGCAGACATGGTCGAGACCGTCGGCAACGCCGCGACCCTGACGACCGGCATGCACCGGTCGGACCCCGAACTCGTCGGCCGCGGCATGGAGGATTCCGTCGTCACCCCCGCCCGCGCCGAGCTCATCGACGGCTACAGCGAGGTCAGGCAGGCCGCCTTCGACGCCGGCGCCACGGGCGTCACTATCAGCGGCGCCGGTCCATCGGTCATCGCCGCCTGCTACGAGACCGACCGCCGCGCCATCGCCTCCGCCATGGTCGACGCCTTCGACGAGGAGGGCGTCGAGGCACGCGTCTACCAGACGGAGATCGGCGAGGGCGCCACCTTCCACTGAGCGAGTGCGGGGCGCCCGGGTCGGTGCGGCATTGCCAAGTTACTTGACCCGATGGCCGCTCTGTATAGATACGCGTGTCTTCTCTCCCGTCTCGTCGACAGCGTATCGCTCCCCCGTCCTCACGGCCCCGACGCACGGCCGGTGAACGATGAACCCCAGCCGCGTCGACTCGATCGTCGACCTGTCCTACGGACTGCTGATCGCCGTCTCGGTCGGGCTCATCATGGTCGCCGGCAACACCGTCGGCCTGGCGTTCGGGTTCGGCGTCCTCATCTCGTATCTGATCCACGTGGTCTGGAAGATGGCCCGCTTCGACCCCGACTGGATGACCACCGCGGTCAAGGAGACCGTCGAGGAGACGGTCGACGAAACCGTCGAAGCGAAAGTCGGCGAGACAGTCGAGGAAACCGTCGAGGAGACGGTCGACGAAACCGTCGGTAGCGCCGTCGAGGAAACAGTGGACGAAACCGTCGAACGGACCGTCGGCGAAACCGTCGAGGAAACCGTCAGTACCACCGTCGAGGAGACCGTCGACGAGACGGTCGAAGCGAAAGTCGGCGAGACCGTCGAGGAGAAAGTCGGTGAAACGGTCGAAGAAACCGTCGAAGAGACGGTCGGTGAAACGGTCGAAGAAACCGTCGAAGAGACGGTCGGTGAAACGGTCGAAGAAACGGTCGAAGAGACGGTCGGTGAAACGGTCGAAGAAACCGTCGAGGAGAAAGTCGGTGAAACGGTCGAAGAAACCGTCGAAGAGACTGTCGAAGAGACGGTCGGCGAAACGGTCGAAGAAACCGTCGAAGAGACCGTCGAGGAAACCGTCGAAGAGAAAGTCGGCGAGACCGTCGAGAAGACGGTCAGCGACACCGTCGAGGAGACTATAGAGGATCAGCTCGACGGAAACAGTGACGACGGGGAAGGGGCCGACGAGGAGTCGGGGCAACCGACCGGCGACGGGGAACACTGATGGTCGAGCTCCTGCTCGTCGTCGGTGTCTTCGTCTCGATGTTCGTCGCGTACAACATCGGCGGGTCGACGACGGGGCCGGCGTTCGGCCCGGCCGTCGGCGCGGACGCGATCTCGAAGACGACCGCCGCGGCGCTGATGGGCGTGTTCTTCTTCGTCGGCGCCTGGACCATCGGCCGGAACGTCGTGACGAAGCTCGGGTCGGAACTGGTCACCGACCCCGGCGTGTTCACGCTGGAGACGTCGATCGTCGTCCTCTTTTTCATCGGCGTCGCGCTGCTCATGGGCAACGTCTTCGGAGTGCCGGCCTCGACCTCGATGACCGCGGTCGGCGCGATCGCGGGGCTCGGGCTCGCGGGCGGCGCGCTCGACCTCGCCGTCATGGGCGAGATCGTCACCTGGTGGGTCGTCTCGCCGATCATCGGCTTCTGGGTGTCGCTCGTCATCGGCCGGTACTTCTACGCGCGGCTCAACCGGTTCGTGGCGATGGAGCGCAGCACCGGACCGCTGTTCGACGTGGACCGATCGGGGTCGATACCGGGCGTGAGCGTCCACCGGACGACCAACCGCCGGGAACTGGCCGGCGTCGTGACCGTCGTCGCGATCGGCTGTCTGATGGCGTTCAGCTCCGGCACTTCGAACATCGCCAACGCCGTCGCGCCGCTGGTCGGGAGCGACGAGCTGGAGATGAACCCGGCGATAATTCTGGGGGGTATCGGCGTCGCCGTCGGCGCGTTCACGATCGCCCGGCGGACGCTGGAGACGATGGGTAGCGACATCACGGAGCTGCCGCTGACGGCCGCCATCGTCGTCGCCGCGGTCAGTTCGACCCTGGTCGTCTTCCTCTCGGCGCTGGGGATCCCCGCGAGTTTCGTCATCATCGCGACGATGAGTATCGTCGGACTGGGGTGGGGCCGAGCGACACGGCCGGTGACCGTCCCCGAGGCCGTCTCCGCCGAGGACGCCCCACCGGTCAGCGTCGACGCGCTGGCCGCCGACGAGCCGGGCGAGGAGTTACCACCCATCGGTGAGGAAGACGCCGAAGACATCCCGAACCCCGGGGACCTGTTCGACCCCGCGACGACCGCCCGCGTCGTCCTGATGCAGAACGTCGTGCCGGCCATCGCCACCGCCGGCGCGTACCTCACGTTCCGCTACGTTCCCGTGTTCGGGTTCTGACGGCGGCTCTCGGGCCCGCCCGGGTCGAACCGGCCGGAAGAACAGTACAGAAACTCGAAGGGTCGGGGAGAGCCAGAGCACCACCGCGGTGTCGCGCCGGCGTCGAGACCCTCCTATCAGTTCAGCGACTGTCTCACAGGGACGTCGAGTTCAGGCCGCTGAGCGTGCTCGGGACGCTGAACGACTCGGTGGTCGTCGCACCGGACTTCGTCGTGATCTTGAGGGTCACCGATTCGCCTTCTTCGAGGCGGGTGTCGGGAGCGCCGAACTCGACGTCGCCGGTCTCCGTGTCCCCGTCCTCGTCCGTCCAGCCGACGGTGGTGTATCCGGTGTCGTTCTCGCCGATGTCGAACGTGAGTATCATCCGGTCGTCGGGCGCGTTCAGCACCGGATCCGACCCGTCGGCGTCCTTGAACGCGGTGACGGTGAACCGGCCGTCGGTGGCCGACGGGTTCGCGTCGACCGTCGACGCGATCAGGTTGTACGTGCCGCTGGGCCCGATCCACTGGACGGTCGCGTTCTCGAGGTCGATGTTGGACGAGCCGGGGGACTTCTTGACGGTCACGTTCACCACGCCCACGTACTCGTGTTCGGACGGCGGCGTCGGCTTCAGGTGGGTCCCCACGACCGCGTCGACCTGCATCCGGTTCGTCACCTGCTGGCCGCTCTGTTGCCCGGTCTCTTCGGACTTGGTCTGGAGGAATCCGGCGGTGTTGATGAGCACACCCGCCGCGATCGCCGCCACGAGTACCATCGCGATGAACACGATGAGCGTCCCGATACCCACCTGTCCGCGAGGATCGTCGCGCGGCGACCCGTCGGCTACGTCGGTCATGGTTCGAAGAGTCGACCAGAGGCACTTAGCCGCCGGGGCCCGATTATTGGAGGTGATAGCGGCTTCCGACGGGCGGAACGGTCCCGCCCGCCGCTCCCGCAACGGCGGCCCACCTTCGGACCCTGCGTCGGCGGGTCACCGCCCGAACCGCCGCTGGCGCTTCTGGTAGTCTCGCAGGGCTCGCAGGTAGTCGCGCCGGCGGAAGTCCCGCCAGTTCACGTCGGTGAAGTACAGCTCGGAGTAGACGGACTGCCAGATCATGAAATCCGAGAGGCGTTCGGCGCCGGTCTTGATGACGAGATCCGGCTGGACCGGAAAGACGAGTTCGCCCTCGATGGCCGCTTCGTCGATGTCTTCGGGAGCCAGTTCGCCGGCGTCGACCTCCTCGGCGAGGCTCTGCACCGCGGCGGCGAACTCGTGTTTGCCGCCGAGGCCGATACCGATCTGAATCGGCGCGTCGGCCTGCTCGTCGTCGTCGGGGCCGCGGACGGCGAGCGCCCGGGGGGCGTCCACGTCCGCGAGCTCTCGACGGATGGTGTCGACGACTTCGGTGTCGAGGACGCTGACGTAGACGACGACGCGATCGGCGCCGAACTCGAAGGCCCACTCGAAGCAGGCCTCCAGCGTCTCGTAGGCGTCGGCTTCGAGCAGGTCCCGCTCGGTGACGATGACCGCGACCGTCCCGGGGAGGTCGGCGTCGCTGGAGCGCAGCCGGAGGGCGAGATAGCGGTCGTACAGTCCCACGCTCTCGCTTTCGCCGGACGTTCCCTAAATCTCACGTTCGGGGCCGGCGCACCCGGCGGCGGGCCGGTGCGGTGCGGACGTGTCACGCCGCCGCCACGGGCGAAGTGGTTCGGAAACGGTAAGTAGCTCACCGGGGATACCGACAGTAGCGTGACAACGACAGTCCGGCGTGCGGGCGCGTTCGCCCTCGTCGGGACGCTGGCGCTCGCCGTCCCGCCGATCGCCAGCCGAACGAGTCGGGCGCTCGCGACCGTCGCCGCACCCGGCCCGTTCCTCCTCGTCGCCGCCCTCGCGCTGTACGCCGTCGACGAGGGGGCAGTCTTCGAACTGTTCGCCCGCCCGGGCGACCGCCGCGACGGCCGGCTGTACGGCCTCGCCGGCTTCGCGCTGGCCGCCGCGGCGCTGGCGCTGCTGTCCGTGCGATTCACCCTCCCCCCGACGGTCTTCGTCGGGACCGTCTTCCTGCTCGCGTGGGGCAACCTCGGCGGCCACCTCGTCAGAACGGTCCGCGACGAGCCGTTCGCCGCGACCGCCGGGTTCGTCCTCGCGGGCTTTCTCGCCGGGAGCGTCGGCCAGTACGCCGCCGCAGTCCTGATCGGGACCACGGTCGAGTGGCCCCTCGTGGCGTTCCTCTCCGCCAGCGGCGCCCTGCTGGGCGCGCTGTTGCGCGCCGTGCTCTTCGAGCGCGACGACCCCCTCGTGATGGTCTCGATCGGCCTGTTGCTGTGGCTGTTCGCCGACCTGCCGCTGTCGATCGAACCCGCCGTCGTCGGCGCCGCGCTGGCCCTGGCGTTCCTGTTCGGCTACCTCGCATACGCCCTGGAGACGGCGTCGCTGCCGGGGATGATCACCGGCGTCTTCCTCTGTCTGCAGACGATCGTGCTCGGCGACTTCGGCTGGTTCGTCCTGCTGGTGACCTTCTTCGGCGTCGGCGGCCTCTCGACGAAGTTCCGCTACGAGGAGAAAGAACGGCGCGGCATCGCCGAGGAGAACGAGGGCGCCCGCGGCAGCGGGAACGTCCTCGCCAACTCGCTCGTCGGCCTGTTCGCCGTCCTCGGCTGGTCGGCGAGCCCGACGCTGACCGGCGTCCCCGCCGATCTCTTCCTGTTCGCGTTCGCCGGCTCCGTCGCCGCCGCGATGAGCGACACCCTCTCCAGCGAGATCGGCGGCGTCTTCGACAACCCGCGGCTGATCACCACCTTCGAGCGCGTCGAACCGGGGACCGACGGGGCCGTCACCTGGCAGGGGGAACTCGCGGGGCTGGCCGGCGCGTTCCTCATCGCGGCCATCGCGCTCGGCGCGTTCGGCCGCGTCGACGCGCTCGGCGCGGGCATCGTCGTCTTCGGCGGCGTCGTCGGCATGACCGTCGACAGTCTGCTGGGCGCCACCGTCGAGGGCGTCTTCCTGGAGAACGAGGGCGTCAACTTCTTCGCGACGCTCGCGGCCGGGGTCGCGGCCGCCCTCGCCGCCGTCGGCGCCGGGTTCGTCGCGATATGACCGACGGCCGTCGGGTCCGCGAGGGTCGGTCGGCCGACCTGCCGGCGCTCCGCGCCGTCCAGGCCGCCGTCCTCGCCGAGCCCTGGGAGGAACTACTGGCCGTCGCCGTCGACGGGCCACCGATACTGCTGGTCGCGACAGCGACGGATCCGGGCACCGCGACCGGCGACGCGGCGACACCGGTCGGCTACGCGCTCGCGGTCACCGACGGCGACGACGACGCGGGCTATCTCGCCGAACTCGCGGTCGCGCCCGACCACCAGGGAGCAGGTCACGGGTCGGCGCTGCTCGACGCGCTGGTCGACCGACTCCGCGAGTCGGGCGTGGGGGAACTCCGCGTGACCGTCCGCGAGGTCGACGAGGCCGCCCGCGCGTTCTACCGCGAGCGCGGGTTCGAGCGGCGCGAGCGGCTCCCGGACCGCTACGAGCGCGGGGACGGGTTCCTGCTGGCGCTGACGGTCGACGACTGAGACGGAGTGCGCTCACTGTGTCCCACGACGACCGCCCGACTGCGGCCGGTCGATGTGAAACTGACTGAGAGCGACCCGTATGAGAACCGACTCGGGCGACGAGCGAACGGGGCGGCCGGCGAGGGGTCCGCGTCCCCCGGTCAGACCTCGTCGGCCGTGACGATGCGGACGTTGACCGGCTGTTTGACGTACTCGCCCTCGGCGCGGGGGACCACGAGGTCGACGCCGCGCTGGGCGGCCACGTCGAGGACGCGCTGGGAGAGCGCGTCGTCGAGGACGACCGACGCCGGCACCGGCTCGGCGGACTCGACCAGATCGAACGCCTCGTCGGCCTCGCCCTCCGCGATCGTCTCGTCGGCGGCGTCGAGAAGTCGCACGCGGCCGGTTTCGTCGCCCACGACCGCCTCGACGTGGCTCGCGAGCGTGTCCGGTGAGTCCGCGCCGGACGGGTCGGGGGCCGACGAGTCCGCGTCGTCCGCCGTCTCGGCGGGAGCCGGCGCGTCGGCGTCGGCCACACGTTCGTCGGCGTCGGCCGCCGGAGACGCGGCGCTCTCGGCGGCCGACTCGGCGGTGGCGGACGACCCCGCTCCGGTGGTCCCTCCCGTTTCGGTGGCGGCCCCGGGAGCGTCCGGCTCGTCCGGTTCCGTCGGCGACGCCGGGTCGACCGTCGCCGCGTCGCCGTCCGGCGGCGAGGGCTGGCTCGACCCGTCGGTCGCGGCGAGGCCGCGCGCGTCGTCGGTCTCGGCTCCGTCGGTCGCTTCCGCCGGGCCCGTCGCTGCCGTTCCGTCGTCGGTCGAGACCGTCTCGAAGGGCACCTTGTCCCGCAGCGCGTCCATGACGGCGCCGCGGGGGAGGTCCTCGACGGACCGACCGGTGGGTGCGAGCGCGACGTAGTCGACGTCGCCGACCTGCGACAGCTCCTTCAGGATGAGGTCGCCCCCGCGGTCGCCGTCGAGGAACGCGGTGACGGTCCGGTCGTCGGTCAGGTCGGCGACGGCGTCGGGCACGTCCGTCCCCTCGACCGCGACGGCGTTCTTGATGCCGTACTTGAGCAGTTGGAGCACGTCGGCGCGGCCCTCGACGACGATGATCGCGTCGCTGTCGGCGACGCGGGGGCCGGCGGGTAGCCCGGCGAACTCGGTGATGTCCTCGACGCGGACGCTCCGGCGGACCTCCTCGACCAGGTCCTCGCTGGACATCGTGGTCGCGTCGAACTCCGCGAGCAACTCCGTGGCGCGCTCGACGACGCGCCGGCGCTTGGCCGAGCGCACGTCCTCGATGTCCCGTACCTCGACGTCGGCCGTCGACGGGCCGACGCGTTCGATGCTCTCCAGGGCGGCCGCGAGGATGGCCGTCTCGACGCGGTCGAGCCCGCTGGCGATGGTGACCTCGCCGAAGGAACTCCCGCGTTCGGAGTCGACTTCCACGTCGATGCGGCCGAGCTTGCCCGACTCCTGGAGGTCCCGCAGGTCGAGCTCCTCGCCGAGCAGGCCTTCGGTCTGCCCGAAGACCGCGCCGACCACGTCACTCCGCTCGACCACCCCGCTGGTCCTGATGTCCGCGTGGATCAGATACTTCGCTGAATCGTACATTGGTGAACTGCCCCGGTCCGGGGCGTGATGTGGATGATGGTGAATCGCCGTCCATGAACGCCGTCACGGAACAACCCGTAACTTGTCACTCGACGACTGTAATATCTGCCGATACCCTCGATATCTCCGGGACCCGGTGCGACGTTTCGCCCCATCACCCGTTCCAGAATGAAGAGAAATTTTCTTCGAACACATGATTTGTACGCGTTCGACGAAAGGTTAAGGGGCGTGTGGCCGAACGGTCGTGTATGAACGAGCGCACGCGGCTGGTCGGCTGGGCGGCGATCGCGGTCGCGCTGGCGGCGCTGTCGGTGCCGTGGTTCCTCTGGGGCGCCGACGGCGTCGTCGCGGGGCTCCCGGTGTGGGTGTGGTACCACGTCGGCTGGCTCTGTCTGGTCGCCGTCGTCTTCTGGGTGTTCACGAAACGGGCGTGGGGCCTCGGCGTCGAGGGGGTGAGTCGCGATGGCTGACACCGGACTGCAGGTCGGGATCATCGTCGGATACATGCTCGTCGCGCTGGCCATCGGCGTCGTGGCCTACCGACTGACCGATCGGACCGCCGAGGACTACTACCTCGCCTCGCGCACCCTGGGGACCGTCGTCCTCCTCTTCACGACGTTCGCGACGCTCCTCTCGGCGTTTACCTTCTTCGCCGGTCCGAACATCAGCTACGGCGCCGGCCCGGAGTGGATCCTCGTCATGGGCCTGATGGACGGCGTCATCTTCGGGATCCTGTGGTACGTCCTGGGCTACAAGCAGTGGCTCGTCGGGAAGGCCAACGGCTACCTCACACTCGGGGAGATGCTCGGTGACCGCTTCGGGTCGATCCGCCTGCGCCTGCTCGTCGCCGGCGTCAGCATCTTCTGGCTGTTCCCCTACGTGATGCTCCAGCAGCAGGGCGCCGGCACGGCCATCGAGGCGCTGACCAGCGGCGCGGTCCCCTACTGGGCCGGCGCGGGCGGTATCACCCTCTTTATGATCGGCTACGTCGCGCTCTCGGGGATGCGCGGCGTCGCCTGGACCGACACCCTCCAGGGCGCGTTCATGCTCGTGATGGTCTGGGCGGCGTTCGTCTGGGTCGCCGGCGCCGTCGGCGGCGTCGGCACCGCGACCGCGACGCTGGGCGACGTGGACGGGAACTTCCTCGCGCTCGGCGGCGGCACGTACACCCCCGAGTACGTCCTCTCGACGGCCATCTCCATCGCCTTCGGCGTCACGATGTTCCCGCAGGTCAACCAGCGCTTCTTCGTCGCCGAGTCGAAGGCCGTCATCAAGCGCACGCTCCCGCTGTGGCCCGTCCTCGTCGTCTTGCTGTTCGTCCCGGCGTTCATGATGGGGGCCTGGGCACGGGGCCTCGGTATCCAGGCCGGTGCATCGGAGAACGTCCTCCCGCTGCTGCTCGCCGAGTACACCCCCGCGTGGTTCGCGGCGCTCGTGATCGCGGGCGCGATGGCCGCGATGATGTCCTCCAGCGACTCGATGCTGCTGTCTGGGTCGTCGTATTTCACCCGTGACATCTACCGCCCGCTGGTCGAAGAGGCCACCGAGGAGCGCGAGGCGTTCCTGGGTCGGGTCGGCGTCGCCGTCTTCGCGACCCTGTCGTTCGTCGCCAGCCTGTTCCAGCCGGCGACCCTGCTCGAGATCGGCGACACCGCCTTCGGCGGGTTCGCACAGCTGGCGCTGCCGGTGGCCGTCGCGCTGTACTGGACGAACACCACTCGCTCCGGGATGTACGTCGGGATCGGCGGGAGCCAGGCGTTCTACCTGCTGAGCGTCTTCACCGAGGTCGTCCCCGGGAGCTTCTTCGGCGGCTGGTCCTCGTCGGTCGTCGGGATGGTCCTGGGGCTGGTGCTGACGATCAGCGTCTCGCTTGTCACCAGCCACGCGCTCGGCGAGGACGCCTCGGTGTACGCCACCGGCGCTGACTGAGCGCGGTCGACACCCTGGGCGCTCCGTCGCTCGGAGAGTCTACGGACTTTATACGCCGCGGGGGCCACCTACCGAGTATGCAGACCCACATCGTCCCGGTCGGGTTCGACTACGACCGGCTGATCGCGCCGCTCGTGCGCGACAGGCTCGACGTGGACCGCGTCGTCCTCCTCGAAGGCGCGGTCGGCAGCGAGGCCAACGTCGAGTACTCCCGGAACCTCGCCGCCAAACTGGAGAAAGACTACCGCAACCTCCTCGGGGCGACGACCGAGCGCTTCGTCGTCGAGGACGTCTACGACTACGACGAGGCCTTCGAGCAGGCGTTCGAACTCATCAACGCCGAGCTCGACCGCGAGGCCGACGCCAACGTCTGGGTTAACATCTCCGCGATGCCCCGCACCGTCTCCTTCGCCTTCGCCACCGCCGCCCACTCCATCATGGTCGAACGCGAGGAGGACCGCCAGCGCATCCACACCTACTACACCGTCCCCGAGAAGTACCTCGAAACGGAACTCGCCGAGGAACTCCACCGCGGGATCGACCTGCTCTCGGACCTGGAGGGGAGCGTCGACGACCCCGACCTCGCCGAGCGCGTCGACGAGCGGCTGGCCGCCGCGGAGGAACTGCTCTCGGAGTTCGACGAGCGCGGGACCACCATCGGCGCCAAGGAGTTCGACGGCCAGCACATCCTCGAACTCCCCGTCGCGTCGTTCTCCAACGTCAAGCCCTTCGAGGAGCTCATCCTCTTCACCCTCGGCGAGCACGGGGAGTTCGAGTCGGTCTCGGAGCTGGCCCAGGAACTCGCCCGCGAACTCGGCGAGGAGTACACCGACAGCTTCCGCTCGAAGGTCATCTACAACGTCGACCGACTCGGGCCGGGCGGGAAGGGCTACATCGAACAGGAGGAACAGGGCAAGTCCTACCGGACGCGCCTGTCGCGTATCGGCGAGCTGTGGGTTCGCGCGCACTCGGACGACTGAGAGGGACCGGAGATGAACCGAACGCGAGTCGCGCTCGGTGCGGCGGTTCTCGGGTTCGCACTCGTCACGCTCGGGTTCGCGGTGACACCGGGCCTGGTCTCGAAGACCGCCGTCGCGTGCTCGTCCCACGAGCGGTCGGCCCTTCGAGGGTTCGAAGGCCTCTCTCTGGTCTGGTACGACGGCTGCAACGACTGGTTCGTCTCCGTGCCGGCCCTGCTGGGCGTCGCCTCGCTCGCCGTCTCGCCGCTCGCCGGCGTCGCCGCGGTCGTTCCGCGGGTACGCGAGACGGTCGCGAGCGGGCCCTGACCGGCGCCGACTCCAAGCGAGATCGGCCGGCGCGCCAAGCCTAAAGGCCACTGGCGTCGGAGACAGGTGCATGACGAAGATCGGACTCGTCGGCGCCGGCGGTATCTCGGAGCTACACCTGCCGGCCTACGAGGACCATCCCGACGAGGCGACGCTGGCGGGCGTCTGCGACGTGGACGCCGAGACGGCCGAGACCGCGGCCGACGAGTTCGGCGTCGACTACTGGACCGACCACGAGACCTTCCTGGCGGAGGCGGACATCGACGCCGTGGACATCGCGCTGCCCCATCACGTCCACCACCCCGTCGCGAAAGCCGCGCTGGAGGCCGACAAGCACGTCCTGATCGAGAAGCCGCTGGCGCCCGCGCTGAGCGACTGCGTCGAACTCGTCGACCTGGCCGACGAGCGCGACCTGACGCTGCTGGTCGGGCAGATGCAGCGCTATCACCCGCCCTACCGCGCGCTCAAGGAGCGCGTCGAGGCTGGCGAAGTGGGCGAGATCCGTCACGCCCGCTGCGACGCGCTGGTCAACCAGGGCGACCTGTTTCCCGAGGGCCACTGGCTCTACGACGGCGAGAAAGCGGGCGGCGGGGGCGTCATCGGCTACAGCGTCCACAAGCTCGACCTCCTGCGGTACTACCTGGGTGACGTAGAACGGGCGGCCGCGTGGACCCGGACCGTTGACGACGCCTTCGACGGCGCCGAGGACTACGCGACGGGGATGCTCGAGTTCGAGTCGGGGGCTATCGCCGACTTCTCCGTGGCGCTGTCGGCGCCGGCGATGCCCTACACCGAGTCGTTCTGGCTGCTGGGCGACGACGGCGTCGTTCACACGCTACCGGAGGGCCAACAGCAAGAGGGCTACGTCGGGTCGCCGACGCCGCGGATCAACGCCCGGGACGACCCAGCGGCGCGGAAGGCGTTCGACGAGGTCGAGGGCGGCCGGACGGATCTGCCCACGTCCGACGCGTTCGTCAACGAGATCCTGCACTTCGTCGACTGCGTCGAGTCCGGGGCGGAGCCGGTGACGAGCGGTCGGGACAACCTCGGAACGATGGCCGCCGTCCGGGCGATCTACGAGAGCGCCGAGCGCGACGGCGAGCGCGTGACGACCGACGAGGTGCTGACCGAGGCGCGGGAGGCCGCCCGATGACGCTGGAGACAGCCGTCGAGGACGGCGCCGTCTCGGTCTCGGTCGACGACACGGTGCTGGCCCGCTACGACGCCGAGCCAGCGGGCAGCAAGCCCGGGTTCGACACGCTCGCGCTCCCGCCCGGCGTGGATACGAAGCCGGGCGAGAACCTGGTGGTGTCGTCGCCCCACGACCACCCCTGGCACTTCGGCCTGTTCTTCTGCCAGAAGCTCGTCGACGGCGTCAACTGCTGGGAGTCCGAGCCCAGCGCCGCAGCGGGGAAGCCCCACGGATACGCCGAGGCCGGGGAGTACGACGTGCGAACGGAGGGCAACGGTGGGGGTGCGAGCGCGGTGATCGAGCAGGACGCCACCTGGCGGACCGACGACGGCGAGGACCTGCTGGGCGACACGCGGACAGTCCGCATCAACGAGCCGGGCGGCGCCCCTGATGGCGACGACGGCGGGGACGACGGCTACCTCCTGACGTGGGAGCAGGAGGTGACCGCGCTGGGCCAGCGCCGTCACCTCTCCAGCGAGACGCTACACGGCCACTACAGCGGCCTGAGCCTCCGCTTCGCTCGGAGTCTGCGCGAGGGGCGCGCGCTGTTGCCCGACGGGGCCGAGCCCGGCGAGACCTCGCCGCCGCGGGCCGCGGGCGGCCCCGCCGCTCGGTGGTGTGACTACTCGGGACCGCTCGACGGGCGGCCCGGCGCCGCCGCGGTCGGCGATCCCTGGTCGGCCGGGATCGCGATGTTCGACCACCCCGACAACGGGGACGAGCCGGTGAACTGGTTTATCATGGACGAGCCGTTCGGCTTCCTCGCGGCGAACCCGACCTGGGGCACCGTCGAGACCCTGGACGAGGGCGAGCCCCGGTCGTGGACCTGGGGGATGTGGGTCCACTCCGGAACGCCCGATGAAAGGCGGATCGAGAGTGTGTACGAGTCGTTCGTCGACTCGGTGTAGTCGATTCGGTCGGGCGCGGCGGCGACGCTGGAGCGGCGACGTGAGTCTCCGGGAGACATCTCGTAGGTTTTTGACGACCGGACGGCTCTGTCCCGCACGTGACCGGCAGAGTCGCACTCGACATCGAGACGGTCAGCCCGTCGCTCGACCGCTACGAGCGGCCGCCCGATTTTCAGGACCCCGAGCACTTTGAACTGCTCGCGGTCGCGCTCGGGCACGAAGGCCCGGACGGCGAGCGGGAGACCGAGGTGCTGTACCGAGAGACGAGCGACGCCGACGGGGAACTCGACCTCGTCGACCGAACCTGGGAGTGGATCACCGAGCGTCCCGGCGAGATATGTCTCACCTACGGCGGCGAGGGCTTCGACTTCGTCCACCTCGTCGGGCGCGCCGAGGCCGCGATGGGCGAGCGTCCCGGACGGACGGGACCGTACCAGCGGATCAGCACGCTGTTGCAGGAGGAGTTGACGCACGACGACATCCAGCCGGCCGCGTGGGACGCGTTCGGGGAGTACACCCGTCTCGAAGAGGCGTGTGCCGAGGTCGGTATCGAGACCGCCGACACCGCGTGGACCGACTACGACCACGGCATCGACCTGGACGAACTGCGCCCGCGGAAGTACCGGGGACTGGAGGAAGTGACCAACAAGGACATCCCCGTCTTCGGCGAGCGGTACCTCGCGCTCGCCGACGCGGGAGCGACCGAGACGCTCACCTTCCGGGCGCTCCGCGAACTGCTCGACCACTACGGCCGCGAGGACATCGTCCACCTGTTCGACCTCGCGGACGAGCGGCCCTTCGGCGGCTGATCGAGGGCCGACCCTACGGTGTGATGACGGCCCGCCCCTCGATCTCGCCGTGTTCGAGCCGTTCGGCGACGGTGTTGATCTCGCCCAGGTCGTAGCGGCTGGTCGTCAGTTCCACGTCGCCGCGCTCGACGAGGGCGACGAGTTCCTGCAGCTCGGTGTAGCGACCGACGATGTTCCCCTGGAAGGCGAACTCGCCGTTCACGAGCGCCTGGGCCGGCTCGTGAACGTGGCCCCCGTAGCCGATGATCTGGTGGTCGCCGCCGGCGGCGACGATGTCCGGCGCGAGGGCGGTGGTCTGGTCGGCACCGACGAAGTCGAGCACCTGCTCGGCGCCCGCGCCGTCGGTGACGTCGTCGACCACCTCGGCCACGTCCTCGCTCTCGGGGTCGACGGTGAGTTGCGCGCCCAGGTCGGCGGCGAGGTCCCGAGCGGATTCCTTGAGGTCGACGGCGACGATGTCGGCGGCGCTCGTCGCGTCGAGACACTGGAGGCCGATGTGGCCGAGGCCGCCGACGCCGATCACGACCGCCGTGTCGCCGGGGTTCAGGTCGCGAACGGCGCGCTTGGCCGCGTGGTAGGCGGTGATCCCGGCGTCGGCGTGGGGTGCGATGTCGACCGGGTCGACCCCGTCGGGGAGCACGATTACGGAGCGCTCGCCGGTGAGCAGGTAGTCGGCGAAGCCGCCGTCGACGGTGAGACCGTTGAACGCCTGGTTCTCGCAGTACATCGTCTCGCCCTCGCGGCAGGCCCGGCAGACCCCGCAGGTCTGGACGGGGTGGCAGATCACCTGGTCGCCGGGTTCGACCGTCCGCACGTCGTCGCCCACCTCGACGACGGTCCCGGCGTTCTCGTGACCGAGCGTCAGCGGGAGGTCCTGGTCGACGTAGTCGGTCCACATCCCCTCGATGATGTGGTTGTCCGTCTGGCACCAGCCGGCGCCCTCCACCTCGACGACCACGTCGTCGCCCGCCGCTGCCTCCGGACGGTCGGTCTCCTCGACTGTCAGCCCGTTCGCCATCTCGTCGGTGTACTCGTGGAGTCTCGCGGCGCGCATATTCGGAGTTGGGGCGTCGTCCGCATAAATCTACAGTTGGTACCACACGACAAGGGAGGCCAGAACGCACAAGCCGGTCTCGACCCAACGGCCCGCTATGCCCACGGTTCGATACGGTGACCGCGAGATCGACTGCGAGCGCGGTGCGGTCCTGCGCGACGCGCTGCTCGAAGCGGGCATCGCCCCCCACAACGGTGCCGCGACGCGAGCCAACTGCCGCGGGCACGGAACGTGCGGCACGTGTGCGGTCGCGGTCGACGGCCCCACGAGCGCTCCGTCGGCCAGAGAGCGCTGGCGGCTCGACTTCCCGCCTCACGACGCCGGCTCGGGGCTCAGACTCGCCTGTCAGACCCGCGTCGAGGGCGACCTGACCGTCGCGAAGTTCCCCGGGTTCTGGGGCCAGCACACGGACGAGCCCCCGGCGACCGACGAGCAGTAGCCCGCCGCCGCCGCGTTCGCGTCGACGGCACGGCGTGTCGCGATGACGTAAGCGTTATGTTGGCGCCTCGTCCACTCTCTACCGATGACAGGGCCGTTCGACGGAGTCGCCGCTCGCGCCGCGAACGGGCCTCGGCTGTCCGCAGCCGTCGCCGTACCTGTAGGGGCCCCCTAGCCCCGACACCCCTCCATTCTGACCGCGTTCGCACCGTTCGACGACAAGTTGACAGACAGACCGATGTACGACACCACGACACCGACCGACCGCACGAACCGACCGATAGCCGCCGCGCTCGCGGCCCGACCGCGACGGACCGCCGGGGGTGAGTCGCGATGAGTACCGACAGCGACGCCGGCGAGGCCGACGCCGCGGACTCGGAGTCCCGCGCGGCCGACGACGCGCTCCCCGGCGAGTACGACCCCGAAGCGGTCGAACCCGAGTGGCAGGACCGCTGGGTCGAGGCGGGCACCTACGAGTACGATCCCGACGGGGAGGTCGACCCGAACCTCGTCTACTCCATCGACACGCCGCCGCCGACGGTCTCGGGGAGTCTGCACATGGGGCACCTCTACGCCCACACCCTCCAGGACTTCGCCGCCCGGTACCACCGGATGGCCCGCGAGCACACGTTCTTCCCCTTCGGCTACGACGACAACGGCATCGCCTCCGAGCGACTCACCGAACAGGAACTGGGCATCCGCCACCAGGACTACACCCGCTGGGAGTTCCAGGAGAAGTGTCGCGACGTCTGCCAGCAGTACGAGTCGGAGTTCACCGACCAGATGCAGTCGCTGGCGATGTCCATCGACTGGACGAACACCTACAAGACCATCGAGCCGCGCGTCCAGCGCATCTCCCAGCTCTCCTTTATCGATCTGTACGAGCAGGGCCGGGAGTACCGCCAGCGCGCGCCGACCATCTGGTGTCCGGACTGCGAGACGGCTATCTCGCAGGTCGAACAGGAGGATCTGGACAAACACACGAAGTTCAACGACATCGACTTCGACCTGGTCGAAACGGGAGACGGACCGGCCGACGAGGACGCCAGCTTCACCATCTCGACGACCCGTCCCGAACTCCTGCCGGCCTGCGTCTCCGTGTTCGTCCACCCCGACGACGAGGACAACGCCGACCTCGTCGGCGGCACCGCCAAGGTGCCCATCTTCGGCCAGGAGGTCCCGATCATCGAGGACGAGCGGGTCGACCTGGAGACCGGCAGCGGCATCGTCATGTGCTGTACCTTCGGCGACCAGACCGACATCGAGTGGTACCAGGCCCACGACCTGCCCCTGCGCATCGCCATCGACGAGTCGGGCACGATGACCGACCTCGCGGGCGACTACGAGGGCATGACCACCGAGGAGGCCCGCGCGGCCATCATCGACGACCTCGACGACGCGGGCGCGCTCGTCGAGAGTCGCGACCACGACCACACCGTCCAGGTCCACGAGCGCTGTGACACCGAGGTCGAGTACCTCGTCACCGAGCAGTGGTACGTCGAGATGCTCGACCGCACCGACGACTACCTCGCGGCCGGCGAGGAGATGGACTGGTACCCCGAGAAGATGTTTACCCGCTACCAGCACTGGATCGAGGGCCTGGAGTGGGACTGGTGTATCTCCCGCCAGCGCGACTCGGGCATCCCCATCCCCGTCTGGTACTGCGACGACTGCGGCGAGACGGTCATGGCCCGCAAGGCGGACCTGCCGGTCGACCCGCTCGCGGACGACCCGCCGGTGGATAGCTGTCCGGAGTGCGGCGGGAGCGACTTCCGCCCGGAAGAGGACGTCTTCGACACCTGGGCCACCTCGTCGCTCACCCCGCTGATCAACGCGGGCTGGGACTGGGACGCCGAGGCCGAGGCATTCACCATGGAGCGGCCGGAGCTGTACCAGTTCGACCTGCGGCCGCAGGGCCACGACATCATCTCGTTCTGGCTGTTCCACACCGTCGTCAAGTGCTACGAGCACACCGGCGAGGTCCCCTTCGAGAGCGTCATGATCAACGGG